>Ga0180223_1000115_pt1 | contig 158644 bp, 153 predicted proteins | sample eDN5th30CKraftOP_FD_151337 | JGI IMG/M metagenome (GOLD analysis project Ga0180223, IMG submission 151337) | Enriched Organic Plus compost microbial communities from Emeryville, California, USA - eDNA 5th pass 30_C Kraft OP (version 2) (version 2) ...
GTGCGCGCCCGTCTCCTTCACGACCTTGGCCCATTTGGCCAATTCGCCGTGAAGGTAGCGCTTGGCCTCGGCCAGCGTGCCGCCCAGCGGTTCGAAGCCGGTCGCGGCCAGCCTGGCCTGGAACTCGGGGTCGCGCTGGATGCGGGCGATCTCCGTGTTCAGGCGTTGCAGAACCGCCTCGGGCGTCTTGGCGGGCGCGAACACGCCTACCCAGGTTACGTCCTCGAACCCCGGGAAGCCGGATTCGGCCACCGTCGGCACGTCGGGCAACGCCGACGACCGCTTGCTGCCGGTCACCACCAGCCCGCGAACCTTGCCGGCCTTCACCAGTTCGACCGCCGCCGGCAGGGCCACGCTGGCGAGCTGGGTCTGGCCGGCCGCGGCGGCGGTGAGCGCGGGGCCGGCGCCTTGGTAGGGGACGTGCGTGACAGGGGTCTTCGCCAGTACCTTGAACAGGTATTCCGCCGTCAGGTGCGGCGTGGTGCCCGCTCCCGCGGTGCCGTAGTTGTAGTCACCCGACTTGGCGTCCGCGATGACTTCTTTCAGCGTCTTCGCCTTCAGGTTGGGCGCGGTCACGATGAGGTTGGGGCTGGAGGCCACCAGGGCGGCCAGTACCAGGTCTTTCTCCGCGTCGAAGCCGAGATTGCGCTGCATCGCCGGATTGACGGCGTACGAACTGGTATTGATCATCAAGGTGTAGCCGTCGGGGTCGGCGCGCGCGACTGCCGCCGACGCCACGGATCCGCCAGCGCCGGGCCGGTTCTCGACCACCACGCTCTGGCCCAGGGCTTCGCCCAGGCGGTGTCCCAGTAGGCGGGCAATGATGTCGGCCGGACCGGCGGGCGCGAACGCAACCACGAAACGAACGGGCTTGGCCGGCCATGCGGCCTCGGCCTGCGCCAGGGCCGGGGACGCCAGGCCGCAGGCGGCCAGCAGGGCCGCGCCCATGCGGGGCATTGTCATGTTGTCTCCTCCATGCGCGGTGCGCTGTTAAATCGTGTCCAGGACGTAGCGGGCCATCTCCTGCCGGGTGCAGATCCAGACGTCGTCGGCCTGGCTGACGCGGCCCATGATCTCGTCGTACACCCATGCGCCGGACGGTCGGCCCATGACGTGCGTATGTGCCGTCACGTCCAGCATCAGCGGCGCGGTCTCGCGTTCGCGGAACGCCTCGAAGCAATCGGCGAAAGTGTCCAGCATGTGGCGCGGACCCTGTCCGTAGCGGATGCAGGTGGGCAGGTCGTTGACGTCCATGGTCAGGGGGATGGCGACGATGCGGTGCTTGTCGAACGTCATGACGTATGGCCGGTCGTCGTCGTTCATGTCGCCGTGGTGCAGGTAGCCGGCTTCTGCCAGCAGACGGGAGCTGATCAGGCTTCCCGTGCCGCGCGGGCTGATCCAGCCGGTGGGCGCGATGCCCGCCGTGCTTGTCAGGAGCTGGTGGTTGCGCTGCAGGTTCTGGCGCTCGGCCGCCTCGTCCAGGTAGACGGGAATGACGTCCATGCCCCACGAGTGATTGACGATCTCGTGCCCGAGTTCGGCAATGCGCCGTACGGTGGCAGGATCGCGTTCGCAGATGACGCCGTTCACCATGACGCTGGTCTTCACGCCATGTTTCTCGGCGATGCCGATCAGGCGATGGATGCCGCGGTTGATGCCGAAAGCCGCCCAGGAGTGCGCATTGGTATCGAAGTACCCGGGCTTGAGCACGTTGCCCATGGGGCCGATGCCCGGCGCTTGTCCATCCGACCAGGCCTCGAACGCGATGTTGAAGATCACCGCGATGCGCTTGCCGCCTGGCCAGCGGAAATCGTCCGGCAGGCGCGCGATGTGCGGGGTAACTGCTGCGGGGGCGGTCATGCTTCCTCCTGCACGGTGTTGGCGAGGATTCCGATGCCTTCGATTTCTATCTCGATGCGGTCGCCGGGCTGCATCCACACGGGGGGCGTGCGCGCATAGCCCACGCCGGCGGGCGTGCCCATTGCGATGACGTCGCCCGGTTCGAGCGTGATGGCCTCGGTGAGCAGGCACAGGGTTTCGGCCACCGGAAACAGCATGTTGGCCGTGTTGTCGCTCTGCATGACGCGGCCGTTGAGGCGGGATTCGATCTTCAGCCCCGCGGCCCCCGGGGCCACGCCGGCGGCGGGCACCAGCCACGGGCCGAAAGCGCCGGTGCCGTCGAAGTTCTTGCCTATGGTCCATTGCGCCGTCCTGCGCTGGTAGTCGCGCAGGGTGGCGTCGTTGAAGCACGCATATCCCGCCACCGCGGAAAGCGCGTCGGCCTGCGCGAGATGGCGGGCGCGGCGGCCGATGACGACTGCCAGTTCCGCCTCGAAGTCGAGCTTGGCCGAGACCCGGGGGCGCAGCAGCGGCGCGTCGTGGCCGATGAGAGAGGTGGCGCCGCGCATGAAGAAGCTGGGGTACGAGGGCTTGGCGTTGCCGCCTTCGGCGGCGTGGTCGGCATAGTTCAGGCCAAGGCAGATGATCTTGCCCGGGCGCGGAATGGGCGGGAGCAGGCGGACGCCCGACAGAGGCACCCGGTTGCCGGTGGCGACGGCCCGGGCGGCGGCCTCGCGCATGGCCCGCGGGCCCAGGGCGAGCAGCGCGGCGAGGGCCCCGGGCATGAACGAATGGTCGGGCGCCGCTACTTCGGCGACGCTTTCGTCCACCACGACGCCGATGCGGACTTCGGCTTGTCCCGGCAGCGAAAAGGAAACGAATCGATCTGACATTGTCGATAAAATTCCATATGAATGAAAATATCGACAAAATTCTATCGAGCTAAAATAATATCGGTAACTTGAGGAAAACCCCCACATGCTCGACGCCGATACCGCACCCAGCATGACCGTGCAGATCTACGAACGCCTGCGAGCGGATCTGCTCGATGGTTTATGGCCGCCAGGACAGAAGCTGCCGATGCACCGCCTGCGCGAGCACTATGCGATCGGCGCCAGTCCGCTGCGGGAGGCGCTCAGCCGTCTCGTGGCCGAGGGACTGGCCGTGCACAACGACCAGCGGGGTTTCTCGGCCGCGGCGGTGTCACCGGCCGAACTGGACGACATCGTGCGCAACCGCATCGCGCTCGAATCCATCGCGCTCGAACAGGGGCTGGCGCGCCGCGGCCCCGAATGGGAAGAGGCGCTCCTGATTGCGTTCCACCGGCTGTCGCGCACGCCGCGTTCGGTGGACGCCGACAGCTATGAGGAAAATCCGGTCTGGGAACAGCAGCATCGTGCCTTTCATTTCGCGCTGCTGTCCGCCTGCGGCTCGCCGCTGCTGATGGGGTTTTGCGAGCAACTGTACGACCGCGCTTACCGCTACCGCCAACTGGCGGCGCGCAAGGCCTACAAGCGGCGCAATGAGCTGGACGAGCACCGCGCCATTTTCGAGGCGGTCATGGCGGGCGACCTGGAGACCGCCAAGCAATTGCTGGCCCAGCACTACCAGCGGACCGCTTCGCTGTCGGGCCAGCAGGGTTGACCGGCCCCGCTGGCCGCGCAACCGGTATTCGCATGTGAGCTGCCCATGGCGGATGATACTGAAGCGGTACCGCTTGCCGGCGGCGGCAGGACGTTCGTTCAAGTGCCCACGAATCTTCAGTTTCCCCGCGCCGATTCGATGGCGCGCAACGCCTCGAGCGCGCCCAGGGGCAGGCTGACGCCCGTCGAGAGCCCATGGATCCCCGGTTCGCGCGGATTGATGCGGATGACCGGCGCTCGCCGGCCGAAGGCCAGTTGCTCGCTGAAGTGGCGCACCGTGGGAACGGCCTGGCCCGCGCCGATCTCGATCACCACGGGGCGCGATGCTCGTTGCAATTGCCGCTCCAGGCGCCGCCCCTGGGCCGCCGTACGGGTCTCGATCCAGTCCGCATCGCCGAACATCAGGACATTCGGGCGCGCGGTGCCGCCGCAATGGGGGCAGGCAGGAAGCGCGTTGCGCAGCAGGCAGCGTTCGTCATCGACGTCGGGAATGAAGGCGTCGGCTGGCCAGATGGCATCGCAGCAAGGTTCCAGGCACTGCAGGAAATGCAGCGAGCCGTGGCATTCGGTCACGATGTCTTCGCCAAAACCGGCACGCTGGAACTGCCCGTCGACGTTGCTCGTGAAAACCACGCATCCCGCGGGAAGGTCCCGCGACCAGTCGCGCAGCAGCGCGAAGCCGGGGTGGGGCACGGTGTCGCGATACAGCGCCAGGCGATGGCCATAGAACCCCCAGGCGAGCCGTGGATCGCGATGGAAGGCGCGCGGCGAGGCGATGGCGGTGAAGGCTATGCCGTGCCGGCCGAGGGCGGGGTAGGCGCGCCAGAACCCGTGCTGGCCTCGGAAGTCGGGCAGGCCCGAGTCGATGCCCATGCCGGCGCCGGCGGCGATGACGAGGCAGTCGGCCTCGTCGACGAGCCGGGCAGCGCGCTCGATATCAGGCAGGTGGATGGGCGATGCCATGGGAAGGGGAAGCGAGGAGCTGCAATCATACTCGAGGCCGCCCGCCTCCCTGGCCAGGGTCAGGCCGCGATGGGCTCCGTCGCCGTCGTCTCGGCACGGGTGCGCCAGGCCACGATGTCCTCGATCGTCAGCAGCGGCCAGTCGTTCCGGCGGGCATAGGCAAGGGCGGCGTCGCCGCGCATCATGGTGCCATCCTCGTGCATCAGTTCGCACAGCAGGCCGGCCGGCGCGAACCCGGCCAGGCGGGCCAGGTCCACTGAGCCCTCGGTATGGCCGCGGCGGCCCAGCACGCCGCGCGGATCGGCTCGCAGCGGGAACATGTGTCCGGGGCTCACCAGCGCGGCCGGATCGCCGGATAGGGCCGCCCGGACGGTGGTGATGCGATCGGCGGCCGAGACCCCGGTGCTGACGCCATCGCGGGCCTCGATGCTGACGGTGAAGGCGGTGCCGTTGCGGCTGCGATTGCGCGAGGTCATCTGGGGCAGGCCCAGCGCATCGACCTGTTCGGGCGTCAGGCACAGGCACACGATGCCGCTGCAATCGCGGATCATCCGGGCCATGAGCGGTTCGGTGATGGATTCGGCGGCGATGATGAGGTCCGCCTCGTTCTCGCGGTCTTCGTCGTCCAGCAGGACGACAGGCTTGCCGAGCTTGATGGCGGCCAGGGCGGCGTGGAGGCGCTGCTCGGCCGTGGTGGTCTGGAAATACTGTTGCAGGGACTGCATGTAAACGCTCCGTAAGAATCCAGGAAGCGTTCAGGGCATGCGCTCGGGGAGCGCGTAGGATGCGCGCCGCGGCCGGCGTGCGCGAAGGCGCCGGCATGCGGAACGTGTTCCCGTCTTCTTTCATCCGGACTATGACCGTCGGCTCCGGCTTGGGACCGGATCTGCTGACCTTGCCGGCGGAGCCGGCAAGCGCTCGCGGGCTCGGTGCCGTACAGCACCCTACCGCCGGTGGGGATTTTCGCCCCGCCCTGAAGACGCACCGCCCTGGAAGGCGGCACCGGCAATGGTAGCAGAAGTGCGGGGAGGGCTCAGCCGCGGCCCTGGCGCGGGCTCAGGTATTCTTGTCGCTCGAGGAGACGAATCCATCCATGCCGAGCGATACCCATCCGCGGCCGTCCGAGATCAGCGGGCGGCAATCCCTGTTGATCTTCGCCTGTTTTGCCGCCGCTTACTTCTTTTCCTATGGCCTGCGTTCGGTCAATGCCGCGCTGGCGCCTTTCATCACTGCCGACCTGGCGCTGAACAAATCCCAGCTCGGCTGGCTGTCCTCGGCGTTTTTCATTTCGCTCGCCGCCATGCAGGCGCCGCTCGGCATCTGGCTGGACAGATACGGCGCCCGCCGAGTGGAGGCCTGCCTGCTTGCCATTGCCGCAGTGGGTTCGTTCGTCATGGTCTGGGCCGGAAACTTTGCCGCGACCTCGGCGGGGCGCATTCTCATCGGCGCCGGCGTGGCGGCCAGCCTCATGGCGCCGTTCTCGTACTTCCGCCGATGCTATCCGGTCGAAAAGCAGGCGCAACTGGGCCTGTGGCTGCTCGTGGCCGGCACCGGCGGGGCGGTGTTCTTCACTTCGCCCGCCGCGGCGCTGGCCAGCCATTTCGGATGGCGCAGCGTGCATCTGCTTTCCGGCATCTCGCTCGCGGTGGTCGCCGTCCTGCTCTGGCGCGTCGTGCCCGATCACGACGTCCTGATGCTCGATACCACTTCGCGCGCCGAGCAGGTCTCTTTATGGGGCTTGCTGCGCCACCCGGAGATATTGCGCGTGATGCCGCTGTCCGCGATCGGGCAGGGGGGCATTATTGCCTTGCAGACCTTGTGGGCCGGCCCGTGGATGATCGACGTGCTGGGGATGAGCCCCACGCGCAGCGCCACGCTGCTCCTGGCCATGATGCTGGTGATGACGCTGGGCTATGTGGTGATGGGGTTCGCCAGCCCGCCGCTGCAGCGCCGTTTCGGCTTGCGCAACGTGGCGTTGGCGGGCTATTTGTGCTGCTTCGTCGTGGTGTTCATGCTTGCCGTGGCGACGGGGCAGCTGGCCTGGCTGCTGTGGCTGGTCATGGCCGCGGCGGTCGCTCCCATCATGCTGATGCAGCCCTATCTTTCCACGCAGTTTCCGCGCGAGGCCGCGGGCCGGCTCGTCACGCTCTACAACATGTTCGTGTTCATCGGCGCCTTCGTCATCCAATGGGGAATCGGCGTCGTCGTCGACGGACTGACGCAAGCCGGCATCGGCCGCGAAACGTCCTACGCGATCACATTCGCCGGCCTGGGCGTGCTGCAGATCGCATCCCTGCGCTGGTTCGCCAAGCGCCGCGAACCAGCTTGACGCCCACTCGGATTCGGCAAGAACCCAGTGCGTCACACCGAGAAACCCTCCCCATACCCAGGGCACAGCGGATCCGGCTCCGCCGGTCCGCCAGTGCCGCCCCCCGGGGGGCGCGCGCAAGCGCGTAGGGGGGGGCCAAAAAGATGCCCGCATGAAGCGGGCTGATGGAGAAACTCGCGGAGATCCGCGTCGGACTCAGGAGCGCTTGTCCGCGGCCATATGGCGACGGTTCTCCACGTGCTGGGCGGTATTGCCATCGCCCAGCATGCCAAGTGCCTCGGTCTTCAGCGCATGAACGCATTGCGCCAGAAAACCATGCACGGCCGACAGCTGTTCGCGCTCGTAGCGGGCGCCGATGTGCGCGACGTCTTCAGCCACGGCACGCATGTGGCGTTCGATCTCCGCGCATTTTTCGGCCACCGGACGGATGACGACGATGCGCCGGTCCAGCGGGTGCTTGTCGCGTACGACGAAGCCGGTTGCCTCGAGCCTGTCGATGACGGCGGTCGTCCCGCCCGAGCTGATGCCAGCCAGGCAGGCCAACTGGCCGGTCGTGATGGGCTCGAACTCGATGACGAGTTCGAGCGCCTTCACGTCGACCAGGCCCAGCCCGAGTCGTTCGGCCAATGCTGTCTGGTACAGCGAGGTGTAGACCGTCAAGCGGCGTCCCAACATCGTGACGATGTTGCTCAGCATCTCCTGGCTGTCCTCGTCCCGCTCCTCATGTTCCCGGGGTATCGGCCCGTGGGCCGAATGGCTCGAGGAACTCATTACGTTCTCCCAGTGAAGCATGGCCTCTCCTTTCAACGCTTGCCGGCGACGCCGCCGAGCAGGCCTCCCAACAGTCCCGTAACCGGCGAAAGCAGGCCGCCGTTGCCTTCGCCGCCGCCCAGGCCCGTGCCCTGGCCGACGCCTGCCGTCAGGCTGTTGACGGCGCCCGTGAGGTTGGTCAGGACGTTGCCCACCGGATTGGTGTTTTCCGGCGTGGCGTGTACCAGGCCGCCGACGCTGGAGACCGTCTGTCCCACACCGTTCAGCAGGCCGCCCACGCCGTTGCCTACGCCCGGCACGTTGCCGCCCAGGTCCGCGCCCACGCCGCTGATCGTGCTGCCCAGCGAGCCGAGCAGGCCGTTGACGGGTTCACCGAGGCCGGTGGCCGCGCCGAGGGTCTGGGTGGTGTTCGACACCGTGCCCGCCACGGGACTCACGATGGGATCGAGCGTGGCGCCGACGCCGCCGAGGGTGTCCTTGAGATTGAGCGGAGCCAGGTTGTCGACGGCTTGTCCCGTGTTGGCGAGGGCCGGTTGGAGGATGGGCTTGCCGTCCGCGCCGATGCCGCCCAGCAGGCCGCCGGCGATGGGGCCGAGGAGCCCGTCCGAATCCAGCAGGTGAGCGAGGTCGCCGGAGAGGATCGGGGCCAGCAGGCCACCATTCTCGCCGTTGCCGCCGCCGGTGACGCCGTTCAGGATGCCGGTGACGGGAGCCAGCACGCCGCCCTCGCCGCCGGTGACGCCGTTCAGGATGCCGGTGACGGGAGCCAGCACGCCGCCTTCACCGCCCGTGGCGCCATTCAGCAAGCCGGTGACCGGAGCCAGGATGCCGCCCTCGCCACCGGTGACGCCGTTCAGGATGCCGGTGACCGGGGCAAGGATGCCGCCGTCGCCGCCTGTGGCGGCCTTGGCGGAAGAGTCGCCGATGCCGACGGCCAAGCCGCCTTCGATGGTCAGCCCCAGGCCTTCGGTCAGGCTCTCGACCGAGCCCGTCAGGTTGGTCAGGACGTTGCCGACCGGGTTCTTGTTGGCATCGCTGGCATGCAGGATGCCGCCCGCGCTGGCGATGGTGTCGCCCAGACCGGAGACCAGGCCGCTGACGCCGGTGCCGGCCACGGGCAGGTTGGAGCCGAGGCTCTCGCCGAGGTTGGATACCGCGCCGCCTACCGAGGTGAGCAGGTCATTGACCGGCGCGCCCAGGCCCGTCTTGGCGCCGACTTCTTGCGTGACGCCCGTCACCGTGCCCACGACCGGGCTGACTGCCGGATCGAGGCCGGCGCCCAGTTGACCCAGCGTCTGGCCCAGGCCGAGGTCGACGACGTTGTCCACCGCGTCGCCGGTATTGGTGAGTGCCGGCTGCAGCACGGGGTTCTGGACCGCGCCGCCTTCGCCCAGGCCATTGAGCAACTGCGAGACCGGGCTCAGCAGCCCATCCTCGCCGGCCAGCGCGCCGGTCAGGCTGGAGACCGTGCCGGTGGCATTGTGAAGCACCGTGCCCAGCGGATTGGGGTTGTTTTCCGAGGCGTTGACCAGGCCGCCGACGCTGGCGACCGTATCGCCCAGGCCCGCGACGACTTCGCCCAGGCCGAGGTTGACCGGCAGGCCCGTGTTGTCGAGGGTTTGGCCGAGGTCCTTCACCGTGCCGCCGACCGAGGCCAGCAGGTTGTCGACGGGCTCGCCCACGCCGGTCGCAGCGCCGACCTGTTGCGTCAGGCCCGTGACGGTATTGCCCACCGGGACGACGATGCCGTCGAGTTTGGTGCCGACGTTGGTCAGCGTACCGGCCAGGCCGACGTCGACGATGTTGTCGCTCGCTTGGCCGACGTTGCCCAGGCTGGGAGCCAGAATGCCGCTGACAGGCGTGCCGGGGTTGCCGGGATTGCCGGGGTTATTGGGATTGCCCGGATTGTTGGGGTTGCCGGGGTTGTTGGGGTTGCCGGGGTTGTTGGGATTGTTCGGATCGCCCGGGTTGTTCGGATTGTTGGGGCTGTTCGGATCCCCGGGGTTGCCCGGGTTGCCGGGATTGGTGGGATCGGAACCGCCGCCGATTCCGGAGGTGATCGCCCCGGAGCCGGAACAACCGGCCAGCGTCGAAAGTGCGAGTACCACGGCTGCGACCAGGACGCGGGGGCCTGGCTTCGTTTGTTCTTGATGCATGGTTTTTCCCCTATCGCTGAAGCGGCAAGACTGCCTGCTGCGGCCTATCGAGCAAAACCTGTGCCAATGTGTTGCACATGTTGCGAGACGAGGGCACGCAGAGCGGCGCGATCACCCGGAAAACCTCGCAAACAGGGGATAAATCGAAAACTCAGGGAATTCGTGCGGCTGAGACGATGCGCCGAAATCCCTGGGAAGGCGGGGGGGCGTAGACCCCGGGAAGCGGGGCTTCGTTACGTAGCAACGGGGCCGGTGTTACGTAACGAAGCGGGGGAGGGGATCAGTCGAAGCGCAACGAATAGTTGGCGTTGAGACGCAGCGGACGGTCGCTGCTATTGACAGGCTTGTCGCCGACAGGCTTGGCGATGTTGACGTCGAACGCATAGTGGCGCTGGTCGGTAACCCGCAGACCCAGCGCGACCGAGGTCAGCCTGTCCGTCAGCAGCCTGTAGCGGCTGTCGTTGAGGCTGACGCGCGCGTAGTCCGCCAGCACATAGGGCGTGACGCTTTGCAGATAGGGCAGGCCCACAGTGAAGCGCCGGTTCAGCTCGATCGATGCGCCATAGCCTTTGTCGCCGCCCAGTTCGCCCGCGGGATAGCCGCGGCCGAAGCGCGGGCCGCCGAACGTGACCTGCTCCGTGGTCGGAAGGGAATCCGAGCTGTATTGCCCCAGTGCCGCCAGCGAAATGCCGAACTGATGGGGCAGCACGAAGTTCTGGTTGACCGCCAGCGTATAGCGGGTGAAGTCCAGGTCGTAGCTGCTGTTGGCGCTCTGTTCGGCGCCGAGTCCGTCCACGCCTTTGTAGATGGCCGCCGTGATGCGGCGCGACTGCTTGTCGCCGGTTTGAGCGTAGGTCAGCTCGCCGCGCATCACGCGCAGGTGATTGGTCAGCGCGACCTGGTTGCCGGTGATGCGGCTGCTGTAGGTATCGTTGTTGCGCGAGGCATAGAAACCGGCGGTACCCGTCAACGATTCGCGATTCCGGAGAAGGAAGGGGTAGTTCACGCTCAGGCCCGCGCGCTGGTTGCGGACCCGCCGGTCGATGTTCTGCGCGTTGAGGCTGTCGTTCTCCGGATTGGCAGCGTAGCTATAGGCATCGGCGCGGACCGTCATGCCGTCGCTGCCGACCGGCACGGTGACGTTGGCGGCGTAGTACTCGAGATGGTCGCTGCCGCGCGGCACCGCCGTCGTGACCTGGACTTGCTCGGCCAACGGCGTGAGGCTGTTGGCGGTCGCCGTCAGCATTGCGTGGACGCCGGTTCCCAGGTTGCCGATGCCCGTGTCCAGGCGGAACGCCTTGTGGCTGACGTTCAAGACCAGCTCCGTGGAGCCGTCGGCGCGTTTGGGCAGGCTCAATTCGGGTTTGACCGTGACGCCGGCCACCGTGGTCATCAGGTTCAGGTAGCGCTCCAGCGTGGCGTTGGTCAGGGGCCGCTCGGCCTCGATGCGCGCGGCGTAGTCGCGAAGCTTGGCAGCTCCGGCGCCGGCATCGCCTTCGATGCGCGTATTGCCCACATAGCCTTCGACCACCGTTACCTTGACCAGTCCGCCGCTGAAGTCCTGCGACTGGATCAGCGCGAAGGAAAGCGCATAGCCGGCATCGCGATAGAGCTGCGTGATGGCATTGGAGCGCTGGATGAGGTCGCCGACGGTGATTTCTTTGCCCGCCAGCGGTTCGAGCAGATCGATGACTTTCTGGAAGTCGATCGCGGTGACGCCGGACACATCGAACTGCGTGGGCACCAGGCGCTGGGACAGCACCGCCCGCAACGCCTCGTTCTGCGCGGGCACGGGAACGGCCACCTGCGGCGCGGGGGCGGGGGCGGGAGGGGGAACGGGCGGCAGCGATTCCGCCGGGTTTCCCCGAAGCGGGCTATCCGCCGATTGCGCCGCTAAAGGAACCAAGCCCCAGGCCAGCAGAACGGCCAAATAAAGCCTGCGGGATTCGGGTTTACCCGATGAGTGCGAAGTCATTGAGGAATATGGGCCTGTAAACGTAAACAATCATCAGCTGGCGAAGTGTGCCATATCAAAACGGTCTCAGGATGCCTCGCGATATGGCTCCGAGCCAGTTTTGACGCCATTTTTCGCAGTGGGACGTTTGTAGGACGTTACCGGAAGATACTAAAAAACTTTGTTAATAAGCCGGTTTTCGAATGTATCGAATATTCGCAAGGTTGCGATTATCTGTCGATTATCGGAAAGGCAAGGCCAGAAAAGCGATTGCCCGGTTCGTGTTTTCATCCGATTAATAGAAATTCTTCGGAAAACGGATATTGACAAGCTCGGAACGATACCTGTAGGGTGTGCGTAACCGAGCGTTACATAAAGAGAGACTATGCAGCCCGGAGATATTCTCCCTCTACGTTTCGACGCCAGCTTGGTCGCGCTGTCCTTTGTGATTTCGGCATTGGGCGCGTATGTGGCGTTATTGGCTGCCAGCCGTATCCGGACCATGGACGGGCGCGTCCACGCGGGGTACGTGATCGTCGCCGGCATCGCGCTGGGCGGCGTCGGTATATGGAGCATGCATTTCATCGGCATGCTCGCCCAAGTCATCCCGCTCGGGGTGGCGTACGGACTCTGGCTCAACCTGCTGAGCCTGGTGGTGGCGGTCGTCTTCGCCGGCGCTGCGCTGTGGTACGTCGGCAGCGCCCGGTTCTCGCTCGACCGCTGCGTGACGGGGGGCGTGCTGGCCGGATTCGGCGTGGCGGGCATGCATTACGTCGGCATGGGCTCCATGCGCATGGACGCCTTCTTCGACTGGAACGTCGGCCTGGTGCTGCTGTCGGTGGCGATCGCCGTCGCGGCGGCCACGGCGGCGATCTGGCTGGCCTTCAATCTCACTACCGAACTGCAGCGCGTCGCCGCCGCCGTGGTCATGGCGCTGGCCGTCTGCGGCATGCACTACACGGGGGCGGCCGCCGGCACCATCGTCTGCTCGACGCCGCGCGCTTTTACCGGCTGGCAACTGGACGGCAACGTGCTGCCTTATGCGGTATTCATGATTTCCATCGTGACGCTGGTCGTCATGAGTATCGAATTGCATCGCAGCTCGGAAGCCGTGCGCGCCAACGCCGCCCACCGGGTCGATCACCTGATTTATTCCCGCCAACGGCCGGAAAACCGGAAATAACGCGGTTTCGTGATATTCGCTTTAGTGGGGTTATTTTGGGGAGGTGCTATCGATAAAACTGCTCAAAACCCGATTGATCGGCAATAGATAAGGCCGGTTTAATTGTTTCTGATTTTTTCAGCGATGGAGATTAAAATGAATAAAGTGATGAAGTTTTTGAAGGAAGAGGACGGCGCTACTGCTATCGAGTATGGGTTGATCGCAGGTTTGATCGCAGTGGGTATTATCCTGGCTCTTACCAACTTGGGTACCGATCTTTCGGAGTTGTTTGGCCGTATAGGGGCCAAATTGGATGGGGCGACGGGGACATAATTCCGCTCACAATTGGCTGGAATAGGCGATGCCCAGTATCAATTGGTTTTTCATGCTTTTTTGCGGAGCCGTATTTGTATCAGACATGCTGTTTCGCAGAGTCTTCAACTGGCTATTGATATTAGGCATCGCCGTTAAAACGCTGGCGTTGGCAATGGGGGCCGATGTGCCCGAGGGGTTCGCTCAGCAATGGCAGGCGGCCTTGGGCGGAGCGGCGGCGGGGCTGGTTTTCATGCTGGCGTTTTATGTATTTCGCGTCATGGGCGCCGGCGATGTGAAGTTTTTCGCGGTGCTAGGACTTTGGCTGGGAGTAGCGCCGTTGGTGCCAATCTGGGTCGGGGGCGGCGTCTTGGCTGGTATTCATTGTCTGGCCGTAGTGATCGGTCGCAACAATGTGATGGGACAGTGGTGGGCGTTGCAGCGGGTGCCCGTTCAAGAGGCGGCATGCCGGCTGCCGGGAATACAGAAAGCGGGGAAGTGGGTGTCTGACACGCGTGGAGGGCGGCGGGGTGTTCCCTATGCTGCTTATCTTGCCGTTGCCGCCGTTGTGGTGGCCCATTGGAATTAATCAGGATCTCTAGGTTAGGTGAGGCAGTCGTGTATTCCAACGGCACATCGATCGCACGTAGCGAGTTTCGCGGGCCGATAGCGCGTGGTCAACGCGGTGCGTATGCCGTTGAGTTTGCGCTGGTCTTTCCTGTGTTCTTTGCTCTGTTCTATGGGGTTCTCAGTTTTGGCTTGATTACCACCACGCAACAGTCTCTTGCGCTGGCAGCGGAGGATGGTGCCCGCGCCAGTTTGCGTTATTTCTTGCCATCGGTGTCGGCCGGCGGCGGCAACGTCGAGCAGCAGTTCCTCGGGCGGCTTCAGCACGGCTGCGATGTGGCGATGGCTCGGGCTTCGTGGCTGGGTGCAGCTTCATCTGGAGCGCCGTCATGCACCGCCATGATTCAAGGGCCATGTCTCTTGCCGAATGGAACCATCGACTCCTCCAGCAAGTGCACGATAGGGTTAGGGGCGGCCGGCGGCACGGGTAGGGTGAGCTGCGGTTATACCGGCTCTGAGCAGTGCTCCGCTACTTTGCGAGTGAGTTATCCCTATGGCTCGAATCCGCTCGTCCCTGTATTGCCTGGCGCTGGCTTGTTCGTTCCCAGGGTGCTGGCGGCGGAGGCCAGCGTGACGCTCGACCCCAGTACCTTGCAGCTTGCCGCGGGTGGAGTATGAAGATGGCAAACCGTCTCCTTTCCGCGTACTACCTTCAACGAGGCATCGCCGCTCTGGAGTTTTCCCTGGTGTGCATGCTGTTCCTGATTATCTTGTTTGGCATCGTCAGCTATGGCGGACTGTTCGTCGTCCAGCAGACACTGTCGCGCGCGGCGGAAGAGGGCGCACGGGTTGCGCTCCAGTCGACGCTGGCTGGCTCATCCAGCAGCGTGCCGTCGCAAGCGGATGCCTGCGGGGCCGTTGCCAAGTCGGTCGATTGGCTGACGCGGCATCGGGAAGTGTTAGGTCAGGGGCCGGTATCTTGCGAGCTTCGGCCGCCTCAGGCGTGTGCCTATGCAGCCGATCTGCGATGCGCGGCGTTGGTCGTGACGTATCCGGACTATCGCAAATACCCCTTGATCCCGGAGCTGCTGCCGCTGGGCAGCTGGCTGCAGTCATTGTTTGGAGAAGGCACGGCATGGATCCCACAGAACCTGTCCGCCGTGGCGACCGTTCAATTGGGCAGGAGTCCGTCGGGTACATGAACGGGATCCGGCGCGTACGAATTTTTTCGAGTATCGAGGCGACAAGCTGATGAACAACGTGACCAAAATCGTCGCCGCCATGCTGGTGTTGCTGGCGGTGCTGCTGGGGGGCTATGCCTTCGTCTTGGCGACCAAGCCGCCGCCGGAGCCGGCCAAGCCGGCGAACGTGCCGGTGCCGCTATCGGAAAAGAAGACGCCGGTGGTGGTGGCCGACAAGCTGTTGCCCGGCGGCGTCCCCATCGACGCGGCCGCGCTCAAGGTGGTGGACCTGCCCATCGATCCGGCCGGCAGCTACCGCGACGTCGGCGCGCTGGCGGGCAAGATTCCCAAGTTCGACATCGGACCCGGTACGCCGGTAACCGAAAGCAGCCTGGTCAAGGGCTTGACGCTGCTGCTGAACGAAGGCGAGCGCGCCGTGGCCGTGCCGGTGGATGAAGTGGTGGGCACCGGAAACCGTGTCGCGCCCGGAGATTTCGTCGATGTGTTCTTCACGCTCAAGCAAAGCCAGGACGTCAACAAGACCCAGGCCCGGCTGCTGTTGTCGCGTCTGCGCGTGCTGACCTACGGCGCCGCTTCGGCCGCGGGCGATGCGCCGGCCGACGATGGCGCCACCGTCGTGCGAAGCAACAACCCGCCCCCGGCCGCGCGCACGGCGGTGCTGGCCGTTCCCACGGCCGATGTGAACCGTCTGCTGCTCGCCACGCAGAACGGCAAGCTGCAATTGGTGCTGCGCAATCCCACCGATGCGACCGCGCCCGACGTGAGCCTCTTCCCCGAGCCGCCGCCGGTGCTTGCCAGCAAGGGCGGATTGACGAAGGAACAGCGCGAGGCACTCGAGCAGGCCGACAACCAGGCGTATGCGGGCCTGGAGCTGACGGGCCTGTCGGGCGGCGCGGCCCCACGGCCCGCTCCGGCGGTGCGCCCCCGGCCGCGGCAGCCGGCCGCCGCGCCCAGGGAGCAAGCCAATACGGTGGAAGTGGTGCGCGGCACCAAGCGTGAAGTCGTCGGGTTTTAACGGGTAGAGCCTCAATGAAGACAAGCAATCAGGGTTTCGTTCGGCGTCTGGCACCCTTGGCCATGGCATTGACGCTGTCTTTCGCCATGCCGGCCGGCGCGGCCGACGATGCCGGTCCGCGGCAGATATCGGTGGCCGTGCGCGACCATTACCAATTGAGCATCCCGGGCAACCTGGAGCGCGTCTCGGTCGTGGATCCCGAGGTGGCCGACGTGGTCATCGAGAAAGGCAGCGGCAACCGCAAGGGCGGGGTGCTGGTCGTAGGCAAGAAGCCTGGCACGACGATGGTCTCGGTATGGCAGCGCGGCGCGGCCGCGCCGCAGGCATACCTGGTGCGCGTGACCGGCGACCTCGCCACGCTGGTGGGCGATGGCGATGGCGCCAAGGCGCAGATCTACGGCGACGCCGCGGTGCTGAGCGGCCAGGCGCCGTCCCTGCTATCGCACCGGCGCGCCGTTGCCGCCGCCAGCGACGCGGTGGGAAGCGACAGCGTGTTCGACGCGTCCACCATCGAGACCGGCGGCGTCGTGCAGGTGGAAGTCAAGGTCGTCGAGTTCAGCAAACAGGTGTTGAAGGATGCGGGCTTCAACTTCTCGGCGTCCAATCGCCGCGGCAGTTTCAGCTTCGGGCTGGCGAGCGACCTCGCTCCCACCGGCAAGGCCTTCGACCTGACGCTGGGGCTGAGCCGGGGCAATTTCCTTCTCAATAGCAACCTGCGGCTGCTCGAAAGCAACGGGCTGGCCCGCGTGCTGGCCGAGCCGACGCTGACGGCCCTGTCCGGCCAGAGCGCGAAATTCCTGGCGGGCGGCGAGTTGCCGGTACCGCAGTCCGGCGGCCTGGGTACGACTACGGTCTCGTACAAGCCCTTCGGCATCGGCCTGACCCTGACGCCCACCGTCTTGTCCAAGGACCGCATCGCCCTCAAGGTCGCGCCCGAGGCCAGCGACCTGGATTGGACCAACGGTGTGACGGTCAACAACATCCAGATTCCGGCCATCATCACCCGCCGGGCCGATACCACGGTCGAACTGGGCGATGGCGAGAGCTTCGTCATCGGCGGCCTGGTGTCGCGTTCGACCGTGTCGAATCTGGACAAGCTGCCGTTCCTGGGCGACCTGCCCATCATCGGCACCTTCTTTCGGAACATGACCTATACGCAGAAAGAGAAAGAGCTGCTTATCGTCGTCACGCCACATCTGGTCAAGCCGCTGGCCCGGGGCGTCAAGCTCCCGATGCCGGGCGACAACGAGAAGCGCGACACGCCGACCAACGCGTGGGGGCACTTCCTCCTGGGTATAGCGAGTAATGATGAGTTGCCCGGTTTTTCCAAGTGAGGCCGTGCCGGGTATCTGCAGGAGTCGGTTATGAACGCCCCGAGCAAGGAGTTGGCGAGTCTTCTGGATACTCGCCGTTTCCTGTTCTTTACCGGCGATAGTTCGTCGGCGCAGCGGCTTGCCGCGGTGTTGAGGCACGACGGCGTGGTGGTCCAGGAGGATGTCGTTCCGGACCGCCTGTCTGCGCGGCTGGCCGAACTCGGACCGCAGATGGTCTTGCTGGATTTCGGCGCCGACGAGAACGAACCCGGCAAGCTCTTGCATGCGACCGACCTGGCGCGGACGCTGGCGCGCGTGGCCCCGGCGCTGCCGGTGGTCGCGGTCGGCAGCATGATGCGTCCGCAAGGGGCAGTTGCCGCGCTGCGGGCCGGCGTGCGGGATTTCATCGATCCGGCCGACGAAACCGAAGTGCGAGACGTCGTCCGGCGCGTACTGCAGTCCCATGCCGCGAGCAACGTGCCCGGCCGCGGGCAACTGGTAGTGCTGCTGGGCGTGCGGGCCGGGCTGGGGACTTCCACGCTGGCCGCGCACCTGAGCACGATGGCCCAACTGCAAGGCCAGGGCACGGGCCAGGCCGAGGGACGGCCCAACGGCAGCCTGCGCGGCCCCGCGGCGCTGCTCGATCTGGGCCTGCCCGTGGCCGACGGGCAGCTTTATCTGAACGTATCGGGCAACTTCCACTTTGCCGAAGCCGTGCGCAACCTGCGCCGCTTCGACGACACGCTGGTCAACACCGCGCTTACGCGCAGCGCCAGCGGCGTGGCGGTGATCTCCCTGCCGCGCGACCTGGCGGAGATGCGTACCGTCTCCCATGCGGATTCCCTCGGCCTGCTGGACAAGCTGCGCCAGCACTTCGGCTTGCTGGTGGCCGACGTAGGCGGCTTCTCCAATCCCGATTTCGTCGCGGGCCTGGTGCGGGCCGCCGACCAGACCTGGCTGGTGACCGACCAGTCCGTGGGGGCGCTCGTCTCGCTGGCCGACACGTTGCGCGACCTGGATGGCCGCGACGTGGACCGAGATCGCCTGCGCCTGGTGGTGAACCGCTACGACGAGCGCTACGGGATGACGGCCGACCAGATCGCCCAGCGTTTCGACATGACGCTGCTGGGGACGCTACCGGACCGCGCGCTGGCATTGATGAAGAGCACCAATCAGGGCCGGCTCCTGAACGAGGTCGCGGATCGCGATCCCTACGTCCGGTCCGTGCAGTGCCTGGTGGATTCCCTGGGTTCCTACGATCAGGCCGTGCCGCCGGGCACGAAATGGCTGTCGCGGTGGCTGCCGGGCCTGCACAAGCACCTGGTGGCCCGATGAATGAAGGTTTTGGCTTCGAGCGCATAAGCATGCGGAGAATGTAATCATGACGGCATCGATCGAGTTTGCCGACGACAGTCCGGCCTTTGCCAACACCCAGCGCTTCCAGGACGTCAAGGCCGCGGCCCACGAACACCTGCTGTCGCGCATCGAGGAACTCGGCGCAGAATTCGGGCGCTGGTCCAGGACCGCAATCCAGCAGTTCGTCGACCTCGAGGTGGACAGCTTCGTGCGGCTGCGGCGGGTGCCGATCAACGAGGCCGAGCTCAGGCTGGTCGCGGCATCGCTGACCAAGGAATTGGCGGGCCTGGGGCCGCTCGAAGACCTCCTGGCCGATCCGGCGGTCGAGGACATCCTGATCAACGGCTACGACAACGTATTCGTCTCGCGCCGGGGCGTCCTGCAACGCGAGACCTTGCGCTTTACCGACAACCAGCACCTGCTGCGCATCGTGCGCCGCATCCTGGCGCCGCTGGGCCGGCGGCTGGACGAGTCCAGCCCCATGGTCGACGCGCGCCTGCCCGATGGCGGGCGATTGAACGTGGTCATCGAGCCCCTGTCCGTGGACGGGCCGATGGTCTCGATCCGGAAGTTCCGCCAGGACCCGCTCAAGCCGGCCGACCTGCTTGCGCTGGGCACCTTCAACGAGGAAATCCACCGCCTGCTCAGCCTCGCCGTGCGGGAGCGCTGCAACATCCTCGTATCGGGCGGCACGAGCTCGGGCAAGACTTCGTTGTTGAACGCGCTGGCGTTCTTCATCCCGGAAACCGAGCGCGTGGTGACGGTTGAAGACACTGCTGAACTCTCGCTGAACCATCCGCACGTGGTGCGTCTGGAGTCCCGCCAGGGCGGCTTCGACGGCGCGGGGCAGGTCACGATCCGCGATCTCATCCGCAACAGTTTGCGCATGCGCCCCGACCGGGTGGTGGTGGGCGAAGTGCGCGGCCCGGAAGTCATGGACATGTTGCAGGCCATGAACACCGGCCATGAGGGATCGATGGCGACCATCCACGCCAACTCGCCGCGCGAATGCCTGTACCGGATCGAGATGCTGGCCGGCTTTGCGGGCTTCCAGGGCAGCGAGGACAGCCTGCGCCGGCAGATCGCCAGCGCGCTGGACTTCATCGTGCAGATCGCCCGCCTGTCCAACGGCCGCCGCCGCATCGTTTCCATTTCCGAAGTCACGGGCATGGGCGACAACGTGATCGCGACCCAGGAGCTGTATCGCCACGAGAGCTTCGTCGGTCCCGACGGCGAGGAAAAAGACCGCTGGGTCTCGCTGGGCATTCATCCGCATACGCCCAAGCTGGCCAGGTATCGCGATCAGTTGCGCGTGACGACCGCGCCGGAAGCGCCGGCGAGCGGCAGCGGCTTCTGGTCCAGGGGGCGGTGATGTCGGTCCAGATACTGGCCATCCTGTGCGTCGCGCTGCTGCTGGTGGCAGTGGGCCTCTGGCTGTGGCAGGGCGCGAGCGAGCGCGGCCGGCGCCAGGCCGCGAGCGCTTTCGTGGAGGAGCAGCTCAATCGCTCGTTCGACCCCACGCGCGCGGTGGTGGCGACGGCGCAGCAGCTCTATCCGCCCGTGCGTCCGCGAGGCGTGCGCGGCCGCTTGCAGAATATGATGCTGCGCGCGGGCATCGAGCCGGGGCTCGGCTTCTTCATCCCATGGATTGCGGCGCTGGTGCTGCTGCCCCTGCTGGCGCTGCTGTTCGGCGGCGCGCTCGCGGCAGTGGTGATGCTGGGCATGGTGCTGCTGGCCGTCCTGTTCCAGCTCTGGTGGTGCGCGGACAAGCGCCGGCAGAAGATGGTGCGGCAGTTGCCCGGCTTCATCGATGCGCTGGTGCGGCTCATCACCATCGGCAACAGCCTCGGATCGGCTTTCCACACCGCGGTCGCCTCGGTCGATGCGCCGCTGTTCGAAGTGCTGGAGCGCGCCAATCAGCTGAATCGCGCCGGGATGGAGCTGGATGCCGCGCTGGTTCATGCGGCGCGCCTTTATCGCTTCTACGAGCTCGAGCTGGTGGCCGCGGTGATCGGCGTGGCGCTGCGCTTCGGCGGGCGCAGCGACCAGGTGCTCGAGCGCATGGCGGCGTTCATGCGCGACCTGCAGCAGGCGCGGGAGGAGCTGCATGCGCTCTCGGCGGAGGTCCGGCTGTCGGCATGGATCCTGGCATTGCTGCCCGTGCTCGTGGCCGGATTCATCATCGTCTTCAACAACGCCATGTTCATGGGCATGTGGACCGACCCGGTGGGACAGAAGATGCTGATCGGCGCATTCGCCCTGCAACTGGTGGGTTCCTTCTGGCTGTATCGCATGGCCAAATCGGTTTGAATCTATGTCTACACAACTGCTGACCGCCGCATCCCTGGTCCTGTTCGCCGCCGCGGCGCTGCTGGTGGGCGTGGCCATCCTCATACGCGGATCGCGCCAGAGCCGCAGCCGCCAGGTCGTGGACAGCGCCATCACCGCGCGCGCCAATTCGGTGCTGGAGGATGCGCTGGCCAAGGCCGCCTCGCCGTCGAAGCAAGGCCGAATGAGCGCGATGTTCGACAGCGCGGCCCAGCTCGGGGAGAAGTGGGAGCGTGGCCGCCTGGGCAATTATCTGCTCGAGGCGGAGGACCGCCTGCTGATCGACCGGTGCGGATTCAGCGATCAAGGCCGGGCGCGTGCGCTCTATATCTTCTCGCGCGCCGTGCTGGCCGTCATCGTGCCCATCCTCGCCTGGTTCTTCGGCAGCGGCGGCTTCATGGGGACGGTGCTGTCGCTGTTCGTCGGTTTCGCGCTCGGCTACATGGTGCCCAAGTGGGTGCTGCGGCGCCTGGCCGCCTCGCGCACGCGCAAGGCGTCCGAGGAACTGCCCCTCCTGATCGATCTGTTGCGGCTGCTGCAAGGCGTCGGCCTGTCCATCGACCAGAGCCTGCACGTGATCGTGACCGAGTTCCGCACCGTGCTGCCGGTATTGGCCGCGGAACTGGAGATCGCCGTCAACCAGTACGCCCGGGGATTGTCGCGCGAGCAGTCGCTGCAACGGCTGGCGACGGGATTCGGCAACGAAGAGCTGACCGCGGTGGCGCGCATGATCGTGCAGGTGGACAAGCACGGCGGCGCAGTGCAGGAGCCGCTCAAGCAGTTCTCGGAACGGGTGCGCGAACAGCGCCGCATGGAGTTGAAAGAGCGTGTGGGCAAGCTGACGGTGAAGATGACCGGCGTCATGGTGCTGACTTTGCTGCCCGCGCTCATCATCGTTACGGGAGGCGCGGGATTCCTGGCCGTCTTCCGCGGATTGGCAAGGCTGGGAGGTTGACCGTGGGCGCATTCATTCAAATCGGCGCCGCGCGCGCCGCCGGTCTGGCGGGGCTGCTTCTGCTGGCGGGCGGCTGCAGCTCCACGCCATCGGGATACGGCGTCTCGGCTCCCAAGTTCAACGACGAGGCGATGCTGCGCCAGCAGGTCGCCAACGACGAACCCACCGCGAACAGCCGCGGCATGTACCTGTCCCTGATCCGCGAGATGCAAGGCAAGGGACTGTATTTCGCCTCGCTGGCCCATATCGACGCCTTCGAGCAGCGCCACGGCATCGCGCCCGATGTCGAGCTGCTGCGCGGCCATGCCTTGCGCGAAGCGGGGCAATCGGAGGAAAGCGCCGCAGTCTATCGCAAGCTGCTGAACACGGAGGTCGGCGCGGCGGCGGCGCAGGGGCTGGGTCTCCTGGCCGGTGCGCGCGGCGACTATGCCAATGCGGTGGCGTCGCTGCGCGAGGCGGCCCGTCTCGATCCGACCAACGCGCTGATCGTCAGCGATCTCGGCTACGCCCTGCTGCGCAGCGGCGACACCGCGGCGGCGCGCCTGCCCATCGCCCAGGCGGCGGAACTGGCGCCCGACAATCCCAAGATCCTCGGCAACCTGGCGCTGCTGATGCTGGTGTCGGGCGACACCGGCCGGGCCGACACCGTCATGAGCAAGGCCGGCCTGTCGGCCGACGCCCGCGCCACGGTGCGCAAGATGGCCGAAGACATCGCGCGCCAGCAACCCGCCAGGCGGCCCGATGCGGTGGCCGCCGTCCAGAAGGCGCCGACCCCTGTACCCGCACCCGGGGTCGTGCGGTTTGCCGTGTCGTCCGCCGCTCCCGAGATGTCGCGCGTACCGGCAGGGCCGATCGCCACGCCGGGCCTGCCCGAAGCGACGAACGCTCCCCGGGTGCGCCAGGCGGAAGCCGTCTCCGGTACGGAGGCGGTGCCGGCGGCAAATCCGATGATGGCGCCGCAGCCGGCGTCCGCGCCGGTCCTGCAACCCGTGCGGGTGCCCATGCAGTCCATGCTCGACAGGTTTAGCTCGAATACACCCTGAAGGCCCGGACGGCCGACACGATGGGATTCCTTTCAACGACGAATACAAGTGGAACCAAGGCGATCATGAAACGTACCAGCCAATCCCCGCATGGACTGTCCTCCCCGCGGCGCGCGAGCCGCTACCTGATGCTGGCCGCGCTGCTGGCGGCTCCGGTCGCGCACGGGCAGAGCAATGCGCCGGTGACGGGATCGATGATGCAGGTCACGCCCGAACAGCGTGCCCGGATGGAAGAGGCCGCGCGCCAGGCCCAGGCCGAAGAGCAGGCCCGCCGGGCCGCCGCTGCGCAACAGCAGGCCGCGCAGCAGCAGGCGCCGGGCGCGGCGCCAACCCAGCAGGCCGCGCCGGCGGCTTCGCGTCCCACGTCATCGGTGGTGCGGCAGGTGCCCGGGCCGGGCGCGGCGCCCGCCGCATCGGCCCAGCCGTCGTCCACGCAGCGTCCGCAGGTCGTCCAGTCCCCCGAGCAGCGGGTGACGACGGTGGTGACGCCCCAGGCGGCCGCGGCCACCCCGCCGGCCACGGCCCAGCCTGCGTCCGCCGCGCCCGCGACGGCGGCTGCTGCCGCGCCGGCCGCGCAGCCGATCGCTGCCGCACCGGCCGCGTCGGGGCGCAAGAGCCGCCCGAACGGCGACGTGACGAACGCCGTCTTGCGTGCGCAGGCGGAAGGCCGCCTGGCGGGGCAGGCGCTGCCCATGCTGGGCGCCACCGCGTCGCCGAGCTGGAAGCGCTACATCGACAGCTTCTCGCTGCCCATTCCCGATTTCTACGAAACGACCTCGCAGCCGAAGCAATGAGCAGGGCACTCCCATGACTTCCCATCGCCGTTCTCTCCCGTTCGTTTCCGGCTCCCGGCCGTCGCTGGCGCGGCAGCGGGGATCGGTATTGATCGCGGCCGCGGCGGCGATGCTGGTGTCGGTGATCCTGCTCGCCTCGGCGGATCTCGGCTATCTCTTCTATATGAAGCGGGAATTCCAGAAGACCGCCGACCTGGCCGCGCTGGCCGGCGCCCAGCAACTGGAGCGCGACAGCTGTAGCGCCGCCTCGGCGGCCGCGGTGGGCAACGCCAATCTAAACCTGCAGCGCTACGGCCTGACGATGGCTTCGTCGCCGGCTCCCGTGTGCGGCCGCTGGGATCCGAACCCGGATCCCGCCAAAAACACCGTGCAGGCCATGGAGCCTCCCACCGAGTCGTATGGCGGGGCAGGCGGCCAGAAGTACTTCGGCACGCCGAAGAGCTCGGTCGGATTCAACGCGATCAAGGTCGTCATCACGCAGGCGGCGCCGCCGCTGTTGCCCTTTTTCAGCAATCGCACCATCAGCGCGGAAGCCATCGCGATGCAGGAGGCGCCCATTGCGTCGTTTTCCGTCGGCTCGAAGCTGGCGACGTCCTCGTCCGAGACGGCGCCCCTGTGCGTACTCTTGCGGGTGGTCGGCGCGAATCTGTGCGAGGACCTGAACGTCGTGACCTATGGCGGCCTGGCTGGCGTGAAGATCACCCCGAGCGGCCTGCTGAAGGCGCTCGGCATTCCGGTGGGAGCGGACCTGACCGTGGGCGAGCTGAACAATCTGCTGGCTGCGCGCAAGGTGGAGCTGGGGCAATTGCTCAACGCCATTATCAGCCTGGCGCACCAGGACCAGCTGCTCGGCCTGAACCTCGATCTCATTAATGCGCTGACCGCCAAGCTCGGCGTGGACAAGCTGCTGGTGCAGCTGGGCTCGAGCAATGTCGCCAACGGCTTGTTCGCGCTGATCCAGGCGCCCAGCGTCGGATCGGCCCTCAACGTGGAAGTGGATGCGCTGGGGTTGCTGACCGCGGCCGTGGGCGTGGGCGTCTCGCAGCATGCCGTGACCGTCAATCTCGGGCTGCCGGCGGCAGTCAGTTCCGCCGTCGGACTCAAGGCCAACGTGCGGGCCAGCATCATCGAGCCGCCTTCGGTCGGCATAGGCGGGTTGGGCACCAAGGCCTATACCGCCCAGGTACGCACTTATGTCGACATCGCGTCCGAGGGCGGCCTGGTGGGCGGCCTGCTCGGTCTGCTGGGTACGCAGCTCAAGCTGCCCATCATTCTGGACGTGGTCAGCTCGCAGGGGACCCTCACCGGCATGAGTTGCACGGCGCCGGCGGCGGCAACGATCCGGGTCGATTCTTCCATCGCCAAGCTGTGCATGGGCAAGGTCAATGAATCGACCTTGTGGTCGACGGCGGACGTGTGCGACACGGGCCTGCAAGACGAGACCTTCGTGCGGCTGCTGGGTATCAATCTCCTGCATGGCAAGGTGAACCCCGACATCCTGGCCGAGGATCCGATTTCGACCACCTTGCATGTGGGCGAGACCAAGACGGTGGGCCGCAACGACCTGCCTTTGGGTGACACGGTGCAAGACCTGGTGAGCCAGTTGCTGGCGCTGCTGCTCGCCCAGTCTTCCGCGGGGGAGGGTGCGAAGCTCGAAGCATTCCCGCCGGATGTCGCGGCCCAGGTGGCCGACAAGTACCTGGGCCAGTACGGCTACAACCCGAGCCTGGTCGCCCAGAAAATGATCCAGGACGGCATTTCGTGGCCGCGGCCGTGCGGCCTGCTCGGCCTGGGCTCCTGCCCGATGCCGCAACTGTGGCGCGACACCGTCACCTCGATTTTCGCTTCCTGCGACGCGGGCTGCATGCGGACGAAGCTCATAGACGCCCTGCAGACGACGGCGGGCAACGGATTGCTTGGCGGCCTGCTCAATGCCGTCGGCGATTTGCTGGGGGGCCTGCTCGGCGGAGGGCAGTCGCAGAACTTGCTGCAAGCCATATTGAATCCGCTGGTCGGCCTGCTCAAGCCGCTGCTGAACGAAGTCGGCAAGCTGCTGGCCAACCTGCTGGACGGGCTGGTGGGAATCAAGATCGGCCAGACGGACGTGAACCTCATGTCCCTGGAATGCGACAACGTTCGACTCGTGTATTGATGCGAGCGACCAACACGGAGGGAAACAGGCGGACCGCCATGAAGACTCGACCTTCACAAGATGACCTCGACGTTTACGTCTGGGAAGGCAAATCGGACATCGCGGACCGCGTTGCCCGCGCGCTGGCCAATTTCGACGTCGATGTGATCCGCGCCGACAACATCGCCGTGTCGCGCGACGTGACGAGCGCGCGCATGTCGGTCGCGATCATTTCGGTCACGGTCATCGATCGTCCGAGCTTCAGCGTGAGCGATTGGCAGGCCGGCCACGGCATGCCGGTGATCTGGGTGGCGGCCGAGGCGCGCAGCAGCGATCCGCGCGTCTATCCGCCGGAGTACTCGAACATCCTGACAGCCGACTTCACGGCGGCCGAATTGCGCTCGCTGGTCTTCAAGGTCGCCGGCGTGGTGCGCGAGCATGGCGCGCGCGCCAAGGCCGCCGAACCGCTGATCGCCACCTCCGCCTGCATGAGGGTGTTTCTTTCCGAAGTGGAAGCCTTTGCCGACTGCGATTCGACCGTGCTCATACGGGGCGAGACCGGGGTAGGCAAGGAGCGTGTCGCCCGGCTGCTGCACGAGGGGCATCGCCGCTACGGCAAGGGGCCGTTCGTCGCCGTGAACTGCGGCGCCATTCCCGACGGGCTGTTCGAGTCGCACTTCTTCGGTCACGCCAAGGGCGCCTTTACCGGGGCGACTTTCGCGCACAAGGGGTATTTCGAGCAGGCCCACGAGGGAACGCTATTCCTGGATGAAATCGGCGACCTGCCGCTCTACCAGCAGGTCAAGCTGCTGCGGGTGCTGGAGCAGAGCACCGTGACGCGCCTGGGCGCCACCGCCGAAATCCCGGTCGACTTCCGGCTGGTGGCGGCGACCAACCGCGACTTGCGCGAACTGGTGCGCCAGGAGCTGTTCCGCGCGGATCTGTATTACCGCCTAGCGGTCATCGATTTGCAGGTGCCCAACCTGGAAGAACGAGGTGCCGTCGACAAGATCGCCATTTTCAAGGCCTTGCTGGGCCAGATCCTGCCCGAGCAGGAAGAGCAAATGCCCAGCTGGCTGGAGTCGCTCGTCACGCGCACCCGCTTTCCGGGCAATGTGCGGGAATTGCGCAACGTGGCCGAGCGGGTCGGCGTGACGGTCAGGCAGTTCCGCGCCTGGGACCGCGAACGTATCGGAAGGATCTTCGCTTCGCTCGCCGACGGCGTGATTCCGGTCAACGAGCGCAGCCCGCAGGAGGTGGCCGAGCGCAACCGCATCATCGGCGCGCTGGACGCCCATGGATGGCGGCGCCAGGACACGGCCAATTTCCTCGGTATCAGCCGCAAAGTCCTGTGGGAAAAAATGCGCAAATACCAGATCGTCGGCCAGGAAGCGGAGATCGCGGGCGAGATGGATTGACCCCGTAAATAAAAAGCCCACGAGGGCGAACCTTTTATTAAAATCGGACACGCTTTGTTACGGCCAGGCCGACGAATTCACATGACCAAGGAAGCTGGAATGAAAGTTAGGACACGCAGAATGTTCCAAGGAGTGGGGATTGGACTGCTGCTTTCCGCCGTGTCACTGGGGGTTTCGGCCCAGGTGGTCCAGAACACGACCGCCAAGCCTGCCGCCGCGTCGGCTCCGGCAGTGCAAGCCCGTCCCGCCGACGGCGGACAGGCAGGCTCCGCCAACAGCACCATGGCCGAGCTGCAGCAGCTCATCCAGAACCGCGCCCTGAACGAGCTGCGCACGACGTATAACGGCAACTACGGCGCCAGTCTGCTTTTCAAGGCCGACGACCTGACCTACTACGTCGCCATGTTCCAGCAGAAGAACTTCTGGCGCGTGGTCAAGACGACGTCCGAACAACAGGCGGAACAAACCTACAAGGCCTTCGTCGAGCAGACCGTGCAACTGGCCGACGTGGATATCCGCCGCATCAAGCTCGACGCCGAGCGCGCCGCGACCGAGCGGCTGATCAGCGCCAACGAATCCCGTCTGTCGGCCTTGCAGAACGATTTGGCGATGCAGCGGCAGCAGGAACAGCAGGTTGCCGCGCGCCAGGAGCAGGCCCGCCAGGAAGCGGCCGCGCTTGCCAACGAACGGCAGGCGGCGCGCGAGCAGCTCAATACCTTGCAGCGGCAGATCCGCATGCTGGAAGAGCAGCAGTCCAAGCTGGACAGCGCCAGCGCCACGCTGGCGGGCGACTCCAAGCGCGGTCGCTGAGCCGTCGTTTCCGATTGTGCCGGGGCCGTGGGTCCCGGCTTGGCGCGTTTCCTGCGGTACGAGGTGGCTGAGCAATCCGGCCAGCTCCAGCGCGGCGCCCGCCATCAGGCCGGAAGTCCAGGGAGTGGATGTGGCGACGCCGGCGCGGCCGGGACACGTGCGTCGTCCGGCTCGAGCCCCGGTTTTCCACCTGCCATCTGTCCGACTTGCTGCATGCCGCCAGGCAAGGGTTGGGAATCGCCGCCATGCCCGTGGACCTGCGCCCGGGGGGCGCCTGATACGGTATTGACGTGGGCACGGCAAGGCTGCGCGCGGGACGAGGAAGGAGGCGGGAAAGAGCCGGAAGGAGGAGCCCCTGAGGAGGCCGGCGAAAAGGGCGGCATGGCGCGGACTTCGGCGAACGACCGGCCTTGCAAAGTAAAAAGGGGTTAGTGGCTACTATCCACTAACCCCTTGCAATATGGCGCGCCCGGCAGGATTCGAACCCACGACCCCTTGGTTCGTAGCCAAGTACTCTATCCAACTGAGCTACGGGCGCTGCAAAGAAATGAAATTATAACGACACTTTTTTGCTCGTGCAAATCGGGAAGGAAACTCCTTTTCTCCTACCGCGCATGCAGTCCTTGGCGTTTGGGCAGGAATCCGAGCTCCGCGGCTGCCAGCCTCGCGACACGCAAGGGTGTTTTCGGCACCATGCCGTCGTCCAGCATCCACAGCGCCGACAGCCCCGTCCAGGCGAGTATCCAGCGCAGCAGCCTTGAGCGATCGATGCCGCTTGCCTGCGCGACGATCTCCAGCCGGCGGGCAAAGCGCACCGGATCGATCGCGATGCCATGGCTGGGGTTGCAGAAGAGGCTGGCATAATCGAAACCCCGTTCCCCGACCAGGCCCTTGGGATCGATGGCAAGCCAGCCCCGCGTGCCGAAATGGAGAATGTTCCCATGGTGGATGTCGCCGTGGAGCACCACGGCCTCGGCCTGCGGTGTGGCGAGCAGTTCAGCGGCCGTGCGTGCCGCCAGGCGAATGATGGCGTGACCTGCCTCGGTACATGGGCGCAGGCGCGAGAACCATTGCGCCAATGGAATGGCTTCGAATGGCGGCGGAAAGGCATGCGCATGCAGCGCCGCTGCGACGTCGCAGGCGATGCGCGTGGCGTCGTCGTCCCGGCCCCCGCGTGCGAGCGCCTCGAGCGACGGTTCGGGGCCGGCGCGCTCGATGAGGATGGCGCGGTCGTCGTGCTCGAAGACGAACGCCGCGCCCTTGCCGCCCCACCAGCTCATCACGGCATTGCCGCGCCGCTCTTCCTCGACCGTGGCGATCTTGAGCATGGCGGGCCGGTCGCGGTAGACGACGGGTAGAAGGCGGCTGCTGGCGGTGAGGATAGGGCCGGCGTCGGGCCGCAGGCCCCAGCGCTGGATGTAGGGGGCGAACATGCCGGCCATCCTACCTCGAAATCGCTTCTCGCCCGTTTTCCCAAGGCAGGTACACTAGCAGAGTCGAAACGCTGATGCGAAGACGGGACTGGCCTGTCTTCGATGGACCCATGCCATTCGCCGTCGATAAATACAAATTCCTGGGGGGACTCGCCGCGTTGGCGATAGCTGCGCCGCTCGCGGCGCAACAGCCGGAGAAGCTGGAACCCGGCACCATGGCGGCGCGGATGGCCGCCTGTACGGCCTGCCACGGGACGCAGGGCAGGGCCGGTCCCGACGGCTATTACCCGCGCATCGCGGGCAAGCCGGCGGATTACCTGTATAACCAGCTCGTCTATTTCCGCGCGGGCCGGCGGCAATACCGGCCCATGCAGCACTTGCTCGAGAACATGTCGGATGACTACCTGCGGCAGATCGCCGAGTGGTTCGCCGGCCAGCATCCTCCCTATGCCGACCCCAGGCCGTCGCGCTTGCCGGCGGCCACCCTGGAGCGCGGCAGGCAGCTCGTGATGCAGGGTGATCCCGGGCGCGGCTTGCCGGCCTGCGTGGCCTGCCACGGCGCGGCGCTGGCGGGCGTGCTGCCCGCCGTGCCGGCGCTGCTGGGGCTGCCGCACGACTACATCAGTTCCCAGTTCGGCGCCTGGACCAATGGCCTGCGCAAGGCCATCGCGCCCGACTGCATGGCCGATATCGCGCGGCGCATGACGCCCGAGGACGTCAGCGCCGTGGCGGGCTGGCTGTCGTCGCAACCGGTGCGCAGCGCAACGCCGGCGGTCAGCCTGCCGGAGCCGCCGCCCCTGGAATGCGGCAGCCAGATGCGCGCGGAGGGACGGCGATGAACAAGCGCGCGTTCATGCTGGGTCTGGCCGCGGTTGCGATCGCGGGGGTCGGCGCGGTGTTCTGGATGGGCCATCGCGACTACGACACCGGGGCGCCGGCCGCGTCGATGCAGGCGGACGATCCCGCGCAGCGAATCGAACGGGGCCGTTATCTCGCCCGTCTCGGCAATTGCATGGGCTGCCACACCGAGCCCGGAGGCACGCCCTATGCCGGAGGCCGGGCGCTCGCGACGCCATTCGGCACGTTCTACGGCCCCAACCTGACGCCCGATCCGGAGCATGGGCTGGGCCGCTGGAGCGCCGACGATTTCTGGCGCGCCTTGCATCAGGGCAAGGCGCCGGACGGCAGCCTGCTGTACCCGGCTTTCCCGTATCCGAGCTACCGCAACGTGTCGCGCGAAGACGCCGACGCGTTGTTCGCCTACTTGCGCTCGCTGCCGGCAGTGGCGCGGGCCAACCGGCGGCACGAGCTGGGCTTTCCCTATGACCAGCGCTGGCTGGTGGCGGTATGGCGGGCGTTCTATTTCCGGCCGGGATCGCCCGAGGCGCCGACGCAGGGGCAATCCGAGGAGTGGTTGCGGGGGCGCTACCTGGTCGAGGGCCTGGCGCACTGCGCGGAATGCCATACTCCCCGCAACCGGCTGGGTGCAATGGCCTTGAACGCCGGACTGGCCGGGTCGCTCATCGGCGGCCAGTCCTGGTATGCGCCGCCGCTGACCGGCGACCGGACGACGGGGCTGGGCGAGTGGACGCGGCAGGACATCATCGATCTGCTCAAGACCGGCATCTCGCGTCGTTCCCATGCCGCGGGGCCCATGGCCGAAGCGGTCTACCAGGGCTTCCAGTATGCGGATGACGCGGATTTGAACGCCATGGCGGCCTATTTGAAGTCGCTGCCGGCGGTGGGGACGGATACGGCGGCCGTGGCGGCCGCCGCCGCGCCAACGGTAATGCAGATCGGTGGCAAGCTGTACGAACAGCATTGCGCCCAGTGCCACGGCGCCGACGGCCGGGGGCGCGTGCCCGCATGGCCTCCGCTCGTGGGCAATCTCTCGGTCGTGGCGGCCTCGCCTGACAACGCGATCCACATGGTCCTGTCCGGCGGTTTCGCCCCGAGCACCGCGGGCAATCCGCAGCCGCACGGCATGCCGCCTTTTGCCCAGTCCATGGGCGACCAGGACGTGGCCGCGGTGGTGTCATACATCCGCCAGAGCTGGGGCAACCAGGCGAGCTCGGTCAGCCTGCCTGAAGTTCGCCGGGTGCGAGAGGCCGCACGGTAGGGGGAGGCGGGCGCAGCCGGCTCGCCCGAGCCGGACGTTTCAGGACGGGGCGCCGGATTCGAATCGCCGCGTCAGCGTCTGGCTGCTGAATTTCCAGCAGCCCTCCATGAGGACGAAGTCGGCCGTGGCGGCCAGGATCATGGCGGGGCCGGCGACGGTTGCCACGGCCTCGTCGGCGAGCACGCCGGCATGGCGGTAGACCGTCACGTAGTACGTGCCCATCGCCGTGGACGCCGATGTCGGCTCGATGCGCATATTAGTGATGACGTGGATCACGCGCTGGGCGCGAGGCCGTCGCTCCAGTTCCTCCAGGATGCGGGCGTGTCCGCGCAGCGCCACGCCGGCCCGGTGCCAGACGCCGTCCGGCGCGTAGCATTCGAGCATGCGCGCATAGCGCCACTGGTCATAATGATGGAAGAAGTCGTGGACGACCTGGCTGCATTGCCAGCCGGTCTCGAATGCGGCGATCGTCATGATGGGGCGGTCCTCGTTCGTGATATGGCGGGCGTCATGCCACCGCCAGGATGATCTTGCCGGCATGGACGCTGCTTTCCATGCGCGCGTGCGCCTGCGCGGCCTCAGCCCACGGAAAGACGCGATCGATCACCGGCGTGCCTTGGCCGGCGGCCAGCCGCGGCCACCAATGGCGTTCCAGGTCCCGCGCGATGGCGCCTTTCTGCGCCACGGTGCGCGGCCGCAGCGTCGAGCCGGTCAGGGTGGCGCGCTTGCGCAACAAGGCAGGAATGGGCAGCGTCGCGTCGGCGCCTCCCATGAAGGCGATGAGCGCGATGCGCCCGTCCAGGGCCAGCGCTTCCAGGTTGCGCGCGAGGTAGCTGCCGCCCACCATGTCAAGTACGACGTCCAGTCCTCGATCCCCGGTGAAGGCCATGGCCTCGCGCACGAAATCGTCATCCCGGTAGTTCACCGCCAGGTCCGCGCCCAGGGCGCGGCAGAAGGCTGCCTTCTCCGGCGTGCCGACGGTCGTCATGACGCGGGCGCCGAAGGCCTTGGCCATCTGGATGGCCGTGACGCCTATGCCGCTCGAACCGCCGTGCACGAGGAAGCGCTCGCCAGGCTTGAGGCCGGCGCGCGAGAACACGTTGTCCCATACCGTGAAGCAGGTTTCCGGCAGCGCGGCGGCCTGTTCCAGCGCCATGCCGGGCGGCACCGGCAGGCAGTGGGTCGCGGGCGCGAGGCAATATTCCGCATAGCCGCCTCCGGGCGTGAGCGCGCACACGAGATCGCCTTCGCGCCAGCGGTCGACGCCGGGGCCGACCCGGACGACGCGGCCCGAGACTTCCAGGCCGAGAATGGGCGAGGCGCCGGGAGGAGGCGGGTAGCGGCCGATGCGCTGGGCGCAGTCGGGGCGGTTGACGCCGGCGAATGCCACCTCGATCAGCACTTCGCCCGCGCCCGGCGCTGGCACGGCACATTCGGCAAGACGCAGCACCTCGGGCGGGCCGCCCGCTCCATGATCGACATAGCGCATGGTTTTCATCGGCCGCTCCCTTTTCCCCGGGGCGACGGCGTCGAGGCGCATTCCGCCACCTGGCGGCGTGCGGCATCGGCGATGCGCGCGGCGTCGGGAATGAGTGCGGCCTGCAGATGAGGCGCCGCCGGGATCCTGCAATCGTCCACGCCCAGTCGCTGCACCGGCGCGTGCAGATGCCCGAACAATTCGGCCTGGACCCGAGCCGCGATTTCGGCGCCGAAGCCGCCGGTGACGTTGGCTTCGTGCACGACCAGCAGGCGGCCCGTGCGGCGTACGCTCGCCAGCAGCGTGGACCAGTCGAACGGGGCGATCCAGCGGGCGTTGACCACCTCGGCGGCTATGCCTTCGGCGGCCAGCAGCGCCGCGGCTTCCAGTGCCTGGAACAGCATCGCGCCCCAGGCCACGATGGTCAGGTCGCGGCCGGCGCGGGCGACATGCGCGCCGCCCACTTCCTCGATGGGGCCGCCCAGTTCCACCGACTGCGGCTCGCCGTGGTACATGGCGCGGTGTTCGATGATCATGGCCGGATCGTCGCTGCGAATGGCGGCCAGCAGCATGGAATAGGCGTCCTGCGCGGTAGCCGGGATGCCCACGCGCAGGCCGGGAATGTGCGCGTAGAGTGCTTCCAGGTTCTGTGAATGCTGGGCGCACGAACCCGGCGTTGCGCCTTGCTGGGTGCGTATGGTCAGGGGCGCCCGCAGCTTTCCGGCCGAGACGTAGCGCACGTTGGCCGCCTGGTTGACGATCTGGTCCATGGCTACCAGGCTGAAGTCGATCCACATGATCTCGACGATCGGACGCAATCCGCTCATGGCTGCGCCCACGGCCACGCCCAGCATGGCCGTCTCGCTGATGGGCGTGTCGAACACGCGCGCTTCGCCCGCTTGTTGCCGCAGGTCCTTGGTGACGCCGAACACCCCGCCTGGCTTGCCGACGTCTTCGCCGTACAGAATGGTGTCGGGCATTTCCCGCAGCGCGCGGGCCAGCGCCGCGTTCACCGCCTTGCCGAAGCTCAGCGGGGCGGTCCCGGTCAGTGCGCCGGCTTCATGCATACAAGTGCTCCTTGATGGTCCCGGCATCGGCGGGCGGCGCCGCGAGCGCGGCCGAGGCGGCCTCTTCGATCCCGGCCGTGGCAGCGGCTTCCAGCGCGGCCAGGGTCTCGGCGGCCACGCCTTGCGCCGCCAGCCGTTCCTCGAGGCGCACGATGGGTTCCCGCCGCCGTGCCTCGGCCAATTCGCCGCGCGGCCGGTAGCCTTGCAGGTCGCCGTAGTAGTGGCCGACCAGACGCTGGGTCATCATTTCGATCAGGGCCGGCCCGCGGCCTTCGCGCGCGCGGGCGGCATGGTGCGCCACGCAGCCGCGCACGGCGGACGGATCGTTGCCGTCTATGCGCTCGCCGGGCATGCCGTAGGCGGCCGCGCGTTTGTAGAGATCTGCATCGCGCACGGTGTCGGCCACCGGCGTCAGCTCGGCATAGGTGTTGTTCTCGCAGACGAAAAGCACCGGCAGGTCCAGGTAGGCCGCGAAGTTCATCGCTTCGTGGATCGCTCCCTGGTTCATCGCGCCGTCGCCGAAGGCCGCCAGCGCGATGCGTTGCTCGCCTCGCAGCCGGGCGGCCAGGGCGGCGCCGCAGGCAAGCGGCGCGCCGGCGCCGACGATGGAGTTCTCGCCGTAGAACCCGTAGTCGGCGGCGCTGAACATGGCCGACCCGCCGCGGCCTCGGCATATGCCGGTCTGCCTGCCCAGCAGCTCGGCCAGGATGCCCTCGGCCGGAACGCCGCGCGCCAGCGCCCAGCCGTGGCCGCGGTAGGTCGAGAACACCGCGTCGTGGGCAGACAGCGCCTGGCAGGATCCGGCATAGATGGCTTCCTGCCCGATGCACAGGTGGACCGAGCCCTGGATGAACTGGCCCTTGCGCAGCTCGGTGATTTTTTCTTCCAGCCTCCGGATACGCAACATGATGTCCAGGGCCGCCATGTCGTCCGCCAGGGCGCGATCGCCGCGCGTGTCATGGAGCGCTTCCATGCCGCCTACCGCTTCGCCTGCACGTGCTTGGCGGCCAGGGCGTCGGCAGCCCGCACCAGGAGCGAGAGGTCCGAGCCGACGATCACCACGGTGGCCCCCGCGGCCACGTAGCGTTCGCACTCGGGCGATCCCGCCAGCACGCCCGCCGGCATGCCCAGCGACACGGCGCGCCGTATGCCTTGCTCGATGGCCTCCACGACTTCGGGATGATTGGGCTGGCCCATGTGGCCCATGTCGGCCGACAGGTCCGTCGGACCGAAGAACACCATGTCCACGCCCTCGACGCGGCAGATATCGTCGAGGTTGCCCAGCGCCTCGCGCGTTTCGATCTGCACCAGCAGGCAGGTTTCCTCCGCCGCCCGGGCGTAGTACTCCTTGTCGCGGCCATAGCGCGTGGCGCGCATCGTGCCGCCCAGGCCGCGCACGCCGCCCGCGGGGGGGTAGCGGGTGTACCGGACGGCGGTACGGGCTTCTTCGGCGTTCGACACGTTGGGCACCATCAGCGCCTGGGCGCCCAGGTCCAGGTACTGCTTGAACGACGACAGTTCGAGTATGGGCACGCGCACCGTGGCGGCCGTATCGCCCGCCGCCAGCGCCGCGAACTGCGCATGCAGGTGGGGCAGGCTTTGCGGCGAATGCTCGAGATCGAACATGATGAAATCGAAGCCGCTGCCGGACAGCGCCTCCACGGTCTGCAATGCGTTCGAGACGCAGAAGAGGCCGTACTGGGGATGGCCCGAACGGACCAGGCGCTTGAAGCGGTTGCGTAGGGAAGAATGGCTCATGTCTTACTCCGGTGAAATACCTGCCTTGCGTTGCACCTCCTGCCAGATGGGCAGGTCGGCCTGCATCCGGGCCGCCATCTCGGCGGGCGTGCTGCCGGTCAGCTCCACGCCATTGCTGCGGAATTTCTCGCGCAGCGCAGGCTGCTTGAGAATGGCGCGAAGTTCGGTCGACAGCTTGTCGATGATGGGCTGCGGCACGCCGGCGGGCGCCACGATGCCGAACCAGAACGAGGCATCGAAGCCCGGCACCGTGTCGGCGATGGGGGGGATGTCGGGCGTGCCGCTCGCCCGGGTCTTGCTGGTGACGCCCAGCACGCGCAGCCGGCCGCCATGCACCAGCGGCAGGGCCGAGGTCCCGACGTCGAACATCAGCTGGATCTGCCCGCCCACCATGTCGCTCAGGGCCGGCATGCTGCCCTTGTAGGGAATGTGGACCATGTCCGTGCCGGTCATGGACTTGAACATCTCCGCGGTCAGGTGCAGCGAGCTGCCGGGGCCTATGGAGCCGAAGCTGAGCTTGCCGGGATTGCCGCGGGCATAGGCGATGAGGTCGGCCACGGACTTGACCGGCAGTTCGGGATTGACCACCAGGTACAGCGGCGTGGTGAAGGCGAGCGATACCGGCGCGAAGTCCTTGAAGGGATCGTAGGGCAGGCTCTTCTGCGCGCCGATGTTCAGCACGAGGCTGGAGAGGCTGCCCAGGAACAGCGTGTAGCCGTCGGCAGGCGCCTTGGCCACCGCTTCGGCGCCGATCATCTGGCTGGCGCCGGGCTTGTTCTCGACGATGACGGGCTGGCCCAGGCGCTGCGCCAGGTTCCGTGCGATATCCCGGGCCGCGGTATCGCCGATGCCGCTGGGCGGGTAGGGCACCACCAGCTTGATCGGCTTGGTCGGGTAGTCCTCGCGGGCGGCGCCAGGCGCCGCCACGGCAAGGGACAGCATGGCGCTCGTTGCTGCAAGCAGCGTGAGTAGTCTCATGGTCGTCTCCGGAACGGCGGCGCTGGATGTCCGCGCCGCTCTGTGATGGGATCGGTGAAGGTGTTGCGGTCAGTCGTGCTCCCGTACGGCTGGGGCTTTCTCTTCGATATAGCCTTGCGGATTGCCGAAGCGTTCGGTCATGACCTCGCCGAGCGTCTTCGATTTGTGGGCGACCCAGCCCCCCGACAGCACCGCGTAGTCCCGCGGCCGCCCCAGCGCCGCCGGCGTCTTGCCCGCCATTTCGTCTCGGATCAGCGCCAGCAGCAGGCGGCGCATGCGCACGATGCCCAGGTCGGTGGGACCCAGATGCTCGCGCGTGCGGTCGGCGATCGGACCCTGGCTGTCCTGGATGGCCGCATCCTGCTCGGACACGCCCCGGATGCCCGTGAAGCTGTTGTACTTCTGGTCTTCGCGATCGATCAGGTAGTCGTTGCGGATATTGCGGTAGGGCATGTAGTTCTCGTCCACCTGCGAGTGGATGGTATGACCCTGCCGCGCCATCTCCCGTTCTTCTTCCGTGAGCGGCCGGTCGGGATTCCAGGTATAGGTGTATATCCAGCACGAGGTGTCGGTAACCGGGACGAAAGTCTGCCCATGGTAGTTTTCGCCCGGGAAGGCGCTGGGCGCCAAGGCATGGTTGGGCAACAGGTAGTGCGCGATGCGCCAATACAGGTCGTCGCCGTCGGCCTTGCGCGCGCCGCCCACCACCAGTCCCGCCGGGAACTCGTCCACCGAAAAAGCCGGCATGGGATCGTCGCGTACCCATTTGAAGCGGTCGTTGCGTACGGCCTGCGTGCCCAGCGCCGCATGCTTGATGCGCTCCATGACGGCCTCGGCCGTGTCGGCCTCTTCGGTACCCAGCAGCATGTGCAGGAACGAGAAGTGCGTGGTGTCGAGCGCGCCCTCCAGGCACTGCAGCCAATTGCAGTCCTGCCATTTCTTGCTGACATAGCGGTGCGACGGCGGCACCAGGGCGAAGGCGAGCCGGGGCAGCGGCGGAGGCTCGGCGGCCGGGCCCAGGTAGGCCCATATGCAGTCGCCCCACTCGCGGGTGGGATAGGATTTCAGGCGAATCCGTTCGCGGTAGGGCGAGTCGGCGGGCATGGTGGGCATGTCGACGCAGCGGCCGTCGACGTCGAATTTCCAGCCATGGAATACGCAGCGCAGGCCCGCATGCTCGTTGCGGCCATAGTAGAGATTGGCGCCGCGATGCGGACAGGCCGGCTCGACCAACCCTACGCGTCCCCGCGTGTCGCGGAATGCCAGCAAGTCCTCGCCCAGCACCTTGACGCGCTTGGGGGGGCAGTCCGGCTCCGGCAGTTCTTCCGACAGCAGGACCGGAATCCAGAACTGGCGCAACAGGCGGCCGGCCGGCGTGCCGGGACCGGACCGGGTAAGCAGTTCATTGTCTTCCGCGCTCAACATGATGTGTTCGTCTCCTCTGCATGATGCACCGGTCGGTGTCCGGACCGGGTCTGCGCCGGCGCCGGGCGGCCTGGCCGGAAGTGTCATGCCGGGAGGGAAAGCGACGGTGGGGGAGTTCGGATATTTCGAATAGCATTCTGCAATGCAGAATTCGCGCCGGCGCCGCGACGGAGACCGCCATGCCCCGCAATCCCTACCAGATCGACGAGGAACCCAGCGACATCGAATTCGACGCCTACGAGGCCCACGACGGCGACCGTCTGTTCGCGTCCACGCTGGCCCGCGGGCTGCAGATCCTGCGCTGCTTCACGCCGCTCGAGGCGGCGCTGGGCAACAAGGAGCTGGCGCGGCGCACCGGCCTGTCGCGCCCCACCATCTCGCGCTTCACGTACACCCTGGTGAAGCTGGGCTACCTGCGGCCCGATACCCTGTCGGGCAAGTACCGGCTCGCGCCCGGTGTCGTGTCGCTGGGCTATCCGCTGCTGGCCTCGATCACGCTGCGGCAACTGGCGCGGCCGCTCATGAACGTGCTGGCCGAATCGATGAACTGCTCGGTCTCGATGGGCATACGCGACCGGCTCAGCATCGTCTATGTGGAAACGAGCCGCATCACGAGTTCGTTCGCGCCGCAACTCTCGGACATCGGCCTGCGCTTTCCCATCGTCTCGACCGCGATCGGACAGGCCTTCATCTCGGGATGCGAGCCGGCGGAGCGGCAGAAGCTGCTGAACGAGATCCGGATCAAGACCCCGCGCATGTGGTCCGAGCACAAGGATCACGCGGCGCGTTCGGTGGAGGCGTTCGCCAAGAAGGGGTTTTGCAGCGTCTATGGCGAACAGCATCCCGATCACTACGCCGTGGGCGTGCCCATGGGCAGGCTGCGGGACGGCGAGCTGATCGTCTTCAACGCCGTCATTCCGCGCTTTCGCGCCTCGCCCAAGAGCGTGGAAGAGGGGCTCGGTCCGCGCCTGGTGGAAATGGTTGCCCAGGTGCGGCGCAGCAGCTATGCCGTCTGAGGGCGGCGCCGGCGCAGGGCTTCGTCGAAGCCCGCGGCGTTGCGCATGCCCTGGTCCTCGAAGTTGGTGTTGAACAGCACGTGGACGTTGGCCGCGGCCTGCGTGAGGCGGCGCACCAGCTCGGCGATGCGTTCCAGTTCTTCGGGCGTGTACTCGTAGACGAAGCGGCCCGACGAGGCGGCGATGCCGCGCCGGTTCCAGGCCTCGTGGTTGCGGCCGTGCAGGCGCACCACCGCGAGGTCGCCCCGTGTGGCCGCCCAGACGGCCGGCACGCTGTTGGCATAGCGGTCGGGGCTGTCCACCACGGTGTGGGCGGCGCCCAGCTCGCGCAGCATGGACAGCGTTCCGCGCCGGCCGGTCTCGTCGAGCCAGCCGCGGTGGCGGAACTCCGCCGCATGGACCTGCTCTTCCATGCGCCGCGCGCACTCGGCCACCAGCGCCCGTCCCGCGGCGTTATTGCGCACCCGCGGCGCGTACTGGAAGTGGACCGTCGCCAGCTGCCCGCTCTGGCGCAAGGGTTCCAGGCCTTGCAGGAAGCGGCTCCACAGCTCGTCGCGCAGTTCGCCGGGCACGGTGGCATAGTCCACCACGCGGACTTGCGGGCCGAGCTCCCCGGCGACGTCGGGCGGCAGCGCTTCGACAGGCGTCAGATGGCCGGTGAAGAGCCGGAAAGCCTTGAGATGGAAGACGAAGTCCTCGGGAGTGCGCTGGGTCCAGAGGAAGGCCGTTCGCGCGGACGGCAGGCGGTAATAGCTGCTGTCCACTTCGACCAGGGAAAAGCGGGAAGCATAGAACCGCAGGCGGTCCTCGGCGGTGCGCGCCGATGGCGGGTAGAAGCGGCCGCAGGCGAGGAGGGTGGGGTCGGTCCAGGAAGACGTGCCGACGCGCACGGTCATGACGGGAAATCCGGATCGGGAAAAGGGACGTTTATACTGGATGAATATACAGTTTTCTTCCGTCCCATGTCACACACCCCCGATACGCCCGCCCGCGACCCCTGGGCCGACCTGAACCCCCGCCAGCGCGAGGCCGTCGAATACGGCCGGGGCGCGCACGCGGACAGCGCCGGCCCCCTCCTGGTCATTGCGGGCGCCGGCTCGGGCAAGACGAGCACGCTGGCTCACCGGGTGGCCAGGCTCATCCTCGACGGCACGGATCCGCACCGCCTCCTGCTCCTGACCTTTTCGCGGCGCGCCGCCGCCGAGATGGAACGCCGCGCGGGCCGGGTGCTGCAAACCGTCCTGGGCATGTCGGGCGGGCAGCCGCCGGCACTGCCGTGGGCGGGCACCTTCCATGCCGTGGGAGCGCGGCTCTTGCGCGACTACGCGTCCCGCATCGGGTTGTCCGAGGCGTTCACCATCCACGACCGCGGCGATGCCGAGGACCTCATGGGGTTCGTCCGGCACGAGCTGGGGTTCTCCGGCGCCAAGTCGCGGTTTCCGCTCAAGGGCACCTGCCTGGCCATTTATTCGCGCGCGGTCAACAGCCAGGCGCCGCTGGAGGGCGTGCTGGCCAAGCACTTCCCGTGGTGCGCGCAGTGGGAAGCGCAATTGAAGACGCTGTTCGGCGCCTATGTGCAGGCCAAGCAGGACCAGCACGTGCTCGACTATGACGACCTGCTGCTGTACTGGGCGGAAATGATGAAGGAACCGGCCATCGCGCAAGAGCTCGGAGGCGCCTTCGATCACGTGCTGGTGGACGAATACCAGGACACCAATCGCCTGCAGGCCGAGATCCTGCTCGCCATGAAGCCCGACGGCCGCGGCCTGACGGTGGTGGGGGACGACGCCCAGTCCATCTACTCGTTCCGCGCCGCGACGGTGCGCAACATCCTGGACTTTCCCTCGCAGTTCTCCCGTCCTGCCCACGTCGTGACGCTGGACCGCAACTACCGCTCGACCCAGCCTATCCTGGACGCCTCCAACGCCGTCATCGCAGAGGCTCCCGAACGCTATGCCAAGCAGCTCTGGACCGACCGCGCCTCGGCGCAGCGGCCGCAACTGGTCTACGTCAGCGACGAACCCGGGCAGGCCCGCTGGGTGGCCGACCAGATCCTGGCCAGGCGCGAAGCCGGCACGCGGCTGATGTCGCAGGCGGTGCTGTTTCGCTCCGCCAGCCACAGCGCCGCGCTAGAGCTCGAGCTCACCCGCCGCAACATTCCTTTCGTGAAGTTCGGCGGACTCAAGTTCCTCGAGGCCGCCCATGTGAAGGACGTGCTCGCGGTGCTGCGCTGGGCGGCCAATCCGCTCAGCCGCCTGTCCGGTTTCCGGGTGGCGCAGTTGATGCCGGGCATCGGGCCGGCTACCGCCGCGCGCCTGCTCGATGCGATGGCGCAAGCCGACCGGCCGGTGGACGCGCTGACCGGTTTTTCGCCGCCCGCCGCCGCGGCCGAGGACTGGAAGGCCTTTGCCCATGCCTTCGTGGCGTTGAACGACGCCGGCCTTGCATGGCCGGCGCACATCGACCTGGCCCTGCGGTGGTACGGGCCGCACCTGCAACGGCTGTACGACGATGCCGTCGTGCGCCAGGCCGACCTGGACCAGTTGGCGCGCATTGCCGGCACCTTTGCATCGCGCGAACAGTTCCTGACCGAACTGACGCTGGATCCGCCCGACGCCACCAGCGCGCAGTCCGGGCAGCCGCTGCTGGACGAGGACTACCTGATACTGTCCACCATCCATTCGGCCAAGGGCCAGGAATGGAAGGCCGTATACGTGCTCAACGTCGTCGACGGCTGCATCCCGTCCGACATGAGCACCGGCGATGCCGAGGAAATCGAGGAAGAGCGGCGTCTCCTGTACGTGGCCATGACCCGCGCCAAGGAAGACCTGCAACTGGTCGTGCCCCAGCGGTTCTATGTGCACCAGCAGAGCGGCATGGGCGATCGGCACGTCTATGGCACCCGCAGCCGGTTCATTCCCGAACGCCTGCTGCCCTTGTTCGAGATCCTGCCCAAGGCGCGGCAGGGCGCCCCGGCCGCCGCGGCCGCCGCGGCGCCGACGGTGCGGATAGACATCGCCAGCCGCATGCGCAACGCCTGGCGATGAGCGGATCTCCCGGCCGAAATGCTTGACGCAAAAATATTTTAAGTATGAAATAATGCCATCGCACAGGGGGGACGCAGCGTCCTGCCCGACCATCTGCCGAGTGACTGATCCGGCCAGCGGAGGACTCATGAATATCGTCTGTATCGGAGGCGGGCCCGCCGGGCTGTACTTCGCGCTCTTGATGAAAAAGCGGGATCCGTCGTCCCGCATCGTCGTCATCGAGCGCAACCGTCCCTACGATACCTTCGGCTGGGGCGTGGTCTTCTCGGACCAGACCCTCGGCAACCTGGTGCAGGCCGACGAATCCACCGCCCGCCGCATCCTCCAGTCCTTCAACCATTGGGACGACATCGACGTCCACTTCAAGGGACGCACGATCACTTCGGGCGGCCATGGTTTCTGCGGCATCGGCCGCAAGCGTCTCTTGAATATCCTTCAGGACCGGTGCCAGGAACTGGGCGTGGAATTGGTATTCGAAACCGAGGTGGACGACGACCAGGAAGTCGCCCGCCGCTACCAGGCCGACCTGGTGGTGGCTTCCGACGGCTTGAACAGCAAGGTCCGCAAGCGCTACGAAGACGTCTTCAAGCCCGACATCGAAACGCGCCACTGCCGCTTCGTCTGGCTGGGCACCAAGAAGCTGTTCCCGGCCTTCACCTTCGCGTTCGAAGAAACCGAGTACGGCTGGTTCCAGGCGCACGCCTACCAGTACGACGGCGATACCTCCACCTTCATCATCGAGACGCCGGACGACGTATGGCAGCGCGCCGGGCTCGACAAGATGAGCCAGCCCGAGGCCATCGCCTTCTGCGAGCGGCTGTTCGCCAAGTATCTGGACGGCCAGCCCTTGATGAGCAATTCGCCGCACCTGCGCGGCTCGGCCAACTGGATCCGCTTCCCGCGCATCGTCTGCGCGAGCTGGGTGCACTGGAACGAGATCGACGGCAGGCGGGTGCCGGTGGTACTGATGGGCGATGCCGCGCATTCGGCGCACTTCTCCATCGGCTCGGGCACCAAGCTCGCGCTGGAAGATGCCATCGAGCTGGCGCGTTGTTTCGACACCTATCCAGGCCAGGACCTGGAGGGCGTGATGGCGGGCTACGAGGCCGTGCGGGCCATCGAAGTGCTGAAGATCCAAAGCTCCGCGCGCAACTCCATGGAATGGTTCGAGAACGTCGATCGCTACGTCGACCTCGAGCCGGAGCAGTTCGCCTACTCCATGCTGACGCGCAGCCAGCGCCTGTCGCACGAGAACCTGCGGCTGCGCGACGCTTCCTATGTCGAGGGCTACGAGCGCTGGTTCGCGCGCAAGGCGTTCGCCGCGGCCGGTCTGTCCGAGCCCCCCGAGCCGCGTGGCAAACCCATCCCACCCATGCTGACGCCGCTGCGCGTGCGCGACCTGGTCCTGAAGAATCGCATCGTCATGTCTCCCATGGCCCAGTATTCGGCGGTGGGCGGTACGGTCGGCGACTTCCACATGGTGCACCTGGGCAGCCGCGCCATGGGCGGGGCTGCCATGGTCTTCGCCGAGATGACCTGCGTGTCGGCCGATGCGCGCATCACGCCGGGATGCCCCGGCCTCTATCGGCCCGAGCACACGCAGGCCTGGAAGCGCATCGTCGATTTCGTGCACGAGCATACCGATGCCCGGATCGCCATGCAGATCGGGCATGCAGGCCCCAAGGGGTCCACCAGGCTGGCCTGGGAGGGCACGGACCTGCCGCTGGAATCCGGCAACTGGCCGCTTATCGCCGCTTCCGAGGAACAGTATCTGCCGGGCGTGTCGCAGGTGGCCCGCGCGGCCTCGCGCGACGACATGCGGCGCATCCTGGGCGATTTCGTGCGCGCCACGATCGAGGCCGACAAGGCCGGATTCGACTGGCTGGAATTGCACTGCGCCCACGGCTACCTGCTGTCCACCTTCATTTCGCCGCTGACCAACCGCCGGACGGACGAATACGGCGGCAGCCTGGAAAACCGGTGCCGCTATCCGCTCGAGGTGTTCGCCGCGATGCGCGAAGTCTGGCCCGCGCACAAGCCCATGAGTGTCCGCATCTCGGCCCATGACTGGGTGGAAGGCGGCATCACGCCGGACGACGCCGTCGAGATCGCCCGGCTGTTCAAGGCGGCCGGCGCGGACATGATCGACTGCTCGTCGGGCCAGGTCAGCAAGCGCGAGCAGCCGGTATACGGGCGCATGTTCCAGACGCCGTTCGCCGATCGCATCCGCAACGAGGCCGGGATTCCCACCATCGCGGTGGGCGCCATCTTCGAGGCCGACCACGTCAACGGCATCATCGCCGCCGGCCGCGCCGACCTGTGCGCCCTGGCTCGGCCCCACCTGGCCAACCCGGCCTGGACGCTCCTGGAGGCCGCGAAGATGGGATGGGACGTGGACTGGCCCAAGCAGTACTATGCGGGCCGCATGCAGCTGGAACGCAACCTGGAGCGCGAACGCCAGCTGGCCGCCGCGACGCAAGGCATGTCGCCGCGCGAGATCGCCGCGCGCCTCCTGGAGTAGCCGACCCTCCACGCTTCGGGTACCCCCTCAAGAGGGCGGCACTGGCGGGCCGGCAAGGCCGGATCCGCGGTGCCCTGGGTCTGGATACAGTGGTTTCACACGATGGATTGGTCGAAGCATCATGGATCATCTGGACGGAAAACATGCGCTGGTGACGGGCGGGGCGCGGGGCATAGGCCTCGCCATTGCCCGAGAGCTTCTGCGCCAAGGGGCGGCGGTCACGCTGACGGGCCGCGACGAGGCGGCGCTGGATGCCGCGGTGGCGACATTGGCTCCGCTGGGCATCGCACGCCGGGTTCGGATGGACGTGGCGGACCCGGCCTCGGTCGGGCAGGGCATGGCCGACGCCGCGCGGACTGCGGGACGCATCGACATCCTCGTCAACAATGCCGGCCAGGCGGAATCGGCGGCGGTGGGCAAGACCGACGATGCCCTGTGGGCGCGGATGCTGGCGGTCAACCTGAGCGGCACCTTCTATTGCTCGCGCGCCGTGCTGCCCGGCATGCTGGAGGCCGGCTGGGGACGCATCGTCAACGTGGCCAGCACGGCGGGCCTGATCGGCTACACCTACACGGCGGCCTATTGCGCGTCCAAGCACGGCGTCGTCGGGCTGACGCGCGCCATGGCGATGGAAGTGGCCGCCAAGGGCGTGACCGTCAATGCCGTTTGCCCTGGCTTCACCGAAACCGACCTGGGCCGCGAGGCCATTGCCAACATATCCGCCCGCACGGGCCGCAGCGAGGCCGAATCCAAGGCGGCGCTGGCGGCGTTCAACCCGCAGAAGCGCCTGGTCCAGCCCGACGAAGTGGCCAATGCCGCGGTCTGGCTGTGCCTGCCGGCATCGGCCGCGATGAACGGCCAGGCCATCGCGGTCGCGGGCGGCGAAGTCACTTGAAGGAGTAACGATGGCTCGCAAGCCCATCGACGAATCGAACGGCACGGGGGCGGGAGTCGAGCCCACGCCCGTGCTCGACCTGGAAGCCCGGCTGACCGAGGATCACCACCAGTCGCTGGTGCTGTGGCTGCGCATGCTGTCGTGCACGGTGCGCATCGAGACCGAGATCCGCTCGCGGCTGCGCACGCATTTCGGGATCACGCTGCCGCGCTTCGACCTCATGGCCCAGCTCGAACGGCATCCCGAAGGGCTGCGGATGGGCGAGCTGTCGCAGCGCATGATGGTGACCGGCGGCAACGTCACCGGCATCACCGACCAGCTCGAAGAGGAAAAGCTGGTGGTTCGCGAGCCTTCGCCGGAAGACCGGCGCGCCTTCGTGGTCAAGCTCACCCCGTCCGGCCGGAAGGCTTTCGCAAAAATGGCGGCCGTGCACGAACAGTGGATCGTCGAGCTGTTCTCGACCCTGCCCGCGGCCTCCAAGGACACGCTGATCGAACTGCTGTCGCAGTTGAAACAGGGCCTGAACGATCAATTGCCCAACGAACGCAAATGAAAGGATGACGACTATGCGCTATGTCCACGGTGAAAGACAGATGCTGCACGGCGGCCGCACCGCCATGGCCGACTACCAGGCCCGGCATTTCTCGCTGCAGGTGCGCGACGCCGTCGCCGTCGTCACGCTCGACCGCCCCGAGCGCAAGAATCCGCTCACCTTCGATTCCTATGCCGAGCTGCGCGATTTCTTCCGCGCGCTGGCCTATGCCGACGACATCCGCACGGTAGTGGTGCAGGGGGCCGGCGGCAATTTCTGCTCCGGCGGCGACGTACACGACATCATCGGCCCGCTGACCCGCATGGACATGCCTTCGCTGCTGGCCTTCACGCGCATGACGGGCGACCTCGTCAAGGCCATGCGCGCATGCCCGCAACCCATCGTCGCGGCCGTGGACGGTGTCTGCGCGGGAGCGGGCGCCATCCTGGCCATGGCCTCCGACATGCGCCTGGGCACCGCCCGCAGCAAGACCGCGTTCCTCTTCACCCGCGTGGGCCTGGCCGGCTGCGACATGGGCGCGTGCGCGCTGCTGCCGCGCGTGATCGGGCAGGGCAGGGCCTCGGAACTGCTGTACACCGGACGTTCGATGAGCGGCGACGAGGGCGAGCGCTGGGGATTCTTCAATCGCCTGTGCGAGCCGGAAGTCTTGTCGGAACAGGCCTGCGAACTGGCGGCCAGCCTGGCGCAGGGACCGATGTTCGCCCACGCGATGACCAAGCGCATGCTGCACCAGGAATGGAACATGGGCATCGAGCAGGCCATCGAGTCCGAAGCGCAGGCCCAGGCCATCTGCATGGCCACCAACGACTTCCACCGTGCCTATCACGCCTTCGTGGCAAAGCAACGCCCCGTCTTCGAAGGGGATTGAAGGAGAAGTCCCCCCTACGCGCTGACGCGCGCCCCCCCAGGGGGCGGCACTGGCGGACCGGCGGAGCCGGATCCGCTGTGCCCTGGAAAGTTACTCAGTGGAGCTGGTATGAGTGAAGCATCGAATTCGAACCGCGCGCAGGCTCATCCGCTGGGGCAGCCTGGCGGGGTGGCGGCGCGGTCGCAGCATCTGGCCTGGCCATTCTTCGAACTGCGGCACCAGGAACTGGTGGCGGAGCTGGATCCCTGGGCCGCGCGCCGGGTGGCGCACGCGCATGGCGGGGATACCGATGCGACGTGCCGCGGGCTGGTGCGGGCGCTGGGCGAGGACGGCTGGCTGCGGTATGCCGTGGCGGGGCTGGAACATGGCGGCCTGACCGATGCCATCGACACGCGGGCCGTGTGCCTGATCCGCGAGACGCTGGCCTATCACGACGGGCTGGCGGATTTCTCGTTCGCCATGCAGGGCCTGGGCTCGGGGGCGATCAGCCTGTTCGGGACGGCCGGGCAGCGGGCGCGCTATCTGCCGCGGGTGGCGGCGGGGCAGGCCATTGCGGCTTTCGCGCTGTCCGAACCCGAGGCGGGCTCGGACGTGGCCGCCATGGCGTGCGCGGCCACGCTGGAAGATTCCCACTATGTGCTGAACGGCAGCAAGACCTGGATCTCGAACGGCGGCATCGCCGATTTCTATGTGGTTTTCGTGCGCACCGGCGAGGCGCCCGGCGCGCGCGGCATCACCGCGCTGGTCGTCGATGCCGATACGCCAGGCCTGGAAATCGCCGAGCGCATCGACGTGATCGCACCGCATCCGCTGGCGCGGCTGCGCTTCGATGGCTGCCGCGTGCCGGTTTCGCAGCGGCTGGGCGAGCCGGGGCAAGGGTTCAAGGTGGCGATGGCGACGCTGGACGTTTTCCGCACCTCGGTGGCGGCGGCCGCGCTGGGTTTCGCCCGCCGGGCGCTGGACGAGGCACTGGCCCGCGCGACGTCGCGGCGCATGTTCGGCCAGACGCTGGCCGATTTCCAGCTGACGCAGGCGAAGCTGGCCGAGATGGCCACCGGCGTCGACGCCGCGGCGCTGCTGACCTATCGGGCGGCGTGGATGCGCGACGGCGGAGCGCGCATCACCAAGGAGGCGGCCATGGCCAAGATGACCGCCACCGAGACCGCGCAGCGGGTGATCGACGGGGCGGTGCAGATGTTCGGCGGGCAGGGCGTGGTCAGCGGCGAGACCGTCGAACGGCTCTATCGAGAGATCCGCGCGTTGCGCATTTATGAGGGCGCTACCGAAGTCCAGCAATTGATCATCGCCCGCGAGCTGCTGCGCGCGGCGGGCGCGGCCTGAAAAGAACGAAAGGAGAACCCATGACATCGAATATCGAGATCCTGCAGCCGCAGGGATGGCCCCGCCCGCGCGGCTACAGCAATGGCGTGGCCGCGCGCGGCAAGCAGGTCTTCATCAGCGGGATGATAGGCTGGGACCCCGACGGCGTGTTCCGGGCCAAGGACTTCCCGGGACAGGTCCGCCAGGCGCTGGCCAACATCGTCGCCGTCCTGGCCGAGGCCGGCGCAGGGCCGGAGCACATCGTGCGCATGACCTGGTACGTGCTGGACAAGCGGGTCTACGTCGCGTCGTACGAGGAAATCGGCAAGGCCTATCGCGAGATCGTCGGCCGCCATTTCCCGGCCATGACCGCGGTGCAGGTAGCGGCGCTGATCGAGGACGAGGCCCAGGTCGAGATCGAAGTGACCGCCGTGGTCCCCGACTGACGCCGCGGCACGGTCGCGCCGTCTCGGCGGTATGGGTATCATTCCACGCATGGACAGCGTTCAACGCTACGGAGATCCGCCGTGAAAGACAACCCGCACAGCCTCAAGCCGGGGTATTACTGGTACTTCATCGATACCGATCCGCCGTCGGTCATCCATATCCACGAATCGGGCGCGGCCAGCCTGATGGGTACCGACTACGAGGTACCGGCCGAAGACGTGGCGGAAATGATCAAGCGCGGCGAGACTTTCGTCTGGATCGACCCGCCGCAGGTGCCTTGAGCCCGGCGGGCGCCGGCTTCAATGCCGCTCGCCCGCCTCTCCGAAAATGTGCCGGCTGGCTTCCAGCAGTTCGGCGCGCGGGGCGCCGAGCTTGATGGCCTCGCTTACCTGCAGCGGCACGTACTTGGTGGCGGATACCAAGACTGGCCGGTCGGGTGGCTGGCCCGGCCAGACCAGGCTCAGGCAATGCTGGTGATGGGGCTTCTCGCCCTCGTACTTGGCCACGACCACGCCGCTGCGCAGCTCCACCGCCGTGCCGCAATGGTGGTCGATCTCGAACTGCGGCAGACCGCCCAGGAACCTGATGTAGGGATGCAAAGAGGCCATGGCCTGTCTCCCGGATATCGGTAGGCTTATCCTACCTCAATGCGGGATTTCGTCCAGCGCCTGCGAAAGGTTGCGCTTGCCCCGGCCGAACGTGTCGGCATATTGCCGGGTGAAGGCCGCGCCGAAGAAGAAGATCTGCGCCGAGTAGTAGATCCACAGGATCAGCGCGATTACCGAGCCGGCGACGCCATAGGACGACGCCACGCTGCCGTGGCCGAGGTAGAGGCTGATGAAGCCCTTGCCGACAAGGAACAGCACGGCCGTCACCAACGCGCCCGGCACGACGTCGCGCCAGGGGATGGGAATGCTCGGCAGGAGCTTGAAGACCACGGCGAACAGGGCGGTGACGACCGCGAACGAGAACACGTTGGACAGCAGCAGCGCCGCCGTGGCGAATGCCGACTCCATCCAGAACGCGTGCCAATAGTCCTGCAGCGCGGCAAGGGCGGCATTGACCGCGAGCGAAATCAGCAGGAACAGCGCCAGGACCAGCACCAGTCCGAACGACAGCAGGCGGCTGCGGACCTGCGCCCAGATACCCGAGGTTTTCGCCGCCGGTACGTCCCATAGTTCGTCCAGGCTTTCTTTCAGTTCGGCGAAGGCGGTCGTCGCGCTGAACATCAGCAGCACGGTCGATATCAGCGCCGCGGCCCACCCCTTGTCCGATTGCTGAGCGCTGGCGAGCACGGTCTGGATGGCCTCGGCTCCCTGGCGCCCGGTGAGCGAGCCGATCTGGCTGACGAGCTGGTTGCGTACCGCCTCTTCGCCGAAGAAGGCGCCGGCGATGGCGATCACCAGCAGCAGGATGGGCGCGAGCGAGAACACCATGTACAAGGCCAGGGCCGCGCCCTTGCTGGAGGCGCGATGGTCGGACCATCGGCGCGCGGTGTCCCACAGGAGGGAAACGATGAGCACCTTGCGCAGGCGGTCGAGGCGAAGACGCTGGAGCATGGACGGCGACACCTTGCTTGAGGCAGGCCAGCCTCAATTCTGGGCGCCTTGCGGCAAGGCGTCAGCCCATAAACACATTCCGACGCAACTGTAGATTTTTCTAACGCGTTGCCAATTCGCTACCGGCGGCGAGTCAATTGTGCACGGCGGCGCGCTTCCTCTTGTCTGCCGGCTGCTTTCGGGAGATCTTTAGCCGTAATCCGTCGTTCGAACGGATGACCCTACGAGACCGACAATCGACGCACCAAAGGAGGCGGATCATGATGCACCGGATTTTGAAGCACCGGGTTCTGCTTGCCCTGCTCGGGGCCGCATGCGCAACGGCGGCCCAGGCCCAAAGCGCGGGGTCCCATGTCCTGGGCGTCGGGTGGTTCCATCTCGAGCCGCAGGATTCCAGCAAACCGCTGACCATCGTCAGCCCCCGCCCGATCGCCGGGCAGGTGCCCAATACCGGCGCCTCCATCAGCAATGCCGACACCGTGGCGCTGACCTACACGTACTTCCTCACCGACAACATCGGTGCCGAGCTGGTCATGGGAGTGCCGCCCAAGTTCAAGCTGAAGGGCGAACAGGCGCTTGCACCCGTGGGGCAGCTCGGATCCGCCCGGCAGTGGAGCCCGGCGCTGGTCGTGAAGTATTTCTTCGGACCGCCCGAGAGCGCCTTCCGGCCGTTCGTCGGTGCCGGCCTGAGCTACATCTGGTACTCGGACGTCGATCTCAGCGACAACTTCCAGCGCACGCTCTCGGCACGGTTCACGGGCGGGGCCAATCCGAACCTGAGGACGGAAGCCGACGTGGACAGCAAATGGGTGCCCGTGCTGAACGTCGGGGCCAGCTACCAGATCAACAAGAACTGGGGCGCGATGCTTTCGGTCTCCTACCTGCCGCTCAAGACCAAGGCCCACCTGAAGACCCACGGCACGCCGCTGGGCACGGTCGAAAGCGAATCCGAGTTCAAGATCAACCCCATCGTGGGAATGCTGGCGCTGACCTACCGTTTCTGATCGGCGTTGGGGGTATTCCTTAGGTAAAGCGGTGTAGTCAACGGTACGGTTTTTGCTATTCTCACCGGAACGATACTCCCCGGGAGATGGCTGATGCGCCTGGTGCGCGCTGACGGTACGAGACAGGGCGCAAACCGCGCATGCAGCTGGGCAGCACGCCTCTTCTTGGCGATCGGCATGGCCGTCGCCGCGGGCTGCTCGCCCGGCAACCCCGATTCGCACACGCCGCTCAACAGCCCGTACGCCGCCGGGGCCGAGCGCCAGAACGTCATGTATACGGCGTTTACCCAGCGTTCGCCCAAATACCTGGATCCGGCCAGCTCCTATTCCGTCGACGAGACGCCGTACACCTACCAGATCTACGAGCCGCTCTACGGCTACCACTACCTGAAGCGTCCCTATCAGCTCGTGCCGCGCTCGGCGACCCGGGTCGTCGAGCCGGTCTACCTGGACGAGGCAGGCAAGGTGCTGCCCGCCGACGTGCCGGGCGAGCAGGTGGCGCAGAGCGTGTACGACATTCCCATCAAGCCGGGCATCATGTTCCAGCCTCATCCGGCCTTTGCGGTCGACGAGGCCGGGCGCGACCTGTATCGCCATCTCAAGCCCGAGGACCTCGAGGGCAAGTACGCCATCCCGGATTTTCCCCGTACCGGCACGCGCGAACTCACCGCCGAGGACTACGTCTACGGCATCCGGCGCCTGGCCACCACGCGGGTGGTATCGCCCATCTACGCCCACATGACCGACTACATCGTCGGCTTCAAGGAATACGGCGACCGCATTCGCGCCGCCGATGCCGAACTGCGCAAGGGCCTGGATCCCACCACGCGCGACCTGCCCTGGCTGGATTTCCGCAAATACGCCTTCGAAGGCGTCGAGGCGCTGGACAAGCATACGCTGCGGATACGGATCAAGGGCAAGTACCCCCAGTTCAAGTATTGGCTGGCCATGACCTTTTTTTCGCCCATCCCCTGGGAGGCCGACCAGTTCTACAGCCAGCCGGGCATGGCGGCGCGCAATCTGACCCTGAACTACTGGCCGGTGGGAACCGGCCCGTACATGCTGACGGAATACCGGGAGAACCGCCGCCACGTGCTGACCCGCAACCCGAACTTCCATGGCGAGCCCTATCCCTGCGAAGGGTCCGACGAGGACCGCGCCGCCGGACTGCTGGCGGACTGCGGCAAGCCCACGCCCTTCATCGACCGGATCGTATTCAACATCGAAAAGGAAAGCGTGCCGCTGCAAGGCAAGTTCCTGCAGGGCTACTACGACGTGCCGCAGGCCGAGCGCGGCGAGTACGGCGTGGCCTACCTGGTGGCCGCCGGCGATTCCAAGGAAAAGGCGGCGCTGTATGCCGAGCGTGGGCTGAAGCTGCCCACCACCGTGGAGACGCAGAACTGGTACATGGGTTTCAATTGGCTGGATCCGGTGGTCGGCAAGGGCGACACGCCGGAACAGCAGGAGCGCAACCGCAAGCTGCGCCAGGCCATCAGCATCGCGGTCGACTGGGAAGAATACGTCACCATTTTCGAGAACAGCCAGGCGCAGGTGGCGCACGGGCCGCTGCCCCCGGGCCTGCTCGGCTACCGGGACCCGCCCGCGGGCGCCAATCCGGTGGTCTACGACATCCAGGGCGACAAGGTGACGCGCAAGCCCCTGGAGGCCGCCAAGCGCCTGCTGGCCGAGGCGGGCTATCCCGACGGACGCAACGCCCAGACAGGCCAGCCGCTGGTGCTGAACTACGACGCCATGGGCGGCGTCTCGCCCGGCGCCCGCTCGCAATTCGACTGGCTGCAGCGGCAATTCGGCAAGCTCGGCATCCAGCTCGAGATCCGCTCCACCGACTACAACCGCTTCCAGGACAAGATGCGGCGCGGCGTGGCGCAGATCTTCCTGTGGGGCTGGAACGCCGATTATCCCGATGCGGAGAACTTCCTCTTCCTCCTGTACGGCCCCAACGGCAAGGCGAAGGAGGGCGGGGAAAACGCCTCCAACTACGTCAACCCCGAATTCGACAAGCTCTTCGAGCGCATGAAATACCTCGACGACGGGCCCGAGAAGGAAGCCGTGATCGCCCGCATGGTTGCCATCGTGCAGAACGATGCCGCCTGGATGTTCGGCTATTTCCCCAAATCCGGCGGCGCCTACCACCAGTGGGTCGGCAACGGCAAGCCGACCCAGATGATACGTAACAACCTCCAGTACCTGAAGATCGATCCTGCCCTGCGCGCGAGCAAGATCGCCGAATGGAACCGTCCGGTGTGGTGGCCCGTGGTGCTGGCGGCGGCGCTGCTGGTGCTGCTGGCGCTGCCCGCCTGGCGCATGGTCCGCCGGCGCGACCGCGCCGTCGCCGTTCACGCCGACCGCCCTGCGAGGGACGCAGCATGACCGCTTATATCGTGCGCCGGATCCTCTACGGGATCTTGATCCTGATCGGCGTCAACCTGTTCACCTTCATGTTGTTCTTTACGGTCAACACGCCGGACGACATGGCGCGCCTGGCCATAGGCGGGCGTCGGGTGAGCACCGACGCCATCGAGAAATGGAAGGTCGAGCGCGGCTACGACAAGCCGCTGCTGGTCAACGCCCAGGCGCAGGGCCTGCAGCGCTATACCGATACCATCTTCTTCGAGCGGTCCGTGCGCCTGTTCGTGTTCGACTTCGGCGCGTCGGACGCCGGCCGCGACATCGGCTACGAGATCCGGCAGCGGGTGGGACCCAGCCTGGCGCTGGCGGTGCCGACATTCCTGCTGGGACTCTTCGCCAGCGTGGCCTTCGCGCTGCTGCTGGTGTTCTTCCGGGGCACCTACCTGGACTTCTGGGGCGTGGTGTTGTGCGTCGCCATGCTATCCATCTCGGCGCTGTTCTACATCATCGCCGGACAATATCTTTTTTCCAAGACGCTGCGCCTGGTGCCGCTGTCGGGGTTCGCCGGCGGGCTGGACGCCATCCGCTTCCTGCTGCTGCCCGTGGTGGTGGCCATCATCGCCAAGCTGGGGCCGGAGGCGCGTTTCTACCGAGCCCTGTTCCTGGAGGAAATCGGCAAGGACTACGTCCGTACCGCGCGTTCCAAGGGCTTGTCCGAACGACTGGTGCTGTTCCGCCACGTGCTGCGCAACGCCATGCTGCCCATCCTGACCAGCACCATCTCGGCCATTCCGCTGCTGTTCATGGGCAGCCTGATCGCCGAATCGTTCTTCGGCATACCGGGGCTGGGCAGCTACACGATGGATGCCATCAACGCCCAGGACTTCGCCATCGTGCGGGCCATGGTGTTCATCGGATCGGTGCTCTACATCATCGGCCTGATCCTGGCCGACATTTCCTACACGATCGCGGATCCGCGCGTGCGTTTCGAGTAAGAACATGCCCAAGATCGTCTTTCTCTGGACCGATGTCGCGCTGTTCCTGCTGTTGCTGGGGGGCGCCGTCTACGCCTGGCACGCCCGCCGCACGCCCAACCTGCGCGCCACGTGGGCGAGGGTGGCGCGGGATACGCCCGCGATGTGCGCCGCGGTAGTGCTGGGCGCGTTCGTGCTCATCGGCGTGCTCGATTCCATGCACTACCGGCCCCTGCTCGAATCGGTGGAAGTCAATGGCGGCAAGGGCGCCAGGGCCTATTCGCCCGTGACGCGATCGGTGCTCGACGCCTTGCTGGAAAAACCCATGGCCGGCCGCGAGAAGACCTACTCGGCGCCGCTGGCGGTACGCCAGTTCACCAAGGAGTCCATGCTGATCGACGGCAAGCCGGTACGCGACTACCCGCGCCTGCGCCACGGGGGCGCCCATCTGTCCGACCCGGACACCCAATGGCTCGGGGACGTGCTCCGGCGCACGGCGGCGGGGGTGGTGGCCGGCGGGCTGCTGGCAGGCCTGGCGGCGCTGGTCGTGGCGGCCGCCATCGCGCATCGCAGCGGCGCGTCGCTGCCCTCGACCTGGCAGGACATCGTCCAGCGCCGCACGAAGGTGCCGCTCGCGCCCATGCTGCTGACTTTCGGCCTGATCGCGATCCTGGGCGGCGCGGCGGTGTCGCTGTCCACCGGCTATCACGTCCTGGGCACGGACAGCACCGGCAACGACGTGCTGGTGCAGACGATCAAGAGCTTCCGCACCGCGCTGGTCATCGGCAGCGTCACCACGCTGGCGACCCTGCCGCTGGCACTGTCCCTGGGCATCATGGCGGGCTACTTCAAGGGCTGGGTCGACGACATCATCCAGTACGTCTACACCACGCTGACCTCCATTCCCGGCGTCCTGCTGATCGCCGCCTGCGTGCTCATGGTGCAGGTCTTCATCGACAACAACCCGGACCTGTTCGAGACCGGCGCCGAGCGCGCCGACCTGAGGCTGTTCCTGTTGTGCATCATCCTCGGCGTGACCGGCTGGGCCGGACTGTGCCGGCTGCTGCGGGCGGAGACGCTCAAGCTGCGCGAGCTCGACTACGTGCTGGCCGCCCGGGCCTTCGGAGCTTCGCCGGTGCGCATCATGACGCGCCACCTGCTGCCCAACGTCATGCACATCGTGCTGATCACGGTGGTGCTGGATTTCTCGACCCTCGTGCTCTACGAAGCCGTGCTGTCCTACCTCGGCGTGGGCGTCGATCCCTCCATGAACTCGTTCGGCACCATGATCAACCTCGCGCGCCTGGAAATGTCGCGCGATCCGATGATCTGGTGGAGCCTGCTGTCGGCCTTCGTCTTCATGCTGGCCCTCGTGCTGTCCGCCAACCTGTTCGCCGACGCGGTGCGCGAGGCCTTCGATCCGCGCGCCAGGGCCTACCGTCCGGCATGGGCCAGGGCCCGCTCGGCAAAGATGCTGGAGGACCGTTGATGAGCGCTTCCGCCCGGGACACCGCCATGCTGGACGTGCGCCGGCTCGACGTGATGCTCGACAGCGATCATGGGATCGTGCATGCCGTGGATGCGCTCAGCCTTGCCATTGCGCGCGGCGAAACCTTCGCGCTGGTGGGCGAGTCCGGCTGCGGCAAGAGCATGACCGCGCTGGCCCTGCTGCGCCTGTTGCCCGACGCCGGGCGCATCGAGCGGGGCCAGACGCTGCTGGAGGGCGTGGACCTGAACCGCCTGCCCGAGCGCGAGATGCGCACCGTGCGCGGCCGCAAGATCAGCATCATCTTCCAGGAACCCGCCACCAGCCTGAACCCCGTGATGCGGGTCGGCGACCAGATCGTCGAGACCATCGTCACCCACACCGCGCTGCGCGGCGCCGCCGCCAAGGCCAAGGCGGTCGAATGGCTGCGGCGGGTCGGCATCCCGGATCCCGAGCGGCGCGTCGACGACTATCCTTTCCAGCTTTCAGGCGGGCAGAAGCAGCGCGTGATGATCGCCATCGCGCTGGCGGCGGAGCCCGAACTCCTGATCGCCGACGAACCCACCACGGCGCTGGACGTCACCATCCAGGCGCAGATCCTGGAATTGCTGCGCAGCCTGCAGGCGCAGTTGGGCATGGCCATGATGCTCATCACGCACGACCTGGGCATCGTGCGCAGCATGGCGCACCACGTGGCGCTGATGTACGCCGGGCAGATCGTGGAAACCGCGCCCGCCGAAGCGTTTTTTCTGCGCCCGCGCCATCCCTACGCGCGACTGCTGTTCAGCGCGCTGCCGAGCATGGCGCGGCGGGGCATGCACCTGGCCGCCATCCCCGGCACGGTGCCCGCGCTCAACCAGGCCTTCGGCGGCTGCCGCTTCGCTCAGCGCTGCCCGGCGCATGCGGCCGAATGCGATGCCGCGCCGCCGCCGCTGGTCGAAGACGGTCCGGGGCACGCCGTGCGCTGCGTGCGCCTGGCCGAGATCGACGCGGCGCAGGCGGCGGGCGAGGCGGTGGAATTGCCTGCTGTACAGGTGCTGGAAGAAGCGCCCGCCGCCGTGCTCGCGCCGGCGGCCGGCGCATCGGCGTCCATGGCCGGAACAGGATTGCTGCGAGTCTCCGATCTCAAGGTCCGCTTTCCCATACGCAAGGGCCTGCTGCGGCGTACGATCGGCTGGGTAAAGGCGGTCGACGGCGTCAGCCTGTCGCTGGATGCTGGCAAGACGCTCGCCCTGGTGGGCGAATCGGGATGCGGCAAGACCACCACCGGCAAGGCGCTGCTGCGATTGCTGGACGGCATGGCAACCATTACCGGCCAGGCCAGCCTCCAGGGGCGCGACCTCCTGCGGGCCGGCCGCGGGCAGCTCAAGAGCCTGCGGCGCGACATCCAGATCATCTTCCAGGACCCCTACGCATCGCTTAATCCGCGCATGCGCGTGGGCGAGATCCTGGACGAGGGACTGTCGTCGCTGCGTCCCGACCTGGATGCCGCCAGCCGCCAGGCCGCCCTGCTGCGCCTGCTCGACCAGGTCGGCCTGCGCGCCGATGCGCGCGACCGCTATCCGCACGAATTCTCGGGCGGCCAGCGGCAGCGCATCGCCATTGCCCGCGCCCTGGCGGTCGAGCCCAAGCTCATGGTCTGCGACGAACCCACCTCGGCGCTCGACGTCTCGGTGCAGGCGCAGATCCTCAACCTGCTGCATGCCCTGCAGCGGGACATGGGCATCGCCTACCTGTTCATCACTCACAATTTCGGCGTGGTGGAATACCTGGCCGACGACATCGCGGTCATGCAGGCTGGGCGTATCATCGAAATGGGGCCTGCCGAGCGCGTCCTGACGCGGCCGGAGCATGCCTATACCCGCCAGCTGCTCGAGGCCGTGCCGCGTTTCGACGTCGAGGCGGCCTAGGGCGCGGTCCGGGCCGGCGGCTTGCACCGCCTGGCCGGCCTTGCTAGCCTTGCGGCATCGCAATCGATGCCGGAGAGCCGACATGTCGTACGAAGGGAGTTGCCATTGCGGGGCCGTCGCATTCGAGGTCGACGCCCCGCAGCCCACGCAGGCCTTCGCCCGCGGAGCGATGCCCGACGGCACGCCCACCCGCGCGGTCAACCTGCGATGCGTGCCCGCCGTCGACCTCGATGCGCTGCAGATCCAGCGCGTGGACGGCGCCAGCTTCTGACCCGCCGCCGCGGAACCGGCCGCCAAAATGCATTATTATTCCGCTCCTGACGCCATGCGGCGCCCGGCCCGTTCCGGCGCCGCCGCGGGAAGGGTGGCAGAGCGGTTTAATGCACTGGTCTTGAAAACCAGCGATGGGCAACCATCCGTGGGTTCGAATCCCACCCCTTCCGCCATCGCCAGCGACTACCCGCCAGCGGTCATCCAGAACTGCCATGCCGGACGCGGCGACACACCCCACGACGACGTACGCCCCAGGCAGGCAGCCATTCGTGGGCGTACCGTCCAGATTCGCTCCCGGCGGCGAGCCCGCGCCTATTTTTGATCCTGCCGTTCCCTTCGCCTCAATAGTCCTGCGATTCCTCGATCGGCCGGACAGCCGTGGTTGAAACGGGAAGCCGGCAAGGGCTGGCTTGAGGTCTTTCGGCGAAGAAGGCAGCGACGCTCCAGGCTAGAGGGAAGGCACGCCGCTTGCTACAAGCATTCCGGATACGATCAGGACGGAGGCGCAGGTCGGGCATGGTCGCGGCGAAGAACACGGCGGCGCTGGAAGTGTGGACGATAGGGCATTCGACGCACCCCCTGGATGAATTTCTTGCCATGTTGGCCTTCCATGGCATCGAAGGGGTTGCCGACGTGCGCCGGCATGCCGGTTCGCGCAAGTATCCGCACTTCAATCCCGATGCGCTGCGCAGCGCGCTCTCGAAGGCCGGTGTGGAGTACGTGCCATTGCCGGAGCTTGGTGGCCGCAGGCAGCCTCGGGCGGATTCGCGCAACACCGTCTGGCGCAACGCGTCGTTTCGCGGCTACGCGGACTACATGGAGACCGAGGCCTTTCAGGCCGGCCTCGAGCGGCTGCTGGCGCTCGCCCGCCGCCGCCGGACCGCCATCATGTGCGCGGAGGCCGTATGGTGGCGGTGCCACCGCTCGCTGATCGCGGACCTGCTGAAGGCCCGGGGCGTTTGCGTACGACACATCGCCAATGGCGGCAGGTCCGAGATCCATCCGTACACCTCGGCCGCGCGGCTGGAGAACGGCGAATTGACCTATTCGCCGGAAAGGTGATCCACGCGCCGATAGCAGGAGGAATCATCGTGGCAGGCAAGTTCAAAGTCGGCGATCACGTCACCTGGAACTCGGAGGCGGGTGTTGTCAGCGGCACGATCATCCGGGTGCACACGAAGGATTTCGACTACAAGGGGCACAAGCGCCGCGCCAGCGAGGAAGACCCGCAATACGAGATCAAGAGCGACAAGACCGACCACGTCGCGGCGCACAAGGGGGCGGCGTTGAAGAAAGCGAGTCGCTGAATCCAAGCTGTGCCAGCAGGTCGGCCCTGTTGCCCGCGCCCAGGCGGTTGTAGAGCTGGCGGCGATGGTAGACCACCGTATTGGAACTGATGCCCATGCGCTGAGCGATCTTCGATTCGGACAGGCCGCGCGCCAGCCAATACGCCAGTTCGTACTGGCGCTGAGGGAGGTCGAGGTCGTGCAGCGCCGACAATAGCCGGGTCCCGCGCGCCATGCGCCGCGTGATGGTGATGCCGACGGCATTGCCTTGGCCGGCGGCCGCCGCCAGGCGCATGGCGCGCAGCGAAAACCAGCCGTGGGCATTGCGCAATTCCAGCTGTGGCGGCGGCGACGGTGTTTCCTTCGCCGGCGCCAGCCGCTGCAGGAGCGATTGCATGGCCGGGGGCAGCTCGGCGCCGCTCCGCCAGCGCCAGCCGAAGGCGAGCGGCATGATCGCCTCGGCTTCGGAAGAAATCCACAGCGGCCGCCCGCGCGGCGTGGCGACGAGCAGGCCCTGGCCATGCACTTCGCTATCGTCCCCATCGAGTTCGCCGGGCTGCAGGGCGCACGCGAGATGGGCTTCGAGCCGCGTGAGCACCGCGACCTCTTCGGGCCGGAACGGCGACGCGCCCGGAGGGCGGAAGAGGAAAAGCATGCCGATTCCCTGGCGCTGCGGCGTGCGCAGCGCCAGGCACAGCCAATCGGCGACTTTTGCCGGGCGCATCACTACGTTGTAGTAGTCGCTGCGCAGCAGCCCGGCATGGCTCGCCTTGAGCATCTGGCCCATGGTGCGCGGACCATACTCGTGGTGGGAGATGTCACTGGACTGGCGCAGGGTATTGTGGAACACCTGGCTTTCGCTGCGCAGGATGCGGGGGTCGAAGTGCTCCGGCACCGCAGCCCCGACGCCGGGGTCCTCCATGTGGGCTTCCAGCCCGCCGTCGTCCCCGACATAGAAATAGCCGCCCGAGTCGAAGCCGATTACCTGGTGCAGGGTTTGCAGCAAGGGCTGAATGAGCTGCGGGCCGCCCACGTCCAGGCACGCCATCAGTTGCAGGCGCGTGAGGGCTTGGCTGGTGGAGCGGTGCGAGGGCATGGGAGGCAGCGTCCGTAGGGATTCCTTATCGTAACCGAGCCATGGCGCAGTCCATTGCCGCGGTTCCTCCCGACGCCCCACCCCGGCGGGGTGGGGCGTCACGGACCACGTTTCAGTAAGCTGCGTGCCGCGTTTCAACCATTTGCCAAGATTCCCGATCTCGTTTTCTGAAGGTTCTCACCATGTTTGCTTGTCTCAGCATTCGTTTCCTGGCCGCCGCCTCCGCTTTCTTGCTGGCCATCGCGGTGACGGCTTTGTCCGCCGGCGGCGCCTTGGCCGCGAGCGGCGCGGATCCGGCGCACTTTCGCCTCACCCCCGCTTTGCTCGATCGGATGGAGGCCGTGGCGGCCGAGCTCAAGAACGTAAAGACGGCGGATGTCGACGACGACGATGATGACGCTGACGCCGAGTCGGTGGAGGACATCGCGCGCAAGCTCGATGCGCAGCCGAAGGTGCGTGCCGCGCTGGCGCGCCACGGGCTCACCAGTCTGGAATACGCGACCGCCACGCTTGCCGCCCTGCACGCGGGCATGTACCTGGCCACGGGGCAGGGCGCCGACACCAAGGCGCTGGCGTCGTTTACGCCCGAGCAGCGCGCAAACATCAAGACGATGCTGGCACGCCGGAAGAAGTAGCCATGACAGTGGCCTCGCTGAAGCGGTATCTTCGTCGATCTGCACGAACCGCATTTCAATTTCGGCATGGGAGGCCACTTAATGGAAGGCAGCAGGGATATCGACCACTGGACCAGCGTCGCCCCGCAATGGATAGCCTGGGCGCGTACGCCGAACCACGATGCTTTCTGGGCATATCAGGACCAGCTGAAAGCCTACGTCGGCACGGGGACGGGAGCCGCCCTGGATGTCGGATGCGGCGAGGGCCGCGTGTCCAGGGCGCTGACCGCCTGCGGCTATACGGTCACCGCCGTCGACCCCGTCCCTGAATTCGTCGAAGCCGCCAGGCAGGCCCAGTCCGCCCGACGCTACGCCGTAGCGCCCGCCGGTGCCCTGCCATTCGAGGACGGCGGTTTCGACCTGGTCATGGCCTACAACGTCTTGATGGACGTGGATGACGTTCCCGGAGCCGTCAGGGAAATGAAGCGTGTCCTGCGCAGGAACGGGACTATGTTCATCTCTGTCGTCCACCCCCTGGCCGACCTGGCGTTGATGGAGGCGCAAGAGCGCTACTTCGACCGACGCCGCTTTTCCGCCAAGGTGGAGGAACGAGGGCTCGCCATGCATTTCGCGGGGTGGGCCGAGCCGCTCGAAGCCTATGCCCGCGCCCTCGAGTCCGCCGGCCTGGCCATCGTATCGCTGCGCGAACCCAGTGCCGCGCCGCTTGCCGGACAGGACCACCTGGATCGGTGGACGCGGCTGCCGCTGTTTGTCTGGATCAAGGCCCGGAACCTGCCTGGCTGACAGCGCGGATGCCGGGAGCCGAGCGCCACCCGCGATGGTATGGCTGCTTCTTTTTATAACAAACGATCGTTTTATAAGGAGACCTCCCATGCGCCAAGCAGGCATCGCGCTCGCCTTCGTCACCTGCCTTGCCTTCAGCGCGGGAGCGGGGGCCCAGGCCTATCCCACGCACGCCATCCGCTGGCTGGTTCCCTATCCGCCCGGGGGCGGCGCCGATAACGTGGCGCGCGTCGTAACCCAGCGGCTCGCGCAAAGGCTTGGGCAGGCCATCATCGTCGACAACCGCCCGGGAGGAAACACCATTATCGGCACGCAGGCGTTGCTGTTCGCTCCCAAGGACGGCTACACCGTCATGAACACGGCCGAGCAGATTGCCGTCAATGCGGCACTGTATCCGGATCTCAAGTACTCGGCGGAGCGCGACCTGGACTTTGTCGCGCCCCTGGTGCGTACCCCGCTGGTCCTGCTTGCGCGGCGCGACCTGCCCGTCTCGGATGCCGCCGGTCTCCTCGCCTATCTCAAGGAGCGCGGCGATCGCGTCACGTACGGAAGCTGGGGGCAGGGCGGAATGAACCACCTGACCATGGAGGCCTTTGCCGACCGGGCCGGGGTGCGCCCCACGCACGTCCCGTTCTCAGGCGCCGCGCCCGCCGTGCGCGACTTGCTCGGCGGCCAGATCGATCTGTATTTTTCCGATCCGGCCACGGCGCTGCCGCATCTTCGCACCGGCAAGCTCAAGGCCCTGCTGGTGTCCACCCGGGAGCGCCTGGCCTATCTTCCCGACGTGCCCACCATCCACGAAAGCGGTTACCGGGATTTCGACATGTACAGCTGGCAGGGCGTGGTCGCCCCGAAGGGCATGCCGCCGCAGGCGCTCAAGACACTGGCCGCGGCCGTACGAGAAACCCTCCAGCAACCGGACGTGAACAAGGAACTGCTGGAGCGGGGATTCCTTCCCGAACCCGGTACGCCCGAGGCGTTCCGCGCATTTTTCCTGCGCAGCCAGGCCACGCTGGCGGGGATCGTGCGCAAGCGGAACATCCGGATCGAGTAGGGCCGGCGCCGGTTGTCGTCAAGGCCGGCTGACGTCGGCGGGTTCGGCGTGCGGCCGCATTGCCAGGCGTTCGAATTCGGTCACGTCGTGGCCGCAGCACACGGTAACCTCGGCCGCGTGATGCCGTATCAGTTCGCGGAGCCGGCGCTGGTTGTCGAGCCGCGCGATGCGGTCGTGCTCGAGCATCCATTGATAGAACCTCAAGCCGGGCGGGCAGGTCGGCGCGTCGGGCTGCATTTCCCGGATGTGGAAATAGGCGTCTCCTGCCTGGAGCAGCCACCGGCCGGCGCCTTCGACCGCGACGCCGGCATGGCCCAGGGTGTGTCCCGGCAGGGGGATCAGCGCCAGCTCCGGCGGCAGTCCGTCCAGGGGCCGCGCGCGCCGGAACCCGAACCAGGTATCGCCCTCATCGTGGCGGTACACCTTCCAGCGGGGCCGCGATCCCCATTGCTGGGGCCGGAACCGTTGCCGGCCCATCCAGCTCCTGCGGGCGGTGGCCACCTCTTGTTCCGCGGCCATCAAGTGCACCGTCGCCTGCGGAAAATCATCCAGGCCTCCGGCGTGATCGAAGTCCAGATGCGTCAAGACGATGTGCCGCACGTCCTGGACCCTGTAGCCCAGGCCTTCTATCTGGCGCGCGGCGGTCATGGATTCGCGCCATTCCGGTCTGACCAGCGCAAGGAAGAATGCGCTCAGACGCGTGCGCGGCGCTTCCACGTCGCGCAGACCGAGGCCCGTATCGATCAATGCCAATCCACCAGACGGCAGCTCGGCCAGGATGCAATGGCAGCAGAGCCGCCCGCGCAAGGCCGACCACGGCGACCTGCCGTCCATCAAGCGGCCTCCGGCCGGGCAGGTGGAGATGCAATTCAAGTGATGCAGCCGCATCGCCGGCTCCTGTCGTAGACGTACGGCCCGCAGACAACGATGCCGACTTGCGCGTCCCGCAAGGGGCATACCCGGGAGGGGGCTCCGCAGACCGCGCTCCGGGCGACGATGGGCGCCGTGGCATGGCGCTTGCTCCAACGACGACGGCAATCGTCTTCCCTGGCCGGACCATGAACGGCCTGCGGGGAGGGCGCCCGCAGAATTCTCGGAGAGACGTCATGCGCAGGCTTTTGACGGTGGCAGTATGGTGGTTCATGGCGAGCGGATCGGCTATCGTCCATGCAGGCGAGGCCTCCGGCACCGACGGACTGTATCTTGCCCAGGCCGGCCATGCCGGCCGGTTCGAGATCGAGGCCAGCCAGATGGCGGCCCAGAGAGGATCGAACGATTACGTCAGGGAGTTCGCAAAGAGGATGATCGCCGATCACACCCGGATCGAAGCGGAATTCAAGGCTTACGCGTCGGCCCGCAAACTGGCGCTTCCCGCGGAGCCCGATGGCGGGCAGAAGGCCATACTCGCTTCGCTGGGAGGCAAGACGGGGCAGGCGTATGACCGCGAGTATGCGCAGGCGGTGGGAGTGGAGGCGCACCGCAGCGCCATCCGATTGTTCGAGGAAATGTCGACGCATGCAACGGATGGGCAACTGCGCGACCTCGCAAAGAAATTCCTGCCCACCTTGAAAGAACACGAGAAGCATGCGGCGGACCTGCTCGCCAAGGTGGAAAGCGGCGAGGCGCAGCGGACGAGGCAGGAAGGGGGCAATCCCGGCAAAGGCATTCCGCACCCGCTGCCGCCGGATCGCGCCTCGCCGCCCGTCACCCGGCCCACGGGAGAACCGGAGCGTGGCACCGCCCAGCCTTCACGTTGAGGATGTCCCGCGGCGCAAGACCCGCGTGGCCATTGCGAGGCCTACGCCGAAGGCCAGGTAGACGAATCCCATCGACGTCCGCGAGAGGCGGCGTTCGAATCCCGGCGTGAAGCGTTCGGGAATGCACCGGTAGTCGACGGCGCAGGCGGCCGCGGAAACCTCGCTGCCGGCCGCCGGGTCCGCCGGCAGCGAGGCCGGGCGGACTCGTTTCCCCACGGACGAGCACGTTCGACATGTCCGATGTATAGGCGGTCACGCCGGCTGCGTCGCGCGGCGCACCAGGGCTTCGGCCGAGCCGTCGTGCCGGAAACCCAGGGCCTGCGCGCGCGGCGTCAGGAGCGGGGGAAAGGAGGCGAACAGCCGCTCCACGGCGGGTTCCGGCGCATAGCTCACCCGTTCGCGCCGGTCGGCGCCGTACGTGCGCGCGAGCGCTTCGACCACGTCGGAGATCGCCAGGTGCAGCGCCGGCATCTGCACGACGCGGCGAGGCCCGGCGGCCGACGTATCGATGCCGGCGGCGTGTAGCAGGTTGTCCACGCAGGCGCCGACAGAGATCCACCAGGCCGTTCCCGCCGGACCGACCGGCAGCGTGATCGGTTCGCCGGCGCGCAGCTTCCAGAACAGCCGGCTCATGAAGGCGGACACCAGCCCGGCGTCGTCTCCCGGCCGGGCGACGACTCCCGGCAGGCGCAGCGAGCACGCCTCGACCCACCCGCGACGGGCGGCGTCGGCGATCATCACTTCGCCCGCCAGCTTCTGGGCCCCGTAGCTCATCGCCGGCACGGCGGGCGTATCCTCGTCCACGACGGCCGGCAGCACGGCGCCGTAGACCGCGACGGTGCTGGCAAACACCAGGCGCGGCGCGTTGCCCGCGGCCCGCAGCCGGTCCAGCAGGGCCAGCGTGCCGCCCAGGTTGATCCGGCATGCGAGTTCGGGATCTTTTTCCGCGGCGCCGCCCGGTACGCTGGCCAGATGGAACACGGCGTGCACGGGATCGGCCAGGGCGCGCTCGAGGACGCCGGCATCGCCGATGGAGCCCTCCACCGCGTGCAGTCTCGGATCGGCGGGCATGCCATACAGCGACAGGTCGATGACGGTCAAGCGATCGACGGGCCGGCCGGCGAGACCGTCCCGGAGCAATCGTTCCGCCAGGACCCGGCCGATGAATCCCCCGGCTCCCGTCACGAGCACCCTGGCCGGCGCGGCTGCGCCCGGCTGCGGCGGCTCCTGGTGGCCGGGGAGGATCATGCGTGTTCTCCGGAAGCGGGCGCGGGCGCCGCGGCGATGGCGGCGTCGTAGCGGCCATCGATCAGGACGAACAGCATGCGGCACGGCTTGCCCGAACGATTGGCCCAGGCGTGGTTGGTGCCTCGTTGCACGACGACGCTGCCGGGCTTCAGGGGCACTTCGGAGTCGTCGAGTACGAGCGTCACCTCGCCCTCGATCACGACGCCGTAATCGACGCTCTCGGTGCGATGCATCAGCGGGTGCGGCGAATCCGCGCGCACCGTGGAGGCTTTCTCGTCGCCGATCTGTGAGAACGCCTCTTTCATGCGCGCGGCGCCGTGAGCGAGGTATTCGGCGGTGTCCGGAGGGATATCGACGAAGCGCATGCGTGTGCCATGCCGGGGAGGGGGCAGCATCAGAGGGCCGGTGGTAGGGTCGTCCTCGTTGCCCACGGGAGCCGGCGTGTCCGCGGTGGACCAGACTTCGTGAAAAACCGTGCCGGGGATGGCGGCGATCTCGACGACGGTGGGCAGGGGGCCGTTGCTCATGACGACTGCCTTGCCTTGTTCGTCATGGCCGGTGACCACACGGTGGATGGGGGGGAAGTTCATGCGAGTGCTCCTTGCGAGACGCCCGGGGGCGTGGATGCGGGCAGACGGGAAAAGCAGAACACCGCGATCGTTGCCAGGATGGCGGCGGCGATGCCGAGGCTGCCATAGCCGAAGGCCTTGACCAGGGAGCCCCCGAACAGGGGGCCGATGGCCGAGCCGGTCATGATCATGGCCGGCGTGCCGGCCAGGGCGCGACCGCTGGGATCCAACTTGGCGATGAGCCCGAAGGCGAAGGTGTGGACAAAGATCATGACGCCCGGGAAGACCGAGGCCGCCACGGCATAGGCGGGGAAGGTCGTGGCGGTCATGATGAGCGCGCAAAGTATCGCCTGCAGCACCGGCCCCAGCAGCAGCACGGTGCGGGCATTCCAGCGTTTCTCGAGCAGCGCCGCCAGGGCGGGCGGCAGCAGGCTGACCAGGCCGAGGGCGATCAGCATGGCATTGATCGCCTGTCGCTCGAATCCTCGGTCGCTACCGACGCGTTCGAGGAAACTGAAAGTCATTGCCTGGACGATCGTCATGCACGCGATCCCGGCTATGCCCAGCCACACCGACGCGGGTAACGGGGACGCCGGCGCGGTGGGAAGGGCTATTCTGCCTGCGGTGTCAGGGGAGGGGAACGCAAGCAGCGATATGGCGGCCGCTGCCGCCATGACTGCGGCGAACGCGAGAAACAGCCCTGTTCCCCCGATCTTGCCGATGACCTGGGGCGTGACGGCAAGAAAGGCGACGCCGAACACGCCCAGCGATATGCTGGCGATCGCGAACAATCGATGGGGCCGGGCGCTGCGGGCGATGGTGCCGTGCGTGACGCTGAGCGCGGCGCCGTTGGCCAGCCCGGCGGCCAGGTGCAGGATCGCCAGCGTGGAGAAATCGGCGGCGGTGGATGCGGCGAGAAAGCCGGCCGCCGCCGCTCCGAAGCCCAGCGCCGCCACGGCCCGTCCCGACAGCCGCTGGAGGCGCGGCGCGACCAGCACGCTCGCGACGACCATGCCGGCCAGGAACAGCGTGGCCAGCATGCCGGCCTTCTGAGGATCCAGGCGATAGTGCGCGATCAGCGTGCCGACCCAGATGGGCAGGGCCACGAGATCGACCATGCCGACGCAGTGGGCGGCCATGAGCGCGGCCCGGCCGCGCCGGCTTTCGATGGGAATGGGCATGACGGGTCTCCCTGGTGCCGGGGATCAGATGGGCTGGGCCAGCGCAATCAGCGAATCGCGCATGATCCGGGCGTGCTCGTTCTTGCTGCCGCCCTCCATCTCGATCCGGCACAATTCGAACGAGTTCTCCACCACCATGCGGCAGCGCTCCCAGCGCCGGTCCTCGAAAGCCCTGAGGGCGGCGGGCACGTCGGCCGCGCGATCGAGTTCGTCGGCAAGCACCAGCGCGTCCTCGATGCCTATGCAGGCGCCGCTCGCCAGGTGCGGGGTCGTCGCATGGATGGTATCGCCGATGAGCGCGACGCGGCCGCGATGCCAGGGGCGCGGCATCAACAGCCCCTCCAGCGGCCGGAAGACGATCTGCGAGTCTTCGCCGATCTGTTCCCGGATGCGCTGAAGGAGCGGATCCTGGAATTCGGCCAGCAAGGCTCGCAGCTGCGTCGCGAAGGTGCCCGGGTCGACATGCTCGTTGACTGGCCGGTATTCGGTCAGGAAGAGGTACATGTGCGTGGCCGACACCGGGTTCAGGCCGGGCTTGACGCGTCCCATCCACATCATTGCGGTCTTGACCTCCGGCGGGCGCGGCAGTACCGCCCGCCATACGGCCTGGCCCTTGTAGCTGGGCCTGGGCGCGTCCGGGAAGACGGTCTCGCGCGTCTTGGAATACAGGCCGTCGGCGCCGATGACCAGGTCGTAGCGGCGGCGCTCGCCGTCGGTGAAAGTGACCTCGGCTCCATCCGCATCCTGCTCGATACGCGTAAAGGTGCAGCCCAGCCGGACCCGGGCGCCGGCCGCGCGGGTCGCGTCGGCCAGGATGCGGGCGAGCACGGGGCGCATGATGGCGCCGCCTCCCGGCACGTCCGGTCCGGCGATCCGCGGCGTGGGCAGCGTGGCGAGCGGCGTGCCGTCTGGCAAGTACGCTTCCAGCCCGTCGGCGGCATTGCCTTCGCGCAGGAAGGCCTCCAGGATGCCGAGTTGCCGGAACGCCCGCAACGTGGCGCCGCCCAGGCTGATGCCGGCGCCGTAGTTGCGCCAGCTTGCATCGATTTCGACCAGGTCGACCTGGGCGCCGCGCCGGCGCAGTTCGATGGCGGCGGACATGCCGGAGAAGCCGCCGCCTATGATGAGGATATTCGTCGCTGGGAAATTCATCGGGTCGTCCCCTTTGTATGCAGCAAGACATGGATCTCGCTGTCGTTGTCGATGGCGAGCGGGACCGGCGCCAGGCGTAGTCCCACGCACGGGCCTAGCACGCATGTGCCGGTGGCGATGTCGAACAGCGCGCCGTGGGCGCTGCAGGCGATGTGCCGGCCGTCTCCGCTCAGATAGGCATGCCGGCGCCAGGGCAGCGGCGTGCCGGGCCAATGCGGGCAGGCGTCGCGATAGGCATGCAGGCGCCGATCCTGGCGCACGATGAAGATCGTGTCGCGGCCTTCGCCCAGAGGATCGAATCCCCGGGCGGCTCCGTCGGCCAGCTCGGCGAGAGAGCACAGGCGCACGGACGTCGTCGCCGATGTCGATGGTTCAGTCATGCCTGTTCGCCGCTTGCCTGCCCGTCAGTGGCCGGCCGCACCGGGCTTGCCTCCGGGGGGCGGGCCTGAGGGGAACCATTTCTCGCGGTGCTGGAACAGGAAGAGTTGCGAGGTATCCTCGTTCGCCAGCGCTTCGCGCGCGGTCCACGTCTCGTCGTGAAGGTCCATGTCGGCGTCGTATTCCACATGGCAGCCCAGCGGCGAGTTGAAGTACCAGAACCAGTTGCTGCCGAACTTGTGCCGGCCGGGGCCCCAGAAGCTCTGGTAGCCCTTCTCGACGAAGCGCGTACCCGCCAGCAGCACTTCGGTGGGGCCGCCCATGTGGAAGGTGAAGTGCTCGCAGCCCTTCATGAAAGGCGGCGTCTGTATCATGAAAAGCGTGTGGTGGTCGCGCGTGCCTGCCGGCCGCATGAAGGGGCCCGTGCCGGTGAAGCGGTCGGTCGTCACGAAACCAAGTCGTGCATAGAAGGCCTCGGCCTTGGCCGCGTCCGGCACGAAATAGACGACGTGGGACAGCGAGCGCGGCAGCGCCGGCATGTCCGGGGTCAGCCCCGGGATGTTGGGCCCGCGTTGCGGCGCCGCGCCCGGCGCGTTGACGGTTTCGGCCGGCAGCGAGATCGGCCGCCGCACGGTCAGCTGGAAGGCGAGGGCAAAACCCATGTCGTCGACGGAGCGCACCACGCCGTCGCGGCGCGAGACTTCCCGGTCGCGCGCGAGCTCGGCCGCTATCGCATCGAGCGTGGCCGCGTCGCCCACGCCATAGACGGTCTCGCGCAGCATGCTGCTGGTGCCCAGGCCGGGCGGCAAGGCGGGGTCGTCCTTGGCGCGGATCACGATGGCCGTGCCGTCCAGCGCCTCGAAGCGGCCTTCGCCCTTGTCCTGCAGGCCGTAGTCCGCGAGGTACCGACGGCAGGCGGCGACGTCGTCGACGCCGAACACCAATGCATCGGGTCCGATGATATTCATGCTGGTCTTTCCTTTTAGATGGTGGTGCGGCCGCCGAGGGTTTCGGCGACCCAATCGGCGATGTACTGGCCGGCGTTGATGCTGTTGTCGAAGCTGGCGTGCTGGGTGCCGCCTTCGCGATCGGTGAAGATCTTGAGCTCGCGCTTGGGGCTGTTGACCAGTTGCTCGTAGGTGCGGTGCGCCCACTTCAGCGGTATCTGCGAGTCGCGTTCGCCGTGGGTCACGAGGAAGGGAACGCGGATTTTCTCGACCACGCCGTCCAGGTGCACGTTTTCGGCAATGCGCATGAAGTCGTCGATGTCCTTGGCGCCCCAGACCCAGCAGACGTGCGCCCAGTAGTGCGGCACGGGAAAGTCGCCTTCTTTCTCCAGGCGCCGCTTCTGGACGTCCCGCCAGTCATGGTTCGCCCCCCAGGCCACCCCGCAGGCGAACCGCGGTTCCATCGCCACCGCGCGCGGGCAGTAATAGCCGCCCAGCGAGACGCCTTCGCAGCCGATGCGCTGGGGATCCACGTCGTCCCGGGTTTCCAGCCAATCGACCACCCGGCTCGCCCAATGCTCGGCGTCGTAGCGCGCGGTCAGTCCCTGCAGGCGCAGCGCCTCGCCGGTGCCTGGCTGGTCGACGATCAGCGATGAGACGCCGCGCCGGGCCAGCCATCCGGGCATACCGACCAGGTAGACCATCTCCTTGGTCGAGTCCAGGCCATTGATCTGCACGAGCACGGGTGCCCGCTCGCCGGGCCTGAGTCCGTCGGCCGGCAGGTAGAGCGCGGACAGGTGCGTACCCTCGTAGGGAATCTCCACCCGCTGGATCTTGTCGCCCATCAGGCGCGAGCCTTGCAGGAAGAGTTCCAGCTCCCGCCGGTAGAGATCCAGCCGGCCCGGGGCATCGTGCGCCTGCAGCCTTTCGGCGGTGATCAGATAGCTGGCGGCGCGCCGGTATTTCTCGCCGGCGGACAGCAGCCAGCCACGCGCCTCGTCCTCGGCGGCAAGCGAACACAGCTTGTCGGCCATGCGTACCCAGGTTTCCCGGAACGCGCGCGTGCCGGCGGCATCCGGCGCCTTCGCGGCTTCCTGCAGCGGCGCGCACATTTCCTCGATTTCGCCGATGCGCGCGCCCATTTCGATGGCGAGGTCGACGGAGAGATTCCAGACGTAGTTGGTGGGGAAGTAGCGGAACATGGCGTGTTTCCTCAGGTTGATTCGGTCTTGATCAGCGCGTCGAGCTTGCGGCGCACGCGCACGGCACCGACGTCGCTGGGCAGGAGAGCAGGTCGCAGCGACCAGAAATCGGCGGTGCCGATGCGCCGTTGCTGCGCTTCGAGCATGGGTTTGTCTTCCTGCGAGAACGCGAACTCGATCATCGGTTTGATCGCCGCGTTGGCATGAGGGTCGACGGCGAAGTTGCGCGAGCTCCAGTACCAGTAGTGGGTACGGCCGGCACTCTCGGGCGTGGCCAGGTGCAGATTGAGGGAGTCGACGCCGCGCTCGCGCGGTTCGCCCTGGAGCGTGGCGCCGACGTGCAGCAGCATGGTGGCGGGAGCGGTCCAGGTCACCTCGGTCCACTGGTCGGTCGGGCGGCCCTGTTCGCGCAAGTGGCCGTCGAAAGCCGCCGGCGCCTTTTCTCCGCTCGAGATCCAGGTGATGCGGACGCTGCGGTCGTCCGGATCCGCGACACTCGGCCTGGTGCGTGTCAATGCGCCGCTTCCCAGCGTGCCGGCGTGCAGGTAGTCGGCATGCGTGAGATCGAGGATGTTGTCGATCAGCAGCCGGTAGTCGCAATCCGTCGGCAGGTATCCGCGGATGGTGGCATCGGCTGGCGCGCCCGTCACCTTGGCGTAGTCGGGAATCAGCGATTCGTCGGCGCGCCCGGCATCGCCGCTCCACCACCAGATCAGGCCGTCGCGCTCGAGCACGGCGTAGGACGGCACGGCGGCGCCCTTTGGCACCGAGCCCGCCCCATGGGGATTGAGCACGCAAGCCCCGGATCCGTCGAAGCGCAGCCCATGGTAGGGGCATTGCACAGTGGCCCCGTCATCGCAGATCGCGCCCGCCGAGAGCGGCGCGAAACGGTGCGGGCAGCGGTCGCGCAGGGCCGATATGCGCCCCCCGGGGCCGCGGAAGAACACGATGGGATCGCCGAGCAGCGTACGCGCCAGCAGTTGGCCCGGCGCCAGCTCGTCGGCAAAACCCGCGACGTACCAGGCGTTGCGGAGATAGTTCATGGTCCTTTCGTCCTTATCGTTCAAGGGAGGCGGCCGCCTCTTCCTTCTCGATCTGCGCGCGCAGGATGCGGCGGGCCCGCACCGCCGCGGCGTCGCCGGCCAGCAGCACCGGCTTGAGCGCCCACAGGTCGTTGCTCCCCATGCGCCGCGCGACGGCCTCGACGATGGGCTTGTCCTCGTTCTCGAACGGGCTGCGCAGCACTTCCACGTTCTGCGCCGCGAGCGTCTCGGCCATCGGGCCCATCGCCCGTGGAAAAGAAATGGAATAGAAATACCGGGTCCGTTCGCGGGACTCCGGGGTGAAGCAATGCGCGCTTGGCGACACGATTCCCTGCTCGGGCGGCCGCCCCGCCGAGACGCCGCCCGCCCAGAGGGCGAGCGAGGCGGGGGCGTTCCAGCGGACGTGGAGCCAGCGGTCCAATGCCCCTTCCGGTACCTGGAAAGCCTGGCGAAGGAAGTCCGGAACCTGCCGGTCGTCCGCCATGAAGCGCCTGCACCAGACGGTGTCGTCGACCTGTTCGCATTCGACCTTGGCACGCCGCACGGCATCGCTGGAGAACAGCGGGTGCATGAATTCGATGTGCGACAGGTCCAGGATGTTGTCGATCTCGAGCTCATAGGGCGCGTCCACGACCATGGATCCGCACCCCACCGCCCAGTGCTCGGGATCGTTGAACGAGAAGTCGGGAATGGCGGCCGGGTCGGCCCGGGAAGGATCTCCCATCCAGATCCACAGGGCGCTGTAGCGCTCGGCCATCGGGTAGCTGCGCACCTGCGCGGCCTTGGGAATGTGGCCGTCGCCATGCGGATTGTGGACGCACGTCCCGGAAGCGTCGAAGCGCAGGCCGTGGTAGGGACATTGCACCGACGCTCCCTCGTCGCACAGCCTGCCCATCGACAGGGGCGCGAAGCGATGGGGGCAGCGGTCGGCCAGCGCCCGGGGATGTCCGGCGGCGTCGCGGTAGAAGACCAGCGGCTCGTCCAGCAGCGTACGAGCCAGTAGTTCGCCAGGTTCGAGCTCGGTCGACCAGGCGGCGACATACCAGGCGTTGCGTAGATAGCTCATCGAGTGATCTCCTGTATGGGACCGCGGCGGATCCATGGTTCGCGCGCCGCTTCATCGGGAACCGCCGCCATGGCGCGCGGCTTGAGTAGGAAATGGGCGAGGGCGGGCAGCAGCACGAGTGCGCCCAGCATGTTCCACAGGAACATGAAGGCCAGCAGCAGGCCCATGTCGGCCTGGAACTTGATGGGGCTGGCCACCCAGGTGATGACGCCAATGGCCAGCGTCACGCCCGTCAGCAGTACGACCTTGCCGGTAAAGAGCAGCGCGCGGTAATAGCTTTCCGACAGGCTCTTGCCCTGGCGCAGCTGGGCCAGCGTGACCGAGAGGATGTAGAGCGCGTAGTCCACGCCTATGCCGACGCCCAGCGCGATGACGGGCAGGGTGGCAACCTTGACGCCCATCCCCAGCGCCACCATCAGCGCTTCGGCCAGGATCGACGTCAGCACCAGCGGCAGGATGGCCACCACCACCGCCCGCCATGACCGGAACGTGGCGAAACAGAGCAGCACGACCGCGCCGTAGACGAGCAGGAGCATCGTGCGCCAGGCGTTCTTGACGACGATGTTGGTCGCCGCCTCGATGCCCGCGGAACCGGCGGCCAGCAGGAACCGCGCATCGGTGGTGTCGTTCTCCTTGGCGAAGGCCTCCACGTGTCCGACCACGCGCGCCAGGGTGTCCGCCTTGTGGTCGCGCAGGTACACATACAGGGTCAGCAGCGAACACGCGTCGTTGTACAGGCCGCGGGGGGCGCCTGCCGTCACCGTATTCAGCATGTCCTGGTTGGGCAGGAATTCGTACCACTTCGGGTTGCCTTCGTTCAGGCCGGCCAGCACGCGCCGGTTCAGCAAGGCCAGTGAATTGGTGCTCTCGACGCCGTCCAGTTGGCGCAGCTGCCACGCCAGGGCGTCGAGCTTGTTCAGCGTCTCGTAGCGCGAGCATTGACCGTCGGGTGTCTTCACCATGACCGCCAGCACGTCGCTGGAAGCGCCGTAGGAGGCGTTGAAGAACGCGACGTCGTGGTTGTAGCGGCTGTCCGCGCGAAGTTCCGGCGCACCGGGATCCAGGTCGCCGATCTGCAGTTGCCGCGCGGCGGCGAATCCCACCGCGGCCAGCAGGGCCGACGCCAGGACCGCGCCGGCGGCCCATCGCCGCTGGGTGAAGCGATCGAGCCAGCGCCAGAGGGGCCGCTTGGCGCCGGCGGCCTCGGCCCGCAGGCTGCGCTGTGCCGCGGCGGCGCTGACGCCGGTGTAGGACAGCAGGATGGGCAGCAGGATGAGATTGGTGAAGATCAGCACGCCCACGCCGATCGACGCCGCGATGGCCAGTTCCCGGATCGCCTGGATGTCGATCACGAACAGGACCGCGAAACCCACCGCGTCGGCCAGCAGCGCGGTCAGGCCGGCCAGGAACAGGCGGCGGAAGGTGTAGCGTGCCGCGACGAGCTTGGGAAGTCCGCGGCCCACGTCCTGCATGATGCCGTTCATCTTCTGCGCGCCGTGGCTCATGCCGATGGCGAACACCAGGAAGGGAACCAGGATCGAGTACGGATCCAGGGCGAATCCCAGCGTGGGAAGCAGCCCGAGCTGCCAGACCACGGCGACCAGCGAGGCGGTGACCACCAGCAGCGTCGAGCGGACGCAGCGCGTGAACCAGAACACCATGGCGGCGGCGATGATGACCGCCAGCGCGAAGAACGCCAGCACGGCCCGCACGCCATCGATCAGTTCGCCCACGATCTTGGCGTATCCGGTGATGTGGATCTCCACTCCCTGCGGCTCGTACTTGTCGCGCAATGCGTCCAGGCGTTGGGCGAACGCCCCGTAGTCGAGCGGCTGGCCCTGGGCATCGTGCGAGAGGAGGGGGACGAAGATCGCCGACGACTTGCCGTCCAGCGCGACGGTCTGGCCGATCTCCCCGGAACGGGCGATATTGGCTTGCAGCCGCTCGAGGCTGGCGGGCGAGCCATCGTAGCCATCGGGGACCACCGGACCGCCCTCCAAGCCCTCTTCGGTCACGCCGACCCAGCGTGTCGTCGGCGTCCACAGGGACTTCATCTGGTTGCGCGCGACGCCCGGAAGCAGGAAGACTTCGTCGCTGATGCGGCGCAGGGTGTCGAGATAGCGCGCGTCGTAGATCGTGCCGCCGGGATTGGCCACCGCGACGCGGACCGCGTTGCCCAGGCCGCTCAGCTCGTTCTGGTGGCTCTGGAAATTCTGGATGTAGGGGTGCCGCGCAGGAATGGCCTTCTCGAAGCTGGCGTTGAGCTGGAGCTTGCTTGCCTGCCAGCCCAGTACGAGGGTGGCCAGCGCGCACAACAGCACCACGATCAAGCGATGATTGAACAGCGCGCGCTCGATCAGCGAACCCGACCGGGGATCGAAAGCCGCGGGGTCGGATGGAGGGCTGGTGGGAGGAACGCTCACTTCTTGGATCCTTCATCGAGGGACACCGGCAGCGCGCCATGCACCGTGAGCGCGAGCGCTTCTTTGCCGGACAGGGGAAGTAGGCCGTTCACGGGCGGCAGCGGCGCAGCGTTCAGGGGAAGCAGCACGCCATTGCGCAGGGCGAGCACGATGCCGGCCTGGTTCGCGGCCAGGAACCGGCCGCCATTGGCCACGCCGGACGCGGTGATCGACACCGGCATCGGCGTCGGGACGAAAGCCCAGGTCGCGCCGCCGTCGGACGAATGCAGCACGTTGCCGCGCAGCCCGGCCAGGACGAGGTCGTGCTCGCCTGTCAGTTCGGCGGTGAAGAAGCTGCCTTTGTAAGGGGTGTCGAGCGGCCGGAAGCTCTGGCCGTCGTCGGTGGAAAGAAGCGCGAGCCCTTGTTCGCCGGCCAAGAGCAGCACGTTGCCGTGGCGTCGCGCGGCATACAGGTGCAGGCCCTTGGGGTTGGGCAGGCGAGCCATCCAGGACGACCACGTCCGTCCTCCGTCCTCGCTGGCAAGGGCGAGGCCGTAGGCGCCCACTACCAGCAGACGCCGCGCGTCGAAAACCAGCAGGTCGAGCCAGGGTTTGTCGGGGCCATCGGCGACCAGCCGCTCGGCCTCCCGGGTCGCCTTCGCGTCGCCGGCGGCTTTTGCGGCGTCGAGCACCAGCTGCGCGGCGCGCCGGCCGTCGAGTTGGCGCGCCCAATGCTGGCCGCCGTCGTCCGTTGCCAGCACCACGCCGCCGTGGCCCACGGCCCAGCCGCGCTGCGCGTCGGCAAAATGCACGGCGGTCAGCGTGACGCTGGCCGGCGAAGGTACCTGGCGCCAGCGGCGGCCAGCATCGTCGGAAAGCGCGATGATGCCGCGCTCGCCCACGGCCACCAGGCGTGCCCCAGCCTGCGCCGCGGCCATCAGCACCGCTTGTTCCGGCGATCGCACGGCGATCGACGCGCGATCGAGCGCATCGCCGGTGGGCGCGGCGGCCGCAGGCAGGCCGAGCGGGGCGGCCAGCAGCACGGGCGCCAGGCGGGAAAGAAGCGAATGTTTCATCGGCGTCATCCCGCTTCAGCGGATGCCTTCCCCGGCCAGCGCGTCAGGCGTGAACACGCTGTCCGGATAGCGCGGCTTGATGGGGTACTGCGAGTTCTTGCTGTTGTAGATGTTGCCCATGAAGGCCTGGCCCGAGACCAGGTCGTTGAACCCGAAGGAGCCGATGGGCGTGCCGGGAAGATCGGGAGCGACGAAGGTGTGGGCCCAGAGAGTCTTCCATAACTGGCCATTGGCGTCCCAGCGGTCTCCAAGTACGCAGATCCAGGTGTCTTCGTCGCAGTAGTAGCGGCTCTTGGGCGCCTGGTGGCGCTGCCCTTGGCGCAGCGTGGCTTCCACGACCCAGACACGATGCAGCTCCCAGCGCATGTGGTCGGGGTTGAAGTGGTTCTTCCCGATCACCTCGGCGTCGGTCCTGGGCTGCAGGAACTTGTTGCCGTTATAGGGAATGAACATCTCCTTCTTGCCCACTAGCTTCCAGTCGAAGCGGTCCAGGCGGCCCGTCCAGACTTCGAGCTCGTCGAAGCTCATCACGCCGGCGCTGGCCGGGGCGGGGGTGTCGCAGCACGGATTGGGCAGCTTGCGCACGCGGCGCTGGCCGGTCAGGTAGACCCACGCCTGGTCCTTGCTGCCGTCGATGTTCACGCGTCCGGCGATCGCCTCGCCGGCGCGGATCGGCGGCCCGGCGTTGACCAGCCGGATCATCCAGTACTCGTTGTTCCTGGCGAACTGTTCGGGGCTGCCGTCCTGGAAGTAGTAGGGCATCTGCTGTTCGGCCCGGCCGTCGGTGGTCAGCACGGCCTTGCCGTCGGCGGTCAGCTGGTACTGGGTGATGTCGAACTCCCAGGAGGTGCCGCGCCAGCGCAGCATATGGTTCCACATCACTTCGGCACCGGTCTTGGCGAGCGGGAAGGGGATGCCGCCGTAGGCGCCCTCGACGACGTCGCCGGCGAGCCTGGCCCGCGTGGCGTTCTTGAATGTGTTGTCATAGACCCATTGCGGCGCCGCCGCGGTGCGCCGCGTCGGATACACGTCGATCCGGTAGGTGTCGGGGTATTTCTTCAACAGCGCCTGCTGCCCGTCGGTGAGCTTGTCGGCGTACTGGCCGGCATTCTTGGCGTCGATCGAGAACAGCGGCTTGTCGTCCTTGAACGGATCGCCGCGGCGCCCGCCGGGCTTGTCGCCGGGGATGGGCGTCGTGTAGCCGCCGTTCCATGCGGGAATGGTTCCGTCCTTGTTGCCGGCTTTCTCGGCGCCGAACGGGGTCAGGTCCGACTTGAGGCGGACGGCTTCTTCCGCCGGCACGCCGGCCAGGGCCGGACCGAGAGCAACGGCCAGTGTCGCGGCCAGAGAGATGCGGGTGAGATTCATCATTGGGCTCCAGATGTCAGAACGTGCGGCGCAGGCTCAGCGTCACGTAGTTGCGGTCCGCCAGCGGATTGCCCCTGCCGAACATCGGAGAGCCGCCGGTCAGGAGGGGCGAGTAGTCGACGAAGGGCACCGCCTTGCCGATGTAGTGCGTGTAGGTCAGCGCGAACTGCCATACGCCGAGATAGACGCCTTCCACGCCGATGTTGGCGCTGCCGCTGCCCTTGGCGTCCCACATCGTCACGGACGAATGGCCGTCGAGCGTGTAGCGCACGCCCACGGGCACGCTCAGGTCCAGGCCGGGCAAAGCCTGGCGATAAGTCGGCGTATAGATGAACTGGATGGCCGTCGCGTCCCGCGTGCGGCCTTTGTCGAGCTGGCCGTCCGGATCGTCCTTGCTCAAGAGGCGGTTCCATGCGATCTCGGCCACCAGGCTGGACTCGCGGGCGAGGAAATTCGGCCCGAAGCTGGCAATGGTCGAGAGATTGACGTGCGCCGTCCGCCCCTTGGCCAGCCGCGGCTGTTGCGCGAACGGAGCGGGGTACAGCATGTTGGTACTGCGCAGGGGAACATCGTCGCGGACCGAGGCTTCGATGGCGAAGTTGAAATCGCCGAACGAACGCGTAGCGCTGACGCCGAAGGTCTTGATACTCTCCGGGAAGGCATAGAACCATGCGCCGGGCTGCATGCCGGTTGCGCCCGGCGGGGCGGTCGGGTCGAGGGCGCCGTAGAGCTGGCCGCCCTTGTCGTGGTAGCGCGCGAAATAGAAGCCCAGGTCGGTCTCTTCCAGGCGCCACTTCAGTTGCACGCCGAATTGCCCGGAATTCTTCGGTTCCTGGTTGGCGCCCGGGAGCAGCATGTAGTTGCCCGCTATCGCCCCGGATGGGATGTTGGCGAACTCGGGCTGGCCGGACCCCCACGGTATGTTGGTGGTGGAGAAATAGCTGCCCGAGGGCGGCAGGCGATCCGACTCCCAGCGGAACTGGTAATAGCCGCCGATGGACACCGAAGGCGACAGCTGCAATTGTGCCGACAGCTGCGGGACTGGCCGGATGACCTCCTTGAACTGCGCGTTGGGCGAGGCCGTCAGCTTGTCGATGTCGATCGGACCCTGGGCGCGGGCGATGCCGTTGTCGCCGAAGAACAGGCTTTCCCCGTACTGGAGCGCATGCCTGCCCAGGCGCGTGGTGAGCTTCATGCCGTCGCCGAGTTGCCAGCCGCCGAACACGAACGCATCCAGCAAGGTGCCGTCCTTGCCGGCAATCCGGCGCGTGCGCGAGGGGAACTGGTCGAAGGGCGTCTGTCCGATGCTCGGATCGTTGACGGCATGCGTCGAGCGGTGAAGCATGTCGTCGTACCAGGCGGCCCCGCTCACGCGCAGGCCGAAATCGCGCCGCCATACGGCGTCGAATTCGGATAGCAGATCGACGCGGGTCGATACCAGGCCGCGCTTGCGGAAGTTCTGGTCGCCCGCATTGAAGTTCAGCGCCTGCGGAAAACTGAAGGAGGCGGGCGCGGGGGGCGGCGCTCCCGTGGGAACCTGGCGGAAGGAATCCGTCAGCGCGGAATCGGGCGAGGCCGTGCGGTACTTGACGCTGGCGCGCACGGTGTTGTCCCATCGCACGCGCAGATCGGGATTGCCGGTATCGATCTCGAACGCGTTCGCTCCCCCGGCCAGCAATGCGGCCATGGCCATCGGCGTCAGCCGCGGCACCTTCATTCGTTGCATTTGTCGTCTCCTCCTCGTTTTATCGTTGGACCCGCCGGTCAGCTCGGGTGCGCCACCGTTTGCGTCAGCTGGTTCATCAGCAGACTGAGGTCCGCCTCGCTGTCGGGCTCGACATCCCAGCGCGCGGCGGTTGCCGTCAGCCGGTGCACGTGCCTGACCCGTTCGAGGCGGCGGCGCTCGAAGGCCTCGAACAGGACGGCGCGATCGGATGTTCGCGCCAGCAGTTCGCCCAGCACCCGCGCGTCTTCGACGGCTTGTGCCGTGGCTTGTCCGAAATGCGGGGGCAGCGCATGCGCGCAGTCGCCCACGGCCAGCACGCCGCCGCGATGCCAGGGAGAGGCGAGCAGCCCGCTGCGCGCCGGTCGCAATGCGACGGGCGTGTCGGCGGTCAGCCGGTCCGCCACGGCGCGCAGGCGCGGCGCGAACGATGCCAGCACCGTGCGCAGGTGGGGGATGGCCGAATCGGGATTCGATGCCCGCCGGGCTTCGATCAATGCCAGTCCGGCGGTGTCGTGCCGCACGGGGACGAGGATGGCGCGGCGGCCGGCCTGACCGATGCCGATCAGCGGGCGGTCGAGGTCGACCGGGCGTGGGACCAGGGCATACCACCAGGCCTGTCCTACGTCGTCCGGCGGACAGGAGCGCGGGAAGAGCGCCGCTCGCAGGTCGCTGCCCGCGCCGGCTGCCAGCAGCGCGATATCGGCCTCGACGGCCTCGCCGCTCTCCAGCTCGGCGCGCATGTGCACGCCGTGAGGCTGAACCGCCGTGACCCGCGCGCCGCGCTTGACGATGACGCCGCGCGCCATCGCCGCGCATTCCAGTATCTGCCGCAGGTCGCGATGGCAGATACCCAGCGCCGCGGGATACCGCTGTCCGGCCAGCCGCTCGGTGGGCAGCTCGAACAGGCGGCGGCCCCGGCCATCGACGACGTCCATGCCCTGGTAGGCAAAGCCCGTACGCACGCAGTCCTCGCCCACGCCCAGGTGCACGAGATCACGAAGCATGCTGGGCGCGATCTCGAGGTGGACGGGCGAGGCGCAGGGCCGGGTCGATGCGCCCAGGACCTCGACGCGTATGCCCCGGCCGGCCATTGCGAGCGCACACGCCAGGCCCGAGATACCGGCGCCGATCACGCACACGCGTTCGATTCCACGTGTCATGAGGCGCTGCTCGGTATCGCGGGCGCGAACGGTCCCACCGCCTGGCTGCAAGCCATTCGTTGTCTCCGGAATGTTCTTCTCGTATCGGGTTGTCGAGAGGTTACGGATGCGGAGGGACCATGCAAAATGGTTTGTATCCATGTGACCTATGGATGGCCTGAATACTTTCCGGGTTAACCCTTTGCGATGCGCTTCAACAAACTCGACCTCAATCTCCTGGTCGCACTCGACGCGCTGCTCACCGAACGCAGCATCACGCGCGCAGCCGAACGCGTTCACTTGTCCCAATCCGCGATGAGCAACGCGCTCGGCCGGCTGCGCGACTATTTCGAGGACGACCTCCTGGTGCAGGTCGGCCGCCACATGGAGCTGACGCCGCGCGCGGAGGTGCTGCAGGAAGCCGTACGCGACGTGCTGGTGCGCATCGACACCTCGATCGCGGCTCAGCCGAGCTTCGATTGCTCGAAGTCCGATCGCGAGTTCAAGCTGTTCGTCTCCGACTACTCGATGGATGTGCTGATCCCTCACGCGCTGGCGCTGGCGGCCCGGCAGCACAGCACGGTACGCTTCCAACTGCTGCCGCAGGTCGAGAATCCGGCTCGCGCGCTCGAACGGGGCGAGGCCGACATGTTGGTGATCCCCAAGGCATACTGTTCCGCGGACCATCCCACCGAGGTGCTGTTCAACGACGGTTTTCTCTGCGTGGTCTGGAACGAGAGCAGTCACGCGCGCGCGGGCATGAGCTTCGAACGCTACGCCGGCGCGGGCCACGCCGTCATGCAGCCATACGAGACCGACCAGCCCGCCTTCGAGAGCTGGTTCGTGCAGCGCTATGGGTTGTCGCGGCGCATAGAGGTGACCACGTACAGTTTCGCCGTGCTGCCTTTTCTCGTGGTCGGCACCGAGAGAGTAGCCACGGTCCATGCCATGCTGGCAAAGCGCATGCAGGCGGCCGCGCCGGTTACGCTGCTACCCGTGCCGCTGCCCATGCCGCCTCTGGAGCAGGCGATGCAGTGGCACCGGCACCGCACGCGCGATCCCGGGCTGGTGTGGCTGCGCGAGCTCATGCAACGAGCGGCCGGCGCCATGCTGGCGGATCCGACACTGGTCGGTGTATGAGCGCGGCTGCCCGATGCCGGAAGCCCGCGTGAACAGGCCCTAGCTGGCGTTTGACGAAGAGCGTTCCCCGGCCCGTTCCTTCTGCAGCTGCGCCGCAAGCTTGCGACGTGCCTGGCTGGCCGCCCGGTCGGTCTGCGCGAAGATCTCCGGATAGGCCTGGTGACGCTGGTCCTCCATGATGTTGCGGTGCACGGCCTCGATGATCGCCTTGTCTTCGGCAAATCCCGTGTCGGTCATGGTCCTGCACATGTCCAGCAGGGCGGGTGCCATGTCGGGAATGTCGAACCCCCCGAACCACAGGTACCGGAAGCGGGTAGGCGAGATCGGCGTCGTCGCGTGGATGACCCGGAAACGGAACCTGTCCCGTTCGCCCGGCCCGGGCTGCGGATCTTCGATGTCGAGCGCCGCGACGTTGAGCGCCGGCGAGACGTAGGAACCGTAGTTGTAGCGATTGACCTTCTTCTGCGTGCCGATGCCGGTCACTTCCGCGAACATCCACGGCAATGTGCAGCCGATGAATTCCTGCCGGAAAGTGACGGTGGTGTCGGTGGTGGCCACCTCGGGAGCCTGGACCCAGTCGAGTATCTTGAAGGTCGACGCATGAACGTAGCCGAAGTGCGTCAGGTCCAGTACGTTTTCCTTGAGCAGCATGTAGTTGCCTTCGACCAGCGTCTCGCCGCTCCATGACGAATAGCCCGGATCGGCAGGCCATTCGGCGTCGGCGGACGGCGGGCCACCGTCGATCTTGGCCGGGTCGCCCATCCAGACCCATACGAACGGCGGCCGTTCGACCACCGGATAGGCATGCACTCGGCACAGGTTCGGGATCTGAGGCTGGGAAGGAATGCGGACACAGGCGCCGCTCGGATCGAAAGTAAAGCCGTGATACCCGCACTGGATGTCGTCGCCGACGACCTTGCCGGAGGACAGCGGCGCCCACCGGTGCGGACAACGGTTGTCGAGCGCGACGGCCTGGCCGTCGGCCTTGCGGTACAGCACGACGGGCCGCTCCAGCATCCATAGCGGCAGGGGCGTCCGGCCGACCTTGTCGCAGGTGGTGGCCACCCACCAGCAATCGTAGGGATAGTTGGGCTGGACGATGGCCTGCGGCGCTTCGGAGGGGGTGGAAAGGACGGAAAGGTTCATGGCGTTCCTCAAGGCGCGGTGGCGGCCGCCAGGGCCGGAGCGAAGGGCCGGCGCTTGCCTCGCGCCACCGCCCGTTCGCGGGTATGGAGTTCCGACCATTTCACGGTGTTGAAATCGCTGACCCGATTGGCGTCGTAGCCGGGGACCTGGGTGGCGATGCGCCGGCCGCTCAGGAAGACGCCCCGGATCCGTTCGCGCTCCTGCAGGATAGAGACGTCTTCCAGGGGATTCCCGTCGACGAGCAGGAAATCCGCGCGGCGGCCTGCCGCGATGGCGCCGACGCGTTGCGAGGCGGGCATCATCCGCGCGGAGACCGAAGTCGCCGCGCGCAAGGCCTCGGCCGGCGTGAAACCGAGCCAATCGACCAGGATCTCTATCTCGCGCGCGTGCCATTCCCCATAAGGCGTGATGGCGAATCCGCTGTCGCTGCCGGTCATGAACGGCACCCCGGCTTCCCGGGCACGGCGCAGGTTGCGGCAACCGGTCTCGATCACACGCTTTTGCATCGCGGCGTAGCCGGACCGGATCGAAGCCTCGTAGTCGTGGGCGAATTCGACGTTGTTGGCGAGCATGGTCAATGTGGGGGCGACATGGCAGCCGCCGTTCAGGATGGCCTCGATGCAGGCGTCATCCATGAAGAACGCGTGGAAGATCACGTCCACCCCGGCCTTGGCCGCGTACAGCACCGCCTCGCGGCCATAGGCGTGCACCGCCACTTTCTTGCCGAGGCGATGGATCTCGTCGACCATGGCCCGCGTCTCGTCCTGCGTAAAGGCGGCGATATGCTCGCCGTTCTCGCGCAGGTGGGTCCCGTCCATGGCGATCTTGACGAGGTCGACGCCGTCCTTCGCCTGGCGACGTATTTCCGCTATTTGTTCTTCGCGCGTGGTGCACAGCCGGCCGGTGAAGTAGTCCGGCGTGCCCACCCAGCTGGGAAACCAGTCGTTGAGGCTCTGGCGGTTGGAGATGACGTTGCTGCTGGCGGCAATGCGGGGGCCCGCGAACATGCCGGCGTTGATGGCGTTGCGCACCGATATGCTGCACTGGCCCGCATCGCCGGGCACCACCACCGAGGTATAGCCCGCGGCCAGTACGTGCTGCGTGAAGAAGAGGCCGCGCAGGGCGCGGAATTCCGGGGACGTGTGCAGGTCGATGTCCTCTTCGCTCTTGGCATTGCCGAATACCAGGTGGGTATGGACGTCGACGAGCCCCGGCATGACGAAGCTCGCGCCCGCATCGATGATCTCGTCCTGCGGCATGGGAAGCGGCGCCTCGCTGGAGCCGCCCACGTAGCTGAAGACGCCGGCCTCCACGACCAGCGTCTGGCCGGCGGCGGCCGCCTCGTCCAGTCCGTTGAAAAGTTTGCCGCAGCGAATGAATGTTCGCGCCATGTCTCCTCGCTCGTTGGTTATACGGAGGGGACAAAGCTATCGCTTCTTGCGGCCTATGCGGAAGTGAAGATTATTGCTGGCCGGCCAGCACGAAAATCGATGGTCAAAGTCCGGCAATGGCGTCCTGGACGAAGCGGCGGAACCAGGCCAGGGCCGGATCGGCGTCCCGGTGGGCGTGCCATTGGATGACTTGCACGGTCGGCGGCGGCTGCAGCGGTGGCTTGAGGAGCCGCAGCGGGAAACGCTGGCCGTAGAGCCTGGCCAGGCGGGTATGCAGCGTGGCGATGCGTTCGCTGCCCACGATGAATTCGGGGATGAGGCTGAATTGGTCGACGGTCATCGCCACCCGGCGATCGTAGCCTGCCTGCTGGAAGAACTCGGCTTCCATGCTGCCCGGAAAATCGGGGCTGGCCTGCCGGACGACGTGTTCGAGTTCGAGGTATTGCGGCAGGCTCAAGGTTTTGCCGACGCGCGTGTTTCCGGTCCAGGCGATGGTGGTGAAGTCGTCCTGGAACAAGGGGGCATGCGGATGGGCACGCAGTTGATGCGTGGCGGGCAGGATGACGAAGTCCGTGCTGTGGCGTTCCAGGGCGTCGGCCATGAGGCGCTCGACCTGGCCCGAGTACAGCGGCAGGGTATGGAGCCCGAGGCGGATGCCCGGCGCAACCGCTTGCAGGCGCCGCTGCACCTGCGGCATGACCACGGCCAGGACATAGTCGGAGGCCATGACATAGAAGTGGCGTTCCGCGCCGGCCGGCTCGAACCGGGCGCCGGCAAAGGCCAGCGTGCGCGAGATGGCGAGAAATTCGTCCAGATGCGGCGCGATCGCATCCATCAGCGGGGTCGGCATCATGCGCCCGGCCACGGATGTGAACAGCGGGTCGCCGAAATGATCCCGCAGGCGCCCCAGCGCCGCGCTGACTGCCGATTGCGTAAGATTCAGGCGCACGGCGGCGCGCGTGACGTTGCGTTCGATACGCAGCGTATCGAGCAGCACCAGCAGGTTCAGGTCCAGTCCGTGATAACGCATTCGCTATCCGGTCGCGGCAAGCGCGACGGTTTACGAGGGCAATTCGTGCCCGGTACTACGGAATGAACCTCGGGCTGTAATCGTCCCGCGTCAGGCCGATTTCTTCTTCGCGATCATTCCGTAGATCAGGAGCAGCACGATGGCGCCCACGACCGAGGCGATCCACCCGGCGGGTTCGCCCGGCTGGTACCAGCCCAGGGCGCGGCCGGCATAGCCGGCGATCAGGGAACCGGCGACCCCAAGCACGATGGTCATGATCCATCCCATGCTGTCGTTGCCGGGTTTGATTGCGCGCGCGAGCAAACCGACGACCAGGCCTACCAGCAGTGTTCCAAGAAGAGACAGCATGGCGTTCCTCCGGGCAAATTGCGAGCCCCGGGCGGGCTCTGCGCGCAATCATGCCATATTTTGAACCGGCAAGGCGGTTTGGCGGCTTGACGGCAACAGTGCGGCGGTTAGCGGATGGTGTAGCCCCTGGCGCGCATGCAGTCGTTGGCCAGGCCCGATTGCCGCTCGGCATTGGCCAGGCCGTCGCCGACCCCGGATCCCACGCCGGCGTTGATGCCGCGGTAGGAAGGCGTGCTCGTTCCCGGCGCGTTGATGCGGGCCTGGCGTTCGCACTGGATGCGGTCGCGCTCGGCCTGGTCGGCCGAGGCGCTCTCCTTGTGCCAGGAGGTCGGGCCAGAGGCGCAGGCGCCCAGCGCCAGCACGGAGAGGAGAGCGGCGAAGTTCTTGTTCATTTGGGATTCCGTTCCGAGAGAGGCCCCATGGGCCGTGGCCCATGTCGCGGGAGAGGATTCGATTGTATTCAAAGGAGGGCTCGTGCGGGACCAGGACCGGCATGTCGGCCTAGACTTCGTCGTCGTACTCGAGCTCGGCCAATCGGCGCCTCAGGGCCCGCGCATCTACCTCGGGGGAATGGCCGTAGTTCAACGCAAGCTGGCGCAGCTCGCCGTCGTAGGGGTCGTTGCTGTTCGCATCGGTCAGGGAAAGCTCGAAAGCGGCCAGCCGGCGCTGCCTGAGCTGGCGCATGTATTGGAGAATGTTTTTCATGGTGGAATATCGTTGCGGCCGGGCAGGGGGCATTGCGCTGGCGCGGCATCCCCGACGGCGTACCGTGCTTCGGTCGGTTATAGACGCTTTCGGCGGAGCTGGCTAGACGGCCGGTCGTCGGGGAAGCGTCGCGGGTACGCGATTTGCTACCCGTCACAAGCCTGGAATGGAGAGGCTGCATGTCTATCTACCCGCAGGATGGGAACGCCCCGCACAGCCACTATCGGCTTTATGTCTCGGGACACGGCATATACGCCGAGGACCGTGCCGGCAAGGTGGTGAAAATAGGCGCCATCGAATCCAAGGACGGCGAACTGACATACCATCTGGAAATGGACGGGCTATGGGGCGCCGGTTTCCTGACGGCAGAAAAACTCTTGCAAGACGTGGCGGCCAAACTGGCTTATGCGTCGCTGCATCGTTTTTTCGGCACGGCCTCTTCGGCGCCGTTGCGGGAGAGCGAGCCGCCTGCGCTGTGCCTCCTGCTGGATAACGAGGAGCCGGGCGAACATCCGCCGCCCGGCAGCGCCGCGGAATGAAGCTCGTCGGCGGCAGCCAGGGAGTGCACGGCGATCCGCCGCGGGCGGGCGGTTGCGTCCGCCGGCAGGATCGACAGGAGGACGGAGTGGGACAGAGTACGTCTTGCCGGGTGCTGGTCGTGGACAACTACGTCAGCGCCGCAGAAGCGCTGGCCGAAGCGTGCGGCCGGTACCACGAGGTCAAGTTCGTGGGCGGCGGGTCGGCGGCGATGGAGGTGGCCCTGGCCTGGCGGCCCCAGGTCATGATCCTGGACATCGACATGCCGCCGCCCAATGGGCTCGAGGTCGCCACCATGATCCGCGACATCTCGCACCTGGAACCGGTCACCCTCATCGCAGTAACGGGCCGCAGCGCGGCGTTCGGCCAGGAGGAGGCGCTGGCCCACGGTTTCGACGACTACCTCACCAAGCCCGTCGACGTCGAAAAGCTGCTGGCGTTGATTGCGGCGCGGCGGTCCCGGCCATCGGCCCGGACCTGATCACGCCGAGGCTCGCGGCCCGGGCTCGCCCACCGTGTGCGGACGGCCGGCGCCGTAGGCGACCCAGGCTTGCGCCGCGGCCATCGCCACCATGAGGCACAGCGCCGGCAGCCAGCTGGCGGTCCAGTCGCGCAGGACGCCGCATACCACCGGTCCGGCGGCGCCGATCAGATAGCCCAGGCTTTGCGCCATCCCGGACAGCGACGCCGCCTGTTGTGCGGAGGCCGAGCGCAGGCTGATGTACGCCAGCGACAGCACCAGGCTGCCACCCAGGCCGGCGCCGCCGACGCATATCCACACGATAGTCCAGGCCGGGAAGACGGCCATGCCCGCAAAGCCCGCCACGCATAGCAGCGAGATCGCCAGTCCCAGGCTCTTCTGGTCACGCATGCGGCCGGCAACCCACGAGGTGGCGATGTTGCCCAGCAGGGCCGCCAGTTGCAAGAGGGATACCATCCAGCCGGCCTGGTTCGCGCTCATGCCCGTGTCGTGGAGCATGGAAGGCAGCCAGGCCACCAGGATGTAGAAATTGAAGGCCTGGATGCCGGTGAAGAGAGTTACCTGCCATGCCAGCCACGACCGCCAGACGTTGACCGTGGAGGATTGCGGCGAGCGGCCGTCGGCGGGCGCCGCGGCCGCGTGGCGCGAGCGTCCCAGCCAGACCAGGGCTGCCGGCACCGTCACGACCAGCACACAGGCCAGCGAGGCGCGCCAGCCGCCCGGCAGCGCGTCGGCCAGAGGCACGGCCACGCCGGCCGCCGTCCCCGAGGCCAGGGTCATCACTACCGAGTAGAGGCCCGTGAGCGGTCCGATGCGCTGCGGAAATTCGCGCTTGACCAAGGCTGGCAGCATCACGTTGCCCACGGCGATGGCGATGCCGCCTATCAGCGTGCCCAGGAACAGCGGGGCGACGCCGGGAACGGAACGAAGCGCGATGCCCGCGGAAAGGACAGCCATGGCCAGGAACAGCATGCGTTCCAGCCCCAGGCGCCGGCCCACCGCCGGAGCGAGTACAGAAAAAGTGCCGAACGCGAGCAGCGGCAGCGTGTTGAGCAGGCCCGCGCTGCCGGCGTCCAGGCCGGTCGAGGCGCGGATATGGCCCAGCAGGGGGCCGACGCCGGTCAGGGGCGCGCGCAGCGTCGCGGCCACCAGCAGGATGCCCAGCAGCGCCACCGCTGGCGTCACCGAGTGAGAGAGGGAAGGGTTTGTCTCGGTTTTCATGGTTGTAATGATGGTCCTGGGGCCGCGCGGTCCGGGCACGCGGCTTGCGGCCCGGTGCCGGCACGCCGGCGGCCGATGGTGTTCGGCGGCGCGCTGGCGTATAAAGATGCCTTAGAAGAAGAACGAGAGCGCAAACAGCAGAATATCGGAGGCACGCCATGCCCAATCGACTTGCTGCCGGAACGACGCCGCTGGCGACCAAGAACGGCGTGCGTTTCACCCTTTTCCACGAGACCCGCGGCCCGCAGGTCTACGAGGTGGACGCGCAGGTCTTGCGCACACGCTTTGGCGCGCCCGACGATCGGGTGGATCACCTGCTGACGGCCTACCTGGCCGGCCAGGCCGAGATTCACGATGTGGCTACCGCCGTGCCCGGCGGGGGTCACGGCACCGTTACCCACCTCGGCCCGGAGGATTTCGGCCTTGGTGGATCCTGAACGGAGGCGCGCGCTCAAGCCGGTCCGGCCGGGCTGTCGTCCCGCGCGCCGGCCGGCAGCGCCAGGGCCATCAGCACGTGCGGGATGCCCGCTTCCATGAACTCTTCGCCTTCGGCCTGGAACCCCCGGGTTTCGTAGAACCGCCGGGCGCGCGTCTGCGCGTGCAGCAGTAGCCGACGGTGGCCGCGGCGTTGCGCCTCGGCGATCAGCGCGTCCAGAATCGCGCCGCCCACGCCCAGGCCGCGCGCATGGCGATGCACCGCCATGCGGCCGATATGGCCGTCGGGCAGCAGCCGGCCGGTTCCCAGCGGCGAACCGGCGGCATCGTAGGCGACGGCATGCAGGCAGACGGCGTCGGCGTCGTCGTATTCGAGTTCCAGGGGGACCGATTGTTCGTCGACGAAGACGGCCTGGCGTATCGATGATGCATCGTGGCGCAGGTCGCTCCACGGCCCGACGGCCAGGCGGATGTCGGGCGTCGTCATGCGGAGATGCGCGGAACGTATGCCCGCGGAGATTGGGAAGGCGAAAGGAATACCGTTGCGTGTGCTGTCATGCGGACAAGACGGCCGCGGCTCAGGCGGCCGAGGCCAGTACGGATGCAAAACCGCTAGCTTAGTCTATCGCCCGCAGCTTGTTCACCACCGCGTCGAAAGTCTTCAATTGGCGGCGTATTTCGGCCTGGCCGTGGTCCTCCAGGAAGGCTTGAAAGGCCGACGCCACGGGGGGAAGGCGGGCTGTAGACAAATGCAGCACGTACCAATCGTGTTCGACGGGATTGCCCGGCAGCGGCAATAGGCCGATGAGTCCAGCCTGGAATTCCAGAGCGCAGGCGTGCAGCGACAGGAAGCCTATGCCCAGGCCCGCCGCCACCATCTGCTTGATCGCCTCGTTGCTGGACAGCTCCGAACCCGGCGAAAACCGCAGCCCGGCCTCCTTGAATAGCTTTTCGACCGTGTTGTGGGCACCCGAGCCGTGCTCTCGCACGAGGATATTCTCGTCGGACAGGTCGCGCAGCGTCAGGTCGCGTCGAGCCATCAAAGAGTGATGGGGAGAGGCGATGAACGCCATCGGGTGCTTTGCGAAGGCCCGCGATTCCGTGCGCACGTCGCTGGGCGGCTTGCCCATGATGGCGATGTCGATTTCATGCCGGGTGAGCATGCGCACGACTTCTTCGCGGTTGCCGACGCTGAGCTTGACTTTCACGTCCGGGCGGCCCGTGGTGAAGGCGACAAGCAGGGGCGGGAGCAAGTACTCGGCCGTGATCAGCGCCCCAACCCGCAGGGTGCCGGCGAGCCTGCCTTTCAGGCTGGCGACTTCGTCCGTGGCATGGCGCCAGAGTTCGAGGATCTGGCTGGCATATCCGGCCACGATTTCCCCGGCGGGAGTCAGTTGTAGACCGCGTCCCGAACGTTGGACCAGCGCAGTGCCGGCGGCTTCTTCCAGCAGACGCAACTGTAGCGATACCGTGGGCTGAGTCAGATGCAGTGCTTGGGCCGCACGGGAGACGCCGCCCAGACGAGCGACGGCGTCGATGGCGGTGAGCTGGCGGAATGTGGTGGTCTTGTACATCTGAGCCCCTCGCTTCCATTTACATAGAAAATAACCTATAGAAGCGGAATTTTTTTTAATTTTTAAATATATCTCCACAACTTTAAAGTCCCTGCATGATCACGCGCCGGCCGAAATCGAATCCCCGCTGCGATCTAAACCAGGTGCTGCAAGGGCGCCGTACGTGGAGAAGAACATGCTGCCTACCACCCGTAAGCTGGATTTTTCCGAAGTCCCCATCATCGACATATCCCCCAGCCGGTTTGCGACGCTCGAGTCCAGGAAGCGGCTCGCCGACGAGCTGGCCGAGGCGTGCGCGACGGTCGGGTTCCTGTACCTGAAAAACCATCCGGTCCCGCAAGAACAGATCGACGGCGTATTCGAGGTGGCCAAAGCGTTCTTCGCCCTGCCCCAGGAGGCCAAGGACGCAGTCTCGATGGCCAGGAACCGCCATTTCCAGGGCTACCTCCCCATGCTGACAAAGGGACAGGGCAATGCCGAGCGAGGCGGCGTGATCACCGCCAATAAGCAGGAGGCTTTCCAGTTCCGTCGTCCGTTGGATCCCGATGATCCGGACCTGGCGACCGGCGCCCGCCTGGCGGGCGTGATTCCCTGGCCCAAGGAGTTGCCGAAACTCAAGGAAGTCCTGCTGGCCTATCACGCCCGCATGTGCCGGTTCGGAGAAAGCATGATCGAGCTGTTCGAGCTCGGCCTGGACTTGCCGAAGGATGCCATCCGCCAGCATTTCAGGAAGGACATGAATGCGCTGCGTATCATCCACTATCCGCCGCAGCAGGTGGACGAGTCCGGCGCCCATCTGGGGACGCGCGCCCATACGGATACCGATGCGTTCACCTTCGTCTACCAGGACGAGACTGGCGGCCTCGAAATTCGCAACAAGGACGGCGAATGGATAGGCGTGCCGCCCATTCCGGGCACCTACGTACTGAACATCGGAGAGGTCATGAAGGTCTGGACCGATGGCGTGTTCTCGTCCACGCCCCACCGTGTCATCAATCGATACGGGAAGGAGCGCTACTCGGTACCGTTCTTCATGTTTCCCACGTACGAGGAAGTCATCGTCCCGAAAATCAAGAATCCCGACCCATCCAATGTTGCGCCCGAGGACTTCCATACGTCCATGCCGCGGGACAAGCCGTTCGTCTGGGGTGAGTTCAAGGAGGCGAACTATGCGCGCATCAATCCCACCGCCGCGGAGCGTGCCATGGCGGAATGATTCGTTCCCCGACTAGCCGGAGAAGAGGAGACGCGTCATCGTGGTCCAACCAAGGAGAGCGCCGTGTACTTGTTGAGATTGCTGTGGATGGTCGTACTGTTCTCCTGTGCCGCTGCGGCTCTGGCCGAGTCCTATCCGGACCGGCCACTACGCCTGGTAGTTCCTTTCGGCGCAGGAGGGAATTCGGATTTCGCTGCACGCCAGATAGGCAAGAGCCTGGGCGATGTACTCGGCCAGACCGTGGTGGTGGAAAACCGGGGTGGAGCCGGCGGCGTCCTGGGTGTCAAGGAAATGCTGGGCTATCCGGCGGACGGCTACACGCTGCTGCTGGGCACCGTCGGTACGCAGATCGTCAATCCCCTGCTGTACAAGAGCCTGCCCTACGATCCGGACAAGCAGCTCGCGCCGGTGGGCCTGGCCACGAACACGCCTTCGGTGCTGGTCGTGCGGGCCAGCCTGCCGGTGCGGAGCCTGGATGAACTGGTCGCCTATGCGCGAGCCCGGCCCGGGGTGTTGAACTATGGCGCGGCGGGAACCCTGCACCTGGGCATGGAGACGCTGAAGGCGAGCTATGGCCTGGACATCGTCAAGGTCCCGTACAAGGGAAGCGGCGAATCGGTCGCGGCCGTCGCCGGCGGCCAGATCGACGTGCTGATGGACAGCAGCCAGGTGGTCGGCCCGCAAGTGGCCGCCGGCAAGTTGCGCGCGCTGGCAGTCATGTCCGACCAGCCGCTGGCTTCCGTACCGGGCGTGCCGACGACCGCGCAACTGGGCGTGCCTGACCTGAAGGCGGGCAACTGGACCGCGCTGTATGTGGCGGCGGGCACGCCGGCGGCCATCCAGGAAACCTTGAGCCGCGCCTTGCAGAAGGTCGTCGCCTCGGCCGAGCTGAAGGCCCGGCTGGCCGAGTACGGCACCCAGCTCTACAAGGGTTCGCCCGAGGAATACCGCACCTTCATCGCCGCCGACAAGGCCAAGGTCCGCCGCCTGGTCGAGATCGCCGGACTTCAGGCGCAATAGCCGCGTTCCGGCGCGGCTTGCCCGCGCCGCCCATTCCTCTATTGGAGAAATCGATGACCACGATGCGGTCTCTTGCCGGCGTCGCGCTGGCCGTCGTCCCCTGCGCCGCCGCGTTGGGCCAGGGCAGCGTGACGATGTACGGGATTTTCGATAATGGCTACCTGTCCGACAAGACTCAGGGCAAGGGTACGATCAATGCGATCAATCCCTCGCTCAGCGTGGCCTCGCGCTGGGGGCTGCGCGGCACCGAGGACCTGGGCAACGGCTGGAAGGCCAACTTCGTGCTGGAGAACGGCTTCACGGGCGACAACGGGCAGCAGGCTTTCGGGCGACTGTTCGGCCGGGCCAGCCATGTGGGGCTGTCGAACCGGCAACTCGGCGAGATCCAGCTTGGGCGGATGGCCAATCTCGGGCTGCTGTTCACCGCCGGCATGATGAGCCCGTTCGGGCCCAGTTTCCAGCAAGCCGCGGTGACCACGACCGCCGCCTACAACACCGGCGATTTCGGCACCACCGCGCGGGTCAACAACGCCGTCTACTATTTTTCGCCCCGCTGGGCGGGCATGCAGGCCGGCCTGGGCTACAGCGTGCAGACGGCAGATGCCGAAATCGCCGGCGGCAGCCGCAACAACCGGATGGCGGACCTGGGACTGCGATACGACGGCGGCCGCTTCAAGGCGGCGGTCAGCTACCAGTACGTCATGCCCGCCAGCACCGCCGGTGCGCGGGGCAAGCCCAGCAACCTGCAGGTGGGCGTGAACCATGACTTCGGCGCGTTCACCCTCTACGGCGGGTACGGCCGGCTGAACGATCCGACGGTGGATCCGGGGGCCAACGGGGCGACCCATTTCGCGGCCACGCACGATCGCGACCATGCCTATCAGGTTGGCGTGAAGGTGCCGGTGGGAGCGGGGAGGGTGCTGCTGGGATACCAGCGGACGACCGGTTCGAAGATCGAGAACTACGGCCTGGCCTATGTCTACGACCTGTCCAAGCGGACCTGGCTGTACGTGTACGCCAACCGGACCGAGTTCCGGCTTTTCTCCGCGGCGGGAGCGACGGCGGGCGATGCCTGGCGCAGGCAGATCGCGATGGGGATCGCGCACCGGTTCTGACCGGTGCGGGATGCGTCTTGGTCGATGCGACGCGTGTCCATGATGTCTTCCGCCACTGGCGTGGCGGAGGGCCGCAGGCCGCGGCTCAGCAGCCGCGGCCTGGATGGATGACGAAGCTCTCCTCTGGCTAGTCAATCCGTACGTCGGCCTGCTTGATGATGGCCCGGTATTTAGTGGCTTCGGCCTTGACGAAATCGGCGAAGGCTTGACCTTTCAGGTCCTTGGGCACCGCGCCCATGTTGCGGATGTTGGTCAGCACCGCTTCGTTCTTGAGCGCCGCGGCGGCGGCCGATTGCAGTTTGGCGATGGCCGGGGCCGGGGTTCCGGCCGGCACGAACAGGCCGAACCAGGCTTCGGTGTTGTAGCCCTTGAGCCCCGACTCGTTCAGCGTCGGCACGTCGGGCAACGCCGGTGAACGCTCCAGGCTGCTGACCGCCAGCGCCCGCAGCTTGCCGGCCTGGATTTGCTGCGACACGGTCGGGATGTTGATCATCAGCGCCGAGATTTCCCCACCCATGACGGCGGTGACGGCAGGCGCCGCGCCTTTGTAGGGTACGTGCGGGATATCTATGCCGGCCATGGAGTTGAAGAGAATGGCCGAGAGGTGCGACAGGCTACCATTGCCGCCCGACCCGACGTTGAGCTTGCCGGGGTTGGCCTTGGCGTAGGCAATGAACTCGCCGATGTTCTTGACCGGCAGCGCGGGGTTGACGACCAGCACATTGGGCGCGCTGGCCAGCAACGAGACGGTGCTGAAGGCTTTCTCGGAATCATAGGGCAGCTTGCTATAGAGCCCCGGCGTGACGGCGTGGGTACTGGCGTTGCCCAGCAGCACCGTATAACCGTCGGCGGCCGCCTTGGCGGTGGTGTCCGAGGCGATGCTGCCGCCCGCGCCTGGCTTGTTTTCGATCACCAGGCTCTGACCCAACACTTCGCCCATGGCCTTGCCTACATTGCGGGCAAGGACGTCAGATCCGTCGCCCGGGGGCGAGGGGACGATCAGGCGGATCGGCCGCTCGGGGTATTCGGCATGGGCGCTATGCGTACTCGCGCCGGCCAGGGTCAGGCCGGCGGCCATAGCGACCGATGTGCGACGCAACGCAGTGACGAAACTCATGGCATTTCCTTGTGGGGGTGGGAAGAGGTCAGCGTACCAGCGCTTGCAGGCCGAAGAATTCGACCGCGTTGCCGGCATAGATGGCTTGTTTGTCGGCGTCGCTGAAGCCGGGCTGTTCGGCCACCAGCTTGCCGATGGATTGTTCGCCCAGCGGGAAGGGGTAGTCCGAGCCCAGCATGATGCGGTCGGTGCCCATCACGTCGGCCAGCAGGCGCAGCGCGCCCGGATCGAACACGGCCGAATCGACGTAGAAGCGCTTGACGTATTCCGAGGGCAGGCGCGGGCAGTCCTTGCGGATGATGTCGCGATGCTTCCAGGCATTGTCCACGCGGCCCAGCATGAAGGCGAACGAGCCGCCGCCGTGGGCGAAGCAGATCTTCAGCGATTCGGGGATGCGCTCGAAGGCGCCCGACAGGATCAGCGACAGGATGCCCAGCTGCGTTTCGGCGGGCATGGCCACGAGCCAGGGCAGCATCCATTGCTTCATGCGGTTGCCGCCCATCATGTCCCACGGATGCACCAGCAGCGGGATGCCTTCGTTTGCGCAGTGCTGCAGGAACGTGACCAGGCCCTCGTCATCGAGGTCGCGGTCGCCCAGGTGGTTGCCGATCTGCACGCCGTGGTGGCCCGTGGCCTTGGCACGCGAGGCTTCGCGGCAGGCGGCGTCGATGTCCTGCAGCGGCACCTGCGCCAGCGCGACCAGGCGCTTGGGCGCGGCGGCACAGAATTCCAGCGCCAGGTCGTTCATGCGCTGGGCCCAGGGCAGGACCTTCTCGGGCGTGAACTCGTAGCCGAACATGATGGGGGTGGCGCAGGTGATCTGGATGTCCACGCCCTGGGCGTCCATCTCGGCCAGGCGTGCCTGCGGGTCCCACAGCGCGTCGTAGACGGGGCGGAAGGGCTTGTCGGCACGCATGATCTGGCCGGTCTTGCCGCCTTCGTCCACGCGCAGCCAGGGGGCGCGCTCGGCGTTCAGGGCGGCGGCTTCTTCCCGTGTGATGCGCGGGAAGTGGTGTGCGTGCATGTCGATTTTCATGGTGTGTACCGGGATGTCTCGTAGTCGTGGCGGGATCAGAGCGGCTTGTAGGCGACGGCCTTGATCTCGATGCGCAGGTGGGGGTGGGGCAACTGGTGCACGGCCACCGTGGTGCGGGCCGGGCCGTCGAAGTCGAAGAACTCGCCGTAGACCTCGTTGTAGCCCCCGAAATCGCCCATGTCGACGAGGAAGGTGCTGATCTCCACCACGTCCGACAGCGAGGCGCCGGCAGTGCCGAGGATGTCCCGGATGTTCTCCAGCACGGCGCGGGTCTGCGCGCGGATGTCGAACTTGGTCGTGCCCATCGCATCGACTTCGACGCCAGCCAGCGAATTGTCGGCGCGGCGCGAACTGGTGCCCGAGACGAACAGGAAATCGCCGGCGCGCTTGATGTGGGGGTACTTGCCGCGGGGTGTGGCCTTGCCTTCGACGACTTTGGCTTGTGTGCTCATGGCTTCTCTCTTGTGTGGAATGCGCCCGTGCAGGAGGGGCGGAATGCTGACCCATGCAAGTCTAGGCAATCCTTCCATGAAAGAAGAATGAATTTATTCGTTGCCGGTATTCAATCTGGCTATGGTGGCAAGACGGAAGGCGCATGCCCTTTCCCCATTCGCAAGACCCTGATAGGAATAGGGGAGGCATAGCCGTATATGATGACCGCCTTCACGACCAAAAACGGGAAGCAGCTCCATGATCGCCATCGAAATTTCCCGCCCTGGCGGGCCCGAAGTCCTGCAAGCCGTCGAACGCCCCACGCCCGTGCCGGGCAAGGGGGAACTCCTGATCAAGGTCGCCGCCGCCGGAGTGAACCGGCCGGACGTGGCGCAGCGCCGCGGCACCTACCCGCCGCCGCCGGGAGCCTCCGACCTTCCCGGCTTGGAAGTGGCCGGCACCGTGGCCGCGTTGGGCGAGGGCGCCGCCGGGTTTGCAGTGGGCGACCCGGTCTGTGCCCTGGTCAACGGCGGCGGCTACGCCGAGTACTGCGCCGTGCCGGCCACCCAGTGCCTGCCCGTACCCGAAGGGCTGAGCATGGTCGAGGCCGCCGGCCTGCCCGAGACCTACTTCACCGTATGGAGCAACGTCTTCATGCGCGGCCGGCTGTCGGGGCAGGAATCGCTGCTGGTGCACGGCGGCGCGAGCGGCATCGGTACCACGGCGGTGCAGCTGGCCAAGGCGCTGGGGCACCCGGTCTATGCCACGGTGGGCAGTGATGAGCGTGTGGCCGCCGTCGAAAAGCTCGGCGCCACGGCGGGGATCAACTACCGCACCCAGGATTTCGTGCAGGAGATCAAGCGGCTGACCGACGGGCGCGGCGTGGACGTGATCCTGGACATGGTGGCGGGCGACTACGTGGCGCGGGACGTCCAGTGCCTGGCCGACGACGGCCGCATCGTGCTGATCGCGCTGCTGGGCGGGGCGCGCGGCGAAATCGACTTCGCCCGCGTGCTCAGCCGCCGCCTGACGATCACCGGTTCGACCTTGAGGCCGCGCTCGGCCCAGTTCAAGGGCGAAGTGGCGGCCGCCCTGCGGCAGAACGTCTGGCCGCTGTTCCAGGCGGGCCGCCTCAAGCCGGTGGTCTACGCCACCTTCCCGCTGCGGGAGGCGGCGCAGGCGCACGCCATGATGGAGTCGGGCGAGCACGTCGGGAAAATCGTCCTGACAGTCTGACCGCTGCGCCAAGCTCCGCCGAGCAGGGGCATTTTTTGCCGCCGGGCCGCCCCAAGGCGAAAAGGCCCCCTTGGGGGGCAGCGACGGCCGAAGGCCTAGCGTGGGGGCATTTTTTGCCGCCGGGCCGCCCCAAGGCGAAAAGGCCCCCTCGGGGGGCAGCGACGGCCGAAGGCCTAGCGTGGGGGCATTTTTTACGACACGGGCTGCAGCAGCGGCCCGGAGCCGATACAATCGAGGTTTTGCCCGCGTATTTTTTGGATTACGCGGGCGTTTTTCGATCCTTGTCGATGGCAACTAAACAGAATATCCGCCGCCTGGTGCTCGGCAACTGGAAGATGCACGGCAGCCTGGCTGCCAACGGGCAACTGCTCTCGGCCATCCGCAGCGCCTGGAACCAGTCGTCCGGCGCCGCTTCTTGCGACGTCGGCGTCTGCGTGCCGTTTCCGTACCTCGCCCAGGCCGAATCCGCCCTGACCGATTCCGACATCGCCTGGGGCGCCCAGGACATCAGCGTCCACCAGCAGGGAGCCTACACCGGCGAAGTCTCCGGCCCCATGCTGGCCGAATTCGGCTGCCGCTATGTGCTGGCCGGCCATTCCGAGCGCCGCAGCATGCATGGCGAAACCAGCCAGGTCGTGGCCGACAAGGCCAAGGCCGCCCTCGGCGCGGGCCTGACGCCGGTGGTCTGCGTGGGCGAAACGCTGGCCGAGCGCGAGGCGGGTCGCACTCTGGCCATCATCGACGAGCAATTGGCCCCCGTACTGGCCCTCGGCAAGGATGCCGTGGCCGCCATGGTCATCGCCTACGAGCCGGTCTGGGCCATTGGCACCGGCAAGACCGCCAGTCCCGAACAGGCCCAGGAAGTGCATGCCGCGATTCGCGCCGCGCTCGAGCGGGTGGGCTGCCCCGGCGTGCGCCTGCTGTACGGCGGCAGCGTCAAGGCGGCCAACGCCGCCGAACTGTTCGCCATGCCCGACATCGACGGCGGCCTGATCGGCGGCGCCTCGCTGGTGGCCGAAGACTTCCTGCGCATCGCCGAGGCGGGCGCAACAACCCGGAGTGCTTGAATGTCCGTACTGCTTACCGTCCTGCTCATCGTGCAGGTCATTTCCGCCCTGACTATCATCGTCCTGGTGCTGCTGCAACAAGGCAAGGGCGCCGACATGGGCTCCGCTTTCGGCGGCGGCTCGGCCGGCAGCCTGTTCGGCGCCGCCGGCGCGGCCAACTTCCTGTCCCGCACCACGAAGTGGGCTGCCGTGGTCTTTTTCATCACGACTGCCGCGCTGGCCTACCTGGGCCGCCCGGCCTCGTCCGTACCGGAAGGCGGCGTGATGGAAAACCACAACCCCGACCAGACCGTGCCGACCGTGCCTGGTTCGACGCCTGCTACGCCGCCGGCCGCGGCGCCCGATGCATCCGTGCCTGCCGTCCCGGCCACTCCGGCTCCGCAGCAGAATGCGCCCGCCCAGCCGGAAACGCCGAAAAAGTAAGGAAGCTTCCTTAAGAGCCCGCAAATGTTATATACTAGCGGGCTCACGCAAGCCGTCGTGGTGGAATTGGTAGACACGCTATCTTGAGGGGGTAGTGGCGAAAGCTGTGCGAGTTCGAGTCTCGCCGACGGCACCAGGATTCAAACTTTCAGCCTGTCCTGAAAGCCCGAAAACCCGCGAATCTCCATGAGATCGCGGGTTTTTTTGCATCGGACCGCCCAACGCAGGACGTGCCCGGCGTCAGCGCGGCGGTGCCTTGTGGCGCTGGCCCTCGCTGGGCTTGCTCCGGAAGGGATAGGCGCTGCCTGTGCCGGCCGCATCCTTGGGCGGAATGCGCAGCGACAGCACCATGGTCGTGGCCAGGATGAGGCCCGTGGCGGCGAGCGACCACAGAACCGGGATGTGGTAGAGGTCGATCAGCAGCATCTTCACGCCTATCAGCACCAACACCAGGGCCAGTCCATAGGGCAGCAGGTGGAACCGCTCCTGCATGCCGGCCAGCAGGAAATACATGGCGCGCAGGCCCAGGATGGCGAACACGTTGGACGTGAGCACGATGAACGGGTCGGTGGTGATGGCGAAGATTGCGGGGATGGAATCCACCGCGAACACCACGTCGACGATGCCGATCAGCAGCAGCACCATCAGCAGCGGCGTGGCGACTTTCTGCCCGTCCACGCGCGTGAAGAAACGCTCGCCGTCGTAATCGGGAGCGATGCGTATGCGGGCGCGGAGCCAGCGCAGCGCGGGGTTGTTCTCGAGGTCCGGCTCCTGGCCGGCGGCCCACCACATCTTCGCGCTGGTGAACACCAGGAACGCGCCGAAGACATACAGGATCCAGTGGAAACGGGCGATCATCCACGCTCCCACCAGTATCAATATGGCGCGCAATACCAGTGCCCCGAGAATGCCCAGCATCAACACGCGCTTCTGGAACTCGGCAGGCACCGCGAAGTAGGTGAACAGCATCAGGAAGACGAAAATGTTGTCCACCGCCAGCGCCTTTTCCACCAGGTAGCCGGTGATGAATTCCAGCGCCTTGTCGTTGGCCATTGCACGCGTGCCGGCATCGTCGCCCATGCCGCCCAGCCACCACCACACCAGGCCGACGAAGACGAAGCTGGTGGCCACCCAGATGAGCGACCAGATGGCGGCTTCGCGCAGGGAGACCTTGTGCGCACCCTGGCGGTTCAACGCAAAGAAATCGATGAGCAGGGCGACGAGGACGAAGGCCGCGAACAGCGACCACAGCAGCGGGGTGCCCGTGGATACCATGGGGAGACCTCTATCGGTTAGATAGTTGACGAAAGACTCGTCCGGTCTCGCCGTCCGCGAAAAACGCGGTCCGCCGCGCCGGGAGGCTGCAGCCCGTGGGCGGCCCGTCTCCGTACTGACGACGCTGCGGGAACGTATGCCGCTCCGGCTACTCCCCGTGAGAGAGCTTAGATTTAATCAAGCATGGGCGGCGTCTGTCAACGGCCGGCCGGGGCCCATCCCCCGGGGGCCGGCTCGACCGACGCCGGCGCTGCCTTGATCCGCCGCCGCCAGCGCTCGACGCGCGTGCCTACCGTCAGGTTGAGCGCCGCGGCTGCCGCCAGGCTGGCAACGACGACTGCCACTACTGCGGCCGCAGGATGCGCGGCCTTGAATCCCGCCGCCAGGTGCTCGAACAGCAGGATGACCAGCATGTGCGAGATATAGAGCGGATAACTGAGCTCGCCTATCGCGCGGTCCCATTTATGGCGGCATTGGAAGATGAATGCCAGCGGCAGCAGCGCGACGGCCACCGCGAGAAACAGCGCGTCGCGCAACGTGGGCGCAATCGGCATGTGGAAATGCGCCACCGTATAGACCACCAGCGCTCCCACGGCCAGTGCGGGCAACCTCGGCAGCCGCGTGCACAGCCGTTCGAGTCGCGGCAACAGGACCTGCTGCGACAGCGCGCCGGCCAGGAACAACGCGAGCTCCGATGGAAAGAAGCGGTAGGTCCACGGGTCGGCGCGGCCGATACCGGTGGCGATCAGCGCGGCGCGCAGCGCCAGCGAGGCCAGCAGCGCCAGCCACAGCCACCGGCGCGACATCAGCAGGAAGGGAGCCACCAGATAGAAGGCGAGCTCCACGGACAATGTCCATGCCTGCGGCACGAGCAGGCCTTCATGCAGCGGCACGTCGCTGTCCATGAAGCTGCCGGTCAGCGCCAGCTGGCCATCGTGGACGCCCATGAACATGACCCAGTCCTGCCCGACGAGCAGGGCGTTGGACAGCAACAGCACCGCGGCCGCATCGCTCGGGATCTCGCCATAGCGCGACAGGAAATCGGTGCCCAGGGCCGCATGGGCAATCAGCGTGAGCAGGGCGACGACGAGGTAGGGTGGGTACAGGCGCAGGAAGCGGTTCTGGTAGAACCTGAGCTGGGCGTGCCGGTACGTATCGGTGGCCGTGAGCACGTAAGAGATCAGGAAACCGGAGATCAGATAAAAGGTCTGGACCGCCAGGCGTCCGCCCAGCAGGGTCTCCCTGTCTCCGCCCCATACGTGATCGAGCAGCACCGAGAAGGCCAGCAGCGTGCGCAACAGTCCCAAGATTGCTCCTTTGTCGCCATTCATGCCATGGCGCGGCGCGGGCGAAGTCGCCGCACACACCACTGCCTATCGAGGCGGATTGTGCGATGGGGCGCTTGGAGGCCGCCATGCTCCATTTGGCTTCATGTGGCAGGCGTGGGCACTCCGGGTAACCCCGGTCCGGGCGGTCCGCCGGCGTGCACGCGAGCATGGCGGACGAGGCGCCTAAGCCTTGTGGGGGAGGCGCCGCTCGTGCCGTTGGACGGCGCGCGGTCCGGCCGGCGCATGGGGCCCCAGTTATAATTCCGCCACTCGCCCTCCACCGACGGAAGCCCGTGAATGCCCCCTTTCATTCCGCCGTTGAACGCGTTGCTTGCTTTCGAGGCGACCGCCCGCCACTTGAGTTTCACGAAGGCGGCCAATGAGCTGCATCTGACCCAGGCGGCGATCAGCCACCAGATCCGCTCGCTGGAGGACCGCCTGGGCACGGCGCTGTTTGTCCGCGCCAAGGGCAAGATCTCCCTGACCACTCCCGGCGCCGAATACCTGGAAGCCGTCAGCAGCCTGCTGGTGGAGCTGTCGACCGCGACCGACCGCGTCAGCCAGGGGGGGAACGAACATACGCTCTCCATCAGTTGCCTACCGACTTTCGCGACGGAATGCCTGATTCCGTTGCTGCCCGAATTCCGCGAGGCCTATCCGCATCTGCGTCTCCAGCTATCGACCACGTCGGCCTTCGATGCTTTCCAGATCAATGCCTACGACGTGGCGATCCGCTATGGATCGGGCAAGTGGGATGGGGTCAAGTGCGACTGGCTGTGCGACGAGCATTTCTTTCCCGCGATGTCGCCGCGCTTGCTGCAAGGCAAGGAAGGGAAAGAGCCCGCGGCGATCCTGGCCGAGACCACGTGGCTGCGCACGTATTTCACCTCCCTGTACGAGGACGACTGGCCCGAGTGGCTGGCGGCGGCGGGCCTGGGCGACACGCAGCCCCGCATGGAGCTCGGCATGCACATGCAGCTCACCTCGCTCGCGGGAGCGGTGGAGGGGCTGGGCGTGGTGATCGCGCGCACGCCGCTGGTCAATCGCGCGCTGCGCAGCGGCACGCTGGTGTCGCCTTTCGGCCCTCGGCTGAAATCGAAGTCGGCCTACTACCTGGCTACGCCAGAGAGCCGCTACGAACACCAGAAGGTGGCCTGTTTCCGGTCTTGGCTGCTGGAGCGCGCGGCCGGGCATTTCCGCATGGAGCCCGAGGCGCTGTTCGGCCATGGCTAGCGAGTTCGCACAGTTCGTCGAGTCCTGCCTGGCGCGGCGCGCAAGCCGCTACCCGCATCGGCTCGCGCTGGCGGATACCGGCGGCGCGATGCTCGACGGGCGCGGCCTGTACGAGCAGGCTCGCGCGGTGGCGCGGTCGCTGCCGCCGCCGAGCGGGACGGAACCGCCGCTGTACCTGCTGCCTTCGGCCAACGGCGTCGACAAGATCGTGCTGTGGCTGGGCGCGTGGATGGCGGGCGCGGCCGTGCTCAACATCGACATGGACTATCTGCCGGCCGAGACGGCGCGGGCCCTGCTGGCCACCGCGCGGCCGTCGGGCATGCTGTCGCTCGCGCCGTCGGGGGCGCAGTGCCTGCCGCTGGCGCAGGAGACCGGCGCGCCGGCGATGCCGGCGGGCACGGTGCTGGTCAATTGCACGTCGGGGACGACGGGCATGCCCAAGCTGGTCTATCAGTCCGCCACGGCGCTGCGGCACAACGGCGACGTCTCGGCGCGCCTGATGGAACTGGACGAAGGCGAGCCCTGCCTGGAAGTACGGGGCATGAATTGGTATTCGGCGCAGATCCTGAGCCTGATGCCCTTTCTTTCCGTGGGTACGCAGCTGCATGTCGCGCCGAGGTTCTCCGCGTCGAAGCTGACCGGCTGGCTGGCCGAGCGGGAGATCCGCTTCATGCCCATGGTGCCGAGCATGGTGCGCATCATGCTCGGGGTGGTTCGGGGATTGCCCGCCTCGCTCGCGAGGTACTCGTGCAGTTCCTCGGAATTGGCCGCGTCGCTGTGGCAGCGGGCGGAAGAGACGTGGAGCATTCCGCTCATCAACCTGTATGGCAGTTCCGAGCTGGGTTGGATCTGTGGCTCGGACGAGGGCGCGAGGCAGATCGGCCGCGTGGGATTCCCGGTTGCCGGCGTGCGGGTGGTCGTGCGGCGCGAAGCCGACGCGGCGGCCGGCGAGCCGGGGCGGATACTGGTGTCGACGCCCTATGCGGCGCTGGCCACGCGTGCCGTGGGCGGCGCCGCGCAGAGGCTCGGCGATACGCAGGTCGACACGCAGGACCTGGGCTGTTTCGACGCGACCGGCCGGCTGGCGCTCATGGGCCGGGCCGACGACATGATCCTGCGCGGCGGGGTGAATATCCACCCAAGCGATATCGAGCGCCATATCGAGCAAGTGCCCGGCGTGCGGCAGGCCGTGGTCTTCGGCGTGGACGACGCCACGTACGGGGCTGTGGCGGGCTGTGCCTTCACCGGCGCGCCAGGAGTGCAGGCCGATGACCTGGCCATACGCCTGGCGACGGAATTGCCGGCTGCGTGGCAGCCGGTCTACTGGTGGAAGCTGGACAGCATTCCGCTGGCGGCCAACGGCAAGATTTCGCGCCGCCAGCTCAGGCAGCGGCTGACGGAGTCGCTTCCGCCACCACTTGCACCTCGATCTGGGCGCCGAAGTGCAGCGGCCCCACTGGAACCACCGTGCGCGCACACCGGTGCGCATCCAGGCGGCGGCGGTAAAGCCGGTTGAATTCGTCCCACAGGGCGATGTCCGACAGATAGACCGTGCATTGCACGACCTGGGCCAGGCCGAGGCCGCCCTCGGCCAGGATCGCCTCGATGCGTTCGAAGCAGGTATCGAACTGGGTGGCGAAGTCCTGGCCGCGCGCCAGGTCGGGCAGAACGCCCGACAAATACACCAGGTGGCCCGTCTGCATGGCATAGACGTAGTGGCCCGCGGGGGCGGCGAGGCGGGTGACGGGCCAGGGGGTCATGCGCCGCCTCCGCTGAAGGCGACGGCCGCCACAATGGCGACCACGACCGCCGCTGCGACGTAGATCCAGGCGCGCGACACGGGCGCAGGTACCACGGACCCGGTGGCGGCGCTGCCTGCATGACCCCGTGGATCCGTCGTCGCCGCAGCGGTCGTGGCGTCCGCGTCCGGGCCGGTGATGACCTGGTCCAGCCGCTGGAAAAATTCATCCGCCATTTTCTTTGCCACGCCGTCGATCACGCGCGCCCCGACCTGGGCCAGCTTGCCGCCGACCTGGGCTTTCACCTGGTAGGCCAGGACGGTGCCGCCCGGGGCATCGCTGAGCGCGACGCTGGCCGCGCCCTTGCCGAAGCCGGCGGCCCCGCCGGTGCCGTTGAAGCTCAGGTCGTACGACGTGTCGGCTATCTTGTTCTGCAGCGTGAGGTCCCCCACGAACCTGGCCTTGATGAAACCCACGGCCGCGACCATGGCGACCTTGTAGCGGTCGGGTCCGGTCGCTTCGATGGACTCGCAGCCCGGGATGCAGGCCTTGAGGACTTCGGGGTCGTTCAGGCAGCGCCAGACTTCATTGCGCGGGGCTTCGATCAGGCGCTCGGCGGCCATTTCCATGCAGTGTGCTCCTCAGTCGCGGGCGCCGGCGCGCTTGGCGGCCAGCCGCACCGCGGCGGTGATTTCCGGGTAAGTGCCGCAGCGGCACAGGTTGCCGGACAGGTAATGTTCGATCTGGGCCTCGGTGGGGTCGGGATGGGCTTCGAGCAGCTTGCGCGTCATCATCACGAAGCCAGGCGTGCAGAAACCGCACTGGAAGGCGCCACAATCGATGAAGGCCTGCTGGATGGGGTCGAGTTCGCCGCCGGCGGTGTTGAGCGCTTCGAGGGTCTCGACCTGTTTGCCCTGCAATTTCCAGGCGGGATAGAGGCAACCCGAGGCCGGCGCGCCGTCCACGTAGATGGTGCAGCAACCGCACAAGCCCTGGCCGCAGCTTTCGCGGGCGCCTTTCAGGCCGCAGCGGCCGAGCATGTCGATGGCGTTGTCGCGCACATCCACGTGGCGGCGTTCGGGGCGGCCATTGAGTTCGAATTCGATGTCGATGTGATGGGTGCTCACAGCTGGGCCCTCTCGTTGTTGCGCATGCCTTCCCAGATCTTCTCGGGGCGGATGGGCAGTTGCGTGATGCGGACGCCCACGGCGTCCTCGATGGCCGCGGCCAGGGCCGAGGCGACGCCGAAGGTCGCGCTTTCGCCCACGCCCTTGCCGCCGAAGGGACCGTTGGACTGGTAGGCGTCCACCGCCTCGCGGCCGATGGCGCGCGGGATGTCCTGGATGCCGGGGATCTTGTATTCCGACAGGCCGGCGTTGCGCAGCTGGCCCTGTTCGTCGAATTCCATCTCCTCCAGCGTGACCGTGCCGAGCTGCATGATGGCGGCGCCGCTGATCTGGGTCTGGACGACCAGCGGATTGAGGGCGGTGCCGCAGTCGACGACGTTTTCCATCCGCAGGATGGTGTACATGCCGGTCTCGGTATCGACTTCGACCTCCATGGCGGTGCCGCCTATCATCCAGTTGGGCGTGATGTCTTCGGATTGGCCGGTGTTCTTGTCCGGCGACTGATAGGTAGGCTTGTAGACGCCGGTACCGATGACCGTGCCGGCCTGCATGCCGAACTTGCGGACGAACAGCGTGCCGAGGTCCGCCGGATCGATACGCTCCACGCCGACCTCCTTGGCCATCGCCAGCAACTTGGCGAGCGCGTCTTCGGCGGCCAGGCGGACGGCGTGGCCCATGTGGAACGTCGACCGCGAACCCAGCGTCGCCATGTCGTAGGGCGAGGCATCGGTGTCCGGATTGACCACCGACACCGATTCCGCCGGCACGCCCAGCACTTCGGAAACGATCATGGCCATCAACGTATCCGAGCCCTGGCCCATGTCGACGGTATTGCATTGCACGCTGCAACTGCCGTCTGCAGCCACCGACACGGCAGCCACCGACGTGGTGGGAGAGACACAGGCCTTGATGCCCACCCCTATGCCGCGCCCGCGCCGGAAACGCCCCGTCGTCCGTTCGAAGGGCTTGTTCCAGCCGAAGCGTTCCGCCACGCGATTGAGCACCTGCGAAATCGCGGCATCCTTCATGACGGTGCCGGTGGCGTGGCGCTTGCCGTCGGACAGCACGTTGCGCAGGCGGAACTCGACGGGGTCGATGCCCATTTCCCGCGCCATGATGTCGGCCTGGCTTTCATAAGCCCATACCAACTGCGGGATGCCGAAACCGCGGAAAGCGCCGGCCGGGGGCCGGTTGGTATAGACCGCGACCGAGGTGACGTCGACGTGTTCGATGTCGTAGGGGCCGGGGGCGGTGAAGCCGGACTTCTGCGTGACGCGCGGTCCGATGTCGGCATAGGCGCCGCCGTTCCAGATCACCTCGCAGCGGCGCGCGAGGATGCGGCCGTTTTCGTCCACCGCCGATTCGATGTTGAAGGTGGTCGGGTGGCGGGTAATGGTGTAGAACTGTTCGGCCATCGTCAACGCGACCCGTACCGGCCGCTGGCACAGCATGCTCAGAGCCACCGCCAGCGGCTCGAGCTTGACGTAGAGCTTGCAGCCGAAGCCGCCGCCCAGGAACGCGGTCTTGATCGTGACCTGGTTCTCGCGCCAGCCCAGCAGGCGCGCGATCTCGGTGCGGGCGAACGAGGGAGTCTGGCTGGCCGTGTAGACATACGCGTGCGCGCTGTGCACGTCGGCCACCGACACCATGGGCTCGAGCGGCACGTGCATGACCTGGTGGGTCTTGAATGTGTTCTTGAATACGCGGTGGGCGGTCTTGAAGGCCGCTTCGACATCGCCCTTCTTGACGCCGAACGTCAGTGCCACGTTGGTGTCTCGGATGCCGTTCAAGTGCTTGAGGTCGGCAAAGGTACCGGCTGGCCGCAGGGAGTCGTGCACGTAGACGTCCGAGCGCATGGCCTCGATCTCGTCCAGCACCGCGGGCAGCTCTTCGATGTCGGCCTGCACCAGGCCGGCCGCGTCCTCGGCCACGTGGGGCGATTCGGCCACGACCACAGCCACGGGTTCGCCCACATAGCGGACCTTGTCGATTGCGAGAATGGGTTGATCGTGGAAGGCGGGGCCGTAGTAGGGCTCGGGAATGATCTTGAGGATATCCGCACCGGTGAATACGCCATACACGCCCGGAACGGCAAGCGCGTCCGCCGTGTCGATTCCAACGAGACGGCCGTGGGCAACGTGGCTGCGTACGATCTTGGCATGCAGCATGCCTGGCAGCGATACGTGGTGCGTGTAGTTGGCGCGGCCGGTGACCTTGTCGACGGCCTCGAGGCGCCTCAGGCCTTTGCCGAGCCGGGTAAAGGGAGGGCGTTCTGTCGTCATGCTTGTCTCGCTGCCGGTTTGGGGGCCTGCAGGGCCCGCTCGAAGACCTCGGGAAGATAGGCGCGCAGCAGGGCCTGCTTGTATTCCATGCTGCCGTGGCTGTCGGGAACCAGCGTGGACTCGTCTACCGCCGCCCGCGCGGCGCGCCGGCCCAGCTCCGCCGACCAGGACTGGCCTTCGAGCACGGCTTCGGCTTGCTGCAGGCGCATGGGGCGGTCGGTGGCGGCACCGATGAATAGCCGGACCCGCGCGATCCGGCTGCCGTCCAGGTCGAAAGCTGCCGCGATGCCCAGGGTGGGCCAGTCGTGGCGGGCGCGGGTGGTGACCTTCTTGTAGTAGGCACAGGCGGGCTGGCGAGGAATCACGAGCCCGACGATGAGCTCGTCGGCTTCCAGCGAGGTCTCGTAGTATCCCTGGTAGAGCTGGTCCACCGCGATCTCGCGGGTACCGCGTACGCTCTGCGCGACCACCCGGGCGCCGAGGGCGCTGAGCACGGGGGGCAGGTCCATGTGAGGATCGCCGTGCGACAGATAGCCGCCTATCATCGCGACGTTGCGCACACGGGGGTTGGCCAGGGTGGCGAACACCTGCGGCAGCAGCGGGTGGGAGGCGCACAGGCCCGCGTGGCGCTCCATCTCGCCCAGCGTGGCCAGCCCGTCGATGCGCGCCTGGCCGTCGTCGCCGACGCGGATCTTGCGCAGGCCGTCGCGCAGGCCCTCGAGGCTGACCAGGCTGTCCACGTTCAGGACGCCGGCGCGGCGCATCAGCGAAATCGCAGTCGCGCCGCTCACCGGGCGGCCGGCAAAACCGGGCGCGGCAATGATCTTGAGCGCGTCGTCCAGGGTGGACGGTTGCAGCAGTTCAAAAGGGGACATGTCGTGTTCCTCTGTCCGGATCCAGGGACCTAGGCCAGGGCCAGCAGGCTGTCGGCCACTTCGCGTGGATATTCGAGCGGAGACAGGTGCCGCGCGCGAGGCAGGATGCACAGCGTCGAGCCGGAAATGGCGTCGGCAAGCGCCTGCGCCATGGCCACGGGAGTGGCGTAGTCTTCTTCGCCGACCAGGATGCGGGTGGGGGCTTCGATGCGGGAGAGGTCCGCACGCTGGTCCATGTTGCCCAGCATGCGGCAGGTTTCCAGGTAGGCGGGCACGTCGTTGGCAAGGAATATCCGCTTGCAGTGTTCGACCACGTCGGGATGGTCGCGGCGGAAGTCGTCGGTGAACCAGCGCGTTTCCTGGAATGCGATCAGGCTCGCGAGTCCGTCCTGTACGGCTTTCCGGCCGCGTCCTTCCCAGTCGGCAGGCGCGGTGGCGCCATACCATGCGGTCGTGTCGAACAGCCCGAGGCCTGCGGTTCGGCGTGGATGGCGGATGCCGAAGGCCAGGGCGACGCTGCCGCCCATCGAGGCTCCGCCGACCACGGCGCGCTCCCACCCCAGTGCGTCGAGCACGCTGGCGACGTCATCGGCGAAGGTCTCGATGCGGTAGGGACCTGCCGGTTTGTCCGAGCGGCCGTGTCCGCGCGCGTCCAACGCCGCGACCGCCGCGTCGGGCCCAAGTTCGGCCGCGACCGTGTCCCAGAAGCTGTGGTCCATGGCCAGGGAGTGGACCAGGGCGAAGCGGCGCTTCGCGCCGGCTTGGCCATGCAGGGCATAGGCGATGCGGGTGCCGTCCGCGGAAGAGGCGTAGTGCAATGGCGTTTCGGGCATCTCGATCTCTGCTCTTTCTGCTCGATTAGTCGACCTTGCCGATGCGTTGCACGGCCTGGATTTGTCCTTCCGCGTCTTCCTTCCAGAATTTGGCGAAGTCCGCGGTGTTCAGATATTTGATGGGCAGGCCGGCGCCTTCCTCGATGACTTTTTGCACGCGGGCGTCTTCAACGGCGAATTTGACCGCTTCGCCCAGCTTTTCGAGCACCGGGGACGGGGTGCCGGCGGGGGCGAACAGGCCGCTCCACTGATAGAACTCGACGTTGTAGCCCAGCGATTTCAGGCTGGGTAGCTTGGGGAAGGCTTCGACGGGTTCGCTGCCCCAATGGGCCAGCAGCCGTACCGCGCCGCTGTCCACGTGCTGCTTGACCGATCCGGGCGAGACGGCCAGAGCCTGGATCTGCTTGCCCATCAGGGCCATCATGGCCGGGCCGGCCCCGCCGTAGGGAACGTGCAGGGTCTTCATGCCGGCCGCGTTGGCCAGCGACGCCATGTACATGTGCAGCGTGCCGTAGACGCCCGACGATCCATAGGTGATCTGTTCTTTGCGGGCATGGTCGATGAACTCCTGCGCCGTTTTCCACGGGCTGTCGCTGCGGACCGCGAGCACGGCAGGATCCGCCGTGATGCGGGCGATCGGGGCGAACTGGTCGACCTGGTACATCGGCTGGCGGCCGATCAGCTTGTCGGCCGTCGGCATGCTCGAGATTGCCGGCAGCGACATCAGGATGGTGTAGCCGTCCGGCTTGGCACGTGCGGTATGGGCGATTCCCACTGCGCCTCCCGAGCCCACCTTGTTTTCCACGATCACGGGTTGGCCCAGCTTGCGCGCCATGGCCTCGGCCACCGGACGCGCCACCGCGTCGGTCACGCCCCCGGGGGCAAAGGGCACGATCATGGTGATGGGGCGGGCGGGCCACTCCTGGGCCTGGGCGGTGCCTGCCGCGAGGGTGGCGGCGATCGCCGCGGCGACGACGTACTGGTTCATGTCTGCTCCTTGGTTCTTGGTCATTCGTCGAGAACGTGGCTCCATTTCTGGCGGGTTGCGGCCTGCAGCGACTTGCTGGCCTCGGCTACGCCGGGAAACCGGGCCAGGTAGTCGTACGGCCGGCACGCGTCGATGACGGCCTTGGAGTTGAACGGCGTGTCGGTGCCGAAAGTGACGAACAGCGGATCGTTCTTCGATCCCATGCCGCGCCGGACGATGTCGATGTCGCGCTCGGGGTCGGAGCGCGTGGCCACCGCCCACATCACCTCCTGCAGATTGGCCGGGTCGATGTCTTCGTCCACCACCACCGCCCAGCGCGACATGTAGGCCCCCACGCCGCAGTTGAGCAGCAGGTGGCCGGCCTGCCTCGCATGGCCCGGATAACGCTGCTTGATCGATACCACGTTGAACATGCGAGCGCCGCCGATCTCGTGCGCCCATACCGCCTGGACGTCGGGTACGCCCGCGGCCTGCAGGGCGTCCATCAGCAGCGCCGAACGCATCACGGCCTTCGAGTACGAATAGTCGTTGGGCGGCTTGGCGGGCGGGCTGCCCAGCAGAATGGGCCGTGAGCGATGGTAGATGTGTTCGATCGTGACTACGGGCGATACGCCTTGCTTGCCGGGGTAGTAGCCATGGAACTCGCCGAACGGGCCTTCCTCTTTCATGTCGCCGGGGTGGGCCCAGCCTTCGATCACGATCTCGGCGGCGGACGGGAAGGGCAGGCCGGTGGCCTGGCCGCGCACGACCTCCACCGGCTGCCCGAGGATGGCGCCGATGTAGTTGTACTCGCACATGCCGTAGGGCACTTCGATGCCCGAGATGGTGTAGCCCAGCGGGTCGCAGCCCAGCACGATGGCCACGGGAAAGGGCTTGCCGGCGGCCACGTGCTTGTCGTACTGGATGGCGCCGTGCTTGCCGGGGATCATGTCCAGGCCGACGTGGTTGCGGTCATGGATCATGACGCGGTAGGTGCCGACGTTGACCCAGTCCGAGTCGAGGTCCTTCGTGACCACCATGCAGCCGGTGCCGATGTAGCGGCCGCCATCCTTTTCGTGCCAGAGCGGCGCGGGGAAGGCGGACACGTCCACGTCCCTGCCCGAGACCACATGTTCGAACACGGCGCCGTTTCCAACTTGCACAGGGTCGTATTCCGCGGCGCGGCTCTTCCAGGCATTGGGCCGGCCGCGCAGCTTGCCGACCAGATCCTGGTGGCCCGAGACATCGCCCAGCCGCAGGATACTGGCCAGGCGCACCGCATTCGAGGTGGTGCAGGTGAGTACGCGGTGGCCGGATGGGTAGCCGGGAATGTCGTCGAACAGCAGTGCCTTGGGGTCGGCCTTCTTGACGTTCAGCTCGGCGATCGCGCCCAGTTCCAGGTTCCAGTCCGCGCCCGAGACGCGCTTGAGCTGCTTGCCGGCGTCGATGTCGGCAAGCCACTGCCGCAAGTCCAATCCGTGTGCCTTGGTGTGTGTCGTCATTCAGGATCCGTGGTGGTCGTGCCGCGCCGCTTGCGGCGTTCAGGGTTCGATCCTGGCGCGCTCGATCACGCCGCGGACGTTCTTCAGGTCGAACTCGATGCGTTGCTTGAATTCGGCCGGCGGCATGCCGCCCACGGTGGCGCCGTTCTCGGCGAAGCGCTGGATCACGTCGGGAGCCGCGAGGGTCTTGGCCACTTCGCGGTGCAGGATCTCGATAATGGTGTCGGGCGTGCCCTTGGGCGCGAACATCCCCACCCAGTTCGAGGCGTCCACACGCGGCACGCCCGCGCCCTGGGCGGTCTTCCATTCGGGGTGGTCGGCCATGCCGCGGCGGGTCAGCAGGCCCACCACATGCACGCGCCCGCTCTTCACGTGGGGCAGCACGGCCGGCACGGCCACCACGCCCAGCGGCACTTCACCGCCGGCAACCGCCGCCATGGCCGGCGCGCCGCCCTTGTAGGGAACGTGCATGAGTCTGATGCCGGACTCCAGCGCGAACCATTCGCCGCCCAGGTGGTTGTAGCTGCCCGCGCCGGGGGACGAGAACGCGAGCGAATCAGGCTTGGCCTTGGCCGCCTTGATTACGTCGTCGAAGGTCTTGTAGGGCGTGGCGGCATTGGCCACCAGCAGCAGCGGCGTGTCGCTGACCAGGGTGATGGGCTTGAAGTCGCGATCGAGATCGTAGGGAACGTGCTTGAAAAGCGCCGGGTTCACCGAGAATTCGCCGGTATGCGCCATCAGCAGCGTGTAGCCGTCGGCGGGCGCCTGGGCCACGTTGCTCACCGCGATAAAGCCATTGCCACCGGGCTTGTTCTCGACGATGACATTCCAACCCAGGCGCTCGGTCAACTTCTGGGCCAGCAAGCGGGCCGTGACGTCGACCACGCCGCCCGCGGCAAAAGGCACGACCATGCGGATCGGCCGGCTGGGATAGTCCTGGGCGTGGGCTGCGCCCACGGCTGCGAGCATGAGCGCCGCAAGCAATGTCTTCGATGTTCTCACTGGTGTCTCCGCCTGGGGGGGCCGGATCGGTGTCCGGCTTGTCATCGGTCCGGCGAATTGTGCCGACGCCGGCGGAGTGCGCCAAATGAAATGTCCTAATGACAGGCATGAGCCGTTTTATTGACCGCGCGGAGGGCTTCTCGCGCGATCGCGGTCGTCGGGTCGAACCATGGCGTTCAGTGTGCCTCGACCAGGTCTCGCAGCGCCGCGTCGCGGATGGCCAGCACTTCGAACAGGCCGAGGGCCCGCAGCGCCGGCAAGGCATCGAGGATGTCGCGCTCGGCGCGCATGCGGGCGCCGGGATCCGAGGCCGGGTCGCACCATGTCCGGGCGTTGGCCAGGAAGGCGCCGACGCTGCCTTTGCGGATGACCACGCCGTTGCGTTCGACGGTGTCGAGATGGTCGGGACGAATGTCCTGGGCTTGCATATCGTTTCCTCATGGCTGGGCGGAATCCAGGATAGGACAGGCGGGATGGCCTGGATACGCTATAAAGGACATTCGATAGCTTGTTCAGGCCAATCATGCCAATATCCTGGATTTCCTCCGTGGACGCCTCGGCGGACGATGGGCCACCGGTCCTGGCCGTGTCGCGGCGGACGGGGGCCGTGCGCCTGACCCGCCGCCACCGGCATGGGCGGGGCCAGTTGCTCGGCGCCATGCAAGGCCTGCTGTCGGTCGAAGCCGGCGGCAGCCGGTGGGTGGTGCCGGCCACCCACGCGGTATGGATACCGCCCGGCGTGCCGCACGGCGCGCGCTCGCATGGTCCGTTCGCGGGGTGGAGCGTCTATGTCGTTCCATCGGCGTGCCGGGATCTGCCGCGCCAGCCTTGTCTGCTGGCCGTATCCGGCTTGTTGCGCGAGGCGGCGGCACGCGCATCCTCGTGGACGGCCGGCGCACCGCTGGATGCGGCGCAATTGCGCGTGGCGGGCGTGATCCTCGACGAAATCCGCAGTTCGCCCCACGAGACCTTGGGGCTGCCCATGCCGCGGGACGAACGTCTGTTGAAAATCGCCAGGGCGCTGTCCGACCGTCCGGACGACGATCGCCGCCTGGAGGAATGGGCGGCATGGGCGGCTGTCGCGCCACGCACGCTTACGCGGCGTTTTCGCGTCGAGACCGGATTCAGTTTCACCGCATGGCGCCAGCGCGTGCGGCTCTTGTGCGCGATGGAGATGCTGGCCGCGGGGAAGGCGGTGACCACCGTGGCGCTGGATCTCGGCTACGACAACGTGAGCGCGTTCATTGCGCTGTTCCGCCGGACGTTCGGCGTGACGCCGGGGCGCTATCTCGCCTCGGGTTGAGTCCGGCTCGCTTGCCGACGCGAAGGCCCGCATGCGGCAGGCATGAGCCTTGCCGGCTGGCCGAGGCTTACCGCCTGGAGCTATCGATGAGCATGCATATCGAAACCGCGCCGCCCGACGTGGTCGTGGTGCCGGATCAGGAGCCCGCTTCGCTGGACACGTGCCGGCGTTGCCGGCTGTGGCACGACGCCACGCAGGGGGTGGCGGGCGAAGGGCCGAAGCGCGCGCCGATCATGATGGTGGGAGAGCAGCCCGGCGACAAGGAAGACCTGGCCGGCAGGCCTTTCGTGGGGCCGGCTGGCGCATTGCTGGACTCGGCGCTGGCCGATGCCGGCGTGGACCGCGACGAGGTCTTCGTCACCAACGCGGTCAAGCATTTCAAATGGTCGCTGCGCGGCAAGCGCCGCATGCACAAGACCCCGGGCCAGCGCGAGATCGAGGCCTGCCGGTACTGGCTGGAAAAAGAGTATGCCGCGGTCGATCCCCTCATCGTGGTGGCGCTGGGAGCGACGGCGCTGAAGTCGGTCCTGCACGACTACCGCGCCGGCTTGCGCGACAAGCTGGGCGAGGTGCTGCCTTGCGGCGGGCGGCTCGTCGTGCCGACCTATCATCCGTCCTACGCCCTACGCGCGCCGGATGCGGCCGCGCGCCAGGAAGCCTACGACACCATCGTCGCGGCCTTGAAGCGCGCCGGCGAGCTCGCGCACGAGCGCGCCGGCAGGTGAGCCACGCGTCAGCGCTTGGCTTGCGCATGCGGTATGCGCGCCAGTTCCAGGTATCGCGAGGCAATGTCGTCCTGGTGGTCCTCCAGCCACTTGGCCATGGCTTCTTCCTCGGCAAGAATGCGTTCGCACACCTGCTGCGTCTGGGTGTCTCCCACGGTTCGGGCGGCACCGATGAGGTTGCGGTACGCCGCGATCTCCAGATGCTCGAAGGCATAGCTGAACATGGCGCCCTTGACGACTTCGTCGGTGGCGAACATGCCGGAAATGCCCTGGGCCATCGCCATGGCCTTGCCAGCCAGATCCTTCAAGGTAGAGTTGTCGCCGCCGCGCCGCTCTATGCAGGTGACCAGCAATTGAGCCTGGTTCCTGGTTTCTTCCAGATGCTGCTCGATACGTTGCTTCAGGTCCGGGTAGTTTTCCAGGCGGCCGGCCATCGAATTCAGCATGGTTTCCGCCTGTTTCTCCATGGCATGGGCATCACGCAGCCAATCCATGAAGTGGTGGGCGGCGACGTCATCCGTACGTTGGTCCATGTTCGCTCTCCATTGAGTGTCGAAAGGGCGCAAGCCATGCGCGATGGCCCGCCGCTTCCGGCTCCGCAGATTTCGTACCCGGCGGGGCGTTCAAGACGCGAGCGGGGCACGGCGCTTGCTGCGGTTTCCTTCGTGCATGGAGGACGACATGATGAAACCACAGAACACCGGCGCGCCGGACCGCGAACCCCATCCCGAGGCCGATCCGCAGGTCGTGCGCACGCCTCGCCGCAGCGCGCAGGCGCCGGCCGAAGGGCCTGACGACTGGGGAAGGGACGGCGCCGGCGGCCGAGATGACGGCGCCGCCGGCAAGACTCAGCCTGCGCCGTCGGGCCGGGACCCCGGCGCCGCGTCCTGAAGCGGCGCCCTTCCTGTACTAGGCGTACTAGGGACGGCGGGCGGCATGGGCCGCGCCTAGCGCGGCGCCCACCAGCAGGACCGCGCACGCCGCCGCCAGCAGCGGTCCGCGGCCGCGTGTCGCCATGTGCGTATAGGCGCTGTGGCGATGGACCCGCCCCTGGCTTACCGGGGCTTCGCCGTCGCCCGGGGTCTCTAGTCCATCGTGGCGTTCGCGCGCGGGAATGCCGGTGCGCTGGTGCTTGACGAGCCAGTTCGCCATTCTGTCGGCCAGCCGCGGCATGCGCTGGCCGAAGTGACCGATGGCCTTCGCCGCGCCGCCCACGTAGATGTCGCGGCGAGGATGCTCGGCGGCATACAGGATGGCCCGGGCCGCGACCTCGGGCGCATAGACGGGCGGCGGCAGGCGCGGCTCCACGTCCATGTAATTGCGCGCATTGGCCGTGAACCGTGTGGCAATGGATGCCGGCTTGACCAGGGTGACCGACACGGGCACGCCTTCGGTTTCCAGTTCCATGCGCAGGGCATCGGTGAACCCCTTCACGGCATGCTTGGACGCCGAGTAGGCGCCTTGCAGCGGCACCGCGCGGTCCGACACTTCGCTGCCGACGTTGATGAGGGCGCCGCCGTGCTTGCGCAGATGCGCCACCGAGACGATCGAGCCGTAGACGACGCCCCAATAGTTGGTGTCGAAGAGCTTGCGCTGGTCTTCCAGCGGCACGTCCTCGATGCGCCCATAGATCGAGACTCCGGCATTGTTGATCCAGGTGTCCACTGCGCCGTAGGTGTCGAGGGCGGTCTGCAGCAGCCGCTCGTGATCCTCGCGGCGACCCACGTCCGCCTGGACGGCGGTGGCCTGGCCGCCCGCCGCCCGCAGTTCCTCGGCCACCGCGTCCAGCCGTTCCTTGTCGCGGCAGGCGAGCACGAGCCGCGCCCCCTGGCGGGCGGCCTCGCGGGCGGTCGCCAGCCCTATGCCGCTGCTGGCTCCGGTGATGACGATGACCTGGTCGGCAAGTCGTTTCAGGCGGTATTTCATATCGGCTCTCCTGTCAGACGGGCAGGACGACGACTGACGCAGGGAGCGTGCCCGCCGCGCTACGGCCGAGCCCCCGCGGGCGTCGTGGCGAGGCGAGCGCTATGATGCGCACGCGGTTCGCCAGCCGCCAACCGGAGCATCGTGACATGCATACTTCCCCGCATTTCGGTTTCATCGGACTCGGCAACATGGGCCTGCCCATGGCGCGCCGCCTGCTCGCCGCCGGCCACGGGACTACCGTCTGGAACCGCAGCGCCGGCAGATCGGCCGGACTTGGCGCGGCCGGCGCGCGGGTAGCGCGCACGCCGGCCGACGTGCTGCGCGCCGCCGACGTCGTCGGCATCTGCGTAAAGGACGGGCCAGCGGTCGAAGAAGTGGTCTTCGGACCCGACGGCCTTGCCAGCGCCGGTCGTTTCGCGACGAAAAAAATCGTGGTGGATTTCTCGACGATCGCGCCCGAACAGGCGCGGGACTTCGGCCGCCGCCTGTACGAGCGGACCGGGGCGTCGTGGCTGGATGCGCCCGTGTCGGGCGGCGTGCCGGGTGCGGAGCGCGGGACGCTGATCTGCTTTGTCGGCGGGGACGAGGCGGACCTGGAAGCGGCGCGGCCGTTCCTGGCCGCGCTGACGTCGCGCGTCACCCACATGGGGCCTGCGGGCGCCGGCCAGACCACCAAGATCTGCAATCAGATGATCGTGGCGGTGAACGTGCTCACCATTGCCGAGACCTATGGCCTGGCGCGCCGCGCCGGGGTGAACGTCGCCAGCCTCGCGAAGGCGCTGGCGGGCGGATTCGCCGATTCCCAGCCGCTGCAGATCTTCGGCCCGGCCATGGCGGCGGGCAGTTTCCAGCCGACCCGCACCGCGGTCGAACTGATGGCCAAGGACATCGGGATTTCGCAGGACATGGCGGCGGATCTCCAGGCCGACACGCCGGTGTCGGCCTTTTGCGCCGCGCTGTACCAGCGCATCCGGGAGCAGGATCCGGCCTTGTTCGCTGGCGACGTCTCCGGCCTGGTCCGGCGCTACGGCTGAGCCCGCGCGGGCGGGTACGCGTGTCATCGTATTTTCATTGATGTAACGGCGCTCAAGTGCGCTCCTTGCAGAGCCGATAAGGCGAGTGACACGCAACGGCGGGGTTCTCCGGAATCCCGCCGTTGCCGTTTGTGGGCCAGGGGTTTCATTAGGACGTCATGAAAATACGCAGCAAATTGTTCGCGTTGGGCACGGCCGGCATCGTCGCGCTGGCGGTGGTGGCCGGTTGTTCCGTGGTGGGACTGTTGCGCCTGAGCGCGGCGGTCGATGGTTTTGCGCGCCACCGGGTGCCGGCGCTGGTGGCGCTGGGCGCGCTCCGCGAGGGGCAGGTGCAGGTCGCGCGCCATAACCTCGAGCCGCTGCAATGGGTAGGCGAGTACTCCATCGAGGCCCGCAATGAATGGGAACGCATGCTGCAATCGAAGGCGCGTACCTGGGCAGCCATGGACGAGGCGCGCGCGGCGTTGGGCGACGGCGCCGTCTCGGAAGATGAAGAAAAAGCGCTGCAGGCCTTCGACGCGGCCTTTCATGCTTGGGCAGAAAAGGAACGGCCGCTTACCGATCTGCTCAAGCAACTGGTGGAGGTGGATTCGGAAGAGCGCCAGCGGTTTCTTTTCCTCAAGTACTTGGCCGCCTATTCGGCCCAGGAGTCCTATTACGTGCAGGCCCAGCAGGCCATGCAGGCCCTCGCCGGGACGGGGGCGCAGGCGGCGGCCGAGCGGGCGGCGGAGCTGCGGCAGGCGAGCCTGCGCCTGGCCTGGCTGATTGCCGGCGTCGGGATGGGGGCGATCCTGGCCATGCTGCTCGGCGCCTGGCGTGCGGGCAGCACGATCGTCGGCGCCATCGACGGCATGCGGGGGCGGCTGGCCTCGATCGCCGGCGACCTGGATTTCCGGCCGCGGGCGATGGTGCGGGGCAACGACGAAGTGGCCGACATGGCGCGGGCGCTCGATCAACTGGTGGGGCGCATGCGGTCATCGCTGGCCACGGTCCAGAGCCTCTCGGGGGCGATGAACGCGGCCGGCGACGAAGTATCGGCCGGCGCTGCGGGCGTGGCCGGCGGCGCGGCGCGGCAGAGCGAGGCGGCCGGGCGCATGGCCCAGTCCATGCAGGAGGTGGCCGCGAGCATGGACCAGGTGGCGGCATCGGTGGAAGAGGCGGTGGGACTGTCGCGGGCGGCATGCGAGCTGGCCGCCCGGGGTGGCGAATTGATAGGGACCGCGGGCGGCAGGATGGACGCCATCGCCGGACGCATGGCGGATGCTTCGCGCGCGCTGGAGGCGCTCGGCCGGCACGGCGCCTCCATCAGGGAAGTGGCCCGCCTGATTTCCGATATCGCCGCCCAGACCAAGCTCCTGTCGCTCAACGCCGCGATAGAGGCTGCGCGCGCGGGCGAGGAAGGCAGGGGATTCGCCGTGGTGGCCGAGCAGGTGAGGGTGCTGGCCGAGAAAAGCGCCGCTTCCAGCCATCAGATCGGCCTGACCGTGGAACGCATCGCCGACGAGACCATGGTGGCCGCCGAGCTGATGCGGGAAGTGGTGGAGGCCGTTGCGGTGGGGCAGTCGAGCGCCGGCGAGGCAGGGCGTTTCATGGGCGAACTGCATGCCGGATCGGCACGGGCCGCCGGCGTGGTGGCCGACATCGGGAACGCCTTGCGCGAACAGGCGGCCCTCAACGAGGGAGTGGTGCGGCACGTCGAAGAAGTGGCCGGCATGGCCGAGCACTACCGCGAGGCGGCGGGCGCGATGGCGGCCCAGGTCGCGGGCCTGCGGGAAACCGTCCGCAAGGTCGACGAAACCGTGAATTCGTTCAGGGTGTCGTAAGCCTTGGCCGACGCGGCTTTCCCCGGGGGCGGAAGGGGGGCGAGCGTTTCGGCTGACTCAGGGTTTGCGCTATACTTTCTGTCGGACCGGCATGGGTATGAAACATGCGTGTCCGACAGTTACCGGTAAGACAGTTTTGTTTGGCGCCGACTCGCAAGGTTTGAAGACGCAGCAGTCCGCGCAAAAACATACATCCTTGCATGTAAGTGTGGACTAGCGGTTTAGAATTGCGCCGGCCCCGGCCGGGGCCCAGCAGGCGGCATCTCTGGCCGTCCGTCGCAAGGAAGTCTGTCCGCTCCTGCCAATTTTTTGCCAATGACGCCTCGGGCAGCCTCGTGCCTGTGGCGTTACTCGAACAGGTTGCCTGATGAATATCGAGAGTTACCTTCCTGTCCTGCTGTTCATCATCGTGGGCAGCGTCATCGGATTCGCGCTGATGTTCCTCGGCTCCGTGATCGGCCCTAGCCGGCCCGACAGCGAAAAGCTCTCGCCGTACGAATGCGGCTTCGAGGCGTTCGAGGATGCCCGCATGAAGTTCGACGTGCGGTACTACCTCGTGGCCATCCTGTTCATTCTCTTCGATCTCGAGATCGCGTTCCTGTTCCCATGGGCCATGGCCAACGAGCAGGTGGGTCTGCTGGGCTTCGGCACCGTGGCGGTATTTCTGGCCGTTCTCGTGGTCGGTTTCGTTTACGAATGGAAAAAGGGCGCGCTCGACTGGGAGTGATCCCAGGGCATGCCGAAGGACACCGGGTTTCATCAATGGCTATCGACGGAATTCTCAACGAAGGCTTCATCACCACGACGGCGGACAAGGTCATCAACTGGGCGAAGACCGGCTCGCTGTGGCCCATGACGTTCGGCTTGGCCTGCTGTGCGGTCGAGATGATGCATGCGGGCGCGGCGCGTTACGACCTCGACCGCTTCGGCATCATCTTCCGGCCGAGTCCGCGCCAGTCCGATCTGATGATCGTCGCGGGCACGCTCTGCAACAAGATGGCCCCGGCTTTGCGCAAGGTCTACGACCAGATGCCGGAGCCGCGGTGGGTGGTGTCCATGGGGTCGTGCGCCAACGGCGGCGGCTACTACCACTATTCCTACTCGGTGGTGCGCGGCTGCGATCGCATCGTCCCGGTCGACGTCTACGTCCCGGGCTGCCCGCCCACGGCCGAAGCGCTGGTGTACGGCTTGCTGCAGCTGCAGAACAAGATCCGGCGCACCAATACGATCGCGCGCTGACATCGATGCCGGTGCGCCTTCCCTTTCTCCTCATCATCCTGCCCGGACAGGCCGCCGCCTGCCCGGTGTCGTCTTTTGATCCGAGCGCTCATGACCAAGCTTGAAACCCTGCGCCAGAATCTGCTTCGCGCCTTGGGCGAAGACATCCGTCTCACGCTCGCCCTGGGCGAGCTGACGCTCGAGGTTCCGGTCGAACGATATATCGAGGTGTGCCGGACGCTGCGCGACGACGCCGGGCTGCGCTTCGAGAGCTGCATCGACCTGTGCGGCGTCGACTACTCGACCTACGGCAACGAGGTGCGCGAGACCGCGCGCTTTGCGGTGGTGCTGCACCTGACCTCGATCACCCACAACTGGCGCCTGCGCGTGCGTACGTACGCGCCCGACGACGACATGCCCGTCGTGCCTTCGCTGGTCGATGTCTGGCCCGGCGTCAACTGGTACGAGCGCGAAGCCTTCGACTTCTACGGAGTGCTGTTCGAAGGCCATCCGGACCTGCGCCGCATCCTTACCGATTACGGCTTCATCGGCCATCCGTTCCGCAAGGACTTCCCCCTGTCGGGCAACGTCGAGATGCGTTTCGACCCCGAGCAGAAACGGGTCATCTACCAGCCCGTCACCATCGAGCCGCGCGAGATCATTCCTCGAGTCATTCGCGAAGACGGTTACGGAGCAGGGCGTTAATCATGGCAGAGATCAAGAACTACACCCTCAACTTCGGTCCGCAGCACCCGGCCGCGCACGGCGTGCTGCGCCTGGTGCTGGAGCTGGACGGCGAGGTCATCCAGCGCGCCGATCCCCACATCGGTCTGCTGCACCGCGCCACCGAGAAGCTGGCCGAGCACAAGACCTTCCTGCAGGCCTTGCCCTACATGGACCGCCTCGACTACGTGTCCATGATGTGCAACGAGCACGCCTACGTCATGGCGATCGAGAAGCTGCTGGGCATCGAGGTGCCGCTGCGGGCGCAGTACATCCGCGTCATGTTCGACGAGATCACCCGCATCCTGAACCACCTGATGTCGCTGGGCTCGCATGCGCTCGACGTCGGCGCGATGGCGGTGTTCCTCTATGCCTTCCGCGAGCGCGAGGACCTGATGGACTGCTACGAGGCGGTCTCGGGCGCCCGAATGCACGCGGCCTACTACCGTCCGGGCGGCGTCTATCGCGACCTGCCGGACCGCATGCCGCAGTATCGTCCGAGCAAGCTGCGCAGCGAAAGGGAAATGAAGGCGCTGAACGAGGACCGCTCCGGTTCCCTGCTGGATTTCATCGAGTCCTTCACCAACCGCTTCCCCGGCTACGTCGACGAATACGAGACGCTGCTGACCGACAACCGCATCTGGAAGCAGCGCCTGGTCGACGTCGGCATCGTCAGCCCCGAGCGCGCGAAGGCGCTGGGCTTCACCGGCCCCATGCTGCGCGGCTCGGGCGTCGAGTGGGACCTGCGCAAGATGCAGCCCTACGAGGTCTATGACCTGGTCCAGTTCGACGTGCCGGTGGGCGTCAACGGCGACTGCTACGACCGCTACCTGGTGCGGATCGAGGAAATGCGCCAGAGCAACCGCATCATCAAGCAGTGCGTGGAGTGGCTGCGCAACAATCCCGGCCCGGTCATGACGAGCAACCACAAGGTCGCCCCGCCCAGCCGCGCCGAGATGAAGACCAGCATGGAAGAGCTGATCCACCACTTCAAGCTCTTCACCGAAGGTTTTCACGTGCCGCCGGGCGAGGCGTACTCGGCCGTCGAGCACCCCAAGGGCGAATTCGGCATCTACCTGGTGTCCGACGGCGCCAACAAGCCGTATCGCCTGAAGATACGGGCTCCGGGCTTTGCCCACTTGCAATCGCTGGACGAGATGGCGCGCGGCCACATGATCGCCGACGCCGTCACGATTATCGGCACGCAGGACATCGTGTTCGGCGAGATCGACCGCTGAAGCCATGACCGCGTCCCAACCGGATACCACCATGCTGCTTTCCGAACAGGCCCTCAAGAAGATCGACCGCGAAGTCTCCAAGTACCCGGCCGACCAGAAACAGTCCGCCGTGATGGCGGCGCTGGCCATCGCGCAGGACGAGAAGGGCTGGCTGTCGCAAGAGGTGATGGAAGAAGTGGCGAAGGTCCTCGACATGGCGCCCATCGCCGTGCAGGAAGTCGCCACCTTCTACAACATGTACAACCTCAAGCCGCTGGGCAAGTACAAGATCTCTGTCTGCACCAATCTGCCCTGTGCGCTTCGCGACGGCGAGAAGGCCGGCCACTACCTCAAGCAGAAGCTGGGCGTCGGCTACAAGGAAACCACCGCCGACGGCCTGTTCACGCTGGTCGAGGGCGAGTGCATGGGGGCCTGCGGCGACGCGCCGGTCCTGCTGGTGAACAACAAGCGTATGTGCATTCAGATGTCCGAGGCCAAGCTCGACGCCCTCGTCGATGAGTTGAAGGCCGAGGCGAATGCCGGAGGTGCAAAATGAGCGTGGCCGAACCGGTCATCAGCACGGCGTTCCACAACCGCCACATCGACCCGCAGATCATGGCGGGCCTGGACGGCAGCAACTGGCGCCTGAACGATTACGTTGCGCGCGGCGGCTACGAGGCCCTGCGCAAGATCCTGTCCACGGGCATGACGCCCGAGCAGGTCATTGCCGAAGTCAAGTCCTCCGGGTTGCGCGGCCGCGGCGGCGCGGGCTTTCCCACCGGCCTGAAGTGGAGCTTCATGCCGCGCACGTTCCCGGGCCAGAAGTACCTGGTCTGCAACTCCGACGAGGGCGAGCCGGGCACGTTCAAGGACCGCGACATCCTGCGCTACAACCCGCACATCGTGATCGAGGGCATGGCCATCGCCGCCTACGCGATGGGCATCACCGTGGGCTACAACTACATCCACGGCGAGATCTTCGAGGTGTACGAGCGTTTCGAGGAAGCGCTGGAAGAGGCGCGGGCCGCCGGCTTCCTGGGCAACAACATCCTCGGCTCGAACTTCAGCTTCCAGCTGCACGCCCACCATGGCTACGGCGCCTACATCTGCGGCGAGGAAACCGCGCTGCTCGAGTCGCTGGAAGGCAAGAAGGGCCAGCCGCGCTTCAAGCCGCCGTTCCCGGCCAGCTTCGGCCTGTACGGCAAGCCGACCACCATCAACAACACCGAGACCTTCGCCGCTGTGCCCTGGATCATCCGCAACGGCGGCGACGCCTACCTGCAGGTGGGCAAGCCCAACAACGGCGGCACCAAGCTGTTCTCGGTCTCGGGCGACGTCGAGTATCCCGGCAATTTCGAAGTGCCGATGGGCACGCCGTTCTCCAAGCTGCTGGAACTGGCCGGCGGCGTGCGCGGCGGCCGCAAGCTGAAGGCCGTGATCCCGGGCGGCTCCAGCGCCCCCGTGGTGCCCGCCGACATCATGATGGACTGCACGATGGACTACGACTCGATCGCCAAGGCCGGGTCGATGCTGGGGTCGGGCGCGGTCATCGTGATGGACGAGACGCGCTGCATGGTGAAGTCGCTGCTGCGCCTGTCCTACTTCTATTTCGAGGAAAGCTGCGGTCAGTGCACGCCGTGCCGCGAAGGCACGGGCTGGCTGTACCGCGTGGTCCATCGCATCGAGAGCGGCAAGGGCCGCCCGGAAGACCTGGACCTGCTCGATTCGGTGGCTGGCAACATCATGGGCCGCACCATCTGCGCGCTGGGCGATGCCGCGGCGATGCCGGTGCGGGGCTTCCTGAAGCACTATCGCGACGAGTTCATGTACCACATCGAGCACAAGCACTGCCTGGTGCCGGAGTACCTGTAGCCGCCGCGGCCCGCCCCGCAACGAAAGACTTTACCGAAACGCACACGCCCCGCCCGACGACGGGGCAAACGGAAATAAGATGGTTGAAATTACGATCGACGGCAAGACAGTGGAGGTGGCCGAGGGCAGCATGATCATGCATGCCGCCCAGAAGGTCGGCCTCTACGTGCCGCATTTCTGCTATCACAAGAAGCTGTCGATCGCGGCCAATTGCCGCATGTGTCTGGTCGACGTGGAAAAGGCCCCCAAGCCGCTGCCCGCCTGTGCTACTCCGGTCAGCAACGGCATGGTGGTCCACACCGCTTCCGAGAAGGCCATCAACGCCCAGAAGGGCGTGATGGAGTTCCTCCTGATCAACCACCCGCTCGATTGCCCTATCTGCGACCAGGGCGGCGAGTGCCAGCTGCAGGACCTGGCGGTTGGCTACGGCGGCTCGTCCTCGCGCTACGCCGAGGAAAAGCGTGTGGTGTTCCACAAGAACCTCGGCCCGCTGGTGTCGGCGGAGGAAATGACCCGCTGCATCCACTGCACCCGCTGCGTGCGCTTCGGCCAGGAAATCGCCGGCGTCATGGAGCTGGGCATGCTCAACCGCGGCGAGCATTCCGAGATCACCACCTTCGTGGGCCGCGCGGTCGAGTCCGAGCTGTCGGGCAACATGATCGACCTGTGCCCGGTCGGCGCGCTGACCTCCAAGCCGTTCCGCTACAGCGCCCGTACCTGGGAGCTGGCTCGCCGCAAGTCCATCAGCCCGCATGACAGCATCGGCGCCAACCTGATCGTCCAGGTCAAGAATGACCGCGTGATGCGGGTCGTGCCGTTCGAGAACGAGGCCGTCAACGAGTGCTGGATCAGCGACCGCGACCGCTTCTCGTACGAAGGACTGAACAGCGAGGACCGCCTGACCGCGCCGATGGTGCGCGGCACCGACGGCCAGTGGAAAGAGGTGGAATGGGCCGAGGCGCTCGACTTCGTCGCCGCCGGCCTGCAGTCGGTCAAGAACAGCTACGGCGCCGGTCAGATCGGCGCCTTGGCGGCCCAGTACGCGACCACCGAGGAATTCGCCCTGTTGGCGCGGCTGGTGCGCGCGCTCGGTTCCGACAACATCGATTTCCGGCTGCGCCAGACCGACGCCGGCTTCGATGCGGCCCGCAGCGGCGCGCCGTGGCTGGGTATGGCGCTGGCCGACATCGGCACGCTCGACCGCGTGCTGGTGGTCGGCTCGTTCCTGCGCAAGGATCATCCGCTCCTGGCCCAGCGCCTGCGCCAGGCCGCCAAGGCCGGCACGCAGGTCGTCCTGGTCGACGTGGCGGCCGACGATCCGCTGATGCCCGTTGCCGAGCGCGTCACGGTCGCGCCGGCGGCGTTGCCGTCGGTGCTGGCCGAGATCGCCGTGGCGCTCGCGCGGGCCAAGGAAGTGGCCGTCGCCCCCGAGTTGGCCGACGTGCAGCCGGGCGAGGCGGCCACCCGCATCGCCGCGCTGCTGGCCTCCGGTGAAAACGCGGCCGTGCTGCTCGGCAACCTGGCCGTGCAACATCCCCAGGCCAGCACGCTGGCCGCCAATGCGCAGCTGATCGCCCAAGCCGCGGGCGCCCGCCTGGGCTTCACGACCGAGGGCGGCAACACCGTCGGCGGCTACCTGGCCGAAGCGGTGCCCATGCGCGGCGGCAAGACCGCGGCCCAGATGTTCGCCGAGCCCCTCAAGGCCTATATCGTGGTGCATGCCGAGCCGGCGCTGGACGCCGACAATGGCGTGGCCGCCGTGCGGGCGCTGCGGTCGGCGCAGTTCAACGTGGCGCTGACCCCGTACCGGTCGGCCGCCCAGGACTGGGCCCACGTCATGCTGCCGATCGCGCCCTTTACCGAGACCTCGGGCACGTTCGTCAACGCCGAGGGCAGGGCGCAGAGCTTCAAGGGCACCGTGCGCCCGCTGGGCCAGACCCGCCCGGGCTGGAAGGTGCTGCGCGTGCTGGGCAATGCGCTGGAACTGCCAGGCTTCGACGACGAGACCTCGGAGTCGGTGCGCGACGCGGTACTGGCTGGCGAGATCGCTCCCCGCCTGTCCAATGCCATCGGCGCCAAGCCGGGCGTGGGCCAGCCGGCCCAGGGCCTGCAGCGCGTGGCCGACGTGCCGGTGTATTTCAGCGATGCCATCGTGCGCCGCGCGGAGTCGCTGCAGGCTGCGCCGGCCGCCGACGCACCGGAGGCGCGCGCCAACGCGGCCACCCTGGCCGGCCTCGGCCTGGCCGACGGCGACCGGGTGCGCGTGAAGTCCGCCACCGGTTCGGTCGAACTCTTTCTTTCCCTGGATGACACGGTGCCTGCCGGCGCCGTGCGTGTTGCCGCCGCCCATGCCTCGACCTTCGCATTGGGCAGCGCGTTCGAACAACTCAGCGTGGAGCGTGCCTGATGCAGTGGATCGACGTCCTTCAGGCTCATGGAACGGAGCTGATCGGCCCGGTGGCCTGGTCGGTGGTGTGGAACATCGTCAAGATCGTCTGCATCGCGGTGCCCATCATCCTGTGCGTGGCTTACCTCACGTACTGGGAACGCAAGATGATCGGCTGGATGCACATCCGCCTCGGCCCCAACCGCGTCGGTCCCAAGGGGCTGCTGCAGCCGTTCGCCGACGTGCTCAAGCTGCTGACCAAGGAAGTGATCGTTCCCAGCAACGCCAACAAGGTGCTGTACATCGTGGCGCCCGCCGTGGTGCTGATGCCGGCGCTGGCCGCCTGGGCAGTGGTGCCGTTCGGCCCCGAGGTCGCGCTGGCCAACGTCAACGCCGGCCTGCTCTACATCATGGCGATCACCTCGCTGGGCGTCTACGGCGTGATCATCGCCGGCTGGGCGTCGAACTCGAAGTACGCCTTCCTGGGTGCGCTGCGCGCTTCGGCGCAGATGGTGTCCTATGAACTGGCCATCGGCTTCGTGCTGGTGACGGTGCTGCTGGTGTCCGGCAGCCTGAACATGAGCGAGATCGTCCTGAAGCAGGCAGACGGCCGCTTCGCCGGCATGGGCCTGTCGTTCCTGTCCTGGAACTGGCTGCCGCTGTTGCCGCTGTTCGTGATCTACGTGATCTCGGCCGTGGCGGAAACCAACCGCCACCCGTTCGACGTGGTCGAAGGCGAGTCGGAGATCGTGGCGGGCCACATGGTGGAATATTCGGGCATGACCTTCGCCCTGTTCTTCCTGGGCGAATACGCCAACATGATCCTGTTGTCCGCGCTGGCTTCGATCATGTTCCTGGGCGGCTGGCTGCCTCCCATCGACGTGGCGCCCTTCACCTGGGTGCCGGGCTGGATATGGCTGGCGCTCAAGACGTTCGTCGTGGTCTCGATGTTCATCTGGTTCCGTGCGTCTTTCCCGCGCTACCGCTATGACCAGATCATGCGCCTGGGCTGGAAGATCTTCATCCCGCTGACGCTGGTCTGGCTGCTCGTGGTGGCGGTCTGGATGCAGACGCCCTGGAACATCTGGAAGTAAACGCCCGCCGCGTGCGAGCCAAAGAATAGGCAGGACTGAAACATGCAAGCGATCAAGGAATTCTTCGGCAGCCTGATGCTGACCGAGCTCCTCAAGGGATTGCGCCTGACGGGGCGGTACATGTTCGCCCGCAAGATCACGGTGCAGTATCCCGAGGAGAAGACCCCGATGTCTCCGCGCTTTCGCGGCCTGCACGCCTTGCGCCGCTATCCCAACGGGGAAGAGCGCTGCATCGCCTGCAAGCTGTGCGAGGCGGTCTGCCCGGCGGTGGCCATCACGATCGAGTCGGAAGTGCGCGAGGACGGTACCCGCCGCACCAACCGCTACGACATCGACCTGACCAAGTGCATTTTCTGTGGTTTCTGCGAGGAAAGCTGCCCGGTCGACTCCATCGTCGAGACGCACATCCACGAGTACCACGGCGAACAGCGGGGCGACCTGTATTTCACCAAGGAAATGCTGCTGGCGGTCGGCGACCGCTACGAAGCCGAAATCGCGCAGAACCGCGCGCAGGATGCGAAATACCGGTAACCGAAAACCATGACCGCCATACTGTTCTATATCTTTGCCGCGATCCTCGTCGTGGCCGCCTGCCGGGTCATCGTCGCGCGCAGCCCCGTCACCGCCGTCATGCACCTGGTGCTGTCGTTCTTCACCGCCTCCATGATCTGGATGCTGCTGAAGGCCGAGTTCCTCGCCATCCTGCTGGTGCTGGTCTACGTGGGCGCGGTGATGGTGCTGTTCCTGTTCGTGGTGATGATGCTGGACATCGATAGCGCCAAACTGCGCGAAGGGTTCCGGACCTACCTGCCCATGGGCATCGTGGTGGGCGCCATCATGGTGGGGGAAATGGCCTTCGTGTTGGCCAATGCCTATTGGGATCCCAGCGTGCCCCAGGCGCCGGCCGACTTCAACAATACGCGCGCCATCGGCGTGGCGATGTACACCGAATACATCTACGCCGTGGAGATCGCCGCCGTCATCCTGCTGGTGGGCATGGTGGCCGCCATCGCGCTGACGCTGCGCCGCCGGTCCGACGTCAAGGTGACGCGGCCGTCCGAACAGATCCGCGTGCGCCGCCAGGATCGCGTGCGCCTGGTAACGATTCCGTCGCAAACCGAAAATTCCCAGCAGGGCGAGGGCGCCGCCGCGCCTGCCGCCTCCGACTCCAAGGGAAGCCAACCATGACCTTGACTCTCGGCCATTTCCTCGTGCTGGGGGCGATCCTGTTCGCCATCAGCATCGTCGGCATATTCCTCAACCGCAAGAACATCATCGTCCTCCTGATGGCGATCGAGCTGATGCTGCTTGCGGTGAACATGAATTTCGTCGCCTTTTCGAGCTGGATGGGCGATCTGAGCGGGCAGGTGTTCGTGTTCTTCATCCTGACCGTGGCGGCCGCCGAGTCCGCCATCGGCCTGGCCATCCTGGTTGTATTGTTCCGCAACCTGAACACGATCAACGTTGACGAACTTGACCGGCTGAAGGGCTGACGGTCCGGGCTACGAGAAAATCAAGACATGTCGGTACCTAAGCTCTATCTCCTCATCGCTTTCGCCCCGCTGGTCGGGTCCATCATCGCAGGCTTGTTCGGCACCGGTTTCCTCGGGCGCTGGGTAGGCCGGGCCGGCGCCCACTGGGTGACCATCCTGGGCGTGCTGGTCTCGGCCATCGGTTCGGTCTTCGTGCTGAACGACGTGCTGGCGGGCAATACCTTCAACGGCGCGCTCTACACCTGGAGCGCGATCGGCGGCATCAAGCTGGAAATCGGCTTCATGATCGACTCCCTGTCGGCCATGATGATGGTGGTGGTCACCTCGGTGTCGCTGATGGTGCACATCTACACCATCGGCTACATGAAGGACGATCCCGGGTACCAGCGCTTCTTCGCGTACATCTCGCTGTTCACGTTCTCGATGCTGATGCTGGTCATGTCCAACAACATGCTCCAGCTCTTCTTCGGCTGGGAAGCCGTGGGCCTGGTCTCCTACCTGCTGATCGGCTTCTGGTACACCCGTCCCACCGCCATCTTCGCCAACATGAAGGCCTTCCTGGTGAACCGGGTAGGGGACTTCGGCTTCGTGCTGGGTATCGGCCTGCTGTTCGCCTATGCCGGCTCCATGAACTACACCGAGGTGTTCTCGCAGTCGGACAAGCTGGCGGGCATGCTTTTCCCCGGCACCGACTGGATGCTGCTGACCGTGGCCTGCATCGCCTTGTTCGTGGGCGCGATGGGCAAGTCGGCGCAGTTCCCTCTGCACGTGTGGCTGCCCGACTCGATGGAAGGCCCGACCCCGATCTCCGCGCTGATCCACGCCGCGACCATGGTCACGGCGGGCATCTTCATGGTGGCGCGCTTCTCGCCGCTGTACGAGCTGTCGACCACGGCGCTGTCCTTCATCATCGTCATCGGTGCGATCACCGCGCTGTTCATGGGCTTCCTGGGCATCATCCAGAACGACATCAAGCGCGTGGTGGCCTACTCGACGCTGTCGCAGCTGGGCTACATGACCGTGGCCCTGGGCGCCTCGGCCTACTCGGTGGCGATCTTCCACCTGATGACCCACGCCTTCTTCAAGGCGCTGCTGTTCCTGGCTGCGGGCTCGGTCATCATCGGCATGCACCACGACCAGGACATCCGCAACATGGGCGGCCTGCGCAAGTACATGCCCATCACCTGGATCACCTTCCTGCTGGGCTCGCTGGCCCTGATCGGCACGCCGTTCTTCGCCGGCTTCTACTCGAAGGAAAACATCATCGAGGCGGCCAAGCTCTCCCACGTCTGGGGATCCGGGTTTGCCTATTTCGCCACGCTGGCCGGCGTGTTCGTGACGGCGTTCTACTCCTTCCGCCTGTACTTCATGGTGTTCCACGGCAAGGAGCGGTTCGACACCTCGGGCGCGCACGGGCATGGCCATGACGACCATGCGCAGGGACACGGCGACCATGGCCACGACGATCACGGCCATCATGGCGGCGTGCCGCACGAGTCGCCCGCGGTGGTGACGGTGCCGCTGATGCTGCTGGCGATCCCGTCGGTCGTCATCGGCGCCATCGCCATCGGGCCCATGCTGTTCGGCGATTTCTTCAAGGGCGTGATCTTCAATTCGCCCGAGCATCCCGTCATGGATCACCTGGCCGAGCATTTCCACGGCTGGGTGGCCTACGGCCTGCATGCCTTCGGCACCGCGCCTTTCTGGCTGATGCTGGCCGGCGTGGTCGTGGCCTGGTACTTCTACATGGTCAACCCGGCCATTCCCGCTGCCATCAAGGCCCGCGCAGGCTGGCTGTACAACCTGCTCGACAACAAGTACTACATGGACAAGATCAATGAAGCCGTCTTCGCGCGCGGCGCCCGCGTGCTGGGCGGCGGCCTGTGGAAGGTGGGCGACCGGTCGCTGATCGACGGCCTGCTGGTCAACGGCAGTGCCCGCCTGGTGGGCTGGTTCGCGGGGGTGGTGCGCCACCTGCAGTCCGGCTACATCTATCACTACGCCTTCGCCATGATCGTCGGCATCATGGCCCTGGTTACCTTCTTCGTCCTGCTGAACAATTGATGGCAAGCGATATGGCTCAAACTTCTTTTCCGTGGCTCTCGCTTGCGATCTTCACCCCGATCGTGTTTGGCGCGCTGGTGCTGGCGGTGGGCCGCGACAGCAACCCCACGGTGGCGCGGGTCCTGTCCCTCATCGGCGCGATCGCAGGCTTCCTGGTGACGCTGCCGCTCTATACCGGCTTCGATTCCTCGACGGCCCAAATGCAGTTCGTCGAGAAAACCTCCTGGATTGCCCAGTACGGCGTTTCCTACTACCTGGGCGTGGACGGCATCTCGCTCTGGTTCGTGCTGCTGACCGCGTTCATCACCATCATCGTGGTGCTGGCGGGCTGGGAAGTGATCACCAGCCGCGTCGCGCAGTACATGGGCGCGTTCCTGATACTGTCGGGCCTCATGATCGGCGTGTTCGCCGCGCTGGACGGCCTGCTGTTCTACGTGTTCTTCGAGGCGACGCTGATCCCGATGTACGTCATCATCGGCGTGTGGGGCGGCCCGAACCGGGTCTATGCGGCGTTCAAGTTCTTCCTGTATACGTTGCTGGGTTCGCTGCTGACGCTGGTGGCTTTCATCTACCTGTGGTACTCGGCCGGCGGTTCGTTCGACATCCTGGCATGGCACAAGCTGCCGCTGGGGCACACCGAGCAGATCCTGATCTTCCTGGCGTTCCTGATGGCTTTCGCGGTCAAGGTGCCGATGTGGCCGGTGCACACCTGGCTGCCCGATGCCCACGTGGAGGCGCCCACCGGCGGTTCCGTGGTGCTGGCTGCCATCATGCTGAAGCTGGGCGCCTACGGTTTCCTGCGGCTGTCCCTGCCGATCGTGCCCGATGCCGCGCATAGCCTGTCCGGCCTGATGATTGCGCTGTCGCTGATCGCCGTCATCTACATCGGCCTGGTTGCCCTGGTGCAGGACGACATGAAGAAGCTGGTGGCCTATTCGTCGGTGGCCCACATGGGCTTCGTCACGCTGGGCTTCTTCATCTTCAATACCGCCGGCGTCGAGGGCGCCATCGTGCAGATGGTGTCGCACGGTTTCGTGTCGGGCGCGATGTTCCTGTGCATAGGCGTGCTGTACGACCGGGTGCACTCGCGCCGCATCGCCGATTACGGCGGCGTGGTCAACACCATGCCCAAGTTCGCGACCTTCTTCGTGCTGTTCTCGATGGCCAACAGCGGCCTGCCGGCCACCAGCGGCTTCGTGGGCGAGTTCTTCGTCATCATGGGCTCGGTCGAGTACAACTTCTGGATCGGCCTTTTGGCCGCCACCGCCCTGATCCTGGGCGCGGCGTATTCCCTGTGGATGGTCAAGCGCGTCGTGTTCGGCGAGATCACCCACCAGCACGTGCGCGAGCTGGCCGACGTCAACAGCCGCGAGTTCTTCATCCTGGGCGTGATGGCCATCGCCGTGCTGTACATGGGCGTCCATCCCGCACCCTTTACCGACGTGATGCACGTCTCGGTCGATGCGCTGCTCAAGCACGTCGCCATTTCGAAACTGTAAGACGCCGGACGTTAAGCAATGGAATTTGCCAATCTGAACCTGTCCCTCGTCGCACCGGAGATCACGCTGCTGGTGCTGACGTCCGCCATCTTGCTGATCGACCTGTTCGTCAAGGACGAAGGCCGCGCGCTGACGCACATCCTGTCGCTGCTGGCGCTGGTGGTGCTGAGCTGGATGAGCCTGTCGGACCTGGCCTCGGGCGTGCAGGGCTCCGCCTTCGACGGCATGTACCTGGCCGACGGCCTCTCCCATGTGCTCAAGGTGTGCTCGTACATCGCGGTCGGCGTGACGCTGATCTACGGCAAGTCCTACGCCAAGGACCGCGGCATGCTTCGCGGCGGCGAATTCTACGTGCTGTCGCTGCTCGCGCTGCTGGGCCAGATGGTCATGATCTCGGCCGGCAACATGCTGACCATCTACCTCGGCCTGGAGCTGATGTCGCTGTCGTTCTACGCGCTGGTGGCGCTGCGCCGCGAGCACACGGTTTCCACCGAAGCGGCGATGAAGTATTTCGTGCTCGGCGCGCTGGCTTCCGGCCTGCTGCTGTACGGCATGTCCATGATCTACGGCGCGACCGGCACCTTGAACCTGGCTGACATCGCCCTGGCCACGGCCGATGCCGGCCAGAACCACATGATCCTGGTCTTCGGCCTGGTGTTCCTGGTGGCCGGCCTGGCATTCAAGCTGGGCGTGGTGCCGTTCCACATGTGGGTACCCGACGTCTACCAGGGTGCGCCTACGGCCGTGACGCTGCTGCTGGGCGGGGCCCCCAAGCTCGCGGCCTTCGCCATCGTGCTGCGCCTGCTGGTGGACGGCCTGTTCGGCCTGGCCGCCGACTGGCAGCCCATGCTGGCGATCATGGCAGTGCTGTCGCTGGCCATCGGCAACCTGGCCGCCATCATGCAGACCAACATCAAGCGCATGCTGGCCTATTCGACCATTTCCCATATGGGCTTCGTGCTGCTGGGCCTGATGTCGGGCGTGGTCGAGGGCAGCGCGTTCAACGCGCAGAACGCCTACACATCGGCCATGTTCTACGTGATCGTCTACGTGCTGACCACCCTCAGCTCGTTCGGCGTACTGATGCTGCTGTCGCGCTCGGGCTTCGAATGCGAGAACGTCGATGACCTCAAGGGCCTGAACCGCCGCAACCCCTGGTTCGCCGGCGTGATGCTGGTGCAGATGTTCTCGCTCACCGGCATTCCCCCAACGGTCGGGTTCTATTCCAAGCTGGCGGTGCTGCAATCGCTGGTGCAGGCCAACCATATCGTGCTGGCGGTCGTGGCGGTGCTGTTCTCGCTGATCGGCGCGTTCTACTACCTGCGAGTGGTCAAGGTCGTGTACTTCGACGATCCCGTCGACCAGGCGCCGCTGGAGGGCTCGGCCGGTTTCCGCACGGTGCTGTCCGTCAACGGCGCGCTGCTGCTGATACTGGGCGTCTTCCCCGCGCCGCTGGTCGCCCTGTGCGCCCAGGCGATCGCCAACTCGCTCGCCCTCTGACCTTCCGGCGGTAGCAGCCGCGGCCGGTGTGCCGCGGCTGCCCCGGAACAGATTCGTCGTGCCAGGAATACCGCCTTGAAACAGACCCTCGCCATCTACGTCCTTATCCTGCTGGCATTGGTGACCGCCAACCTGCCGTTCCTGACGGAACGCGTCTTCGGCGCGATCGCTTTCCGCCGCGCAGGCGTGCCGGCGAGCAAGCCGTTCTGGCTGCGGCTGGCCGAGGTGCTAGCGCTGTATCTCGTGGTCGGCGCCATCGGCATCGGGTTCGAGGCCAGCCTGGGCAACGTCTTTCCCCAGGGCTGGCAGTTCTACGCCATCACGCTTACGCTGTACCTGGTGCTGGCTTATCCCGGTTTCGTCTATCGTTATCTCTTTAAGCGGAGCGCGGGATGAGTCGTGACCGAGCCTTGGAAGAACTGGCGCAGAGCTCGCAACGGCTGCGCGAAGAGCCCCTGACGAGCGAATCCGTGTTCAGGGGCAAGCTGCTCGACGTGCGCCGCGACACCGTCAAGCTGCCCGGTGGCGCCACCGCCACGCGCGAGTACATCATGCACCCCGGCGCATCGATGATCGTGCCGCTGCTTCCCGACGGGCAAGTCGTGCTGGTGCGCCAGTACCGCTATCCCATGCACCGCGCCTTCGTCGAATTCCCGGCCGGCAAGATCGACGCCGGCGAAGCCCCGTTGGCCACTGCGCAGCGTGAGCTGCTCGAGGAAACCGGCTATCGCGCCCGCAAGTGGACCGAACTGACTACCATCCACAACGCCATCGCCTACGCCAACGAACGCATCATCCTGTTCCTGGCCGAAGACCTCGAGCGCGGCGAACAGAAGCTGGACGAGAATGAATTCCTCGAGATATTCACCGCGCCCCTCGATGACCTGATGACGTGGATCGCCAAGGGCGAGGTCACCGACGTCAAGACGGTGATCGGCGCGTTCTTCGTGAAAGAAGCCCTCGCCAAGCGCTGACCCGGACAGTAGGGGGCACCGCCATCAATACAACCCGCGGACCCGCCCAAATAGCCGGGCAAGCCCGAAAAGCGCATCGATATTGGGCGTAGGCACGCCCACCTTCTGCCCCAACTCCCGAACCGCCGCCACGATCCCGTCGAGCTCGATCGCCCGCCCGGCCTCCACGTCCTGCAGCATCGAGCTCTTGAACGCTCCCAGCTTCTCCGTCACCGCGTGGCGATCCTCGGCGCTCTGTTCGATGGCGCAACTCAGTTCGCGCCCGATGCGCGCCGCCTCGTCCATCGCATCCGAGCAGAACCTGCGCACCAGCGGATCCGCCAGGACGAGATCGATCGTGGCCCCGGTCATCGCCGAGACCGGATTCATCGTCAAATTGCCCCAGAGCTTGTACCAGATCTCCTGCCGTATGTTCTGCGAGGCCTTGACCTCGAAACCCGCCTCGGCAAGCAGCGCAACCGCACGCTCGACCCGGCTGGACGGCGCGCCGTCCGGTTCCCCAACGATGAGGCCGCACCCCATGTGATGCTGCACCAGGCCAGGTTCGGGCGTAGCCGTGCTCGCATGGACGACACAGCCGATGACGCGGGCCAGCGGAATGGCCCGGGCGATGGCGCCATCCGGATCCACGCAGGCCAGCGCAGCCGACTCCGGCGGAAAGACGCCATGGGCGAACCACCACGGCACGCCGTTCATCGCGGGCATCACCGCCGTGTCCGGGCCGAGCAACGGTCCAAGCCTGCTCGCCACTTCCGCCAGGGCCGGACCCTTCACGGCGATCACGACGAGGTCCTGAGCGCCCAGCTCTTCCGGTCGGTCGCTGGCCCGGGCAGGCGCCTGGACGAGTTCGCCGTCCTGCCGCAGGCGCCAGCCGTGGGATTGCAGCGCCCGCAGCGTGGCGCCGCGCGCCAGGGCGCTGACCTCGCATTGGCCGGCGGCGGCCAGCCGCGCGCCGATGAAACCGCCGATGGCGCCGGCGCCGACGATGCAAACCTTCATGATTGTTCCTCGTGCATCTGGTCCACGGCAGACCGCCTACAGGCGCGTGCCGGCTGCAAACGGTCGAGCCTTGCTGTCGCTTCCTATTCCAGCGTCACGTTGGCCTTCTGGATCAGCTTCTGGTAGGTCCGGGACTTGGCCGAGACCTGGCGGTGGATTTCCTCCGGCGACCAGCTGATGGTCTGGAAGGGAAGGTATCCAGGCGCTTTCTTGATTTCGGGATCGGCCACGATCTTGGCCACGTCGGCGTTGATCTTGTCGCGGATGGCGGGCGGGATGCCCTTGGGCGCGAGCAGGACGACGAAGGAATTGACGTCGAGGCTGGCGGGGCCGCCGCTTTCGGCCACGGTGGGCACTTCGGGCATCTGCGGAATGCGCTTGGGCGCCGCGACCGCGATGTAGCGCAGCTTGCCGGCCTGGTAGGGCCCCTGGCTGGAGGCGATCGTCGCCATGCTCCAGTTCACTTCCTGGTTGCTGACGGCGGCGTACAGCTGGCCCACTTCCTTGTAGGGCACGTGTTGCATCGAGAGGTTGGCCTCGCTTTCGAGCGCGATGCCGCCGAGGTGGCCGGGGCTGCCTATGCCCCAGGATCCGTAGGTGACCTGGCCGGGCTTGGCCTTGGCCGCAGCGACGAGGTCGGAGACGGATTTCCACGGCGACTGGGCGGAAACCGAGACCAGGAAGGGGGTGATGAAAAGGGTGGCGACCGGATCGAAGATCTTGTCCGGATCGTAGTTGCGGCTCTTGTACAGGTGCGGCAGCGCGGCCAGTTGTTCGCTGTCGAGCTGCAGCAGGGAATAGCCGTCGGGCGCCGAGCGCTTGAACGCGTCGATGGCGATGAAGCCGGCGCCGCCCGGGCGGTTCTCGACCACGACGCGCTGGCCCCAGGCCTTGCCCAGCCGGTCGGCGACCAGGCGCAGCACCGTATCCGGGCCGCTGCCGACCGAGAACGAGGTGACCAGCGTGACGGGTCTGGACGGATAGGCGTCGGCGGCCTGGGCCGCGGGCAGGACGGCCGCGCCGGACAGGGCGGCGGCGACGGCAAGCCGCACGAGGAAATCGCGGCGCGCGGACGGGGTTTGGGTGCGGCGGGCCGGGCGGATGGGCATGGTCTGTCTCCTGATGAGTTCGCTTTTGCCCGCTAAGAATAGTGGGCGTGCCGCATCGCGTCAAAGCCGCGTGGGCACGGCGCTTGCCGCGTACCCCGGAGCGTTTTTATCCGGAGAGCACATCATGATTGTGAAGCTGGAAGCGGGGCAGGTTTTCCCCGATTACGTCCTGCCGGACCATACGAAGACGGCCCGCGCGTTGTCGGCGCTGCAGGGCGATGATCCTTTGCTGCTGGTGCTGATCCGCGGTTTTTTCTGCCCCAAGGACCGCGAGCAGCTCATGGCGTTGACGAGGTTTCATCCGCAACTGGTTGTGGGCAATTGCCGGCTGGTGGTCATCACCACGGACGACTGGCACACGACCAATAATCTGCGGCAGCAGCTGGGGGCGCATTATCCTTTTCTATACGATGAAGCGAGACGGGTTCGGGACGAGCTCGGCATCCTGGAATACACGGATCCGCAGCATCAGCCGATGATTCCGCATACGTTGCTGCTGGCGCCGGGGCTGCGCATCCATAAGGTCTGGAATGGCTATTACTACTGGGGGCGTCCGTCGGTGGCGGAGTTGCATGGGGAGTTGCGCGAGCTTACGCGGGAGATCCGGCCGGATTGGGACCTTCGGGATCCGGAGGTGAGGCGCCGTTGGGAGCAGGGGGATAAGAAGGCGTTCTATCCGTACGGGACGAAGTCGATGGAGCAGGTGCTCAAGGAAATGGCGGGGGCGGTGGATCAGTATGCGGGGGAGGCGGGGAAGGGTTCTTGAGTCGGTCGTGTCCGGTGCGCGGTGGGAGCGGCCGGCCCGGTAGGGCGCAGCGACACCGGTCCCGGCTTTGCCGGGACTTCCCGGTTTCGGCATGGCCGGCGGGGCCGAATGCGCCCCACCGGGCCGGCCGCCCCCACCGCGCACCGGACACGACCTGCGGCGGGGGGGCGGGGTGTGGGGTTAGCGGGCTTGCGCTTTTGTCTTGGCGCGGTACGCGTGCAGCAGCGGTTCGGTATAGCCGTTGGGCTGGCTGCGGCCCTCGAAGATCAAGGCCGAAGCGGCCTGGAAGGCCAGCGACTTTTCCTCGTTGCCGGACATGGGCTGGTAGTGCGGGTCGCCGGCGTTCTGCTGGTCTACCACCTTGGCCATGCGCTTGAGTACTTCGCGCACCTGCGATTCGTTGGTGATGCCGTGGCGCAGCCAGTTGGCGATGTGCTGGCTCGAGATGCGCAGCGTGGCGCGGTCTTCCATCAGGCCGATGTTATGGATGTCGGGTACCTTGGAGCAGCCGACGCCCTGGTCGATCCAGCGCACGACGTAGCCGAGGATGCCCTGGGCGTTGTTCTCCAGTTCCTGCTGGATATCGGCCGGAGACCAGGCGGACGGGTCGCCGACGGGCACGGTCAGCAGGCCCTGCAGCAGTTCCTCGCCGACGGCGCTCAGTCGGGTCTTCTCCAGTTCCTGCTGGACGGCCTGCACGTCCACCTGATGGTAGTGCAGCGCATGCAGGGTGGCCGCGGTGGGCGAGGGGACCCAGGCGGTGTTGGCGCCGGCCTTGGGATGGGCGATCTTCTGCTCCAGCATGGCGGCCATCATGTCGGGCATGGCCCACATGCCCTTGCCGATCTGAGCGCGGCCGCGCAGGCCGGCGTCCAGGCCGATCAGTACGTTGCTGCGTTCATAGGCGGCGATCCAGGCCGAGGATTTCATGTCGCCCTTGCGCAGCATGGGGCCGGCTTCCATGGCGGTATGGATTTCGTCGCCGGTGCGGTCCAGGAAGCCGGTGTTGATGAAGGCCACGCGGGCGCTGGCCGCGGCGATGCAGGCCTTGAGGTTGACGCTGGTGCGGCGTTCCTCGTCCATGATGCCCATCTTGAGCGAATGGCGCGGCAGCTTGAGCAGGTCTTCCACGCGGTCGAACAGCTCGTTGGCGAAGGCGACTTCGGCCGGGCCATGCATCTTCGGCTTGACGATGTAGAACGACCCTTTGCGGGAGTTGCGCCTGAGCTTCCGGTCGGGCAACGACACCAGCGTGGCGACGACGGCGTCCAGGATGCCTTCCGGGATTTCGTTACCGTCCCGGTCGAGCACGGCCGGGTTGGTCATGAGGTGGCCGACATGGCGCACGAACATCAGCGAGCGGCCGTGCAGCGTAAGCGACGATCCGTCGGCGGCGGTGTATTGACGGTCGGCGTTCAGGCGGCGGGTGAAGGTCTTGCCATTCTTGGTGACTTCCTCGGTCAGGTCCCCCTTGTTCAGGCCGAACCAGTTGCGGTAGATCTTGACCTTGTCCTCGGTGTCGACCGCGGCGACCGAGTCTTCGCAGTCCATGATGGTGGTGATCGCCGATTCCAGGACCACGTCCTTCACGCCGGCCGCGTCGGTGGCGCCGATCTGGCTGGCGCGGTCGATCTGGATCTCGAAATGCAGGCCGTTGTTCTTGAGCAGGATGGCCGAGGGCGCCTGCGGCTGGCCCTGGTAACCGACGAACTGTTCGGGCCGGCGCAGCCCGGTTTCGCCTTGCTTGCCGGCCACCACGAGCTTGCCGTCGCGCACCGAGTAGGCGGTGGCGTCCGCGTGCGATCCCTGGGCCAGCGGAGCGGCCTGGTCGAGGAAGGCGCGCGCGCGGGCGATGACCGCGCGTCCCCGGACCGGGTTGTAGCCGGTGCCGCGCTCGGCGCCGTCGCTCTCGGGCAGGGCGTCGGTGCCGTAAAGGGCGTCGTACAGGCTGCCCCAGCGGGCGTTGGCGGCGTTCAGCGCGTAACGCTGGTTGGAGACCGGCACCACGAGCTGCGGGCCGGCCTGTTCCGCGATCTCGGTATCGACGTTGTCGGTGGCGACGCGGACTTGTTCGGGCTGCGGCAGCAGGTAGCCGATGCGTTCGAGGAAGGCGCGATAGGCGGCCTGGTCGCGGATGGGGCCCGGATGGGCGCGATGCCAGGCGTCGATCTCGGCCTGCAGGCGGTCGCGTTCGGCCAGCAGTGCGCGGTTCCTGGGGGCGAGGTCGTGCACGATCCGCGAGAAGCCCTCCCAGAAGCCGTCGCTGTCCAGGCCGGAGCCGGGCAGCGCTTCTTCTTCGATGAAGCGGTCAAGCTGGTTCGCCACTTGCAGGCCGTGGCGGTTGGTGCGTTCCGTCATGAGGTTCTCCTGGCAATGCCCGATGGTGCTGGCGGCCTCGCGGACCGCCCAATGGAATGTATCGATGATAAACGTGGAACCCTGGCGCCGGACGGCTGGATACCGTGTGCCGGAGTCACAATTGCTTTGCGCGGGAGGAGAGAATGCGCGGCGCGAGACAGATGCCGGCCGACAAGGCATAATTCGATCTAATTGAGATTGAGTCTTTTTTGCATTTCCATCCAAGGCGCCATCCCCATGACGATTCAAAGTCCCTCCCAGCCCTCGCTGGCGCTTCGTTTGAAGGCCGAAACCGCACCGCTGCACGAGAAGCTCGACAGGCTCGTGATGTCGGTCGATCCGTTCGGCAATCGCGGCAACTATGGCCGCTTCGTCACCGCCCAGTACCTTTTCCAGCGCGACATCGAATCGCTCTACGGCGGCGAGGCCTATGCGGCATTGATTCCCGACCTCGCCACGCGCCCCCGCCTGGCCGCGGCCGAGGCGGATTTGCGGGACCTGGGCGTGCCCGTGCCGGTGGCCGAGGGCGCGCCGCTGGGCGAGGGCCTCGCGCTGCCCGAGGGCCTGGGCTGGCTGTACGTGTCGGAAGGCTCCAAGCTGGGCGCGGCGTTCCTGTTCAAGGAAGCCGGCCAGAGGCTTGGGCTGGACGAGAACTTCGGCGCCCGCAACCTGGCGGCGCCGGCCGACGGACGCGGCGCGGCATGGAAGCGTTTCGTGCAGGCGCTGGACGGCAGCGGCCTGTCGCCGGCGGAGCAGGACCGGACCGTGGCCGGGGCCGCCGCGGCGTTCGAGCGTTTCGCGGTGCTGCTTGCGCGCAGCTATGATCTGAAGGGCGAGCCTTCGCTCGCATGAGGGGCAAGATGTCGATGTCGAAGATGCGGGGCGATGCGCATGCGGCACGCCGCCGGACCTTGCTGGCGGCGCCGGCGGGCTTGCTGCTGGGCGCGCTGGCGCCGCTGGCGCGAGCCGACCACGGGCCGCGCGTGGTGTCCGTGGGAGCCGGCGTGACGGAAATCGTCTACGCGCTCGGTGCCCAGTCGCAATTGCTGGCGGTCGATACCAGTAGCCTCTATCCTCCCGAAGCGCAGGCGCTGGCCAAGATCGGCTACCAGCGGACGCTGTCGGCCGAAGGCGTGCTCGCCCTCGGCCCGCAGGTGCTGCTGGCTGGCCAGGAGGCGGGGCCGCCGGCCGTGCTACGGCAGATCGAGTCGGCAGGCGTGAAAGTCGTGCACGTGGACGGCGACTACACCTTCGATGGCGTGCTGGAACGGATCCGGACGGTGGCGGCGGCCCTCGACCGTACGTCCGCGGGCCGGGCGCTGGCCGATACGCTGTCGGCCCGCTGGCAGGCATTGCAGGCCCGCATGGCGTCGGCGCCGCTGCGCGGCCCGGGCGGCCGGCCGCTGCGCGTGGCGTGCCTGATGCGGCACGGCGCCAACACCATGGCCGCCGGCCGGGATACCGGCGCCGATGCGATGCTCAGGCTCATCGGCGCCGTCAATGTCTTCGGCGGCGACTTCGCCAACTACAAGCCGCTGTCGGCCGAATCGCTCGCCCACGCGGCGCCCGATGCCGTGGTGGGCACCTTCGATGGCACGCAGGAACCGGATGCGCGCGCCCGGCTGCTCGCCACGCCGGGCCTGTCCATGACCCCCGCCGGCAAGAACCAGCGCGCGGTCCTGTTCGACATCGTCCTGCTGCTGGGATTCGGTCCCCGCCTGCCGCAGGCGGTCGAGGACCTGTACGACGCGCTAAGGACATGAGCGTGTCCGCAGGCGCCGCTTCGCCCGCCGCGTCGGCCTGGGCCCGCGTGCGGGCCGGGCGCATGCCGGCCGCCCCGCTGTTCGCGGCATTGGCCGCGCTGCTGGCGATATTGGTCGTGGTGGCAGCCGGGCGCGGCGCCTACCCCATTTCCGCGTCCAACGTGGTCGCCATCCTGCTGCACAAGGCCGGGCTGGCCCAGGGCGGTTTCGAGCCGCAGCAGATGGGCGTGCTGTGGACCATCCGCCTGCCGCGCGTAGTGCTGGGGGTGGGGGTGGGCGCGTTGCTGGGCATGGCGGGGGCGACGCTGCAGGGCCTGTTCCGCAACCCGCTGGCCGATCCGGGCCTGATCGGCGTTTCCAGCGGCGCCGCGCTCACGGTGGCGCTGACCATTGTCTTCGGCAACCTGTGGTGGCCGGATCTGTCCCGCATGCTCGGCCTGGCGCTGCTTCCGGTGGCTGCCTTCACCGGAGGCGTGCTGACCACGCTGCTGGTCTACCGCATCGGCCGCACGTCCTTCGGCGTGTCCGTGGCCGCCATGCTGCTGGCCGGGATCGCCATGAACGCCATTGCGCTCGCCCTCATCGGGCTGGCCAGCTATATGGCCACCGACGAACAATTGCGCAATCTCACCTTCTGGAACCTGGGCAGCCTGGCGCCCGCGACCTGGCCTGTCGTGGCCGTGGTATTCGCGGTAGGCGCGGTGGCGCTGGCGGGAATGTGGCGCCTGCGCGGCGGGCTCAATGCCATGGCGCTGGGCGAGTCCGAGGCCCGGCACCTGGGCGTCGCGGTCGAGCGCCTGAAGGCGCTAGCCATCGTGTTCAGTGCGCTGGCGGTCGGCATGGCGGTGGCTTTCTGCGGCATCATCGGCTTCCTGGGCCTGGTGGCGCCGCATTGCATCCGCCTGATGGCGGGGCCGGACGCCAGGGTGGTCTTGCCCGGCGCGGCGCTGCTGGGTGCGGCGCTCACCGTCGGGGCCGACCTGGTGGCGCGTACCGCCATCGCGCCGGCCGAAATGCCCATCGGCGTCCTGACCGCGCTGATCGGTGCGCCGTTCTTCCTGTTCCTGCTGCTGCGGGCCAAGGGCCGGATGTTCGAGGGATGACCGCCATGCTGGAAGTTCGTTCGCTGAAAGTCGCGCGCCGCCAGGCCGGGCAGCCGCAGCCGCGCGTGGTGCTGGACGGCATCGATTGCGCAGTCGAGGCAGGCGAGATCGTGATGCTGATCGGTCCCAACGGCGCGGGCAAGTCGACCCTGCTGGCGACGATGGCGGGGGACCTCGCGCCGGCCGCGGGGCAGGTGCGGTTCAAGGGCAAGCCATTGCAGGACTGGGCCGCGGGCGAGCTGGCACGGCAGCGCGCGGTGCTGCCCCAGCGTGCCGGCCTGAGCCTGCCTTTCACCGTGGACGAAGTGGTGCATCTCGGATGCCTGGCGCGCGCCGAATCGCGCCGGCAGCTCGGTGACATCGTCCGGGCGGCGCTCGAGACAGCGGGGGTGTCGCACCTGGCCCAGCGGTCCATGCCTGCGCTGTCGGGCGGCGAGCAGGCCCGCGTGCACTTGGCGCGGGTGCTGGCGCAGATCTGGCCTGCAGGTACCGGGGACGATGCCGGCGGCAAGCTGCTGTTGCTGGACGAGCCGTGCGCCAGCCTCGATCCCCACCACCAGCACTCGGTCTGCACCGCCATCCGGGAGTTTGCCCATCGCACGGGCGCGGCGGTGATCGTGACCATGCACGACATGAATCTCGCGGCCCAATACGCCGACCGCATCGTGGCCTTGTGGGAAGGAAAGCTGATCGCGGATGGCACGCCGCAGGCCGTACTCACGCGGGAGTTCGTGCGCCGGTGCTTTGCCGTGGACGCGGCGCATTGGCAGGCCGGGGAGGACTTCCTGGTCGCCACCAGGCCGCTGCCAGAGCATGCCTGACGCCTGGGGGGCACTGGCCATGCCGGCGTATCCTGCGCGCGGGCCGAGATCTGACGTGAACAGGCCGTGGGCGCCACGGCCGCCCGCCGTCACATCTCGTTGTAGACGGGGCCTTCGCCTCCTTGCGGCGTGACCCACACGATGTTCTGCGTGGGATCCTTGATGTCGCAGGTCTTGCAGTGCACGCAGTTCTGCGCATTGATCTGCAGGCGGTCGGCGCCGTCGTCGTCCTTGACGAACTCGTATACGCCGGCGGGGCAGTAGCGGCTCTCCGGGCCGGCGTAGCGGGCCAGGTTGACGTCGACGGGGACCGTGGGATCCTTGAGGGTCAAGTGGACGGGCTCGTTTTCCTCATGATTGGTGTTCGAGATGAACACCGAACCCAGCCGGTCGAAGGTGAGCTTGCCGTCCGGCTTGGGGTACTCGATGCGGGGGCACTCCGAAGCCGGTTTCAGGTAGACGTGGTCGGGCTTGTCGCGATGGATGGTCCACGGGAAGTTTCCGCGCAGCAGCCATTGCTCGATGCCGGTCATCAGGGTGCCCACGGTGCGCCCCTTCTTGAACCACTGCTTGAAGTTGCGCGACTTGTTCAGTTCCTCGTGCAGCCAGGACGATTCGAAAGCCCGGGGGTAGCTTGCGAGTTCATCGTGGCTGCGGCCCGCCTCGAGCGCCTCGAACGCCGCCTCGGCCGCCAGCATGCCGCTCTTGATGGCGGCATGGCTGCCCTTGATGCGCGAGGCGTTCAGGAAACCGGCCTCGCAGCCCACCAGCGCGCCGCCCGGGAACACCAGCCTGGGCAGCGACAGCAGCCCGCCCGCGGTGATCGAGCGCGCGCCGTAGGCGATGCGCTTGCCGCCTTCCAGGAAGCCGCGGATGGACGGGTGGGTCTTGAACCGCTGGAACTCCTCGAATGGCGACAGCCACGGGTTGCTGTAGTCCAGTCCCACGATCAGCCCGATGGCGACCTTGTTGTCTTCCAGGTGGTAGAGAAAGGAGCCGCCATAGGTATCGGCATCCAGCGGCCACCCCGCGGTGTGGATGACGAGGCCGGGCTGGTGCTTGGCGGGATCGATCTCCCACAGTTCCTTGATGCCGATGCCGTAGCTTTGCGGATCCTTGCCGGCGTTCAGCTTGAGTTTCTCGTTCAGCTGGCGTCCCAGGTGACCGCGCGAGCCTTCGGCGAAGATGGTGTAGCGCGCATGCAGCTCCATGCCCGGCTGGTATTGCTCGGTGGGCTGGCCGTCGCGGCCCACGCCCATGTCGCCGGTGGCCACGCCCTTGACCGAGCCGTCCTCGTTATAGAGGACCTCGGCCGCGGCAAAGCCGGGGAACAGGTCCGCGCCCAGGGCCTCGGCCTGCTCGCCCAGCCAGCGGGTGACCTTGCCCAGGCTGACCACGTAGTTGCCTTCGTTGTGGAAACAGGGCGGCAGCAGCCAGGCTGGCGTGGCGCGGGCGCCGGTCTCGGACAGGAACAGGAAGCGGTCCTCGGTGACCGGCGTGTTCAACGGCGCGCCTTTCTCCTTCCAGTCGGGGATCAGCTCGGTCAGCGCGCGCGGGTCCATGACCGCCCCCGACAGGATGTGGGCGCCGATCTCGCTGCCTTTCTCCAGTATGCAGACTCCGATTTCGCGGCCTTTCTCGGCAGCAAGCTGCTTGAGGCGGATCGCGGTGGCCAGGCCGGCGGGGCCTCCCCCGACGATCACCACGTCATATTCCATCGACTCGCGTTCGTTGCCTTGCATGTACAGGGTTCCTCCGGGGTGGGGTGGGGGTTCGGAACCGGCGGTTTCGCCGCTACGCTAAGATAGTTCGAAGTATCATCCCGGATTGTATTTCAAGCGGTCACGGCCGTCGGCCAACACGTTTAGCGAGGAAGACAAATGAACAAGGTCTATGCCAGCGCCCGGGAAGCGCTAGCGGACATCGTACGGGACGGGCAGACCCTGGCGGTCGGCGGTTTCGGCCTGTGCGGCATTCCGGAAGCCCTGATCGCCGCGCTGCGCGACACCGGGGTCAAGAACCTGACCTGCATCAGCAACAACGCGGGCATCGACGGCGCAGGCCTCGGGCAGTTGCTCGAGACGCGGCAGATCCGCAAGATGATTTCCTCCTACGTGGGCGAGAACAAGGAGTTCGAGCGCCAGTACCTGGCCGGCGAACTGGAAGTGGAATTCACCCCCCAGGGCACGCTGGCCGAGAAGCTGCGCGCCGGCGGCGCCGGCATTCCGGCCTTCTTCACGCCCACCGGCGTCGGCACCCAGGTGGCCGAAGGCAAGGAGATCCGGGAGTTCGACGGCAAGAAATACGTGATGGAACGCGCGCTGGTGCCCGACGTGGCGCTGGTCAAGGCCATGGTGGCCGACAAGAGCGGCAACCTGATCTTCAACAAGACCGCCCGCAACTTCAACCCCAACGCCGCGATGGCTGGCAAGATCACGGTGGCCGAGGTCGAGCGCATCGTCGAAAACGGCGAGCTGGATCCCGACCAGATCCACTTGCCGGGCATCTTCGTACACCGCCTCGTGTTGAACGCCAATCCCGAAAAGCGCATCGAGCAGCGAACGACGAGATAACCCCCTGCGCGCTTGCGTGCGCCCGCATGGTGGGCTCCCGGCGCGCTGCTTGCGGACCGGCGGAGCCGGATCCGCGGCGCCCGGGTCGGGGCCGTTAGTGGGGGGCGGGGTGTAACGGTTATGGATATTGAGGAGAGATGAGATGGCATGGACTCGCGATGAAATGGCGGCGCGGGCGGCGCGTGAGTTGCAGGATGGGTTTTACGTCAACCTGGGGATCGGGTTGCCGACGCTGGTGGCCAATCATGTGCCGGCGGGGCTGGAGGTCTGGCTGCAATCCGAGAACGGGTTGCTGGGCATCGGGCCGTTTCCCACCGAGGACGAGGTCGATCCGGACCTGATCAACGCCGGCAAGCAGACGGTGACGACGCTGCCGGGTTCGTCCATTTTCTCGTCGGCGGATTCTTTCGGCATGATCCGCGGCGGCAAGATCAATCTCGCCATCCTCGGCGCGATGCAGGTGTCCGAGAAGGGGGACCTGGCCAACTGGATGATCCCGGGCAAGATGATCAAGGGCATGGGCGGCGCGATGGACCTGGTGGCCGGCGTGGGGCGCGTGGTGATCCTGATGGAGCACGTCGCCCGCAAGAAGGACGGCACCGTGGACCTGAAGATCCTGCCCGAATGCACCCTGCCGCTGACCGGCGTGGGCGTGGTGGACCGCATCATCACCGACCTGGCGGTGATCGACGTCACCCCGCAAGGACTCAAGCTGGCCGAACTCGCCCCCGGCGTGTCGGTGCAGGAAGTGGTCGACAAGACCGGCGTCAAGCTGGACACCTCCGCCGTTGCCGCTGCGGTGTAAGCGGGGAAGGGCGGTCCTGCGGACCGCCCTGGCTGGCGTGCTGGCGATATTCGCCGGATCCGCGCATGGCGAGGCCGGCGGCCCCTACATACCGGCAGCCCTGGCCATTCCGGCCGTTGCGTCCCGGGCCGAAGCGTTCGTCCCCGACGGTTTTTCGCTCGAGCGCGAAGTCGAGGGGGACCTGGGCGGCGACGGGCCCGGCGTGGCGCAGGTCTACCGGAACGCCCAGGGGCGGCGGGCGCTGCTGCTGGGCACGCGCGGCGCCCAGGGGTTCGAGGCCACGGGCTGGGGCTTCGTCCTGCCCTGCGCGGCCTGCGGCGTGGACCTGCCCGCCGACCGCAACCTCGACCTGGCGATACGCCAGCAGCGCGTCGTGATCATCGACCGCAGCCTTTCCAAGGCCGAGTCCATTTCCACTTCGGCCGAGCTGACCCTCTCTTACGATCGCGCAGCCCGCCGCTGGTGGCTGCAATCGCTGCGCCAGCTCACCGTGTTCGAGCGCACCGGCCGCGCCGAGGAGTCGCGCGTCGACTACGACTCCCGAACCACCCGCGACGCCGTCGGCCGCTACGACGGCCAGGTCTTCTTCGCCGAAAGCGTCCAGCCCGGCCAGCTCGAGGGCGACCGCCCCGCGCTGGATACGCTCGTGCTGTACTGATGAGGGGGGGCTAAGACCCCCCTACGCGCTTACGCGCGCCCCTCAGGGGGCGGCGCTGGCGGACCGGAAGGTAAGCCCACCCCGCGCGGCTCACGCCGCACCCCTCCGAGGGGCAGCGCTGGCGGACCGGCAAAGCCGGATCCGCGGCGCCGTTGATCTGGTACGAGTTTCTTGGGTCGCAGCACCGTTGCTACCGCTGGCAGCCAGCTAAGCATAGGCGCCACATTCCAAGAAAGCGGCACTAGACCCAGGATGCGGTGGATCCGGCTCCGCCGGTCCACCCGCATCGCCCCCTGGGGGGCGCGCGGCAGCGCGTAGGGGGGAGCTTGTCTTTTTGTCGCCAAAGGTTACGCCGCCTGGATCGCGGGCTTTCAGAACACCCGCTATAATTCCAATTTCCCGCAAGCGCTCGGCAAAAACCGGGCGCCATTGGCAATGACCAAGTACGTATTCGTTACCGGTGGCGTGGTGTCTTCCCTGGGGAAAGGCATTGCCGCCGCGTCTCTGGCCGCTATCCTCGAATCGCGCGGCCTCAAAGTCACCCTCCTCAAGCTCGATCCCTACATCAACGTCGATCCCGGCACGATGAGCCCGTTCCAGCACGGCGAGGTCTTCGTCACGGAAGATGGCGCCGAGACCGACCTGGACCTGGGCCACTACGAACGCTTCATCTCGGCGCGCATGCGCAAGGTGAACAACTTCACCACCGGCCAGATCTACGAATCGGTGCTGCGCAAGGAACGCCGGGGCGACTACCTCGGCAAGACCGTGCAGGTCATCCCGCACATCACCAACGAGATCCAGGACTTCATCGCGCGCGGCGCGTCCGCGGCCTGGGATGGCGAGACCGACGTCGCCATCGTCGAGATCGGCGGCACGGTGGGGGACATCGAATCGCTGCCGTTCCTGGAAGCCGCCCGCCAGATGAGCCTGCGCCTGGGGCGCGGCGGCGCGGCCTTCGTGCACCTGACGCTGGTGCCGTTCATCGCCTCGGCAGGCGAGCTCAAGACCAAGCCCACGCAGCACTCGGTGCAGAAGCTGCGCGAGATCGGCATCTATCCGCACGCGCTGCTGTGCCGTGCCGACCGTCCGATCCCCGACGACGAGCGCGCCAAGATCTCGATGTTCTCGAATGTGCCGCTCGACGCGGTCATCTCCGTCTGGGACGTCGACTCCATCTACAAGATTCCCGCCATGCTGCACAAGCAAGGCCTGGACGAGCTCGTCTGCGAAACGCTGGGCCTGCAAGCCCCGCCGGCGGACCTCTCCATGTGGGACAGCCTGGTCCACGCGCGCGAGAACCCCGAAGGCGAGGTGCACATCGCGATGGTCGGCAAGTACGTGGACCTGACCGAGTCGTACAAGTCGCTGACGGAAGCGCTGGTGCACGCCGGCATCCATACCCGCTGCAAGGTGGTGGTCGACTACATCGATTCCGAAGAGATCGAAAGCGAGGGCGTGGGCAAGCTGAGCAAGTTCGACGCCATCCTGGTGCCGGGCGGTTTCGGCAAGCGCGGTACCGAGGGCAAGATCCAGGCGATCCGCTATGCCCGCGAGAACGGCGTGCCCTACCTCGGCATCTGCCTCGGCATGCAACTGGCCGTGATCGAGTTCGCCCGCCATGTGGCCGGCCTGGTCGGCGCCAACAGTACCGAATTCGATCCGGACGCGCTGCATCCGGTGGTTGCGCTGATCACTGAGTGGATGGACCGCGAAGGCCGCATCGAGCGCCGCTCCAGCACTTCCGACCTGGGCGGTACCATGCGCAAGGGCGCGCAGCGCTGCCCGGTCAAGCCCGGCACGCTGGCGCACGACATCTATGGCGACGAGGTGAACGAGCGCCATCGCCATCGCTACGAAGTGAACAACGTGTACGTGCCCAAGCTGGAAGAGGCCGGCATGGTCATCAGCGCCCGTACGCCCACCGAAAACCTGCCGGAAATGATGGAGTTGCCCAACCACCCGTGGTTCATGGGCGTGCAGTTCCACCCGGAGTTCACGTCCACGCCGCGCGACGGCCACCCATTGTTCTCGGCCTACATCCGCGCGGCGCGCAAGCACAAGCTGCAACGCGTGGCTGCGGAGCAGGGCTGAAGCCCGGAGGTCACCATGAGCCAAGATCCACACGTCTCGACCCGCAGCTATCCGATCTGCGGCTTCGAGATCGGCCTTGCCAAGCCGTTCTTCCTGATCGCCGGGCCGTGCGTGATCGAGTCGCTGCAACTGGCGCTCGATACCGCCGGCACGCTCAAGGAACTGACCGGCAAGCTGGGCATTCCGTTCGTCTACAAGAGTTCCTTCGACAAGGCCAACCGCAGCTCGAGCAAGTCCTTCCGCGGCATGGGGATGGATTTCGGGCTGAAGGTGCTGTCGGAGGTGAAGGCGCAGATCGGCGTGCCGGTGCTGACCGACGTGCACGAAACCGAACAGGCGCAGCCGGTGGCCGACGTGGTCGACATGCTGCAGACGCCGGCCTTCCTGTGCCGCCAGACCGATTTCATCCGCGCCTGCGCCGCCACGCTCAAACCCGTCAATATCAAGAAGGGCCAGTTCCTGGCGCCGCACGACATGGTCAACGTGGTGGCCAAGGCACGCGAGGCCGCGATCGAGGCGGGCGGCGACGGCGGCAACATCCTCGTGTGCGAGCGCGGTGCATCGTTTGGCTACAACAATCTCGTGTCGGACATGCGTTCGCTCGCTATCATGCGCGAAACGGATTGTCCCGTGGTCTTCGACGCTACCCACTCGGTGCAATTGCCAGGCGGACAGGGCGCGACCTCGGGCGGGCAGCGCGAATTCGTGCCGGTGCTGGCGCGCGCGGCCGTGGCCGTCGGCGTGTCGGGGCTGTTCATGGAAACGCATCCGGATCCGGCCCATGCCAAATCGGACGGGCCCAACGCCGTGCCGCTGGGGCGCATGGGCGACCTGCTGGCTTCGCTGATAGAACTCGACCGCGTGACCAAACGTCACGGGTTCCTCGAAAACGATTTCCAATAACTTCTTGAGACTGGATACCTATGAGCGCAATCGTAGACATCATCGGGCGCGAAATCATTGATTCCCGGGGCAATCCCACCGTGGAATGCGACGTCCTGCTGGAATCCGGCGCTATGGGCCGCGCGGCCGTTCCCTCGGGCGCGTCCACAGGCGCGCGCGAGGCCATCGAACTGCGCGACGGCGACAAGTCGCGCTACCTCGGCAAGGGCGTGCTGAAGGCCGTCGAGAACGTCAACACCGAGATCGCCGAAGCGCTGATGGGCCTCGATGCGCAGGAGCAGGCCTTCCTGGACCGCACCCTGATCGACCTCGACGGCACCGAGAACAAGGAGCGCCTGGGCGCCAACGCGATGCTGGCGGTCAGTATGGCCGTGGCCAAGGCGGCCGCCGAGGAATGCAGCCTGCCGCTGTACCGTTACTTCGGCGGCAGCGGCGCGATGAGCATGCCCGTGCCGATGATGAACGTGATCAACGGTGGCGCGCATGCCAACAACAACCTGGACATGCAGGAATTCATGATCCTGCCCGTGGGCGCCAGCAGCTTCCGCGAGTCCCTGCGCATGGGCGCCGAGGTGTTCCATGCCCTGAAGAAGCTGATCCACGACCAGGGCATGTCCACCGCCGTGGGCGACGAGGGCGGCTTCGCGCCCAACGTGGCGAACCACGAGGCGGCCATCCAGCTCGTGCTGCAGGCCATCGAGAAGGCTGGCTACGAGCCGGGCAGCCAGGTCGCGCTGGGCCTCGATTGCGCCAGCTCCGAATTCTTCCGCGACGGCAAGTACCACCTGGAAGGCGAGGGCGTGACCCTGAGCCCCCAGGAGCTGACCCACATGCTGGCCACCTGGTGCGACAAGTACCCCATCGTCTCCATCGAGGACGGCATGGCCGAGAACGACTGGGACGGCTGGAAATACCTGACCGAGCAACTGGGCAGGAAAGTGCAACTGGTGGGCGACGACCTGTTCGTCACCAACACCAGCATCCTCAAGCGCGGGATCGACCAGGGCATCGCCAACTCCATCCTGATCAAGATCAACCAGATCGGCACGCTGACGGAAACCTTCGCCGCCATCGAGATGGCCAAGCGCGCCGGCTATACCGCCGTGGTGTCGCACCGCTCGGGCGAGACCGAGGACACGACCATCGCCGACATCGCGGTGGCCACCAACGCGCTGCAGATCAAGACGGGCTCGATGTCTCGCTCGGACCGCATGGCCAAGTACAACCAGTTGCTGCGCATCGAGGAAGACCTGGGCGACGTTGCCCATTATCCCGGCCGCGAGGCTTTCTACAACCTGCGTTGATGCAACCGGCGCCGCGGCCGCCTTCGGGCGGCGTGGCGCCGCCAGCTAGGAGACGGGCTGCATGCGTCTGCTCACTCTGATAATCGCCTTGCTGCTGGTGCTGATCCAGTATCCGTTATGGCTGGGCAAGGGCGGGTGGCTACGCACCTGGGAACTCGAGCGCCACCTCGAGGCCCAGCGCCAGACCAACGACGAACTGCGTACGCGCAACGTGGCGCTCGATGCCGAGGTGCGCGACCTCAAGAGCGGCACCGCGGCCATCGAAGAGCGGGCCCGCTACGAACTCGGCATGCTGAAGCAGGGCGAGGCGTTCGTGCAGATCGTTGATAATCCTCCCGCCGGCACCGCCCCGGTCAACGCCGCCGGCCAGGCCGCTCCGCGCGCGCCTTCCACGCCGGCCGACCGCTAGATTCCCTGTCCCGGTGGCCTTCAGGCCTCGAAGTAGCCTGGCCCATCCATATCGGCTATCAATCCAGCCCGTCTTGGCTCCCAACCCAGCATTGCCCGCGTTCGTTCGCTCGAGGCCGCCGCATCCATGCCGGTGAACATGGCGAACCAGCCGAAATGCCCGGCGGCTTCTTCCGGCGCCAGGGCCACGACCGGCAGCTGAAGGCGGCGGCCGATCACCTCCGCGATATTTTTGAACGACACGCCTTCCTCGCCCGCCGCGTGGTACCGCTCGCCGGCGGCGCCGCGCTCCAGCGCCAGCCGGTAGAGCCGGGCGGCATCGAGCCGATGGACGGCGGACCAGCGGTTGCGTCCTTCGCCCACATAGGCGGCCACGCCTTTCTGGCGGGCCAGGCCGATGAGATGGGGGACGAATCCGTGATCGCCCTCGCCATGGACCGAGGGCGGCAGGCGGACCACCGATGCGTACACGCCGCATTCCGCCACGGCGGCGGCAGCGGCTTCCGAGGCGCGCGGAAACCTCGGAGAAGGAGGCGGCGGCATGTCGTCTTCGATCGCCAAGCGCCCTTGTGCCAGATGGGCCATTCCCGAAGTCACGATCAAAGGACGGCGCGATCCCGCGAGTGCGGCGCCCAGTGCTTCGATCGCATGCCGGTCCAGTTCGCAGTTGTCGGCAAATCTGGAAAAGTCGTGGTTGAACGCGGTATGGACCACGCCATCGGCGGCCGCGGCGCCGCTGCGTAGACTGTCGAGGTCTTCCAGCGAGCCGTGATGGACTTCGGCTCCGGCCGCGGCGAGTTGCGCCGCGCCGGCCTCCGAACGGGTCAGGCCGAGCACCTGGTGTCCCGCGGCTAGCAATTCCTGGACGACGGCCGAACCGACGAAGCCGGTCGCTCCGGTAACAAAGACGCGCATAGAGAGTCTCCTGGTCGAGAAGGGCCCCCACTATGGCGCTCTGTGCTTATCCAGGTAAAGTAGTGATCTTATACAGGTATAAGCACCAACAGGATTCGCATGCCGGCTTCCCACGACAAGCTCCTCGGCGCCTTTCTCAAGGACCGACGCGCAAGGCTCGACCCGGCTGCCTTCGGGATCGCGCTCAATCGCCGGCGCACGCCCGGATTGCGCCGGGAAGAGGTCGCCCAGCGCGCCCACATCAGCACGACCTGGTATACCTGGCTCGAACAGGGGCGCGGCGGCGCACCCTCCGCCGAGGTGCTCGAGCGGATTGCCCGCGCCCTCATGCTGACCGACGCCGAGCGCGAACACCTCTTCCTGCTCGGACTGGGCCGCCCGCCCGAGGTCCGCTACCAGGAGGCGGACGGCGTCACGCCGCGGCTCCAGCGCGTGCTCGACGCGCTGGAACTCAGCCCAGCCCTGGTGAAGACCGCCACCTGGGACGTCGTCGCCTGGAACCGCGCCGCCGCCGTGGTGCTGACCGACTACGGAAGCCTCGCGCCCGAGCAGCGCAATATCCTTCGCCTCGTCTTCTGCGACCCGAAGGTGCGCGCCGCGCAGTTCGATTGGGAACAAGTGGCCCGGTTCGTGGTGGCCGCGTTCCGGGCCGATGCAGCGCGTGCCGGCGCCGCGGCGCGTGTAGAGGCGTTGGTGGACGAACTGTGCCGCCTGAGTCCTGAATTCGAGACCATGTGGCGCGACCATGATGTCCGCAGCTACGGCGAAGGCGTCAAGCGGCTTCGGCATCTCACCGCCGGGTCCATTGCGTTCGAATATTCCGCCTTCGCGGTGGATGGCCGTCCCGACCTGGGCATGGTGGTCTACAACCCGGCGACGCCGGAGGATGCCGAGCGGATTAAGACACTGATCGACGCACAGGCTGCCACCTTGCCGATGCCGTCGTCGGGCTGATGATCGATTTGCGCTACGGCGCCAGAAGATCCCGGGTCTTGCCGTGTTCGCGCGCCGCCGATTGCATGGGCATCGCGATCTCGCGGCGAATCACCAGCAGGCCCGCGGCGCGCGCTTGGCGCACGTAGTCGTCCCGCTCCGAAGGGCTGGACAATTGGCGCAGCAGCGCGCGTATTCCGGGCAGGTAAGGGGCGTGCAGATAGGTCAGCCGCAGCACCAGCGTATTGGCTTCGAACAGCGTCTGGCCCGAGCGCGGCCCCATGCCGTTGCGGTAGCGGGAAAGATAGACGGTGTCGTGATGCAGGCGCTGGTAGTCGTAGTCAAGTTCGCGTGTGCCGGCCCGGCGGGCGTCGTCTGCCGAAAAATCGTCGAAGCTGGCCGGACGCGGGCTTAGCTGCTCGATGCGCGCCATGCGGATTCCATGGGTAGTGGCCCATCTGGCCATTCTCGCGCGGACGGCCGAAGCGAGGGCGGCCGGATCCGCCGCGCCGCCGATGCCCAGGGCCGGCGCCAATCCCCGTTCGAAAGCCTGGGCCATGGCCGCCGGTTCAGCTCCGGACACGGTCCCCGCCCGCGCGGCTTCGAACAGCGCGTAGCCCGCGGCCTGGCGCATCAGCAACCACCGGCCGGTCTCGAACGCACCGAAGCCGGCCAGCAGCAGGGGAAGGGCCACGACGACGAATTCGGCCATGGCGGCACCGCGGTGGAAGGAACGGGCACGCATGCTTCAACGAAGTGAAAGACGCCCAGCATGGGGGCCGAATGAGGATATGTCGATTGTGGGAACTACGCCGGAATGCGCCGAGGCACTTGTGAAGGGCGGCTGTCGACGCCTCTGTGATGAATTTTTCATGGCAACCGCCGACTTGTCGCGCGCGCGTTCGTCCTATTCGTAGGCTACTGCGGCTGCCGGCACCACATCGCACGCAAGTCTGCGCTTCGCGGTTACAGCGATTGTTTGCGCTCTGCATATCCCGTTGATCTGGCTTGTCATCCACGTGGCGGGAAGACGGGCTGAACAAGCCGTTGTACCGGAGGACCCGAGAGCTTGAACGCAAGTGCGGGGCGATCGGATCAACGCCGATGCGCGATGCCGAGCGGCAGTGCTACATGGGAATCGGAGCTTGACCGGCATCTGCCGGCCATAGGCATCGACGCCACGACGGCGTCTTCCCCTCGGTTCAGTGCCGCGACCCGCTGTGATGCCGCACCATGGCCGAGTCGTTGGCGAACAACTCCGCACAATCCACCGCGTCGAACTCGAAGCTCTTGACGCAATAGTCGCAATTGATCTGCACACGTCCTTGTTCGGCCAGGATGTCGTCGACTTCTTCCTTGCCGATGCGCAGCAGCACGTCCGCGACTTTCTCTCGGGAGCAGGTGCAGCGGTAGGTGACCGTGGCAGGGTCGAAGGTGCGCAGGGTTTCCTGCCAGTAAAGGCGCCGGATCAGCGCGTCGGGCGTGAGCGTGAGCAGTTCGTCGGACTTGAGCGTATCGGCCAGGATCTGCGCGCGTTCCCAGGTGTCCTCGGTAACCGCCGCAGGGTCTTGCGACTGCGTCTTTCCGCCGTGCTTGGGCAATTGTTGCAGCAGCACGCCGGCCGCGCATTCGGCGTTGGCGGCGAGCCAGATGCGTGTCTGGAGCTGCTCGGAGGCGAGCATGTAGTGCTCGAGCGCCTGGGCGACCGAATCGCCTTGCAGCGCCACGATACCCTGGTAGGGCTGCTGGCCGGGCTGGCGGTCTTGGGGGTCGAGCAGC
>Ga0180223_1000116_pt1 | contig 158030 bp, 130 predicted proteins | sample eDN5th30CKraftOP_FD_151337 | JGI IMG/M metagenome (GOLD analysis project Ga0180223, IMG submission 151337) | Enriched Organic Plus compost microbial communities from Emeryville, California, USA - eDNA 5th pass 30_C Kraft OP (version 2) (version 2) ...
ATCCGGAACAGAATTTGTATGAGTTTCTGTTACATGTTTCTGTAAGCAAACAACCCTAAATAGGTATTACACTGTCCCAAAGCAAGTTGCAATAAGCCTGTAGGGGGATTGTAGGTATATTTATCCCTCAAAATCGCCAATTTCATAACTGTTGTAGGGGTATTGTAGAATGCCTTAAATACTCCGGTTTAAACCTTAACCTTAGATTTGCGTTAACCTTTTGCATCGAAGTGCAAAGGATAAAACCAATTTGTTAACCATATTTAATAATTCGTCATTATGAAAAAAGGAGTTCTACATGCATTCATTATGTTGTGTATGTGCGTATCCCCATTTGCACTTGCCGCACAAACGCTGCATGTGACAGGTAAGGTGACGGCAGCGACCGATGGAAGACCATTGCCCGGTGTCACCGTTACCATACAGGGTACCGGTACTGCTGTTAGCACCGATAACTCGGGCTATTACACCATTGAGATACCCCAAGCCGGAGCGACACTGGTATTCCAGCAATTGGGGATGATGGCACAACACATCGAGGTCCGAACAAGCGGTGCGATCAACGTGTCGCTGGAAGAAGATCTCAGCACACTCGAAGAAGTGGTTGTAATAGGCTACGGAACACAAAAGAAAAGTGTAGTAACCGGAGCGATCACCAGCGTAAAATCCAGTGACATCGAAAATCAGGTGGTAGGTCGGTTAGAGACCGCACTCCAAGGCCGCACTTCGGGAGTAACAATCACATCCAACTCGGGCGCACCGGGTTCTCCCGCTTCGATACTGGTACGGGGCGTAACCACTATTAACAACAATACCCCCCTCTATGTCGTGGATGGGGTGGTCGTGGATGCAGGCGGGATCGATTACTTAAACGCATCCGACATCGAGTCAATCGAGGTATTAAAAGATGCGGCATCTGCAGCCATTTATGGAACCCGTGCGGCCACAGGTGTCATCTTGGTGACAACTAAAAAAGGACATGTGGGTGATATGCGGATCAATTATAACGGCTACTATGGCACACAGGCCCCCGCAAAAAAATTGGATTTGCTCAACGCTACCGAATATGCCACGATCCGGAATGAAGCTTCCCTAAACGACGGTGGTGGAATCATTTATCCTAACCCCGAATCATTGGGTGAGGGGACGGATTGGCAAAGTACCGTTTTTGAAAATAATGCGCCGATCCAAAACCATGAGCTGAGCATCAGCGGCGGAAGCGATCGTTCCACCTTCTATACGTCGTTCGGATACTTCGGCCAAGACGGGGTTGTGACACCAGAAATTTCTAACTATAACCGATACAACATACGTCTCAATTCCGACCATAAAGTCAAAAAATGGCTTAGATTCGGACAAAACCTAGGGTACTCTTACATCAAAAGCCAGGGGGCACTTGCAACCAACAGTGAATTTGGCGGTCCGCTTAGCTCGGCTATCAATCTTGACCCACTGACCCCGGCAGTAATCACCGACCCCGATGTAGCCAATCAACCACCCTATAGTACCCAGCCTGTGGTGCGGGACGCTAATGGAAATCCATACGGAATATCCACCAATGTGGCACAGGAGATGACCAACCCGCTCGCATATGTTGATACCCGTCTGGGAAACTACGGATTCTCTCACAACATTGTCGGTAATGTATTTGGCGAAATAGAGCCCATCGAAGGCTTACGCATCCGGTCTACACTGGGTGCCAAACTGGCTTGGTGGGGATCTGAAAGTTTCAGCGGTATTTATTACCTCAGTGCCGTACAAAACCGGTCCACCACCGAATTTTATCGCGCCCGTGAACAAGGTTTCAACTGGAACATTGAAAATACGATCTCTTACAGCCGTACTATTGAAGGCCACAATTTTACCGTGCTTTTGGGTCAAGGCGCCTACCTGAACAACCTGTCTAGCGGTACTTTTATTACCTTTAATAATATTGCGGCAACTAATTTTGAAGAGGCCACATTTAATCTCAAGGTCCCTAGGGAAGACATTATAGCCGATGCGAGGGATGGTATTACTCACAATCTGTCTTCGCTTTTCGGACGCATAACTTATGATTATAAGGAGAGGTACCTGTTTACCGGTATCATCAGGCGCGATGGGTCTTCTAAATTCGGAGCGAACAAGAAATACGGGATTTTTCCATCCGCATCGGTGGGATGGGTACTCACCAACGAAGATTTCTGGACCCCAAATAATATCTTGAACAACCTCAAAATCCGGGCTTCCTATGGGGTCGTAGGAAATGACAATACCGCAGACTTCCGCTTTGTTCCAACCATCGGCATGGGCAATGACCGGAACTATTTTTTCGGTATTGACAACATGTATATCGGTGCCAGTCCCAACGCGCCGGCCAACCCTAGCCTGGCATGGGAAGAAACCAGCCAGTTAGACATCGGTTTTGATGCTTCTTTGTTCCGGGATTGGACCCTTTCATTCGACTGGTACCAAAAAGAAACGTCCGGCATTTTGCGCACGGTGACCATACCGGGATACACCGGATTAGCCGATCCCTGGTATAACCTAGCTGACCTTGAAGCGAAAGGTTTCGAAGTGGAGCTGGGATACCGGAAAGCTATCGGAGATTTCAATCTCGCGGTCAATGGCAACATTTCCCGTACTACGAATACGGTTAATTATTTAGGGTCAGATGTGGCATTCACCGAAGATGGAGCCGGAAGTATCCAAAACCTCGCCAACAATGCACAGCGCACTACCATCGGCCAACCCTATAATTCGTTCTATGGATACAAAATCTTAGGCGTGTTCCAGAACCAAGCGGAAATTGACAACTATACCGGTCCAGAAGGCAATCCTATCCAACCCAATGCGGTGCCGGGAGATTTTAAATGGGCCGATCTGGATGGCAACGGCAGCATCTCCACAGATGACCGTACATTTTTGGGCACTGCCATTCCTACCTTGACATATGGGATGACCATCAATGCCTCCTATAAAGACTTCGACCTGATGATCTTCGGTCAAGGGTCTGCCGGAAACAAGATTTTTCAAGGGTTGAGGCGACTCGACATTACGAATGCCAATTGGCACAGTAAAATTCTCAATCGCTGGGTAGGTGAGGGAAGTACCAACGAACGCCCCCGGGCAACCCTTTCAGATCCCAACCAAAATTATTCAAAAGCTTCCGAATATTTCCTGGAAGATGGCGCCTACCTGCGCATCAAAACCCTGCAACTCGGATATACACTGCCCGTCACATGGGTCAGCAAAATCGGAATCAACAAAATCAGGGCATATGTAAGCAGCAACAACCTGCTCACGTTTACAAAATATACCGGGTATGATCCTGAAGTGGGTGGCGGCTCAGATACGTGGGGAATCGATGCCGGTGTGTATCCCCAAGCCCGCTCGTTTTTATTTGGCCTCAATTTGACATTATAATCATAAAACAGCATAATCATGAAACGAAATACCACTTATCTTACCCTCTCCATGATAGCCGCTGTGCTGATTGGGTTGGGTTCGTGTTCCGATGCATTTCTCGATCCGGATCCAAAAGGCACATTGATGGAAGAAACCTATTACAGTAATCCGGACGAAGCTTTGGCTGGCCTGGTTTCGGTGTATGATCCCATCGGTTGGCAAACAGCCGTATCGTACCTCAACTTTGGCGCGGTTAACAGTGCATCAGACGATCACGTAGCCGGTGGCGGTGGCCCCAATGACATGGAGACCTGGCAACGCTGGAGCAACTATACACTCAATGAGAGTCAGGGTCCGCAACAGGATTATTGGAACCGCAACTTCACGGGTGTATCCCGGGCCAATATTTTCATCCAGAAATTAGAAGCCGGCATTCCGGGGCTTAGCGAGGCAGTCACAGCGCGTTACCTTGCTGAGGCCAAATTTTTACGGGGCTATTTTTACTTCGACCTGGTGCGGCTATTCCGGAACATTCCTTTTTATTTGGAACCCTTAACCACGGACAACATGCGTGAGCAAGTCCAGGTGGATCCGACTGTCGTATATGCTCAGATCGAGCAAGATTTGAAAGATGCCTTAGCTGTATTACCCCCAACAGTGCCTGCTGCAACTGAAGGAGGACGGGCTACAAAGGGCATGGCACAGGCACTCTTAGGCAAAGTATACCTGTATCAAAAGAAATGGACAGATGCCGCCCGTGAACTCGCAGTTGTAAACGGAACGCCGGGTGGTACTAGTGAATATGGGTACCGCTTGTTGGAGAATTTTGAAGATGTCTTCCGCCCCGACAACAAATTTCACGCTGAATCCATTTTGGAAATTGTATGTTCGCAGGGTGGTGCCCGCACGTGGGATCATTGGGGGCAGTTCTACGGCAACGTAGCCACTACCATGTTTGGCCCAAGGGGATATAGCGGTCCCTATTATTATTCCGGCTGGAGCTTCTGCCCCATTACCCAGGAGTTGTATGATCTACTGCATTACGATCCGCGCTTCAAGGCAACCGTAGCAGATTTAGATAGCTTGGAAAAAAATGGGATTGCGCAATACGAAAAAGGATACATGAACACCGGATGGTTTATCCAAAAATACGCACCCTTGGTTGAATTTGCCGCCACATCTGGTGTGCGTGAACTGAATTACCCCCAGGATTACATCGAAATCCGTCTAGCCGATACTTACCTGATGGAAGCTGAGGCCCTCATTGAAGATGGGCAAGGCGGCGGACCCGGTACCCGCGCTTATCAATTACTTAATGCCGTAAGGGGCCGCGTGGGACTCAACCCGATAGAAGCCACATTGGACAATATTTTCCTCGAACGCCGGAAAGAGTTAGCCACCGAAGGCCATCGTTGGTACGACCTCGTTCGGTCAGGGAGAGCAGCAACCGCCCTGGCTTCCCGCGGGTTTGTCGCAGGCAAACACGAGGTACTGCCTATCCCGTATGCCGAATTGCTGAATACGCAATTGGTGCAACACGATGCGTATAAATAAGGGACACTATGAATAACAGACAATTAGTTATCATCAATTAGTTTGATATAAAAATGAACAGATATGCATTTACCTCCCCATTGAAAATGATCGTGGGCGGGCTTCTGATAACAATACTCCCTTTGCACGGTTGCAAGGAGGAAAAATACAGCTTGGGCAGCATCCCCGCTGCCGATTTTGAAATACAATCCGGGGATGACCCCAATACCATGGTGTTCGTCAATAGTACCCCTGGCACTTCAATTGCATATTGGGAAACCAGTACGGGTCAGAAATTTAAGGGAGACAATGTTTCGGCCAGATTTACGTTCGAAGGAGAATACGATGTGACATTGACAGCGGTCACTCCAGGCGGCATTGCCACCGTAACGAAGCGAGTAACGATCTCGCAAAGCGATCCTACTGCCTGCAATCCCGACCGCGCGCTTGGTTTTATCGCCGGATGTACCGAAAAAGTATGGCGATATAACCCGGAAGCCGGTGCATTTAAAGTAGGCGATCAAGGTCCTGATTCAGGCAATTGGTGGGCAAGCGGTACCGGCGAAGTCACGGGACGAGCCTGTGAATTCAACGATGAATTCACCTTTAAGTTTGATCCCGAAGGCACTTTTATCTACGACAACAAAGGCGATTTCTTTGCCGATGGATACCTTGGAAGTGCATCAACATCTTGTGAACCGGCTAGTAACCTGACCGGTAACCAAGCCGCGTGGAATTCGGGTACGTTTAAATTTTCGGTCACCGAAGGTACCGGCATTAACGGGTTGGGTCAACTACGGCTGGATGGCCGCGGTGCCCATATCGGTGTAAAAAAAGCCCACAACGGTGGTGAAACGCCGGAAGGTCCCGCCGGGGAATCCGTCACCTATGATATCATCGCAATGGAACAAAATGTCAATGGAGAAGGATATGACATCCTGAAAATCGGCGTAAACATCGGTGGGGCCGGTTGGTGGACCTTTACCTTGCGATCCGATAACTGATAAATACATCCCAATGAATTTTTATCACATGACAAGCTTTGTTTTATTCCCTTTTTTGCTCATCGCATGCAGCAAAGAACCGCGGGTACCGAATATTCCTGACCCCGAGCCGCCCAAGCCAAAGGAATATACCTTTACAACTGCCCCGTCCTGGGCGGATGAATTCGACTATGACGGACTACCCGATGAAACAAAATGGGGATACGATATAGGGGCAGGTGGCTGGGGCAACAACGAGTTGCAGTATTATACAGAAAAACGATTGGAAAATGCGAAGGTGGGCGATGGTGTACTCAACCTTACCGCAATCCGCGAGGACTACGAGGAATCTGACTATACCTCGGCGCGGCTGGTGAGCCGTGGAAAAGCGGACTTCCGCTACGGCCGGTTCGAAGTCAGGGCCAAAGTACCCCCCGGCGTGGGGACGTGGCCAGCAGTATGGATGCTCCCTACCGATTGGGAATACGGAGGATGGCCGGCATCGGGCGAGATCGATATTCTCGAACACGTAGGATATGATCAGGACGTTGTGCACATCAGTGTGCATACCGAGGCATATAATCACGTCATAGGCACCCAAAAAACCGCAACCAAGCGAATCGAAAATGCGACGACTGACTTTCACCTGTACCGCGTGGATTGGACTCCTGCGTATATCCGCGGATATGTCGATGATGTGCAGATTTTCAGTTTTACCAATGAAGGTGGCGGATTCCGCGTTTGGCCATTCGACAAAGGCTTCCATTGGCTCATCAATATTGCTGTAGGTGGCAATTGGGGCGGACAGCAGGGAGTTGATGAGGCCGCTTTTCCAGCCAGTATGGAAGTAGACTATGTACGGGTTTATGACCTCGTTGAAAATTGACCGGCTCTCACGAATGATTGCAATCAAACATATCACTTGGATAGGGGCGCTGTGGGCAATACTCGGCTGCTTGCGCGCTGATCCACAGCCCCCCAATATTCCTCCGCCGGAGCCACCACCCCCGAAAGAACGTATTTCTCTTTCGTTTACTCAACTCAGCCGCCTCCGGGCCGAAGGAAACAAGGTGGTCAATACACAAAACGAAGAGGTGGTACTGCGTGCCGTCGGCTTGGGGTATTGGCTGCTCCAAGAAGGCTACATGCTCAATCCACACGATCAAAGCAAGGCTGCGACCCAATGGCAAATGAAGCGGAATTATTACAACCAAGGACTAACGGAGGAGCAGGTAGAGACTTTTTATCGGCAGTGGCGGGATAACTTCATTACAAAGAAAGACATTGACTACATTGCTTCACTAGGTTTCAACTCCGTACGATTGCCAATGCACTACGACTTATTTCTCACCCCGGAACAGCGTGCCCTAAGGCATTCGGTCATCCGCAACCCAGCGACCTTGGATACGTATACCCATGCATTGGCAGCATGGAATGATACGGGCGACCTGTTTACAAAAGACGATCTGGATGGTTTTATCCTCATTGATCGCTTGTTGGACTGGTGCGCAGCTAATAACCTTTATGTTGTGCTCGATCTACATGCTGCGCCCGGTGGTCAAGGCACCGATATCAATATCGCAGACATTTTTGAACCGAATTATTTATGGTTAGGCCGGGATACCCAAGGGCGTCCCGTTTACCAGGACGTTACGGTGGCACTATGGAAAGCCATATCCGCCCGTTATCGCGATGACGACCGCATTGCGTGGTACGACCTTATCAATGAGCCCAATAATGTACCTCAAAACGCATGGATACAGAGCATCCACGAACGCATCATCAATGTAATACGCGCCAGCGGGGATACCCACCTGATCATGGTAGAAGGAAATGGGTGGGGGAACAATTACAACGGCTTATTACCGGGCGATTTCACCGACGCCAGCAACCTCATCTACAGTGCCCATCGCTATTGGATACCCGAGGCAGATGACCTGCAGCAAGATCCCGACCCCAATCAAATCAACCGCATCCGCAATCTGGTGAGTTTCAGAGATCGGCTGAATGTTCCGGTCTGGGTAGGCGAAACCGGAGAGAACACCAATGAATGGCTGCGCCAGAACATCCGGAAACTGGAAGATAATAACATAGGCTGGTGTCATTGGCCCCTCAAGAGACACGATACCAATCCAAATGCAGCACTAATGCGTATTCCGGGTAATTTCCCAACGGATGGAGCCGATGCGATGGATGTAGTGCTTGAGAGCATCCGATTTGAAAACTGCATTATTAATCCGGGTGCGGTCGCAGCAGTTGCCCCCATTCATTACTAAGTAAAACGACGACTTTTGAAAGATATACGATGAGAACATTCTTAGCCATACTATTTTTCGCGTTACTAGCCTCTGCCTGCCATCCTCCCCAAAGAAATTTTCTCAAAGCCCAAGGCCATCACATTGTCAACGGCCGGGGAGACACCGTCATCCTGCGTGGAATGGGCCTCGGCGGGTGGATGTTGCAGGAAGGTTATATGTTTAGACTGGGCTTCTTGGGTAGACAATACCGCATCCGCGCATGTATCGAAGATTTGGTCGGCGAAGAAAGGACGTCACAGTTTTATGAACAATGGCTGGCCAATCATACCCAAAAAGCAGATATCGACTCCATGGCAGCCTGGGGTTTCAACTCCATACGGCTTCCCATGCATTATAACTTATATACGCTTCCCGTGGAGGAGGAACCCGTGGTCGGCGAACATACTTGGCTGGAAAAGGGATTTGCAATGACAGACAGCTTGCTTGAATGGTGCAAAGCGAACCATATGTACCTCATCCTCGACCTCCATGCCGCCCCCGGAGGACAAGGTAATGATCTCAATATCTCCGACCGTAATCCCAACAACCCATCCTTTTGGGAAAGTGAGGCAAACCGAGTTAAAACCATCGCTCTATGGCGCAAATTAGCCGAGCGGTATGCGGAAGAAGAATGGATCGGTGGATATGATGTACTCAATGAAACCAATTGGGGCTTCGAGGATTCGACCGATTTCAGAGGGATAGCCGAGCGAACCAATGCTCCCCTAAGGCAGTTTCTTGTGGAGGTGACCCGTACCATCCGCGAAGTAGACACCAACCACATCATCTTCCTGGAAGGAAACGGATTCGCAAACAACTACCATGGCATTTTTCCGAAGTGGGACGATAACCTTGTACTTAGTTTTCACAAATACGGCAATCCAAATGTACAGGAAGCCATCCAACAGTTTCTTGACCTTCGCGAAGAACATAACATACCATTGTGGCTGGGTGAATCGGGTGAAAACTCCAACACATGGTTTACCGAAGCCATTGAATTGTGTGAAACCAATGGCATCGGGTGGGCATGGTGGCAAAATAAGAAAATGGGTATCAACCAACCCTTAGAAATCAAGGAGCCGGAAGGATATGCACATTTGCTTAACTATTGGTCGGGCAAAAGCGAAAAACCTGCTCCAGAAGATGCACTTCGCATCCTGAACGAATGGTTGGAAAACCTCAAACTGAAAAACAACATCTTCCATCCTGACGTGGTTGATGCCATGTTCCGGCAGGTGCACGCCCGCAACGCCCTTCCTTTTGTAAAACATTCAATCCGCGCGGGGTCCGTAGTGAATGCCGTAGACTTCGATTTAGGTCGGCAACGGGTTGCCTATTACGACACCGATACAGCGAGCTATCATTATACACCCGGTATGAATACGCAGGGGAACCGTGGTCACAGTTACCGCAATGACGGGGTAGATATCCGGCCCGATTCGTCGGGCTATCATATTTTTGATATCAAGGACGGTGAATGGCTTCAATACACCCTGGAAATCGATGAAGACGGACTTCAGCGTCTACAGTTGGAGGTGTCTAACGAAACGGATCATGGCCGAATCCAATTGAATATCAATGGAACATTATTGGAACAACCCATTTCAGTTCCCGCAACGGAGGGCGGACAACATTGGACACTCATTCCCATAGAGATTCCTGAACTCGCCAAAGGAGATTGTGTAATACGCATATTAGCTGAGGTAGGAGGGTTCAACTTTAAATCCTTCCGGTTTGGACGCTAACTTTCCGACATACATTGTTAAAAAATGTAAAAGTTGTTAAAAACGTTAAATACCTACATATCTGCTGATTAGGCCCTTATTTTTGTTTCAGCTTAATCAGTAAACCATGAAAAATAATACGTTACTTGTGTGGCTGTTACTACTCCCTGCATTGGGTACAGCCCAACTTAACCAGCCGATTAATTATCTTACCACGACCCGTGAATATCATTCAGCTACTGTGGGCGATACATTTACCGTAGCGATGCAACTGCCGAAAGATTATTATTCAGACACCACTCAACGCTACCCAATAGTTTTGCTGGTTGATGGTGACTTCTATTTCCCTTCGATGGCTCCCTTGATAAGGCAGTATGAAATGACAGGATTACTGCCTCCTTTGATTTTGGTAGGCATTGGATATGGTGATTTTCAAAAAATGGATTCGCTTCGCGTACGGGACTTCCTTTACCCGAAACCATTGGAATCAGACGAAATAACGGCTCCCGGCGGTGGACTCAATTTTTACAGGTTCATAACCACAGAGTTATTGCCGCAGGTGGAAATGGAAATACGGGTAGATACCACGCAGCGTACGCTCTTGGGGCATTCGTTTGGTGGATACTTTGCACTAGCGGCCTTGCTGCAACAGGTAAAAGAGGATCAAAACATCTTTTCCAACATCGTTGCGGCGAGCCCCTCGCTGTGGTATCATGATTTTTACCTGGATCGGCTACCCGACGAACTGGCTCTTCACAAGCCCGATAGTCGCCTAAACATGGTTCTAACAGCAGGCGGTTTGGAAAATAGCGAATGGACCCTCAATCCCATTTATAAATTGACCGTTGCTTTTAAAAATCAAGACATCCAACATGTATATTTGAATGCTTTCATTTATAACTTTTTGGATCACATGGACACGGGCCAATTAAGCTTTATCAAGGGACTCCAAAGTTTTTTCAATCAGCCCCCTACTCAATAACCACGGCGGTGCCGCTGGCGGTGACCATAAGCATGCTGCCCCCGCTCCCCACGGTTTCGTAGTCAAGATCCACTCCCACTACCGCATTAGCCCCCATAGAAGCTGCATATTGCTGCATTTCATAAACAGCCGTCTCCTTGGCTTCCCGCAAGACTTTTTCATAGGATCCAGAACGACCACCGACGATATCTCGTATTCCAGCAAAGATATCCCGGAAGAAATTCGCTCCGATGATGGTTTCCCCACTCACTAAACCTATATATTTAGTGATTCTTTTCCCTTCTACCTGAGGTGTTGTTGTGATAAGCATGGCAATTGACTTTTACCATTTGGATGGTATTCAACCGGAAATGTTACATAAAAAGTAACTACAGGCTACGGCTAGGCGAATCGTATATTATCAAGGTCTCCACGCAAAACCGAAAAAGACACGCTTACGGCTTTGCGTGGAATCCCTGCTAGTGTTAATCGATCCGTTGGAAATTGCCATTCTTATCAAACTGCAATTCCATCCCATTGGATAACTTAACTTCCTGCCCACGGTCATCCAATTCCCAGTCTAATATGAAATAGTCGGAATAATTGGCGTTTACGTAAGTAAGTATGCTGGAGGGAATAACGCTATCCGGCAGCTTTTTTGAGCCTTCTACCCCCACGATATTTCCGTTTTTGTCAAAATCCAGATTATAACCTTCGCTCAGGTACACATCGTAGGATGTCTTCAGATCGTCACGCTCCTTTACCACTTGGAGAATCTCATGTTCCGGAAAATGTTGTGTAATATAGGTCTGGGCTTTGGAAGGAAGTCCGTCTGCGGAAACCACCTTTTCCTTATCACAAGCTGCAACCAATACCAATACTGCACTTAATAGAACCATCAGATAGTTTGTTTTTTTCATGATTATGTATTTTGTTATTCTTGAATTTTACACAAGACAACGTAAGAGCAATATACCCTTACTCATTCATAAAAAAAATCACCTAACCGTTAACTACTTTGTTAAGTATCGCTATATACAGATGGATTCCCTCGTCTATTTCATTCAGGTAAATAAATTCATCAGCCATGTGTGAACGGGCAGAGTCCCCCGGACCCAACTTGAGCGAAGGAATATCCAGTAGTGCCTGATCACTGGTGGTTGGCGATCCATAGGTAGTCCGCCCCAGCGCAAGGCCAGCCTGTACAATGGGATGATCTTTGGGTATCGAGGAGGGTTTAAGCCTCAACGAACGGGGCTTAACGTCACAGGTTACATGCCGCCGGATAATGTCAAGTACTTCTTCATTGCGATAGGCATCCGTTACCCGGATATCTACTACAAATTCACATGTAGCGGGTATAACATTGTGCTGTGACCCGGCATGGATAACAGTGACACTCATCTTGATCGGTCCGAACTCTTCCGATTCTCTAGGAAAACGATAGGTGATGAACCACTCAATATCTCTGAGCGCCTTATAAATGGCATTGTCGCCTTCTTCACGGGCTGCATGACCTGCTTGGCCATGGGCCACACAATCCAGCACCATCAGTCCACGTTCTGCAACGGCCAACTGCATCAGCGTCGGTTCGCCTACAATGGCAAAATCCAAGGAGCCTATATCGGGGACGATCAGTTCCAATCCATTGATCCCGGATATTTCCTCCTCTGCCGTCGCCGCAATGCAAAGATTATACTTGAGTCCTTGCTGTGAATAAAAATATAAAAAAGCGGCAATCAATGACACCAAACATCCACCGGCATCGTTACTGCCCAATCCATACAAAATACCATCTTCTATGTCGGGTGAAAACGGATTACGTGTGTAGCCGGTGTTGGGTTTTACCGTGTCATGGTGCGAATTAAGCAAGATAGTCGGTTTAGCCGGATCAAAAAACTTGTTATAAGCCCAAACATTGTTCATCTTCCGATACGTGCGCACGCCCCGTTGCTGCAGAAACCGCTCAATCGTATCGCCTGTTCGGTTCTCTTCCCTGCTGAACGAAGGGATACGAATAAGATCCCTCAGGAGCGATGTACTATCCTGGACCAGTTTTTCAATCATTGTAGAGTCCTCCGGCTTTCAACGCCGACAATTTGATCCCCTTTATAAAAGCTGAACTGAACCCATTGTGTTCCATTTCATTCAATCCGGCTATCGTACAGCCCTTGGGTGAAGTAACCTTGTCGATTTCTCCTTCCGGATGGCTCTGCGTTTGCAATAATAAGTCTGCCGCACCCTTAGCGGTCTGAACCGCCATTTTTAATGCATCATGCGCATGAAATCCGATTTCTACGCCCCCTTGGGATGCGGCCCGGATCGCACGGAGGAAGAAGGCGATGCCACAGGCACATAGCGCCGTAGCGGACGTCATCAGATCTTCGTTAATGGTCACTACCGAACCGACCGTTTCAAATAGCTGGGTCACCCGTTGCAACTCTTCCTCCGAAGCATTATCAGACGCGATACAGGTCATCGACTGACCAATGGCAATGGCTGTATTGGGCATAGCACGGACAACCTGCACATTATTGCCTAACTTGTCGCGTACATCGGCGCAGGTAACCCCCGAAATTACCGACACTACAATGTGCTTTTCGGGCGATACAACAGGAGCAATTTCTTCCAACACTTTTTTCAATTGCTGTGGCAAAACAGCCAATACGATAACATTGGCGTCGAGGATGGCCACTTTGTTGTTATCACTCACCTTGAAGCCGTCCGCGGCCTCCTCGCTCAATGACTTGAGATTTCTCCGCGTCAAGGTGATATCTTGTGCTTGGCAATATGCTTTGTTAACCAACCCCTTGGCCAAGGAAAGGCCAATATTCCCACCTCCAATAATCGTTATCTTATTCATTTTCAGGTTATATTATCGTAAATTACAAGTTCACCCTTATCCCCTACTCCTCAATCTGATATCCGGCGCCGACAACTGCCCTCACCGCACCAGTCTTGTCCCGAAGTGCTGTTCGCGCAACAAATGCAGATCTTCGGCATGGCCAATGCATACTTCATCCACTCCCTTACTAATGGCTTCAAATGCATTGTACAGTTTGGGCACCATCCCATCAGCAATGATTCCCGACGTCTTCAACTGCTCAAATTCTCCTGCACGTATTTCAGGGATTATAGCATTTTCATCAGTAATATCGCGGAGTACACCACGCTTTTCAAAACAATAAACCAAAGACGTGGCATACTGGGCCGACAGGGCTACAGCTAATGCAGCAGCAATGGTGTCGGCATTGGTATTTAGCAACTGCCCGTGTCCATCATGCGTAATGGCAGAAAATACCGGTGTAAAACCAGCATTCACAAAAGTCGCGACTGTGTCGGTGTCGACAGAACCTGGCAGGATATCGCCTACAAACCCATAATCGACCGTCTTCACCGGGCGCTTTACGGTCCGGATCGCGTTTCCATCGGCACCACTCAATCCAATGGCATTACAGCCTTTCTCTTGTAACTCGGCGACAATCTGTTTGTTGGTCAACCCCGCATACACCATGGTTACGATGCGTAACATCGCTTCATCGGTGATGCGCCGGCCTTCCACCAACTTGGCCTCAATACCTAAATCTGCGGCCATCCGGGTTGCAATCTTTCCACCACCGTGGACTAATATTTTATATCCGCGCAGGTTGGCAAAACGCTCCAAAAATCGTCCTAACCCTTCCGCATCATCAATGATGTTGCCTCCGATCTTAATAACCCACAATTTTGCTCGCATCTTTGCCTTATTTTTCCTGTAATTGTTCGAGCATACGCTTTAATACCGCTTGTGCCGCCCATACACGGTTTCCAGCCTCCTGGATCACCAGTGCATCGGGACCATCCAGCACCTCACTGGCTAATTCCAAATCGCGGCGCACAGGTAGGCAGTGCATGACCTTGGCGCCATTTGTCAACGCTAATTTGCTTGAATCGATCATCCACTTCCCCTCAACCGGATGGATCTTACCGTAATCTTCATAAGAGGACCAGTTCTTCACATAGACAAAGTCTGCTCCCTTAATTGCTTCATCCAGGGAATGAATGAGGTCAGCACCGTCCGTAAATTCTTCAGCAAGCGCATATCCCTTTGGATGTGCAATGGTAAAATTAACCATTCCTTCGGCTTGAGCCCGGCACATCCATTCTGCAAAAGAGTTGGGCACAGCTTGCGGAAGCGCCTTAATATGTGGAGCCCAAGTCAGAACGACTTTGGGAGGTCTAATCGTTTCCTGCCAATATTCCCGTATGGTAATCAGGTCCGTAAGGCTCTGTAAGGGATGACGTGTCGCACTTTCGAGGCTAATCACTGGTACCTTGCAGTAGTCGATAAACTTTCTGAACAGGCCCTCACTGTAATCTTCCTCACGGTCCTGCAATTTGGGAAAAGACCGTAAGCCTAGGATATCGCAATATTGCCCCATTACGGCCGCAGCCTCTCGGATATGCTCCACGGTATTTCCATCCATGACTACTCCATCTTTCGTCTCCAATGCCCACCCCTCCTTATCCATATTCATGACCATCACATCCATACCCAAATGAATGGCAGCCTTTTGGGTGCTCAATCGGGTTCGTAAACTTGGATTGAGAAAAACCAAACCCAGGGTCTTCCGCTTGCCCAGGTTTTCAGCGGCAAACGGATTGCTTTTTAATTGCAGGGCCTCATCTACCAATTGAGATAGATTATCTACATCCGCTACAGAAAAAAATTGTGTCATTCGCGTAAACTTATCTGCTATATTATCCAATATCTAAAATTCCCTCAGCCTTTCATCCAGTGCTTCGAGAAACCGATCTGCATGGTTTTTGGTTATCGTCAGCGCTGGCAACAACCGGATCACATTCGGTTTAGCTTCGCCTGTGAAGATACGGTTTTTAGCCAACAAATCACGCTTGATCGTGTTCAGCTCTTCCGGGAGATCGATACCGATCATCAGCCCTCTGCCACGTACTTCCCGGATGGCAGCAAAATTCGCCAGTTCCGCAACCAGGTAGCCGCCCACCTCGGCTGCATGCTGCATCAGCTCTTCATGCTGGATGACTTCCAACACCGCCAATGCGGCTGCACAAGCAAGGTGATTGCCGCCAAAGGTAGTACCTAACATTCCGAACCAGGGTTTAATGGCAGGCGATATGGCAATGGCACCGATGGGGAATCCGTTGCCCATGCCTTTGGCCATGCTGTATATGTCCGCATCTACTCCTGCATGATCATGTGAATAAAACCGGCCGGTACGTCCGTATCCACATTGCACCGAATCGGCGATAAATACAGCGCCGTATTGGGTAGTCAATGCCCGGATCTTCTGTAAAAATTCATTAGAGGCCACCCGTATTCCTCCTACTCCCTGTATGCCTTCTATGATCACGGAAGACACTTCTTCACCAAATGTGGAAAAAGCATGTTCCAGTGCTTCCACATCATTGAAGGGAAGGAAAACAACATTGTCCGTCTCGTTCACAGGAGCAACAATCTTCGGATTATCAGTAGCTGCTACCGCCAAGGAAGTGCGTCCATGGAATGCACCCCTAAAAGCAATAACTTTTTTTCGGCCATTATGGAAGGAAGCTAACTTCAATGCATTTTCGTTAGCTTCCGCCCCCGAGTTACATAGGAATAACTGATAATCAATTTTTCCAGAAACCTTCCCCAATAATTCAGCGAGCTGTTGTTGCAAAGGCATTTCAACAGAGTTTGAATAAAATCCGATCTGTGCCAACTGTTCGGTAACACGTTTCAGGTAATGGGGATGGGTGTGGCCGATAGAAATCACCGCGTGCCCGCCATATAAATCAAGGTATTCATTTCCCTGGGCATCCCAAACCGTGCTGCCCTTGGCTTTCGTTATAGCCACGGGATTAATAGGATATACATCAAATAGGTTCATACACTATACTATTGTAATAAAAAACCCGTTTTTCGAAATCAAAAAACGGGTTCAACTCATTCAATGAACTAATTCGCTTAGTCTTCTTTCTCTTTCTCTTCTTCCTTTGGAGTTTCTTCCGTTTCGGTAGCAGCCTCTTCTACATCGGCTGCCTCCTGCTCGCTGGCTACCTCAGCCACCGGCTCATCCTGTGTTTCCGCTTTTGGTTCCTCGGCTACTTCCTCAACAGCAGTAGTCGCGGCAGCTTCCGCTCCGGATTTCTTCTTGCCTCCGCGTCGTCGCGTAGATTTACGCTCGGCGGCAACTCCATCTTTTTTGTATACCTCGTTGTAATCAACCAACTCGATAAATGCCATTTCCGCATTGTCACCCAACCGATTTTCCAACTTAATGATGCGTGTATATCCACCGGGCCGATTGGCAACTTTCTCCGAAATCTCACGGAAAAGGATTGTCACCGCTTCCTTGTCCTGCAGGTAGCTAAATACAATCCGCCGTGAATGCGTAGTGTCGTTCTTCGATTTCGTAATTAAAGGTTCTACATATTGACGCAGCGCCTTGGCTTTAGCCAATGTAGTGGTAATACGCTTGTGTTTGACCAGCGAAGTAGCCATGTTAGCCAACATCGCTTTACGATGACTTGCTGTGCGGCCCAAGTGGTTGATTTTCTTTCCGTGTCTCATTTTGTTTTTAAAATTTGTGCATACCGTCTCCGATCGCTATCGGAGGGAATTATGCACCAGGTCGCTAACTATTTTGCTGTATTATTCTTCATCAAGTTTATATTTGGCTAAATTCATACCAAATGACAAACCTTTTGATTTTACCAATTCCTGAATTTCACTTAGGGATTTTTTACCAAAGTTTCTGAATTTAAGCATATCTGCTACATCATACGTCACCAACTCGGCAAGCGTACGGATATCAGCAGCTTTCAAACAGTTGAGAGCGCGTACCGACAAATCCAAATCGACCAACTCGGTCTTCAGGATTTTACGCATATGCAGAATTTCCTCGTCAACTACCTTGGTCTCTTCCTTCGCCTGAGATTCGAGCAACATATTCTCGTCAGAGAAGAGCATGAAATGCTGAATCAGAATTTTTGCAGCTTCCTTCAACGCATCCTCAGGGTGGATTGAACCATCGGTCGAAATATCCAACAATAATTTCTCGTAGTCAGTCTTTTGCTCTACCCGATAATTCTCAATCGTATATTTCACGTTCTTAATCGGCGTGAAAATCGAGTCAACGGCAATTAGCCCTACCGGACCATCGGCCACCTTATTCTCTTCCGCATTCACATATCCGCGACCCTTTGCAACATTGAGTTCCAACTCAAGTGTTACTGAACTCTCCATATTGCAGATCACCAGATCCGGATTCAATACCGTAAAATTGTTAGAAAAATTAGTGATATCCCCGGCCTGCAATTGATCCTGCCCATTGATAACCATAAAGATCTTTTCGGACTCGCCCATTTCTCCGGTTTTCTTGAAACGTACTTGTTTCAAGTTAAGGATAATCTCCGTTACGTCCTCCACAACACCTTTTATCGTGGAAAACTCGTGCGATACCCCCGAGAAACGAACCGACGTAATTGCATATCCTTCGAGTGAGGACAGTAGAATACGGCGTAAAGCATTACCAATGGTCACACCGAAACCCGGTTCCAATGGACGAAATTCAAACGTGCCATCGAAATCCGTTGATTTCTGCATGATAACTTTATCAGGTCTTTGAAATGCTAAGATTGCCATGTATTTATTCTTATGTTTGTTTACAAAAATTGCTATACAACAGGAGCGCATAAGCCAACCGGTTATGCTTTCCTGCAGCGTTATTTATTTGGAGTACAACTCGACAATTAAGTTCTCCTTGATGTTTTCGGGGATTTCAGACCGCTCGGGGTAATTAAGGAATTTTCCCGTCAAGCTGCTAGCATCCCATTCCAACCAGCTGAATTTATTTATTTTGTGCCCAGCTACCGAATTGGTGATTGCCTCAAGTGATTTCGAGCGTTCACGCACGGCAACCACGTCACCCGGGCGGAGGTTATAGGAGGGTATATTTACCACTTCACCATTTACCGTAATATGCTTGTGACCGACCAACTGACGTGCAGCTGAACGCGTCGGGGCAATTCCCAACCGATAAACAGTATTATCCAAACGAGCCTCTAAGAGCTTAAGGAAAACTTCACCGGTAATTCCTTGCTTGGCAGATGCTCTGGCAAAAAGATTCGCAAATTGACGTTCCAATACTCCGTAGGTATACTTTGCCTTCTGTTTCTCCAGTAGCTGGATTGCATATTCTGACTGCTTACCCCTACGTTTTGAAACCCCGTGTTGTCCGGGAGGATAGTTTTTACGTTCTAATGCTTTGTCAGGCCCGAAAATTGGTTCTCTGAACTTACGGGCAATTTTGGACTTTGGTCCGGTATATCTCGCCATATAATTGTTGGTTTTAAAGTATCTTTCAGCCTATAGCTGAAGAATCTTAGCTTTAAAAAATTTGTGTTATACTCTTCTGCGTTTGGGAGGGCGGCAGCCGTTGTGGGGCAGCGGCGTAATGTCCCGAATAGCCGTCACCTCGATACCCGAGTTCTGCAACGTGCGGATCGCCGACTCACGTCCGGCACCGGGGCCCTTTACATAAACTTCTACTTTCCGCAAACCTAAATCATGTGCTACTTTGCCGCAATCAGCAGCTGCTTGAGAAGCCGCATAAGGCGTGTTTTTCTTCGATCCTCTAAAGCCCATTTTACCGGCACTTGACCATGAAATTGTTTGCCCTTGATTGTTGGTAAGCGTAACGATTATATTGTTAAACGTGGCATTGATATGCGCCTGACCTACCGGCTCAATGACAACAATACGCTTTTTGCTTACTTTTTTACTCTTAGCCATTTTACTTTTTAGATGTGAGATATAAGATATGAGATATGAGATTTATCACTTATCGTATTTCCTTTGTTTATGTTATTATTAGAGAAGATATTCCCGATATGCAATTTTCTCATATCTCAAGTCTAACTTCTCAAATCTATCGATTATTTAGTAGCTTTTTTCTTGTTTGCAACCGTCTTACGTTTCCCTTTCCGCGTACGTGAGTTATTTTTTGTCCGTTGGCCACGAACAGGCAAATGTTTACGGTGGCGTAGACCCCGGTAACAACCGATATCCATTAAGCGCTTGATATTCAGCTGAACTTCCGAACGGAGAGCGCCCTCAACCTTGATTTCATCATTGATGACGGTACGGATAGCAGACAACTGATCGTCGTCCCAATCCTGAACCTTCACGTCATAGTCGATACCAGCCTTATCTAAAATCCGCTGCGCTGTCGACCGACCGATTCCGTAAATGTATGTGAGGCCTATCTCTCCTCTTTTGTTTTTCGGTAAATCTATACCTGCGATCCTTGCCATATATTATTAAGTGATTTTTTATCCCTGACGTTGCTTAAATTTAGGGTTCTTTTTATTGATTACAAATACCTTCCCTTTGCGACGGATAATCTTGCAATCCGCGCTACGTTTCTTGATGGATGCTCTGACTTTCATGATCTTACTATTATTCCTTTTACGGGATGCCTGCTTTTGGCACAACGCGAAACACGCTTAGGTATTCGCTTTCTATTTTTTTACTTTTTATTCTTTACTTATAACGATATGTTATTCTTCCCTTTGTCAAATCGTACGGCGACATCTCCAGTTTTACGCGATCTCCCGGCAAAATCTTAATGTAGTGCATCCGCATCTTTCCTGAAATATGGGCGATAATTTCGTGCCCATTTTCCAATTCCACACGAAACATAGCGTTGGAAAGTGCTTCCTTAATGACTCCGTCTTGCTCAATTGAGGCTTGTTTAGCCATATAGTCTTGATTATTATCTAATTATACCCCCACACAAACAGGGATGCAAAGATAAGCAAAAAAAATTGAATGTCAATTCTTTTTATCCAAAACTTCTTCAATATAAGAAAAAGTAGTCAATACATCCGGTACTCCTTTACGGATAGCAACCATATGCTCATAATGGGCCGATGGTTTCCCATCCGCTGTACTTACGGTCCATCCATCATCCCAAAACTTCACACCCGCCTTTCCCATGTTGATCATGGGCTCGATACAGATAACCAGTCCGGTTTCTAATTTTGTTCCTGACCCTCGCTTGCCGTAATTGGGTACTTCGGGTTTTTCGTGCAGTTTGAATCCCACTCCATGCCCAACTAACTCACGGACAATACCGTACCCGTACTGGGTTACATGCTCCTGTACTGCATAAGCAATATCCCCTACACGTTTACCTGATACCGCCTGCTCAATGCCCAATTCAAGGGACTCCTTTGTTACCCGAAGAAGTTGCTTGACGTCGTCACCGATTTCGCCGACCGCAAACGTATATGCAGAATCGCTAATATATGTATCTAACTCAACCCCTCCGTCTACCGATACAATATCACCCTCACGCAACTCGTAGTTACCCGGGATTCCATGTACCACCTGATCGTTTACCGATATGCACAACGAATTAGGAAATCCGTTGTAATTCAAAAATGCAGGCCGGCCACCGTGATCATGAATATAATCATAAGCCAGCTTGTCCAAAGCTAACGTGGTCACACCCGGTCTAATTTCCCTGGCTATTTCACCAAGCAACTGCGAAAGTACCGTTGCCGACTTTCGCAGTTGTTCAATATCATCTGCTGATTTGTAATATACTTTAGACATGCTAAAGATTATATAACCGATTGGGTAGGCCCAGAAGCAACCGGAGCACGCCCTTTGATGCGACCGGTCTTCATCAGTCCATCGTAATGACGCATTAACAGGTGGCTCTCAATTTGCTGAAGGGTATCCAACACAACCCCAACGAGAATCAGCAACGAAGTACCGCCATAGAAATGAGCAAATTGGTTGTTCACCCCAAACAGGCTTGCAATGGCCGGCAAAATGGCTATTATAGCCAGGAAAATTGCCCCCGGAAGTGTAATCTTGGAGATGACGCTGTCAATATAGAAATTGGTGGCATGCCCAGGTTTTACACCAGGTATAAACCCACCGTTTTTCTTCATATCCTCTGACATCTGCTGCGGGTTTACCATAATGGCCGTATAGAAAAATGTAAATGCGATGATCAGGATCCCAAACGTAATGTTATAGGCTACCGAGGTGTAATTACTTAACGACGTTAAAAACGACGATTGCAAATTCGGAAAAAACTGACCAAGGCTCATCGGCACGAACATAATGGCCTGAGCAAAGATAATAGGCATTACACCGGCGGCATTTACCTTCAACGGGATGTATTGCCTAACACCGCCATATTGCTTATTGCCTACTATTTTCTTAGCGTATTGTACCGGGATTTTACGTACCCCCTGCACAATCAGGATCGTAAAAATCACGACAAAGAATAATGCGATAAATTCCAGCAATAATGGAATTGGACCGCCACCACCGGTACTCATCCGCGAAAACCATTCGGCGGTTATACCACTAGGCAATTGCGCAATGATTCCCACCATGATAATTAGTGAAATACCATTCCCAATTCCTTTATCGGTAATCTTCTCTCCAAGCCACATCACAAAAAGCGTCCCCGCTGTCAAAACAAAAGCCGATAAGATGGTAAACATCGGATCTGCGATCATTTTAGCTCCACCGTCAATCTGCGTCCGTACGTACGCAATAGATTGCACCAATGTAATAGCCAACGTAAGGTAACGGGTGATCTGATTCATTTTTTTACGACCGCTCTCTCCCTCTTTCTGCATCTTCTGAAAATAGGGTATCGCGATCCCCAGCAATTGGACAACGATGGATGCCGAAATGTAAGGCATCACGCCCAATGCGAAAATTGCTGACCGGGAAAAAGATCCCCCGGCAAACATATCAAGCAAGCCCAACAATCCTTCTTTGGCTTCATGTTGAAGCGCTGCGGGATTAACACCCGGCAATACAATATGGCATCCAACACGGTAGATCAAAAGAAACAGAAGCGTATTCAAGATACGCGTTCTTAGATCGTCGATCTTCCAAATATTGGCCAAGGTTGTGATTAGCTTCTTCATGTATTAAAGTTTTACAATCGAGCCGCCTGTTGCTTCAATCGCCTTCTGCGCCGTGGCTGAAAATGCGTGTGCTTTTACTTCGATCTTGGATGTCAATTCACCCCTGCCCAAAATCTTCACCAAGTCCTTTTTTGAAACCAGACCATGAGATTTCAGCACGTCAAAATCTATCGTGGAGAGATTGTATTTCTCTACCAGCCCTTGCAGCGCATCCAAGTTGATCCCGACATATTCGACACGATTCAGATTTTTGAAACCCGACTTTGGAACACGACGCTGCAACGGCATTTGTCCACCTTCAAAACCGATCTTAGTACTGTTTCCAGAGCGTGATTGAGCTCCTTTATGACCACGTGTAGAAGTACCTCCGCGACCGGATCCTGTTCCGCGGCCTATACGTTTCCTATTCTTTACGGATCCTTCTGCTGGTTTTAGATTACTTAAATTCATCTTCAAAATTGCTATTGTGTTATACCTTCGCTTTCACTAAACAGGTATAACGATTAAACGTATATTATACTTGTTCTATTGCCACCAAGTGGCTCACTTTGCGTACCATACCGATAATGGACGGTGTTGCCTCTACCTCAATCGTATGATTAATTTTACGCAACCCCAATGCCTGAATCGTCCGCTTCTGGCGCTCGCTCCGATCGATGGTACTCTTAATCTGGGTGATTCTAATCTTTGCCATAATCGTTATCCGTTAAATACTTTATTCAAATCGACCCCACGTTGCTGGGCAACGGTATAGGCGTCACGCATTTTCAGGAGCGCGTCAATCGTTGCCTTTACCACGTTGTGTGGGTTGGACGATCCCAGGGACTTAGCCAATACGTCAGTAACACCCGCACTTTCCAAAACAGCACGCATCGCACCACCTGCCAATACACCTGTACCATGTACCGCCGGTTTAATCAACACATTACCTCCGGAGTATTTGCCATATTGCTCGTGGGGAACCGTTCCTTTGATAATGGGCACCTTAATTAGATTCTTTTTCGCGTCGTCAATTCCCTTCGTAATGGCTTCCGTTACCTCCTTGGCTTTGCCCAAACCATAGCCAACCACCCCATTCTCATCGCCTACTACGACAATAGCAGAGAAGCTGAACGTACGTCCTCCTTTGGTTACCTTGGCCACGCGTTGAATACTTACCAAGCGGTCCTTCAGCTCTATTTCGCTTGATTTTACTCTTTTTATGTTGCTTAATGACATGTTTTCGATATTAAAAATCCAAACCTGCTTCCCGGGCACCTTCGGCAAGCGATTTCACGCGACCATGGTACAAATACCCATTACGGTCAAACACTACTTTACTAATCCCTGCTGCCAATGCCTTTTCAGCAATCAGCTTCCCTACTGCCTTAGACTGTTCCACTTTGGTACCTGATGCGGAAAAATCCTTGGTTAACGACGATGCAGAGACCAACGTTACACCGGCTTTATCATCAATTACCTGTGCATAGATACCCTTGTTACTCCTGTATACAGACAAACGCGGACGCTCCGAAGAACCGGACAGGCGCTTCCTGATCCCTCTTTTTATGCGATCCCTACGCGATACTTTTGTTCCTGCCATGATGAATTATTTTTTAGCTGCTGATTTACCTGCTTTCCGGCGCAATTGCTCACCAGCAAATTTAATACCTTTTCCTTTATACGGTTCCGGTGCACGCAATGACCGGATTTTCGCGGCAACTTGACCTAACAGCTGCTTGTCAATGGATTCCAACGTAATGGTTGGGTTCTTCCCTTTTTCCGCAGTGGTGGAAACCTTCACCTCTTTGGGCAGAATCAATACCACCTGGTGCGAAAAACCAAGTGTCAAATCCAACGTACTTCCCTGTGCATTTGCACGGTATCCCACACCTACCAACTCTTGGGTGGTCTTGTACCCCTCGGTCACGCCAACAACCATGTTGTTCAGAAGCGAACGATATAATCCGTGCAACGCTTTGTGCCGCTTCTGGTCTGTAGGGCGTTTTACCAATAGCTGCCCGTCTTCCTGCGTCACCGTAATGTCACCATCTACCTGCTGGGTCAACTCACCTTTAGGTCCCTTAATGGTTACTAAATTTTTATCAGACACCGTGATCGTCACTCCTGCCGGTATGGCGATCGGTGCTTTTCCAATTCTTGACATGTCGTCTCTTCCTCCTGATTAATATACGTAACATAATACTTCGCCACCGACATTTTGAAGACGTGCTTCCTTGTCGGTCATGATTCCTTTCGAAGTAGAAAGGATGGCGATTCCCAAACCATTCAATACCCGTGGCATATTGTCCACTCCCGCATATTTCCTGAGGCCCGGCTTGCTTACCCGCTTTAAGGTACGGATAGCCGAAACTTTGCTGACCGGATTATATTTCAATGCGATCTTGATGGTTCCCTGTACGGTATCATCGTCAAACTTGTAATTGGAAATGTAACCTTTGTCGAAGAGCACTTTCGTGATCTCTTTCTTAAGGTTTGATGCAGGAATTTCCACAACCCTATGGTTGGCCTTAATGGCATTCCTTACTCGGGTAAGATAATCCGCTATTGGATCTGTATTCATCTATGATTTTCATTTGTGATAACGGTTTCCTACTGCCACCTTGGCTTCCGGACCTGCTATCGGTTAAAATTCTAATTTATGCTTCACGCGGCGCTACTCATCACTGACTACCGGTCACCGACCACTAATCACCGATCACCAAACTACCAAGAGGCCTTTTTTACACCCGGTATCTTGCCGGCTACCGCCATTTCGCGGAAAGTCACCCGTGAAATACCAAATTGGCGCATATAACCCTTGGGGCGTCCTGTCAATTTGCAACGGTTGTGCAGACGAACCGGCGACGCATTCTTTGGCAACTTATCAAGTGCTGCATAATCTCCGGCTGCCTTTAAAGCCGCACGCTTTTCAGCATATTTTGCCACCAATTTAGCACGTTTGATTTCCCGTGCTTTAATTCCTTCTTTAGCCATTTGCTGTCGTATTTTGATTTTTGAACGGTAACCCAAACTGCTTCAACAACTCCAATGCTTCCACATCGGTCTTTGCACTGGTTACAAAGGTAATATCCATTCCCTGAATTTTATTGATTTTATCAATATCGATTTCCGGGAAAATAATCTGTTCAGTAATACCCAACGTATAATTACCCCTACCGTCAAAGCCTTTGTCGTTGATGCCACGGAAATCACGGATACGGGGCAGCGCTACCGCCACTAACCGATCCAAAAACTCATACATTTTGCTGTCACGAAGGGTTACACGTACACCAATCGGCATCCCCTTGCGGAGTTTAAAATTGGATACGTCTTTCTTTGACCGTGTTGCCACAGCCTTCTGCCCGGTGATCAACGTCATTTCGTTGATGGCATTGTCGATTAATTTCTTATCCGCAGTGGCGGCACCGATTCCCTGGCTTACTGAAATTTTCTCCAGTTTCGGAACCTGCATGACGCTCTTATACTGAAATTTCTCTTTCAGCGCCGTACGGATTTCGTCCTTATACTTAACTTTTAGTCTTGGTATATATGTCATTAGTCAATCACCTCCCCTGATTTTTTCGCAACGCGAACAATTTTCTTCTTACCATTTACTTCAACCACTTTGCGTCCTACGCGTGTAGGCTTTCCACCTTTCGGATCGATCAAAGCAAGGTTAGAAATATGAATAGGAGCTTCTTTCTCCAGAATTCCACCGTTAGGATTCGCCGCACTGGGCTTGGCGTGCTTCTTCACAATGTTCACCCCCTCCACAATCGCTCTGTTTTCGGCTCTCAATACTTCAAGTACTTTGCCCTGAGCTCCTTTGGAATTGCCCGAAAGCACTTTTACCAAATCTCCCGTACGGATTTTAATCTTATGTGTCGATGTCTTTGTCTGTCCCATGATTATAATACCTCCGGTGCTAATGATACAATTTTCATGAACTGCTTTTCACGCAATTCCCGTGCTACTGGGCCGAAGATACGTGTACCGCGGGGTTCATCCTGATTATTTAATAATACAGCGGCATTGTCATCGAAACGGATATAGGAACCGTCTTTGCGGCGGATCTCCTTTTTCGTTCTGACAACCACTGCTTTGGAAACCGTACCTTTCTTTACGTTTCCAGCGGGCAAAGCACTTTTCACGGTAACAACGATCTTATCTCCGATCGATGCATAACGCTTGCCGGTACCGCCTAATACGCGAATCACTAATACTTCTTTAGCTCCGCTATTATCGGCTACATTGAGTCTTGATTCCTGCTGTACCATGTTACTTAGCCCTTTCTAAAATTTCTACTAAACGCCAATTTTTGGTTTTACTCAACGGACGCGTTTCCATGATCAACACCGTATCGCCGATACCGCAGGTGTTCTCTTCGTCGTGAGCTTTAAATTTGGTAGTCTTCTTTACGAACTTACCATAAATGGGGTGTTTCACTTTCCGTTCAACAGCCACCACAATGGACTTGTCCATTTTGTTGCTCACTACCAAGCCGATTCTTGTTTTTCTTAAATTTCTTTCCATTTCGACTTTGATTTTTATGCCTCAGCGGCTGTTTCATTTGCTGCGCTGGCCGCCTTTTCAGCGTTCTTGCGCTTGGTCAACTCAGTCAATAGACGCGCGATGGTCTTGCGCGTATATTTAATCCGATTCGGATTCTCTATCGCTGAAACAGCATGTGCAAATTTCAATTTCGTGAGGGCGGCCTTCTCTTCAGCGATCCGGGCCACTAAATCCTCCGTTGATAATTCTACGATTTCTGAATTTTTCATTTTTATTACAATTATACTGGATACCTATCATCAGCGTACTTCCATGGTTCAATCCCTCATGGCGGCTTGCCGGTAACGGCGGCAAGACCAATGATAAGCAGCGCCAGCTACTTTTATGCTTGTTCGTAATCTCTACGAATTACAAACTTCGTTTGTACCGGCAGTTTCTGGGCGGCGAGACGCAGGGCTTCTTTAGCCACCTCTAAAGGCACTCCTTCTGCTTCAAACAGCATACGACCCGGACGCACTACGGCTACCCAATATTCGGGCGCACCTTTACCTTTACCCATCCGCACTTCGGCAGGCTTCTTCGTCACCGGCTTATCCGGAAACACACGGATCCACACTTGCCCCTCACGTTTCATATAGCGCGTCACTGCAATACGGGCCGCCTCAATCTGACGACTGGTAATCCAGGCCGGCTCCATAGATTTGATACCGAATGAACCGAATGCCAACTCTGCCCCACGGGTAGCGTTGCCCTTCATCCGGCCCTTCTGCATCTTCCTGAACTTTGTTCTTTTTGGCTGTAACATGTTCGTATCTTATAAAATTCCCAAACTGGAACTGATTGTTAAACTACCTACTTCCTCCACGGTTGCCACCACGGTTTTGACCATGGCCACCGCCACGGTTTTGACCATGACCACCACCACGGCGTTGATCACCACCACTACGACGGTCACCTCCTCTGCGGTCGTTCGATCCTCCACGGCGGCCTTCTCCACGGAAATCTCCCGGAGCACCCTCGTTCCGTGTTTTCAAACCGGATGTCTGCCCAACGTTGGGTGACAAATCCCGTTTGCCATACACTTCACCTTTGCAGATCCATACTTTCACACCGATCTTGCCGTACGTGGTCAACGCTTCAACCAAGGCATAGTCGATGTCTGCACGGAACGTGTGCAATGGAATCCGACCTTCTTTGTATTGCTCGGTGCGAGCCATTTCAGCACCGCCCAAACGACCTGAACACATGATCTTGATACCCTCTGCACCCATACGCATCGTAGAAGCAATCGCTGTTTTCATGGCACGGCGGAATGAAATCCGGGCCTCGAGTTGTTTGGCGACTCCCTCTGCAACTAAATGGGCTTCAAGTTCCGGACGCTTGATCTCAAATATGTTGATCTGAACATCCTTTTTGGTCAATTTCTTTAACTCTTCTTTGATCTTGTCCACTTCCTGACCACCCTTGCCGATGACGATACCCGGGCGAGCTGTATGAATGGTGACTGTGATGCGCTTCAACGTACGCTCAATAACCACCTTGGCTACACCGCCCTTAGCAATACGGACCGACAGGTATTTCCTGATCTTTTCGTCCTCCACTAATTTATCGGAATAGTTCTTGCCTCCGAACCAATTGGAATCCCAACCTTTGATGATTCCTAATCTGTTACCTATTGGATTTGCTTTTTGTCCCATTACTGATAAATTAGTTTTGTGCTACGTTGTTTTTGCTATCTACCACCAACGTCACGTGGTTTGAGCGTTTACGGATACGGTATCCGCGCCCCTGGGGAGCCGGACGCAATCGCTTCAATTGACGGCCGCCATCCACAAATACTTCTTTCACAAACAATCCGCTATCTTCTACAGATTTGTCTTCATTCTTTGCTTCCCAATTCTTGATGGCCGACAATAAAAGTTTTTCGACACGTATTGCGGCTTCTTTGTTGGTGTGTTTCAAGATAAAAAGGGCATTTTCAACCTTTTCACCACGGATCAGATCCACTACCAAACGCATTTTGCGCGGTGAAGTAGGGCAGTTTACTAATTTGGCAGTAGAAGCTCCTCCTACCTGAGCCTTTTCCTGCTCTTTGCGCTGTTTGATGATAACAGACTTTTTCAGTTTTCGTGTTGCTTCCATTGCCTAATTATTTTTTCTTTTCTGCGTGGCCCCTGAACGTACGCGTAGGCGCAAATTCACCAAGCTTATGACCAACCATGTTTTCCGTTACATATACCGGAATGAACTTGTTTCCGTTGTGCACTGCGAAGGTATGGCCAACAAAATCAGGGGAAATCATCGACCGGCGTGACCAGGTCTTGATGACTGATTTTTTGTTTGTTTCATTCATAGAAAGAACCTTTCTTTCTAAGTTGTGGTCGATATAAGGACCTTTTTTAATTGAACGAGCCATTATTTCTTCCTTCTCTCAATGATGTAACGATTCGATGTTTTCTTTTTACTGCGGGTTTTGTAACCTTTCGCCAACAACCCTTTACGTGAGCGTGGGTGACCTCCCGATGCACGGCCTTCACCGCCACCCATGGGGTGATCTACCGGGTTCATCGCTACACCACGTACGCGCGGGCGACGGCCTAACCAGCGTTTCCGCCCTGCCTTACCCAATACTTCATTTGCTTTCTCAGCATTGGATACTGAACCAATGGTTGCCAAACACGTAGCCAGTATCATGCGGCTTTCACCGGAAGGCAATTTAATAATGGCATACTTACCATCCCGAGCAGAAAGCTGGGCATACGTGCCTGCACTCCGAGCAATGGAACCGCCCTGTCCCGGATTCAATTCGATGTTGTGAATGATCGAACCCAAGGGGATGTTCTGTAAAGGCAAGGTATTGCCAATCTCGGGTGCCACCGCATCGCCTGACACGATGGTTTGTCCTACTTTCAATCCTTCCGGTGCCAAGATGTAACGTTTCTCACCGTCTACATAATGCAACAACGCAATCCGCGCTGTCCGGTTGGGATCGTACTCTATCGTGGCAACTTTTGCGGGGATATCTTTTTTATCGCGTTTAAAATCAATCAATCGGTATGCCTTCTTGTGGCCCCCACCGAGGTAACGCATAGTCATTTTACCGGAGTTATTCCTACCGCCTGACTTCTTGATCTTCACGACCAACGACTTTTCCGGAACGTTGGTGGTGATATCCGAATAATCACCTCCTACGCGGAAGCGAGTACCAGGGGTAACCGGTTTAAATCTTTTAACTGCCATCTCTTATTATATAGTACTGTAAAAGTCAATCGTTTCGCCGTCTTTAATTGTAATGACAGCTTTCTTGTATTTCGGCGTTCTGCCAGACACAAACCCTGCTTTGGTATAGCGGCTTTTTGCTTTACCGGATACCACCATGGTATTTACAGCCAATACGGTCACACCGAACATTTGCTCCACAGCCTGCTTGATCTGTATCTTATTGGCCCTGTGATCTACTTTGAAAGCATAGCGGTTCAGCTTTTCCGTAAGCAACGACGCTTTCTCTGTCAAGACCGGTTTTTTAATAATTTCCATCTGTATATTTTTTATTTCTACGGCGATGGAGCTTGCATGAGCTACGGCTCCTGCAGGTTCCATATTACTTGGCAAATGTCTCCTCCAATGTTTTAACGGAAGCTGTCGTCAACAAAAGCTTGCCTGCATTCAATACATCATACGTATTCAATTCACTGGCAGCGATCACTTTCGCTTTCTTCAGATTCCTGCTTGATAAATAAACGTTGTTATCTTGAGCGGGTAAAACCAATAAGGTTTTTTCATTGGCTACGTTCAGGCTGTTCACCAGATTCACGTAATTTTTGGTCTTGACGGAATCAAAGTTTACCTCATCCAATACGACGATGTTATTCTCTTTGGCTTTGTAGCTCAATGCCGATTTACGGGCCAACGCTTTTAGCTTTTTGTTCAACTTAAAGCTGTAATCACGTGGCTGTGGTCCGAAGATACGGCCACCACCGTTGAACAGCGGAGATTTAATACTACCTGCACGGGCACCGCCGGTTCCTTTTTGTTTGTGCAGTTTGCGGGTTGAACCTGCGATCTCGTTACGTTGCTTGGATTTGTGTGTACCCTGACGCTGATTGGCAAGGTATTGCTTTACGTCCAAGTAAATCGCATGATCATTGGGTTCTACCCCGAATATCGCTTCAGGAAGTTGCACCTTGGCACCTGTTTCTTTACCTGATATATTTAAAACGTTAACTTCCATCTCCTTATTTATCTACGATTACGTAAGAACCCTTGGCACCAGGGATTGAACCACTGACTACGATCAGGTTTTGCTCCTCGTAAACTTTCAGTACCTGCAGGTTCTGAACTTTCACGCGGTCACCTCCTGTACGGCCAGCCATCCGTGTCCCTTTAAATACACGTGAAGGCCACGATGAAGCACCCAAGGAACCTGGTGCACGCAAGCGGTTGTGCTGACCGTGGGTGGCTCCACCCACGCCACCGAAACCGTGACGTTTCATAACACCTTGGAAACCTTTTCCTTTCGAAGTACCGACAACGTCAATGTAGTCGCCCTCTTCAAAAATGGAAACCGTTACCACATCACCGAGCTGCTTTTCCTCAGGGAAGGTTTTAAATTCTACCATTTTACGCTTAGGCGTTGTCTTCGCTTTGGCGAAGTGCCCTTTTAAAGAGGCCGAAGTGTTCTTTTCTCTCGCTTCATCGAAAGCAAGCTGAACAGCGGAATAGCCATCTTTTTCCTCCGTGCGTATCTGCGTTACCACGCACGGGCCAGCTTCGATTACCGTACAGGGAATATTCTTCCCGTCAGCGTCGTAAATGCTGGTCATTCCTACTTTTTTACCAATAATTCCTGACATGTTTTTATTATTCTATTAACGTCCATCGAAGCAGTAGGGCTTCGCTCAAGACATACCATCCCCTCAAAAGGGACGGCAAAGATAGAAAACTTACTTTAAGTATCAAACACTTAGTGAATTATTTTTTTATTTTCCGTACCCGCACCTTTATATGCACGCACCCCTTTCTGCTTCAATAGGATGGAGTACAGCGCTGCTCTTGCGCATAGACCGAAACCACAGATACGGAAATTAGGAGTATCCGCTATCCTTCCAACAGCCTTTTATACCGCATCAATGCTTCGATGTAATAATAATCTGCATAGGTAAGCGGCACGTCAATTTCGCCGCCATGCGGAATGGATCCCACGCTGTGCTTTAGGATAAAACCGCCGTTGGTGCCGCTTTCAGCTTTATACGGTGCCTTGGAGAGGCTTTCTACTATTTTTTCTGCTTTGGTCAGGTAGTGAGCACTGGTCTCACCTGCTGTATGCGTACTCAATTCGATCAATGCAGACGCCAATATCGAAGCGGCAGACGCGTCCCGATTCGCTTTGTAGTCTGCAGCATAGGGGCTTTCGTCAGGCAGGTCAGGTGCATCAAAGTCCCAGTAAGGAACCCCGTCATCCGGCATATTCGGATGGTTGAGGATGAATGCCGCCACGTTTTCCGCAAAATCGAGGTAAGTTTTATCTCCGGTCTCCCGGTACATCATTACATAGCCATACAGTCCCCAAGCCTGTCCGCGCGCCCAAACTGATTCATCAAAAGCTCCTTGGGCCGTCTTTTTTGCGACAATGCCGCCATCCGCTGGATTATAATCGATCACATGGTACGAGCTGTAATCGGGGCGGTAATGATTTTTGATGGTGGTATTGGCGTGGGTTATCGCAATGTCGCGGTATTTGGGATCTCCGCTGAGCTTGGAAGCTTGGGTAAGGAATTCCAGGTTCATCATGTTATCGATGATGACTGGATAGGTCCATCCTTCCCACGAGCGGATTGCCCTGACCGTGGGGTTGTACCGACTGATGAGCGATTCGGCTCCAGTGAGTAATATTTCTTTATAGGCTGCTGTGTCGCCCGTTAGCCGCAGGGCATTGCCAAAACTGCAATATAACATGAAGCCGAGGTCGTGGGTCCCTTTGTTGTACTTTTCTTTTTCAAGTATGGTCAGCTTGTCTTTGGCCAACTGCAACAATGCCTCATCTCCAGAATATTCATATAAATATAGCAGTGAACCGGGGTAGAAACCGGACGTCCACCATTCGGTATCCGAGCTGACGCTCGTGTCGGCCTGAAACGTACGCGGCATGCGGTCAGCAGGCACATGGTCTGCTAATACCTTTATCTGAGCAACGGCGTCGTCAAGCTGTTGGGTAATAAAAGCCGGGGTCAATCGCAGGGCTCTACGCCGATCTGTCGACTGTTGCTGACAGGCAAGCACAAAAAGGGCGATCACACAGCCCATCAGCAGGAAATTGTTAAGGTGTATCTTCATGGTCCGTTTATCGTTTGGTTTCGCCATACCGCCATCCTATACGTCAGCGGCACGCCAAAAGTAACCTTTTGGGACGAAATGCGCAAACGTTTGCTATACAGCTGTCTCACCTACTGCCATCGGCCGGTTTTCCTTCACCGACTGCTGTGCAGCCACGGCAATCAACGCGGCTTTTAACCCGTCTTCGCCGCCTACCGGCAATTCACACTCGCCGCGTACTGCTTTAATAAAAGCTTGCATCTCGGTGAGGTACGAAGTGGTGTACCGATCCATGAAAAAATGCAGGGGTAGCGACGACTGCGCGCCACTGCCGTGATAATACACGTGGTTGTCGGGTTTGTTGTTATCAACCAACGCCATTCCCTTGGAGCCGAAGACCTCCAGGCGCTGGTCATATCCGTATACCGCCCGCCGGCTGTTGTCGATCACGGCCATGGAACCGTCTTCAAAGGTGAGCGTCACTACCGCAGTGTCGACATCGCCCGCTTCCACCACGGCTCCACCTGTGAGCGTTGCGGCCGCGGCGTATACCTGCACCACCTCTTTACCCATGATATACCGCGCCATGTCGAAATCATGGATGGCCATGTCCATAAACAATCCTCCCGAGCTCCGAAGGTATGTCAGCGACGGCGGCTCCGGATCACGGCTTGTGATTTTTACGAGATGGGTGTCTCCGATTTTACCTTCGGTAACCAGCGAGCGCAACTTCATAAAGTTCGCATCAAACCGCCTGTTGAAACCGAGCATCAGCTTGATACCGTGCTGCTGTACAACCGAAAGTGTCTGCCGGATACGCACCAGCGAGAGATCAAGCGGTTTTTCGCAGAACACATGCTTGCCCGCACGGGCACACGTTTCGACGTAGTCCGCGTGGGTATCCGTTGGCGAACAAATGATGACCGCTTCCACCTCGGGATGGCTGATCAATTGCTCAGCCGTTCCAACCTGCACATGTGGCGGCAATGCTTCGTGGCGTACATCCGCGGCCATCACCACCTCGGCTTCCGGTATTTGCTGGGTGATGTTGTTATAGTGTATCGCACCTATTCTTCCAAGGCCAATGATTCCGATTTTAAGTTGCATACGTTTTATATTCCCAATTGTTGCAGATAAACCCTGTTGTTGCGGGCACATTCCTTCGGTGCGCCCATACCCGGAAGCACATCCTGCTCCACAACGATCCAACCTTGGTAGCCGGTATTTTCCAGCACATCCAGTATGTTGGCGAAATCCACGCTGCCTTTTCCCAGCTCGCAAAACACACCCTGGCGCACCGATTCGAAGTAATCCCAGTTTTTCACGCGCGACTGTTCACCCACATGCGGATCGTAGTCCTTGAAATGGACGTGCCAGATCCGGTCCCGGTATTTCGTGATGCCCTCCAAAGGGTCTCCGCCACCGAATGCATAATGCCCGGTATCAAAGCACAACCCCAACAGTTCCGCGTCGGTGAGGGACAGTAAGTTTTCTAATTCGTCCGGTGTCTCTACATAACCCGCACAATGGTGGTGAAACACCGTACGCATCCCATACCTGTCGTGCACCGCACGGGCAATGCGCATGGCGCCGTTTGCGAAGGTTTCCCAGCGCCGGTCATCGAGTCCCATATCCGGCGTGACACGCCCGGCGTGGTTCGTCCGCTCGGCCACGGTGCCGTTGTCATCGGCCAAAACGATAAACGCATCCCGGTAACCGGCAGCGGCCAGTAGTCCGGCTACACGCAGTGCATCAGCGACCCCCTGCTCATGAGCAGTACCGTCAGCCAGCGCTACCGGCACGAATGCGCCGATCATGTCCAGGCCGTACCGGCTGACAACAGCCCGCAAAGCCAGGGGATCCGTGGGCATGAAGCCCCAATCGCCCAGCTCGGTGCCTACGTAACCCGTTTCCTGGATCTCCTGCAACACCTGAAGGTGGTCAGGAGCCTTGGCATCGAGGTCAAATTCCAGTGCCCCCCAGGAGCACGGTGCATTGGCAATCTTGATGGTGTCCATTTTGCCTAAAATTTTCGCGACCATTCTTTCGGCCACCGTTCAACGACAACTTTCGTTTGTGTAAAAAATTCAATGGCATGCCGCCCCTGCCCATGCAGGTCGCCGAAGAAACTGTCGTTCCACCCGCTGAAGGGGAACTGCGCCATCGGCGCTGCCACACCGATATTAATACCGATATTGCCTGCATTGGCTTCACTGCGGAATTTCCGCGCGCTGGCGCCGCTGCTGGTAAACAGGCAGGCCATATTGCCGTAAGCATTGCGGTTGATAAACGTTACCGCATCCTCGATCGTCGACAGGTTGATCAGGCTCATGACCGGGCCGAATATTTCGGTCCGGATCAGCTCCCCATCCAGCGGCACGTCAGTGAGAACGGTAGGCTTGATAAAGTTACCCGTTTCAAACCCCTCTATGGCAGCGCCTCGCCCGTCCAGCAGCACCTTGGCTCCCTCATGCGTTCCCTGTTCGATCAGCTGCTCAATCCGTGCCTTGCTCCCCGGGGATATCACCGGCCCCATCTCTACCCCATCGGCCCAGCCATAGCCGGTCTTCCGGCGCTTCGCCGCCTCATACAGCGCATCCTTGACCTGTCCTTGCCGGTCACCCACCAGCAAGATGTTTGACGCAGCCAGGCAACGCTGCCCCGCACACCCATACACACTGTCCACAACGATGCGTGAGGTCGTTTCCAAATCCGCATCGGGCAATACAACGACCGGATTCTTGGCTCCGCCCTGTGCCTGTACACGTTTACCATGCTGTGCTGCCTTGGCATAGATATACCGGGCCACCCGCGTCGAGCCGACAAAGCTGATCGCCTTGATCTGGGGGTGCTCCAAGAGCGCATCCACCGTTTCCTTACCCCCATGCACGAGGTTAACGACACCGGCAGGCAAACCGATGCGGTCGATGAGGCCCATCACTTTCTGCATGGTCAACGGCACTTTTTCCGAAGGTTTGATGAGGAATGTGTTGCCGCAGGCGATCGCATAAGGCAGAAACCAAAAGGGAATCATCCCCGGAAAATTGAACGGGGCGATGCAGGCACAGATACCGACGGGTTGCCGGATGACGAACTCGTCGATACCACGGGTGATGTTTTCCGAAAATTCGCTTTGCATCAGCACCGGCGTGGCACAGGCCGTCTCCACATTTTCGATGGCACGTTGCAATTCACCGATCGATTCGGCCCGTGTCTTGCCGCATTCGTTGGTAATGGTCTCCGCCAACTCTTCCAGGTGTTCTTCCAACAATGCCTTGAGACGGTATAACGGCTGCACGCGCTGCATCACGGGCACCTCCGCCCATGCCGCGGACACTTTCGACGCCGCAGCGACGGCCTCGTCGACATCGCGGGCCGTGGCTCCGCCATAGGGTACACGTGCCATGCATTGCTGCGTTGCTGGGTTGATCACGTCAATGGCCTGCCACTCGTTACTGGCACGCCACTCGCCGTCGATATAATTCTGTAGTAATTCCATGAACTTAGCTTTTAAACATTTCCCAATAAGATATAAATGGCCACCGTAATCACCATCAGTAGGATGGCGAAAGGCCGCGCATAGCGCCATGCTTCCATTGAAACCGTTTCACCTACCGGATTTTCCGAGGCGACAACGTCTCTCGGGTACCACCACGAAACCGCAAACATGACCGCCATGTTCAGCAGAAACTCGATCCCCCAAACATGCACAAAATGGATATCAACCTCTATCACGAACGTGCAGAGCACGTAAAATATCAGTCCGGTGATCAAGGCGACTTTTGCTCCCTGGGCGGAGATGCGCCTAAAGAAAAATCCGCCCAACATAATGGAGGCAATGGGAATGAAGAAAATCCCGTTTAACTCCTGCAGCAACTGATAAAGCCCGTCGGGTGCATTGGCGACAAAAGGAGCGGCGATGATGGACGTGATCGCCAACACCGTAGCCACCAGCCGACCCATGCGCACCAGGGTGCGCTCGCTGGCATTTTTATTAATCAACCGCTTGTACACATCGATACTGAATATGGTCGATGCGCTGTTCAACACGGCGTTAAACGTGCTTAGCACCGCACCGACAATGACCGCTGCGAACAAACCCAGCAGCGGCACGGGCAGGACGCGCTTCACCAACGCCGGATATACCAGGTCCTGCTGGTCGTAATAACTATCCTGGAAATAGTAGAATCCGATCACCCCGGGCAACACGATGATAAAGGGCACCAATATTTTCAATAGCCCGGTATAGAGCAACCCCTTCTGTGCTTCCTTGAGGTTCTTGGCGCCCAGCACACGCTGGACGATGGTCTGGTTCATACACCAGAAATACAGTTGGTTGATCACCAGTCCGGTAAACAACGTGCTGAACGGCAGCACAGAGTCTTCATCCCCGATGACGTTAAACTTTTCCGGGCTGTTTTCAAACACCCTCCCCAAGCCCGTCAGGGGGTTGCCGTCGCCGATGTAAATGAGTGCCAACACCGGAATGAGCATGCCCCCGATCAGCAGCCCATACCCGTAAATAACATCCGATACCGCAACTGCTTTTAACCCACCGATAATGGCGTAGGCAGCGCCCAGGCACCCGACCACCACGACGGTGATCCAAAGTCCTCTTTCCGTACTGACACCCAGCATGGTGGAAAGGTCAAAAATGCTTTCGAGGTTGATGGCCCCTGTGTAGAGGACAATGGGCAGCAAGGTCACCGCAAACGAGACCATCAAAAAAAGTGCAATCAGGGAGCGGGTTCCTTTGTCAAACCGCCGCTCCAGGTATTCCGGTATCGTCGTCAATCCCATCCGCAGGTATTTCGGCACGAAGTAGACAGCTGCGACGATCAGGGCCAGGGCCGAAGTCACCTCCCATGCGATGATGATAAACCCGTTTTTATACGCCGAGCCGTTCATGCCGACCAGGTGTTCGGTCGAAATATTCGTCATGATCAACGAGGCAGCAATGACCGGTCCCGTCAGGCTGCGCCCGCCCAGGAAATAACCGTCTTGCGTATGAAGGTTGACTTTCCGCATGCGCCACCATGCATAGCAACCCACAAACAGTGTAAAGACAACAAAACTCAGTATGGCCCACATAGGCAAAAGGAATTTATATTTATAAGGATGATATGTGATGACGTTGCTTGGTTTTTTGCCGCTGGGTTTGCTCATATGCCTCCCGCACCGCAGGCGTTTCCGATATCGCAGCGATGGGTACCTCCCACCACGCGTGACCGTATCCAGCCATTTTGCGTTCGGGCACCGACTCGACGTAGATCACCGTCGTCTTGCTGCGGGTCCTGGCCTGTTGCAGGGCAGCCGACAACGATGCCGCATTGTGTGTGCGGATGACGTCGGCACCCAGGCTTTCCGCATTCCGTGCGAGATCCACGGGCAGCACATCCCCGTCGAGCAGTCCTGAACCCTTATCCCGTGCCCGGTACTGCGTACCGAAGCCCTCGGTTCCCAACGACTTGGAAAGCCCGCCGATGCTGGCGAACCCATGGTTATTGATCAGGATGATCGTCAGCTTCACATCCTCCTGTATGGACGTCACGATCTCAGACGACATCATCAAATAACTTCCATCACCTACCATGACATATACCTCGCGACCCGGATCGGCCATCTTGACGCCCAGACCGCCAGCAATCTCATACCCCATGCACGAATAGCCGTACTCTAGGTGGAAACCTTTCGGATTGCGCGTACGCCATAGCTTGTGCAGGTCGCCGGGCATGCTGCCCGCAGCACAAACCACCACATCCTGCGGTGTGGAAAAGGTGTTGACCATCCCGATGACCTCTGCCTGGGAAAGCCGCCCTTCGTCTTCCGGCGTGTAGGCTGCCGTCACCCTGTCGTCCCAACTCCGGCCGTAGGCCGCTACCCGATCACGGTAGTCTGACGCTACACGGTATCCGGCCAGGCGGTCGGCCAAGGCTTCCAACGTAGCCCGGGCATCGCCGGTGAGCGCCAATGCTGACTGCTTATGGGCATCAAATTCGGCGACATTGATATTGATAAATGCAACATCGGGGTGTTGGAACGCTGTCTTGGATGCGGTGGTAAAGTCGCTGTACCGCGTACCGATCCCGATCACCACATCGGCCTCCGCACTTAGGGCATTGGCACCTTCGGTACCGGTGGCACCCATCGCGCCCAGGTGGTGCGGATCGTCGTAAGCCAGCGATCCTTTTCCGGCAAATGTCTCGGCCACCGGTATGCCCGTGGCATGGACAAAGGCACGCAATGCATCCGATGCCTCGCTATAGATCACACCGCCACCGGCGACGATAAGCGGCCGTTTGGCAGCACGGATCCGCGTTGCCGCACGGTCTAACAGCGCAGCATCAGGCAATGCCCTCGGGATGAACCATACCCGCCGGTGAAAGAGTTCCTCGGGATAGTCAAACGCTTCGGCCTGCACGTCCTGTGGCAAGCAGAGCGTAACAGCACCCGTCTCCGCCGGGGACGTCAACACCCGCAGCGCCTGAGGTAGGGAAGCCATCAGCTGTTCCGGCCGATTGATCCGGTCCCAAAAACGGGAAACCGGCCTGAAGCAGTCGTTGACCGTTACATCGGGCGCCAGTGGGTATTCCAGCTGTTGGAGTACCGGATCGACATGACGACCGGCAAAGACATCCCCCGGCAACAGCAGTACCGGCACCCGGTTGATGGTGGCCGCAGCCGCCCCGGTCAGCATGTTCGTTGCCCCCGGCCCGATGGACGAGGTGCAGGCCAGCGTAGAAAGACGGTTTTTCATCCGGCTATAAGCCGCAGCAGTATGCACCATGGCCTGCTCATTGCGGGCCTGGTAGTACCGCAGGGCCGGGTATTCGAACAAGGCCTGACCGATTCCGCCTACGTTGCCGTGACCGAAAATCCCGAAACATCCCGCGATGAACTTATGGGTTACGCCGTCGCGCTCGACGTATTGCTGGTCGAGGAAACGGATGATCGCCTGAGCGGTGGTTAATTTGGTGGTTTTCATGGTTAGTCGTTTGGTTAACAATCGTCAGAATCCGCCGTGCTGTTCAATGAACGCCAGCGACTCATCCAATGTCGGCATAAAATTGGCACAACCGGGCTGCAACACCACCTGGGCGCCGCTGGCATTGCCCATGCGACAGGACTTATACAGGTCCCATCCATTCAGGTAGCCGTAGATGAATCCCGACGCAAATGCATCCCCCGCGCCAAGGATATTCAGCGGCACCACGGGAAAGCCAGGCACTTCTTCGTGGTTACCGGCATCGTCATATACGCTGACCCCTTTGGATCCGCGTTTGACGACCAGCACTTTTACTCCCAATGCCAGCACCCGCGCAATGGCCTGGTCGATGTCTCCGCGCACCGTCGGTGCCGAGATCTGCTGGTGCTCGATCGTCACCTGCGAAGCGTCTTCCAGCATTGCTGCCAGCAGTTCCTCTTCCGTGCCGATGGCCATATCGATGCGCGGCAGCAATGCACGGACCATAATGCCGAACGAGCGGATGTCCGACCATTGGTCGGCCCGGAAATCGATGTCCAATACCGTCGTCGTACCCTGCAGCTTAGCCCGCTCAACGGCGTGAAAAACGGCGCTGCGGCTGGGCTCCACGTTCAGCGCGGTACCCGACACTTCCAGCAGCCGGATTTGTCCAAGGTCAATGGCATTAACATGGTCCATGGTAATCTGCGAATCTGCCGCATTGTTGCGGTAAAACACCAAAGGGAAGGTGTCAGGCGGCTGGATGCCCAACAGCACCGCACTGCTCCGCGCACCGGGGATACGCGGGATGAAGGCCGTCTCTACCCGTTCATCCTGCAGGAACTTGAGAATGAAATCGCCCACCTTATCATCGCCCACGCCGGTCAGCAAGGCGGCACGCAACCCCAATCGGCTGCAACCGGTAGCGATGTTCAATGGTGAACCTCCCACAAATGCGTCGAAGGCCTTGATATCCACAAAATCAGCCCCGATATTCTGTGAATAGAGGTCGATTGACGATCGACCCACCGTTAGGACGTCGTATGTTCTGTTGTTACTCATTGTCCATTCATGTTAGCACTGACCATCGGGATGCGCGGATCCGTTCCTTTCCAGGTACCGAAAATCCATTCATGGTCCGGATCGGGCGTATTGGCCAGCGACTGGTCGGAGCCGGTCAGGAAATTCAGGTAATATACGTCATAGCCATGTCCGGCCACCACCGGGTGATACCCCTTGGGCACCAGCACCACGTCGTTGTTACGTGCGATCGCTACCTCATCCAGCGTACCGTCGCTGGTGTACACGCGTTGCATGGCGTAGCCCTGCGGCTTCGCAATCTTATAGAAGTACGTTTCTTCCAACCGGGCCTCCAGCAGGTTGCCCTGCGCATCGACCCGACGTTCATCGTGCTTGTGTGCCGGAAACGAACTCCAATTACCCGAAGGGGTGTAGACTTCGACGGCGACCAACCGGTGGCAGGGGAAACCCGGCCCAAGCAGATCGTTGATCTGCCGGGTGGCGTTGTCACCGCCACGGATTTCGATCTGTACCTCCTCGGGGCGTTTAAATACCGGGGCAAAATCGCGGTCGGTTTCACACCAACCGTAGGCCAGATCCAGGGTGCCGCTTTCGGCTACCAATTCAAAACGGGTATGCCGCGGCAGGTACAGCGAGTGAGCAATACCCGAAAAGACGTCCTTACGCCCGTTGACCGTCTGCCAGCTTCCCTTATCAGTCACTACCCGGTAATTGCCTCCCAATAGAATGATTCCGTATTCGTTTTCTCTGGTATTCCCTTTCCATATTTCACTCCGATGCATCTTGCGTGCGGCGAAATTGAGGAACTCCCACTCCCCGCCTTCCCGCGTGATGTATTGATAGCACTGGGCGGCCTCATCCGGCTTGACCAGCAACGCGCATTTTTCATCTCGATTCATACCACTGTTAATTATCTCTATATTTCAACGACCGGCAGCCTGTAGGAAAGTCCGTGCTCTCCCCGCCGATCCCAATTTCTCAAATTTGTCAACGCAAAGCCTTTCCACCGCCTCTATATATACCTTACCCGGTACAATGGGATCAAACTGCTCCGGCTGCTGCACAAAGAATTCCCGGTGCACACGGGTCCACAGAACGCGCAGGTCTGTTGCTACATTGACCTTACAGATTCCCAACCCGATGGCACGCTTGATCTCGTCGTCTGATACCCCCCGGGAACCCTGCGCCAACCTCCCGCCCGCCCGGTTGATACGTGCCAGTTCATCTGCATTGATAGACGACCCTCCGTGCAGGACCAGGGGAAACCCCGGAAGCCGCTGCTGGATGGCCGCGAGAATATCAAACCGTATGCCCTGATCACCGGAAAACTTGTATGCCCCGTGGCTCGTACCCACGGCTACGGCAAGGCTGTCGCACTGCGTTTGCTCCACGAAATAAGCGGCATCCTCGGGCCGGGTATACCGGGATGAGGCCACATCGACCATCAGGTCGTCTTCCACTCCGCTCAATATGCCCAGCTCGGCCTCGACAAAAACGTTCTTTTCATGTGCCGCTTCCGTAACCGCCCGTGTGCGGTGGATATTTTCCGTAATCGGATCGTGCGAAGCGTCGATCATGACCGACGTATACCCTCCGGCTTGCAGGGCAGCGGCTATATGGGGTTCGTTGCCATGGTCAAGGTGCAATGCATAGACCACATCGGGGTAGGCTTCCGCTGCCGCAGCAACCATCCCCAATAAAACCTCGGGGCCGGCATAATCACGGGCTACAGGTGTCGTCTGTATAATTACCGGCGATGCACTACGGTTGGCACCACGGAAAACACCCGATACCTGTTCCAATGTAAAGACATTGATTGCCGGGATGGCATATTTGCCGTAGCAGTCGTCGAACAGAATATCGGGTGTTACGATCACGTGATTTTGTTTTAATTGGTAATGCAATAAAACGATAATTTATATAAACCTCCAAAGCGGGAGTACGCAAAGGTTTGCGTCAATCCGCTGTTCATTGATATCCCTCGTTTTGCGTAAATGCATCCGAAGCATCCATGGTAGCCTGCGGGATGGGATAGATGCGCCGAAACGGCTCGGATACCGGCTTGGCGGTATATGCTTCTTCGAATTTGCCGAATCGGATCATCTGTTTACGCCTATTGAGCTCCCAATATAATTCGTAGCCGATTTCGTTGTAAAGCGTTTTCTCATCCAACGCGTCGAGTGCCCTACCAGGCGTGTTGTCAAAGAGTGCTTCCCGCGTTCTACTTGTCCGTAGCACATTGATATCGGCCAGCGCTTCAACGGTCATCCCTTTTCGAAAATATGCTTCTGCACGCATGCAATAGATTCCACCCAGTCGGTAAAGCGGAACATCCACTCCGGAGGTACCATTTCCGTTTTCCGGATCGAACTCCCACTTAAACACCCGTGCCCCCCGATTAATTTGCGCCTGAGTAAATACCGATTGGGCTGGATTATCAAAATTCAATTCCGGCGTAAAATCCATGAGCAGGGTCGTGTTCTTTTCGCAGTAAAGTTTGTTCACCTTAATGCGCCCATCTGCGGTCATTTCAAACGTACCGCTTGGTAACAAAGTTGGCCCGTATTGCTGTCCAGCCATAATCCCGCGGTTGAAATGAAACCAAGGTAAACCGCCGCTGTTTGGTACGATGCTCGTTGCTGGTACGCTGACATCCGTTCCATCGTTCATAAACCAGGTCCCATCGTCGTATTGATAATGCCGATGAAAACGCGGATCGTCGAAGTTCCCTTCCCACGAATCGTAAAATTCCGGGGTAATGCAGGATGCATTCGTCCCGCGGTTGGCAGGGGAAGGTTTTTGGTTTCGTTCCATTGGCATATAGGCCAAATCACTGTCACTTCCCCGCAATGTATTGTTGTCCTGTGAAGCCACGAAAATCATTTCCGGGCGCCCAGCATTGTCGATGTCAAAATTCCTAAAATAATTACTTTCAAGCTGGAATTGGCCGGAGCCGATCAACTCCGACGTATAGTGGATTACTTTATCCATATCCGTCCCATTACCATCCACTGCCTGTTCGCTGAAATTGAAACTATTGGCATAGCGGTCTTTGAATACGGCGCGGTTAAGATACATGTCTGCCAATAAGCCATATGCTGCCTGCTTAGTAAAACGGCCGGGGTGGGTTGACTGTTCGCCCACATTGGCTAGGTCAGGAATAAGCGCTTCTACCTGTTGGATCAACTCGTCGATCGCTTCAGCCGCCTGCGACACCTCAAACGGTGCGTCCTCAACCAACGGATCGCGATAAGGGGCCTGGCCGAAAAGATCTAAGGTATGAAAGGTATAAAATGCCAACAATCCCTTCGATTCAGCCAAAAATAGTGGCTTCTCAGGAAAGTCCTGGCTATTCATGGTACTGATCGCCGTCAGCGATTGGGTGATACCATGTGTCAGGTTATTCCATGTGGTTGCAATCACCCCCTCATCCGGGCCCCATGTAAACTCGTGAAAAACACGCCATCGGCCGCCGTCCCCCCAATCACTTCCCCGTGTGGGCAACAATGCCTCATCGGTAGCATATTCTTGCAGGGCAAAAACATTGCCGTGATCAACAAATGTTGCGTTACTGAGTCTGTTATAGGCTGCAGCCAACGCATTCTCAGGCTTAGCGCTGTCGGAGCCCAATACCTCATCAATCACTTTTTCTTCCAGGTTTGTGCAACCAGCTATGGCAACGGTCAGCAATGTGCAAACCAACTTCTTCGATTTAACTAATGTCCTTGTCATGTCTTTATGGATTAGAATTTAATCGTTGCACCCAACATAAAAGTCTTCGCAGGCGGATAGGTTGTATAATCTACACCCAGCGACTGGTTTCCACCTACGGTCTTCGCTGTGTTTACCATCGGGTCGTATCCGGAATACCCCGTAATCGTGAGCAGATTTTGCGCACTGACATAGAGATTCACAGACTGCAACCAACCGAGGCTTCTCGGAGCCAGTGTATACCCCAAACGGACGTTGTTTAGCCGTATAAAATTAGATTTTTCCAGATACAGCGAAGACAACTGTACGGCATTGGTTGTACTAGCACCGGCATCGTAGTACCGGGCCAATACATTCCGATCAGATGCCAAACTGTTAATGTTTAAGTTTAATGCGGTGTTGTTTACCAAATATCCCCCTGTCTGCCCGATGATGGAGAACGAGAAATCCAGCTGGTTATAACGCATCTGGCTGTTCAGGCCAAAGTTGAAATTAGGAATTGCCCCTTCGAAAATTTGCCGATCATCCGCATTGATAGCTCCATCACCACTCACATCTTCAAAAATATCTTTGCCCTCGCTATCGTATCCAAGGTGCTTCAGCATAAAGAAAGAACCCGCCTCGTAACCACTTTTATAGATATTGGCATAAACGGAGGATAGCCCCGGGCCAGAAATACTCCCCGAATAGAGTTCGGAAACCGGTAAATCTTCGATTGTATTGGTTAGCGTCGAACCGTTCACATCGATCGACCAGTTAAACGCCTGTGTACTGAAAAGTTGTGATCCAAGCATCAATTCTACGCCCTTGTTCACCAAGCGCGCATCCACATTTTTCCATACGGTGGTCGTCGGGCTCAACGGTTCAGATGGGATGTTCAGGATGGGATCTTTGGTGGTTTTGTGATAGTACTCCAGTGCACCATACAACTTGCTGTTCCAAAAATCAAAATCCAACCCCACGTTTAATTGCTCCACTACTTCCCATTTCAGTCTGGGGTTAGCTGTCCGGTTTACGTTGGTACCATTGACCAACGCGAGGTCTCCATACAAGTAATAACCGGACGAAGGAGACAACGAATAACTCGCCTGCGTAATCTTATTGGGTACTTCCTGGTTACCGGTCTGACCCCAGCTAGCCCGGAGTTTCAATTCCCGGATACCGCTGACATCACTCAAAAACCGCTCACGCGATAGCACCCACCCGAGGGCAAAGGAGGGGAAATACCCGTATTTGTTGTCCTCCCCAAAACGTGTGGATCCATCGGCACGGAGGGATGCCGTAACCAGGTATCGGTTGTCAAAGTTGTAATTTGCACGGCCGAAAAACGATTGCAGCTCATTTTCCTGGGCGAATCCACCGGGATTGGTGGGAATCCCCGAATAACCCGGGTTGTATTCGGGGGCCACTCCCTCACCCTGATTGGCAATATTCTCCATACCGAATGATGTGCCCGAAAATTTGAACTGCTGATAGGAAAACCCGCCGAGGAGCTCCACTTGATGCTGATCGGCAGTCAGGTTGTAAGTCAGGTAATGATCCAGCAACGTGGTCAGCGACGATCGGTTATTCTGTACATAAGCACCCAGAGGGGTCCGGTCGGTCACATTCGGGTAGATCGTCGAATTCCGCTCGGAGGTCGATTTATCGATACCGAAGTTAAACCGATAGTCCAAGCCCGGCAAGATGCGCAAGGTAGCTTCGACGTTGCCCAATACGCGGAAGGTATTGGTTTTATCGTCAAACACCTGCAGGAGATAGGCCGGGTTATAGTGTGCATTCATATTGAAATTGGTATACTCACCGTTTTCATCGCGAACGTTCCGTGTCGGGTTAGCCATCAGCGCATGGATAATAAGCTGGCCGTCCGAACCGGCTGTATTGCCATTCGGTACGCCTGTTTCCCCGATGTCACTTGCGGTCAGGTTCATTTTCACTTTCAAGCGCTGGTTGTCAAAAAACGATTCCTCGGCATTCAAACGGGCGGTTGTCCGCTTGAAACTACTGGATTCCACGATTCCGTCCTGATTCATATAGGAGAGGGAGGCCATATAATTGCCAGAAGCAGTTGATTTCGCAAAAGAAATGTTGTGATTTTGGGTCAACGCATTCCGATAGATCACATCCTGCCAATCCGTGTTTCCTCCATGATCGTAAGCCGGGTCGGGCAATGCTGTACGGTAGTCCGCGGCTGACAGCACGTCTAACTTCCGGATTACCGAAGACGAACCGATATACATATCATAGGTGAGCGTCGGCTCGCCACTCCGCCCTCCCTTGGTTGTAATCAAAATCACACCGTTTGACCCACGGGCACCATAAATAGCAGCCGCGGAAGCGTCCTTTAACACCGTTACGGTTTCAATATCACTGGTGTTCAAGAAATTCAATGGATTTTTCGCTTCCGAGCTACCCAATCCGAAGTTTGCCCCATCGGCACTCACATTCTCATTGCTCAGGGGTACGCCGTCTACCACAAAGAGTGGTGTACTGCCACTGCGAATTGACCCGACACCGCGAATGAATACGTCGATTCCTGCACCGGGCTCGCCGCTCGATTGCGCAATGCGCACACCCGACACCTTACCTTGCAGTAGGTTATCCACCGATACACTCACTCCCTGCCTCAGGCTTTCCCCTTTCAGCTGGGTCAACGCACCGGTTACGTCAGATTTGGTTTGGCTGCCATAGCCCACCACGACGATTTCATCCAATGCATTGCTACTTTCTGTCAACGTAATGCGGAGATACGGGTCGGTAACTTCAACCTCCTGCTGGATATAACCGACATACGAAACTGTCAATTTATCGCCTTGATTGGCCTCCAGCATAAACTCCCCACGCTCATCGGTTGTTGTTGCACGACCGGTTGACAACGACCGTACGGTGGCACCTATTACAGGCGTTCCATCCGGTCGGACTACAGCGCCCTTAATCGGTTGCTGTTCGAGATGCATCCGATCGGCAGGTGGGTGAAAAGGCACATCACCCAACGAAATGCCATGCGGAAAAAGCCATAGTACCACAATGGCTAAGCGTATTTGTAATTTCATAACAGGTATTATCTAGTAATCAATTGGTTAACAAATTGTATATGGGTCACAACCGGAAGATGATCGGATGGATAGCGCTGATCTTTTGCATCGGTCAGTACAGCGTACTTGCATACCTTAAAATGCTTACTTACGAATACGTAGTCGATACGGTGTTTCATCGGAGCGGTAAACCGGAACGAGTTTGTGGTGCCTACCGGACCATAGGGTGGCAATTCCGATACGGTATAAGCATCGCTCAGAATGGCTGACATTCCTTTAATCTGTTCAGTTTCCGGAGTCGAATTAAAATCGCCTGTACATATCGCCGGCTCTTCTCCAGCTATTTCCTTGATTTTTGCGACCATCAGCTTTCCGGACTCCTTACGTGCAATCACCCCCTGATGATCAAAGTGAACGTTGAAAACATAAAATTCACGCCGGTTGATGTTATCCAAAAATTTAACCCATGAACATATCCGGTTGCAACAGGTAGCATCCCATCCCAATCCCGGTGTTTCGGGCGTTTCGCTCAGCCAGAAGTTGCCGGAATCAACAACGACGAACCGATCTTTCTTATAAATGATTGCCGAATGTTCTCCGGCCTGCTTGCCATCGTCTCGGCCGGCACCGAAATAAGTATATTCGGGTATTTCCAATATATCTTTCAATTGATGGATAAACCCCTCCTGCGTTCCTATGATATCGAAATCATGGTACTGAATCAAGGCTTTGACATTCTCTTTGCGGTATGGCCATGCATTCAAGCTATCACGGGGGGTATCCATCCGGAGGTTATAACTTGCTACCCTGATCTCAGCGCTCGCTGTTTGCTGGGAAAATGCAGCCGTACTGAAAAAAAAGAAAAAAACTAAAAGGAAGTACGTTTTCATGATGTCTTCTGTCTTAAAATGATGATGGCAGTTGCCAAACATACCACCATCATCATCAATTTCTGTTACCAGTCCGGGTTCTGACCCAAGTTTTTATTCACATCCAGAGCCGCTTGGGGGATTGGATAAAGGTACTTTTTGTCCAACCATTCGCGTACGCCGGGATTCCAACGTACTTCCCCGGAGGTTCCATTAGACAGTTGTATCCTTCCTACAGCGGTAGAGGGCGACACATCCACAAACGCCACCGTAGAATTGGATGGAGCCGGTCGCGTACCCTGATAGAAGCAGACATCCATCACACCATCGCCATTCAGGTCCTGTTCACCTAGATTTGCAACATAAATACCGTTCAACGGAGCTTCCTGAAATAGCTCACCCATATGCCACCGCTTCAAATCATCGGGGCGAAGCCCTTCGAATACCAATTCGACAGCCCGCTCGCGCATGACTTCCAGCAACACGGGATTGGTGAATTTACCTAGGTAATAATCCACCAAATACGGATCTGCGGCGGTAGGTATCGTTGTCAATGTAGATCCCGTGATACCTGCGCGTTGACGCAAGGCTCCGACGGTAGCCGTCCACTCCGCGTTGGTCATCGTTCCCAATTCCGCTAGTGCCTCCGCCTTGTTCAACAACACCTCGCCCCACCGCATGATGATGTGCGCGTTGTCGTTCCGGCTCTCATCGTCATAGGGAAATCGTTCGTCGTAACACCACTTGATCGGCTGGTAACCGGTAAATGTCTGATTGAAATTCGGAGGTGCAATAACCGGAACCGCATTTTCCGTCCGATGGTAGTCACCCAAACGGATGGTCTGTTGCAAACGCAGATCGCGGTCTTTCACTTCATCGACAAAAGGCATCGTCCGATAGCCTGGATCACTGGTAAAGGGTGTACCGTCTAATTTCAGGTAAGTGTTCACGAAATTGCGGGTCAGACTGGGCCGATTTCCATAGGTCGGGCTGATAAAACGACGGTTGGCCGAACTGAACACTTGCAAGCTGGCATCCAGTGCCACCGCCAGAATGGTCTCATCGGCATAAGGGGCTTTTGTGATAAACAGATCACGGTAAGAGCGCTCAGGGATGGTTGCCTGATGCAGGGTGAAACCGGTAATTGCATTTGCTGCATCCACCACGTGCTGGAACCAGGCATTCGCCGTTGATTGCATATCATAGCGGGTATGATATTTCCGGAACGATGCTTCATATAAACATATCCGCGTTTTATAAGCCCGTGCCACGTTCTGGGTAATCCGTGTACAGCTAGGATCGCTTGTCAGGGCAATGTTCGCGATGGCGTAGTCCAGATCGGCCAACACCTTATCCATAACCTCAAAACGGCTTGTCCTCGTTCCGTATAAGGCTTCTTCATCGTCCACTTCGATAGTTTTATCAATCCAGGGTACATCGCCAAAGCGTTTTACCCTATTGAAATAAAAAAGCGCGCGGAAGAACCTTGCCATGCCGATATAATGATTTTTTTCAGCCACTGTACTTTTCTCGGCATTTTCAATAAAATAATTGATGTTCCGGAGATCGTCCCAGTCGCTTACTGCCCATCCCGAACTTGTAATCGGGCTTAATGCTCCGGGAGACAGCAAGTCGTCTACACCGTTTCGCGCGACCAGATCCGAATTATCATCGCCTTGAAAAACGCCTACATCCGTATTAGGCAGGATGTCGTAAAACGAATTGGCATAAAGCTCCATCCCGCTAGCCGACCCAAATATGGCTTGGTTTGTTCCGGTGTCTACGGGCATCTCGTCCAAATCACAGGCAGCGAAGGGTAAGATGCTAAATACCGCCAATAGAAAATGAAATGTTTTCATGATTGTCTCTTTTCTGAATTAAAAATTAACGGTTAAACCCATCGATATGGTTTTCAGCATCGGATAGTTGTATCCATCGCCGCTCGTCCCACCACTCAAATCCCTATCTGAACCGTAAATGTTCGTCACGTCGGTATCTTTTGTCCATTTATACATGGGCGACCAAGTCCACAGGTTTTCCGCAGAGACATACAATCGCAGGTCATTGGCATGAAATTTCGAAATCAGCCGTTTAGGGAGCGAATATCCGATTTGCAAATTTCGCAGGCGGATATAGGCCGCATTTTGTAGGTAGCGATCATTGGGCACCTGTAGCGCACGTCCCGTACCCTGTGCGATATACCCCACCAAACGCGGCAGGTAGGCATCAAAGTTGCCCAACTCGGGGCGGAACATGTTGTTCTCATGCCAGCGCGGATACTGGTTGTAAGGCCGGTTGTACTGTCCCCAAAATCGTGCTTCGGCCGATGGGTAATAATCCTGTTTCAGCACCCCCTGGAAAAAGGCCGACAGGAAAAAACCGTTCCAATCGCCATTTAAATTAAATCCATACGTATACCGTGGTTCAGAATTCCCGATGATGGTCTTGTCGCCCGAATCATCCGCTTGGTTAGCCCCCTGATAAATTATGTCATCTCCATCTAAATTTCTAAACTTCAAATCTCCAACATACGTTTTCCGCGTATTGGTACTCGGAACATTTGCCTGTGACGGCGAGTTGGCGATTTCCTCTTCCGACCGGAACAGTCCTTCTACCTGATAACCCCATATTTCACCGACCCGCTTGCCTACGTAGTGGTCGGTCAGTAATTTATCGGGATTGTTATACTTGGTGATGATCGCCCGGTAGTCAGACATCGTTACCCGTACATCATACGTAAACGGTTTTTCAGCCATCGCAAATTGATCCCGCCAGGTGAGGGATACTTCCCAGCCTGTCGTTTCCAGATCTGCGTAGTTACCTTTGGGTACAGTCGTACCATAAATTGCCGGCAAGGTAGGGCCAACCGTAAACATATCGCTTGTCCAGCGACGGTATAGATCGCCCACAAACTGAAGGCGGTTATTCAGACTCGAAAACTCCAGCCCCAGATTGCCGGTAGTGGACGTTTCCCAGGTCAGCCCAGCGGGTATGACTCCCGGTTGTCCGGTACGCTGCGGCCGCACACCATTGATAATACGGCCCGACTGTGAAATGGCGAAGTTTTCTGTAAATGAATAGGGATCAATATTTCCGTTACCTAAAGACCCGTAAGATGCGCGGAATTTCACATTGGAGAATGCCGTGGGATTTACGTTCCAAAAGGGTTCTTCTGAAATCCGCCAGCCGATGGATGCCGAAGGGAAAAAGGCCCACTGTTGATCTCCCGGAAACTTCGAAGAGCCGTCATAGCGGCCATTGACCTCCAGGAGGTACCGCTCCTTGAAATTATAGTTTACGCGGAAAAACCCGCCCGCAATCGCCCATTTTTTGTAACCTCCACTGGTCACGATACTCTGCCCCAATGCCAAATTGATGTCATCGGCGTCTTCGTACACGATCCCGTTGCGGCGTGCGGTCAGGCTTTTTTCCAGCGATTGCTCGTAGTTGAAGCCGGCTAGCAGGTTGATGTTGTGCGCATCATTGAATGACTTCACATAATCGGCATACACATTGGTAGCCAGGTAGTCGGTCGTACGCCTGAATTCCTGCAGATCATTGGTATTTGTACCCGTATAACCGATCACACCCTCGTAACGGCTGTAAGGAACCTGCACCCGGTTTTGCTGTGATCCGATATCCATGCTTTGGAAGGTAAAATCACTGCGAAGGGTAAGGCTTTTATCGAAAAATTCTGCCTTTGCCGCCGTCCGGTTTTTCAGGAAGCGCCGCACTTCGTCTGTACCGTTTCTTCCGATATAGTAATCGCCCACGGTGTAAGCCGCCGGGAATGACAACGTCCCATCGGGATTCAATAGCGGAGCCAATGGGTGCCCCTCATCCGCCATGTTACGCCAGATGCCACTGCCTTCGCCTACGTTCAACGGCTGGTGGTATTCCATCCGTGAATATTCGGTATTGTTTTCCAGTTGCAACCAGCGTGTCAGTTGGATGTTGCCCTTGGCCCGCAGGTTATACATCTTATAGGTATCTGTATTGTAGCGGAAAAGTCCATCCTGACCGTTATATCGACCGCTTACATAAAATGCCGTTTTATCATTTCCGCCAGACAGGGCCAGGTTATGATCCTGCGCGAAGAACCGCTCTTTATACAATTCTTTATACCAATCGGTACTGTAATAATATTGGTATTCACCCGTGGATGGGTTTACCTCTACCCGTGGCAACGACGGGTCTTCCCAGCGTCTTTTTATCTCGGCTAAATAAGCAGGTGAAAAAGGCAATGTCTTGTTTATTGCTGTGGGTGTATTGCCGTTATCGTTCCATCGCGACCATGCATCGCTGAATCCTTGGGCCCAAGGGTATGAATCGGTAATATTGTCTGGAACAGTTGTCGGTGATTTGGACGACAAATTGGTGGAATAGGTAATGGAAGTTTTTCCTTCGGCGGCAGATTTGGTGGTAATCAGCACCACACCGAAAGCAGCACGTGCCCCATAGATAGATGCCGACGAGGCATCTTTTAGTATGGAGATGCTCTCGATATCATTCGGATTCAGCATCCGCGGATCACCCTCCACGCCATCGATCAGGATCAACGCATTGCCTCCTTGACCGATTGAGGTTGTTCCCCGGACATTGAAGGCGGGGGATTGGGTAGGCTTGCCATCGAGCATCCGAATATTCAGGTTGGGTACGGCACCTACCAATCCCTGGGAAATATTGGGGATGGGCCGGTTCTCGAAGACTTCGGAGGTTACCTGATCCACAGCACCGGTCAGATTAACTTTCCGCTGGGTACCGTAACCTACCACGACGACCTCCGCCAATGCACCGCTTTCTTCGGTTAAAACAAAATTGGCGTCAGCAGTCGCGCCTTCACGGACGGTCACCGTTACCTGCTGTGCAGCATATGAAATATAAGAAGCTTCAACAACGTACTCACCCGGTGCCACCGAAAGAGAAAATCGGCCATCGTCATCCGTAGCCACACTTCGTTGCTGGCCCGCTATGCGTATACTTGCACCCGACAGCGGTATCCCCTGAACATCAGTTACGCGTCCTACGATACGTCCCGTCTGCTGTGCCGCTTGGCTGGTTACTGCCGACAGCGAGGGCATGCCCGCAACGATGATAAGATAAAGTAAAGTTATTCTTACATACCATTTACTTAGTAATAAATGATTCATTATACACTAATTTTTTACCTCCAAAGGGTCAAATTCATCCTTTTCCCTATCTTTGAAGGTACAGTGATACCCTATTGTATTACTCACGCAGGGATGCAGTCCAGATCTCCAGTCTATGTGCTGCTTCCCGAACTCCTGAACAGGCGCGTCACTATGTCGCGTCTGTTCGTTGTTTATCAAGAGCCTATGATCTTGTATCCTCCTTTTTTGACGTGAAATTAATCGGCATATACTTCGTATACTTCTTTCCGCCGCGAGAAATTATATCCAGTCCAGAAACACATGCAATGATACCATGTGTTAAAAAACTTGTGGTTAAACCCAAGTTACGTTTGTTTTAAAGATAGCCGCTGTTAGGCAATTAAGCATCTATCATGCTTTATTCAACTCGATAATTACCCTTTTATAATTTATAATTGTAATCACAAAACTAATCTCTTTTGGGTCAATAAATCAAGTGGTTAGCCACTATTTCAACGCAAAGGTTTGCGCCGAAAGAATCACTGAATAGTTAGCTCAATTATCCCCGCGCATAAATAATATGTTAGCTGGCAAAACCTGTTCTGGGATTGAACGACTTGCATAACCCACTTCCAATATTTCGCCCATATGGTCATCAAAATAGGCCAGTTCAAAGTCATGAAAACCTGCTTCAAGGGCTACTTTTCCTTCGCTACGCTGTGCGCTATGCGAACCATCGTTATCTACAACCACACGCCCATCGATTGAGAGTTTGGAACCATCGTCGGAGTAGGTATAGAATCGGTAAACACCCCGCTCCGGGATTTTGATCATTCCCTTAAACACGACAGCAAACGAATCCCGAACGTCCGCGATGTCCAGCGTAAGACGGTCAATTGTACCTGACCGCACACGCTTAGCCCTTACGGTATCAGCCAGTTGCTTCAATCGTCCACCCTCATAATATGTATAATATACTCCTTCTTTTTGTGAGTTACCAGCTTTAGCTGGGAGATAGTGCATGTTTTGCTCCTCTTCTGCGGAAAGTCCGGAAGGATAATAATAGGTGAGTTCAGTCCCTTTCGGCGTACATATCCAGCTATCAAAACGACGTTCGCCCTCATGCAGTACAATTATCCGGGCTCCCCGCTCCAAATCACCGTATGCATCAATCCCTGTTGTCCTGCCAAAAGCCAACGCAATGTCATAATGCATTCCGATATAGTCATTGTTGTGGTCGTGGCCCACAAATGCCCCCATTACATCCCCCATTTCCAAAAAGGATGCGAACATTCCAGAATTGATATTCGACGAAGCAACACCTTCGTTTGCCGTGCCAAATATGCTCTTCCGATGCTGTATTTCCTCAAATTCCCGGATGGGAATATGGAAAAATGCCAAAGCCGGCAAGGGATTGTTTCCATTCCGGTCCGCATATGCACTGCTTTGTTCACGATACCAGTTCAGCTGGTCGAAATGCACCCAGTCGTAGTGACCGTACTTGTGCGCCGATGGTCGGTTATGGGTATCAAAACAGTACAGCAATGCTTTTACCTCTTCGTTTTTATTACTGAGAACGGGGAGTACGTAGTTGCCGCTTCCACGGATGGGTGGTCCCGCCTCACCCATGAAATAGGGACTTCCGTTCAATAACTTAAATACCTCCATCCGGGTCATACCGGCCTCATCGTCGTGATTGCCCAATGTCAATGCCCAGGGCATTTTAGCATCCGCAAAAATACGGGCAATAGACCTCCACCCTTCCGCAGCGGGCGGGGCTGTCACCACATCTCCGGTTACCACGGCCAAATCTGGTTGCTCCATCTCTAGAACGTGTTGGATCACCGCTTTTGTCTGTGCGCAGTTGGGGGATGCCTCATCCCAATGCAGGTCTGTAAATTGGGCAATTTTAAACAACCCTTCGTTATTGAATCGGAGCTTGGCCATGGTAGCTTGTATGCTTTCATGCTTCGTACGGCCACCCGCAAGCGATACGAGTATAACCGCTGATAAAACGATCCATCTAATCATTCTCATTAGGACTAAGGTTTAATAATTGTTTTATTTTATCGAAAATTGCAGTGTTCTGATATACACCGCGAAAGCTGTCCGATCCAGGTCCATACGCAAACACGGGCAGCATCAACGGGGTATGATCATCCGTCGTATATATCGCAGTGATTTCCCCCGTCTCCCGATTTCCGTCGATCAATGTCAATCCACCAGTCTCATGGTCTCCACTCACAACGACCAATGTGTGGCCGTCCTGATCGGCAAATTTCAACGATTCTCTTACAGCAAGATCAAAGCTCAGTGTTTCCATAACAGAGCCTGGCAACGAGTTCGCATGGCCAGCATAGTCGATCTTTGCCCCTTCTACCATGAGGAAGAAGCCACTTTTTTCAGTATGGTCCAATTGGCTGATGGCGCGACGGGTCGCATCGGACAGTAACGCGATGGTGTTTTCGTTAACCGCATGTGCAAAACGGTCATCGATGCAGATGGTCTTTACCGAATTACCGTGGAGGGCATTCAGGTCTCTCAGCATCCGGTATTGGGATGCCAACTCTTCCCAAAGATTCCGATTATCTTTCCGATGGGTCAGTACCCGCTCGCCACTCCCGATAAGTAAATCCAATTTCCCGTCCAACAAATAGGCTGTTAGCCTTTCGCTATCATCCCGCTCCAATGCATGACCATAAAAGGCCGCAGGTGTCGCGTCCGCCACATTGCCGGCAGTAACTACGCCGCAGGCCATCCCGCTTGCAGCCGCATATTCAGCAATTGACGGATGAATTTGGCCAAGCGAGTCTACACTGATGTGACGGTTCTTAGTCTTTTTACCAGTCGCCAGCGCACTGCCACCCGCGGCCGAATCGGTGGTGTAGGCATCCAAAGCCCCCGTCTCCTGCAAGCCGATGGTGGAAATGCGCAAAGTAGTCAGCGCACTGTTAAATGCGTAAGCCGCTTGTAACTGTGCAAGGCCCATACCGTCGCCAATCAGTAGGATGACGTTGCGGATGTCACTTTTGCTTCCATCTACCGCACCAGAAGGTGTGTATGTAGGAATGGGGGCCGACAGTGACATCTCTTTGCCGTCAAAACCTAGGAAGCCACGTGTCGCTATGTCTAACCTTTCTGCATAAACCGTTCCTTCGGCCTGCTTGCGGTCATGCAGGCTGAACCGCTTTTTGTCGAATCCGGAGAAGAATTCGGTGCAACGCTCGATCCGATCGGTATTAATAATATCGACCCCCATCTTATGCAGCGTATTCCACGCAGTAATCCCGTCGGGGGTACCCCAGAACCGGATTTTCTTACCCCATCCATGTGCTTTCTCGATGGCATCGGCAACCTGCTTCTTCTCCCTGTCTATCAGAGCTCCCTTACCGTTCCATGCTGCATAGGAGGAGAACGGCGCGCTGATGAATGCGACACGCTCCAATTGCTCAGCAGTGTAGTCAACACCAAGCCGTCCGTCAAACCAAATGAATGGTGGAAAATCGTTGAACGCTTCCGGAGAAGGCATATCACCGGAAATGACCACAGTAACCGCGTAGGGATTGACGGTCTCATCGAACACCTGAGGATGTTTGGCTATGAGTTCCACGACAGGGCGCAGTGTGGTTGCCGCGGGTGTCTTCAGATCGATAAGCAATACGAAGCGGCTGTCCGACCCTGCCCAGGCCCGCCCGCCATGTAAAGTAAACACGTCTATAATGGGCTTGACATACAGGGTTTCCAAGGTACGTTGCGGTTGCAGTTCATTCCAATCGTGTCCCACTAGTATGCGGCCATCATCCGTAGCGAATACATCCGCTTCGATTGTGTACGCCTGTTGAGCGTACGCTTGATAGAACGGCACCCGTTGGTGATAGTCGTTGTGGGAATGTATCAGCACGCGATCCTGCTGAGCTACTGCAAACAATGGCAGCCAACCAACGAGCCATAGCCCCAAAAACCGTAAATAACGTATTGCCTTCATCGGACTAATAGCCCCGGTTTTGTTCCAAGTTTTCGCTACTGGCGATTTCACGCACCGGTATCGGGAATACGTGGTGTATAGTGGGGTTGAATTGACGTGCGGGCCATACTTCTATTTCTTCCAACGACGAGATAGCTCCATTGGCAAGATTGACCTTATAACCATGTAAGGGCTGTGTATATGTCGTCTGTGCATCGCCCCAACGCACGAGGTCAAGGTGGCGCCAAGTACCCCATTCAAAAGCAAACTCCACACGCCGTTCGTTTTTCAGCTGCGCTTTCGTTGCGTCGCTGTTCCGTTCGAGGCCCGCACGCTCGCGGATATCGTTCAGCAAGTCCTTAGCCACGGGATCCCCTTCGCCATTTTTCCAGATCAGCGCTTCTGCTTTAATCAAGAGCATCTCTGCGTAGCGCATCAGCGATATGTTGAGGTCGGTAGTCATGTTGTCTCCGTTGGGATTGACGGTCTTGCCAATCGCATCAGAACCCCTGAAGGGTGCCAAGTACTTCCGCAATGTCATTCCGGTCGGGCTCGATGTAGAAGCTGGGTTCACCTGCCAGATGATGTCGTTGCCGATGAACGACACGTGGTCACCCGGTGCAACGATAGTAGCCGCCCGACGCTCATCGCCTTCCTCAAAAGCCTTATATAGCTCCAGTGTCGGCTGGAAATACCCCCAAGTGTTATAGTAACCGAATCCGCCGTTCTGAAACCCTATTCCGGGCCATTTCGATCCGTCTATTTCATTGCTGGTTACGCTCAGTATATATTCCTTGCTCCAATTATTCTCGATTTCGAAGACATCGGCATAATTGTCGAGCAACCCGTGCTTCTGCGAGCCGATAACCTTGTCCGCATAGGCGATCGCCACATCGTAAAACGAAGCATCGTATTGTGCGGCATACAGCGCCGCCCGGGCTGCGAAGCCCCAAGCCGCGGTTTTATGCACCAAGCCCCAGTCGCTATTGGGTATCTCATCAAAGTAAGGCAGGTATCCGGCAGCCCTCTCCAGGTCATCAATAATCATCCGGTAATTGTCGAGCACCGACGCCGGGCGTGGCATGTCGATGTCATCGGCCGACGTGGTTTCCGTCACAATGGGAATCCCTCCATTGGGGCCGTTGTCGCCGTACCAAGGAGCCAGCCAAAGGTAGGCAAACGCTCGCCAGAAATACGCGTTGCCCAGTACGGTATTCCGTACGCCTTCGGAAATGGACGTCGCCTTAGGAATATCGACGAGTATCCGGTTGGCGTAGTTGATGGTCTGGTACATCTGCGGCCAGTTGTCGCGCACGTCTCGGCCGGACGACCCATTGTCAATGAAATTCTTGATATTGGCAGCTTCCGCCTGCGTGCGGCCGGTTACCATATCGTCACTGGCATTTTCGTACCAAAAGAATCCCCGCCCAGTGGTTCCCTCGCGGTACTGCCATTCGTAGAGAGCATAAATCGTCTGGATGGCCTGTTCATCCGAAACATTGCCCAGATCCGCAGGTTGGCCATACGGCTCGAATTCCAGGAACTTATCGCAAGACGCCAGTACCGAAACCAAGGAAAGCGTCATCAATATTATCTTCTTCATCTTCTTATTAACTTTTACGTTTCCTAAAACGAAACATTTACTCCTAAACTGAACATGCGCGACACTGGAAATCGTCCGCCGTCGACACCTAAGTTACCCACTTCGGGGTCGAAAGCTGAATAATCCGTGATCGTCAACAGGTTTTCAGCATTGGCATATATCCGTATGTTGGTCTGCCCGGCATTGCCGAGCCGATCGACCAGTTGCCTAGGCAGTGTGTACGACAGGTTTACATTCTTCAACCGCAGGTAATCCGCTTTCTCCAGAAAATACGAAGACACCTTGGAATAATTGCCGTTGGGGTCTTCGATAAACGACAGCCGAGGAATACCGGAGTTGGGATTGTACTCGTAGGATTGCAGAATGTCCGTGGTCATGTTCCACCCTTTCAGTCCGGAAGATGACATGGCCTTTACGCCGTTGAATACATTCACACCCGAAACGCCTTGCCAGAACATACTTAAGGCAAAACCTTTATACGTTGCTCCAAGCGTAAATCCATAGGAAAAATCGGGATAATCATAGGCTCCCATGTATTGCCGATCGCCGTCGTTGATGATACCGTCCTTGTTGAAATCCACGAAGCGGATATCGCCGGGCTTTGCTTCCGGCTGGATTAACGATGTTTCTCCCGTTTCAGGATTGGTATAGGTATAGCTGTTGATCTCTTCCTGCGTCTTGAATAGTCCATCGGCTTCGATCAGGTAGTATGAATACCATGAATGCCCTACGATCGATTGTAGGGGCTGCATCGAATTCACCCCGTCGTTATGAGCTATGAACCCGCGCTTGCCGAGGTTCAGCACCTTGTTTTTAACCGTTCCTAAATTTCCCCGGAAATCGATCCCGAAATCGCCGAATTGCTGATTGTACGCCAATGAAAACTCAAATCCCCTATTTTCAACTTCGCCAACATTTGCTTCTGGAGGTGAGGCGATACCTGCTACCGACGGTACCGGCAGTTCTTCGATCAATTCCTTGGTAAGTTTGTTGAAATAGTCGGCCGTCAGGTTCAGCTTGTTCCCAAAGAAACCCAAATCGATGCCTACATTGGTTTGCACAGCGCGTTCCCACTTCAAATCGGGATTGGGAATCGTCTTTTGAAGCAAGCCTTTCACGTGCCGATCCGCGTTTTCGCCCAAGAACACACCATAATCGCCCAACGAATACGGTGGTGCGTAAATGAATCGGCGCACAGAACGCACATTGCCAACCTGCCCCCAGCTAGCACGGAGTTTCAAGAAACTCACCACATCACTTTGAGGCATGAACGGCTCCGATGTAACTTTCCATGCTACAGAAGCGGCCGGGAATATGTCGGCATTATCTTTGGGATTCAATTTGGACGAAGCATCCCGCCGTATGCTACCGGTAAGGAAGTATCGGTCGTCGTACGAATACGATACCCGTGCAAGCTGTGACAAAATAGATTCCTCCCATATTGATTCCTCCGGCCTATCCGAACTCCAGTCGGACGCATTCTCAAACACTACGTAGTGCGGATATTCGAATTGATACCCACGGGTGTACACATTGTGGCTGCGTTCCGTGGAATAGTTCATCGTAAAGGCGCCTAGGGCTGACAAGTAATGCTTGCCATTGAAAGTCTTTGAATAGGAAAGAATATTTTCCCAATTCCAGCTTTTATCTAATGAAGAACCAATGTTGTAATAATTCTGGTCAATCGTCCTTCCTGGAGCCGTAAATTTTGCCGTAAAAGTCTCCCCACGAAAGCTGGAAGTATTGTATGAAAAATCCGACTTGAATTCCAATCCTTCGATCGGCTTAACGATCAGCGATGACAGGGAAAATACCCGATTATTGGGATTATGTTGACGTGTATTGAGTAATTGGCTGACCGGATTCAGCAAATCTGCCTCCACGCTTATACCGTCAGCAAGCGCCCAACGCGGAACGGTTCCGCTCGGCAACCGGTTACCTAAATCATCATATTCATACATTTCATTGAAGCGCGGGTAAGCCATGGCACTGAATACAGCACCGGTATGGCCTGCGCCGATTTCACTTTGTCCGTTGCTGTATCCGTAAAGTAAGCTTTGATTCAGGCTTACCCACCTATTGATCTTGAATCCCAGATTCAGCCGTGCGGTCAGGTTTTTGTTCCATGTGTTCAACAGGGTACCTTCTACATCATCGTAAGCAAGCGATGCCAAGGCATTCAACGATTCGGTACCTCCACTGATGGTCAGGTCATAATGCTGCATCCGACCTGACCGAAAAATCTCATCCACCCAATCTGTACGGGTTACGTTACCATAGGGAAATTGCGCAGGATCGTATGCTGCTGGAATATTTCTCCCTGCTGCAGCCGAAGCATCCTTCCACAACCGATTGAAGTCTTCTGCTGTTAGTACATCCGGCGTTCGCCAAGCCTGCTGTATGCCATTCCACACATTGGCATCAATGCGTATATCGCCCGATCGTGCTTTTTTGGTCGTGATAACGATTACCCCCCCGGAGCCAGCATACGCACCGTATATGGCAGAGGAAGCTGCATCTTTTAATACAGTGACCGATTCGATGTCTGCCGGGTTATAGGGCGCATTGGGTACCCCATCAACCACGTACAACACCCCATCACCTGAGCGGTTACCACGGCCACGTATGCTGATGTCGCCGCCGGAGCGTGGATCGCCACTTTGCTGTACACGTACACCGGGCATTTCGCCCTGCAGAATATTGCCCAAAGAGGCAGGGCGCCCCTTAAAACGCTCCCCCACGTTAACCGACGAAACAGCCACTGATAAGTCTTGCTTCCGGTTTACCGCGTATCCAATCGCTACCACTTCATCGAGCACACTGGTCTCTCCTCCCAGTTGCACATCGACAGTCTCCCGACCCGCCACGTACTCCTCCAAGGTAGGAAGCCCCACATACGAAAATATCAGTACCGCATTCGCTGACACATTGATGACGTACACGCCCTGCTCATCGGTCATGGTCGATTTATTCGATTGCTTTTCAGTCACCGTTACACCCGCTAACGGATCCCCCGAGATTTTGTCAGTGACCTTGCCGGTTACTGTACCTTGTGCATAGACACTGCCAGACAGCGCAGCAAACATCAGTAATGCACATAACTTCAACTGATAAACTTTCTTCATATCGGTGATTTTAATTAAGTGGATGATTTTCCATCGCAAGTATACCTAGGTCCTTCGAACTTTCGATTAACTCCATGTTATCATTCGTTTAACATCGGTTACCTTCATCGGTAGCTTTTTATAGCTAGAAAGTTTCGTACTTATTTTAAATTTATAATTGTAGAAGCAAACTAATCACTTTTCATCCGATAAATCAAGCAATGAAAGCAACGGCTTAACGCAAAGGTTTGCGTAGGGGAACAGCAAATATTTGGTTATCTGCGATTTGTTGACGAACTTAGGAAACCCATGCAGAAACCACGACAGACGACCATTATAGACATCGCACGGGCACTCCGTGTGTCCCCTTCCACCGTATCACGCGCACTTCACAATCATCCCTCAATCAGTGCGGCAACCAAACGCGCCGTACTTGAAATGGCGGAAAAATTCGATTACCAGCCCAATCTGCTGGCATTAAGCCTCCTTAATAAGAAAACGGGTATCATCGGAATTGTCGTTCCAGAAATTACAGGGTATTTTTTTGCAACGGTGATCAGCGGGGTACAGGACATGGTCTCGTCTGCAGGGTATAAATTATTGATCTGTCAATCCAACGAGTCATTTGAAGAAGAAAAAAAGTTATTGCAGGATATGGCTTTGCTCCGTGTGGACGGCGTACTGATCTCCCCGACTTTCCGTACCAAAACATTTGATCATTTTGACCGACTCAAAAATGCTGGAATCCCACTCGTTATCTTCGATCGGGACTGTCCGAATTATAAGGCTGATAAGGTACTGGTAGATAGCTACGACGGCGCATACCAAGCCGTCGAATACCTGATCAAAACCGGCCGTCAGCACATCGCTCATATTGCCGGGCCGATTGCTTTTCCCACATTTAAACAACGGCTTGACGGATACCTCCATGCGCATTATGACAATAATATCCCCATCCGGTCTGAGTTGATCGTTTACAGCGATGGCTTTTCTTCTGATTATGGGGTAGATGCCCTCGAAAAGCTCATGATTTGCAACAAAAAGCTGGATGGTATTTTTGCTGTTAACGACGCGGTGGCCATCGGTGCCATGCGCGTTATCCGTGAAAAAGGATACCGGATACCGGAAGATATCTCTATTGTTGGCTTCGATGACGAATCCTATGCGCAATACTATTTTCCATCCTTGTCTACCGTTTGGCAGCCGGTATATGAATTGGGCATGCTTTCTGCTAAAATTCTGCTCGATCATTTTGCCAATAAAGAGCCACGTGAAAGTTATCGCTATGAAGTGCTGAAGCCCGAATTGGTTGTCCGCGATTCATCCCCACCTTTGTACTGAATCAGGTAGTCATCCGTCTCACCAAGTCTACCGGGCATACCACAGGAGTGCCGATTGAAATCGGCACTCCTGTGGTATGCTGCAAAGCACCCAGTAATGTTTCGGCTACTTTATCAGCCATCTCATTGGGATACTGCTCGATGGAGGTAATTGATGGCGTGATGATGGATGTCCGTGGATCGTTGGAGTAGCCGATGATCCGTAGGTCCTCAGGAATCCGGATGCCTCGTTCACGCGCAAATTCTACAGCTGCAATCGCAGTGGTGTCATTGGCAGCAAATAGGCCATCGGGTACCTCCACACCGTCAAACAGCCTACGCAAGCTGTTCCATGCATTTTCTGTGGTCAATTCATGCTGATGGACCCATTCTTCGCGTAGGGCTGTACCTTGTTTGGCCAATGCATCCTGAAAGCCACGGGTACGCTCCTGATAGATACTGCTCGACGGAGGTCCGCTGATGTAGGCAATACGCCGACAGCCTGCCGCAATCAAATGGTTACCCGCAAGCAGCCCTCCCCGGTAGTCATCCCCTTTGATGATGTACGCCGGCGTACCTTCCGGAGGTACCCGATCGTAGAACACCAACGGTATTCCCTGTTTCAGGAACCCCTCGAAATGTGTAAAATCTTCCGTATAAAGGGTGAGTGATACCACCAACGCGTCGACACGCGCCGAGTATAGGGAATTGGCTAACTCCTTTTCCAGTTTTACGGAATCATTGGATTGGCAGATCATCAGGTTATATCCGGCGGCTTGCAATTGCCGTTGCAAGGAAGTAATAAAAAATGCATGGAAATACATCGATATCCGCGGAACGATCAACCCGATCGTATTGGAACGCCGGTTACGAAGCGAAGAGGCCATGCTGTTATGCCGGTATCCCATTTCTTTGGCCATTTCCTTTACCCGCTTGCGCGTAGCCTCGCTGATCCGCAGGTTATTATTAAGCGCGCGTGAAACGGTAGCCGGCGATATACCCAATGCCTTGGCAATATCTACGATGCTGTTTTCAGACTTCGGTTTCCTGGGTGTCATGATGTAAAAGCCGCAGATCCAAAACAACGTTATTTTTACCGGAAATGCAAACGTCGGTTATTAGTACTGCCCTGTGCTTAACAGCACGAGTGTACACGCTTCCAATGTTTCGATCCCATGCTGCTGGGCCAGGGCCTTCAGTTCCGCATTTTCCGTGCCGGGATTGAAGATGATGCGTTTGGGATTGGTATTGATGATATAATCGTAATATTCTAGCTGCCGTTGCGGGCCGATATAAAGGGTAATGGTATGGATATCATCCTGTATCTCTGCCGGGAGTTGTATAGGCACTCCTGCCACTTCACCGCGTTTAATGCCGATATTCACAATGGGATGCCCGGAAGCTACCAAGCGGTTTGCCGCCATATATGCATACCGGCTGGGGTTGGTGGTGGCCCCAATGATGAGGGTTTTCTTATGTGCCATATTTCTGCAAAGATACGGATATTATTGCGCCCTGAAGAAAGCTGTTGTCTCCGCTACCACCTCATCCCATTTGCCAGGCTCACCGAAACCGTGACCGGCTCCTGCTATTTCCACATGTACGCTCGCAGACCCTTTACTGTTCAGCAAGGTAGTCAGACTATTGTATTGTGATTCACTGAGATCAGGTATTGGACCAATGGTATTATCTTCCGGCCTCACACTGATGGTAGGCACGCCGCCGCTATTGTTGGCTACCCAATAGGGGCTGGCCGCCATGTAGGCCAGCTTATTTTCGTTGGTGGCTTCTGCACCCACAATGCGATAGAACAACTCCTTAAGCCGCGGATCAAGCAGATCGACCTCGGATTCGTCGTTGAAGGCAAATGTGGTAACTCCCGCCAAATTCGCAGTAGCCTTGATGCGACCGTCCGCGTTGTCTTCCCCATAGGCATGCAGCATCGCCAACGTAGCCCCGGCACTGTGCCCTACGATGTACCAAGTATCACCGACAGCCCACTCCGTCCGCTTACTCCACGCTAACTCCACCGCGGCAGCTACGTCGTCCAATTGATGGTGGATGTTGATTGGACTGGCTTGGTGCACAGGCGGATCGTCCAATACGCCGGCGAGATCCACCAACCGATAGTTGATATTCACCACGGCAAAGCCTTTCGCCATCAATTTCAGGGCAACAGGCTCCAACTCCGTCTTATCGCCTGCTACGAATCCACCACCGTGGATGAGTACGATTACGCCCGTTTCATCGGTGGAGCGGTTTTCAGGCAGGTACACATCCATTTTATGCCGTTCGTGATTGCCGTAGGTCACATTGGCAATCCGTTCTTCCCCGAGTTTGCCACCGATTGCCTGACCATCATCCGCACAGGAAAAACAAGTGGAAATGATCATCCAGAACAAGCTGATTTTTAACGCGGACCATCTCATAATTTTCCCTTTATACTGACAAATGATCTACCAGCGGTATCGCAAGAATCAAGCCATGATAATCGAAAGAACTCAGTTGGCCATAAATTCCCCCGTGGCGGAATAGGCCGCCTGGCGGATAACCGGCATATCAAGAATTTGGTAAAGTTCATCCAGATGGAGTAAACTACCATTGGCAAGATTGGTCAGCAAAACGATCGTAATGTCTTCTTTCAAGTCACGGATATACAAATTGCGGAACCCGTGCCACCATCCCGTATGGTATACTACCTTATGGTTTCCCGGATCAAACGTACGCCACCCGTAACCATAGTTAAACAGCTCCTTCTTTGGGGTACTGTATCCTGCATATGCCGAGTCGAGTGTCGCCGGTTTCAGCAGTCGGCCATCCCGAAGCGCCCGGTCAAACAAAAACAGATCTTGTACGGTACTGTAAATACCTTTGTCGCCCACGGGGCCATCCTGAAAATTCTGTACTACGGAACGCCGCCATACCTTGTCGTGTCCTACCGCAGCACTTGATGGAATTTTTTCATAAACCGCAGTAGAATAAACGGCTGTGTTTTTCATCCCGGCAGGGCCAAAGATATTTTCCTGCATATAGACTGCAAAATCTTGGCCGGACACCTTTTCGATGATTGCTGCCAAGACCATATAGTTGGTATTGTTATAAAAAAAACGCACCCCCGGGGGGGCATATCTATCCGGTTTGTGAGCGGCTAATAAATTCATGACATCTAGATTGGTCATGCCTTTCCGTTTGTCCGGCCAAATTTCCGACTTATCAGTAAAATACAGGTAATTCATGAGGCCTGACCGGTGAGTCAGCAATAACTTGATGGTAACGCCCGGATACGGAAAATCCGGGAAAAACTCATCAACAGTCTGATCGAGACGGATTTTACCTTCCTCCCACAGCTTGAGTATACCCGTAGCCGTAAGTGGCTTAGAAACAGAAGCCAATTCAAACTGGGAAGTGATTTTCAGACTATCCTTCATCAGATAATTAGCCCATCCGAACGTATTTTGGTAGAGAATTTTGCCTTTCTTGGCGATAAGTACGTTTCCGTTGAACCCGGAGCGGCTATGCAGCCGCTGCATAAATGCATCCAACCGCTGATCGGCTTTGGCTGCATCATATACCAGCATCAAACTGTCTTTTTCGTGTTGCTTGCGTTCCGCTTTGGCCCTTTTCTTTTCTGTGGATGTGCAAGAAGCACCAATTAACGCAATAAATAAAATAACAAAAGTAAGGTTTTTGAACAACGGCTTCCCAGTAAACGTCATAGTGCGCTAAAGTATTGCAATTGACTTGCAACAGCAAACTTTTTGTTTAATTAACGGAATTTTAACTTAAATATTACAGGTTACGTCTCCTTGCATCATCCATGTATGTGCTCAGTTTTACCATACGATTGGATAAGTTTACCCTCAAATTCCAGCCACTCTTTCCATCGTTTCTCCACGTCTACATCGATTGTATACCGACGGGCGAAATTTAAAAATGTCGTATAATGGTTCGCTTCCGATACCATCAGATCGTAGTAAAATCTAGCCAACTCCTTATCGTTGATGTTTTGAGATAGGACACGGAAACGCTCGCAACTACGTGCTTCAATCATTGCAGCAAAAAGCAACCGGTCTATAAAAGCAGTGTTACGGCTGCCGTCTTTTTTCATAAACTTCATCAGCTGGTTTACGTAGTCGTCTTTGCGCTCGCGACCCAGCGTGTAACCACGCCGCTTAATGATATCAATCACCAACTGGAAGTGCTGCATTTCTTCAATGGCAATCGCCGTCAGCTCATGCACCAGGTCCGGATGTTCCGAATTTTGGGTAATCAGCGATATGGCATTGGTGGCTGCTTTTTGCTCACACCAGGCATGGTCTGTTAAGATTTCTTCCAAGTTGGATTCAGCTATATTGGCCCAACGTGGATCCGTCAGTAGTTTTAATCCCAGCATCGTAAAATCGTTTGGGACAAACTTACACATATTTTATTTTGACGCAATCGTTGTGCCTGCATCCGAAAAGCGGTTCACCCGCTCAATGGCAGCGGCAAAGTGTTGTTCCGCTTCCTGTAACAGCGGCCTAGTTTCTTCATCCACCAAATCCGCATATTTTCTTTTCGATTTTTCGAAGTACTTCTGTTCTTTTAACAATTCTCTTTTCAGTTGAGATTGCAGCTGAGCCAGTTGCTTTTTCTCGTAAGTATCCCGTTGTGCATGTTTTTTAACATAATCAGCTTCGATTTGCGCAATGATTTTTTTACTCTCTTCAACACGGACTCCCTTTTCGATATCTCGCTGATAAACGCCTACGAAGAATGTTCTGTCACGCTCCAACTCTGCGTGGTTACCATGACTCTCCCGGATACGGGTTTCGGCCCTGCCATATTGCGCCCATAATGCATCCACATTCCGCTGATGGAAAGCGATTGTCTGCTTAAACGCCTCCGTATTTTTTTGATCATGGTTAGCTTTATGGTTACTTTCCTTTCCAACATGTGAAACAGTATGCGCGGTTGCCGCACTGTTTCCTACTGCTGCCACACAAATCAGGGCACTTAATACGAATGGTTTCATAACGATACGTCTTTTTGTTTTTCTTTTTGTTTTCTATCGTCGGACTTTCTAATCTTTCTTCCCGACTTCCTACTGATAAGACGACAACCTTGGAAAAACGTTGCACATAGCCTATGGGATAATAGACCAACAGCCACTTGTCATCGATAAAAACAAGCCAATTAGACGAACGTAGTGTTTGGATAGACGAACACGTGTGTGTGGTTTACCTCTTTTCTACAAAATAGATGAGAATTTCTTTTCTTTTTACAAATCCCAATTCGGTATAAACCTTTATTGCTCTTGCATTATCAGCCTTTACGTGCAAAAAGGGGATTTCCCTTGCCAACTGAATCCGATGGATTTGCCTCCTCATAAGCGAGGTGGCTAGTCCCCTACCCAAAAAATCAGGATGCGTGCAAACGGCGCTGATCTCGGCATACGGCTGAGGGTTCATCCGCTGGCCGGCCATTGCAACCAACCGGTCTCCGTGGTAAACACCTTCATAATATCCAAATTGAAGGGTGTTTTGTTCAAATGGCCCAGGTTTAGTTAATTTAGTCAGCGCCAGCATCTGCGGGATATCCGGCGCCCCCAAAGCCACTACCTTTACCGGTGCCTTAAATGTTTTTAAGGGTTGTGTGCAAACCATCTGCCAAACTGCAACGGCTCCGAGAACCGTCCACGGCCCCGGCCAGTTGAGTTCGGTTGGTGATACAACCGCCACGACACCGCTAAATGGAAGCATGTCGTGCAACGCGCGAAGCTCATCAACCGAGTTTGTACGCAATCCCGCAAATGGCGAAACGTCGTTCCAAAAATACCTAACCGGGCCTTCACCATGTGCGAGTGATTGGTTGCCCGATGTTAACGCATGCCATGCCGGATTGTCTAAAATAGGATGCATGATTTATTTGAAAAGACAAACTAAGATAAAATTGTTTTTTTTCACAAGTGTTTGGCTGAATTGGTATGCAAGCTTCGTAAAAGTTTTTTATATTCGTCAGTTCCTAATGGCTATCATGAGCACGACAACAAAATTGGCATTTCTGACCGGTATTTTTACCGTGTTGATTGTTGTTATGGCCTGTGAGAAGCAATCCATGATCGGGAGCCCCGAAGCAGAAAGCCTGCTGTTGGAACGACTGCATGACGAAATCGATTCACTTGCCGCTGCGTATCCCTGCGACGATGTGACCAACTGGCGTTTTACCCCCATCGGTGAAAAACCTTGTGGAGGCCCGGCGGGCTATATCGCTTATTCTGCCGAAATGGATACCGCAGGATTTCTCAATAAAGTGGAACTTTATACCGAACGGCAACGTGCCTATAATATAAAATGGAACGCTGTATCCGATTGTATGTTTTTGACTCCACCGAGCCGCATCGTCTGTGAAGAAGGTAAAGCAAAATTAGTTCGGGATACAGAAGCAACCGCTGAATAATCCAGCCCTCACGATATTTTCTCCCAGCCAATTCCGGGCTCTCTCCGGGCAAGGTGTTCACGTAGCCGGATGTTTTCAGGGTTAGTTAGCTGGGGGTCATCTTTAAATAGCTGAATGACCCGGTTGCGCACTTCGGTCAACAAGGCTTGATCGGTGGTCAGGTCGGCCAGTTTGAGGTTAAGTACGCCACTCTGTTGCGTGCCGGCTAGATCACCTGGACCGCGCAACCGCAGATCTACTTCGGCAATTTCGAAACCGTCATTTGTCCGGACCATCGTCTCAAGCCTCAATTTACTTTCTTTACCCAGCTTACTTCCAGACATCAAAACACAATAGGACTGTTCCGCCCCACGCCCTACACGGCCGCGCAATTGATGCAGTTGGGACAAACCGAAGCGTTCCGCATTTTCGATAACCATCACCGACGCATTCGGCACATCCACTCCTACCTCAATAACGGTTGTCGCTACCATGATCTGTGTTTCGCCTTTCACAAATCGCTGCATCTCGAAATCCTTGTCTTTCACGGACATTTTCCCATGCACAATACTGATCCGGAAATCCGGCAGGGGAAATTCTTTCATCAACGTTTCCAAGCCTGCCTCTAAATATAACAGGTCCATTTTCTCGCTTTCCTTAATAAGCGGATACACGATATATACCTGCCTTCCTTTGGCAATCTCTTCCTTCATGAAACCAAACATACGCAGGCGGCTGCTTTCATAAAGATGCAGAGTTTTAATCGGCTTTCGGCCGGCGGGGAGCTCGTCGATGATAGAGATATCAAGGTCTCCATACAGCGTCATCGCCAGCGTACGGGGTATGGGGGTAGCCGTCATCACCAGCATATGTGGTGGGACCCGATTCTTACGCCACAGCTTCGCGCGCTGCTCGACACCGAACCGATGCTGTTCGTCGATGACCACAAAGCCCAGGTTTTTAAAACGTACGGTTTCTTCAATCAGCGCATGCGTACCGATGAGGATATCCAGCGTACCTTCTTCCAATTGCGTATGGATGATCCGCCGGTCCTTCTTGGGTGTAGACCCCGTAAGCAACTGCACCGACGCAAGGCCGTTGTCCAGCAGCTTTTTGATGCTGTGGTAATGCTGCTGAGCCAAGATTTCGGTTGGCGCCATTAAACAGGCCTGGAACCCATTGTCTATAGCCAATAACATTGTCATCAATGCCACCACCGTCTTTCCGCTTCCTACATCGCCCTGCACCAGGCGATTGAGCTGCGCTCCGGACGCTGTGTCCCTCCGTATTTCTTTGATTACCCGTTTTTGTGCATTGGTCAGTGAGAAAGGCAAGTGATGATTGTAAAACGTATTAAACCTGTCGCCTACCACTTCAAACCGGTGTCCTTTGAATTTCTGTGTATTCAGCAGTTTGTTTTTCAGCAGTTTTAATTGAATGAAAAACAGTTCATCAAATTTCAATCGGCGGATGGCTTGCCCAAGTTCCTGCTGACTTCGGGGAAAATGGATGGCAACCAAGGCCTGTGGCAAGCGCATAAGCCGATGCGCTTCAATTACATAGTCAGGCAATTCCTCCTTCAACTGGGAGGCCAAAGTTTCCAGCAATGCTTCCTGTAGCCGTTGGATACCACGGCTGTCCAACGTAAACTTCTTGAGTTTTTCTGTGGAGCTGTACACCGGTTGCAGGTGCATGTTACCCATCTCTTTTGCGCCCCGCTGATACAATTCCATCTCCGGATGTGTCATCGAAAGCTCCTGATTAAAAAGATTGGGCTTGCCATAAATAACGTATGCGGCACCCACCTGCAGGGATTTTCGCAGCCATCCGATGCTTTGGAACCATACCAGTTCCATCGTTCCGGTATCATCTTTGAAAAGCCCTATCAAACGCCTGCTTCTTCGCTCCCCCCTTTCTTCCAAATGCACCAACCTTCCAATTACCTGGGCGGCAGGCATATCGGGATGAAGTTGCCGTATTTTGTGAAATTGGGTTCGGTCGATGTAACGGAACGGATAATGTTTCAATAAATCGCCGAAGGTATGGATCCCCAGTTCGCTCTTAAGCACTTCGGCACGGGCAGGCCCCACACCTTTGAGGTATTCAATGGGGGTTATGGTGTCGAGCGGTGCCACAACTGCTTTTTGCTGTCTACGGTTCCCGCGAATTTAGCTAAAACTTTTCGAAATACCCCCCAATTAAACAGGATCACCGCCCCAAATAATACCGTATAAGCCAGTAGCTGATACAGATAAATAGGTTCTCCAAAATAGATTAGGGCAACGGCAAAGGCGATAATGGGATTGATATAAATGAGGACGCCGACCGTCGAAGAGGATATACCGTTAAGTGCATACATGCTCATGTAAAGCGGAATAATCGTAAATACAACCGCGATAATCAGAATGGGGCCCCAAAACCCGGCAGCAACAGGAAAAGGATGGTGCTGACCCAATACCAGGGGCAGGATTACCAGGCTGCAGATAACCAACTGTACACCCAATAGGTTGAGCTTGTCAACCTGCTGGATAATCCGCTGAGCCACCAGGTAGAGCGCATAGAACAACGCAATCCCGACAGACCAGGAAACTTCGTAAAAAGACCCCCGGGCCAATACAATCACACTCACTATGGCAATGCCAATACTGATTTTTTTGAGAACTGAGAGGTTTTCTTTGAGAATAAGGAAACCAGCCAATGTGGTAAGCAGCGGACACACCAAATAAGCGAAGGCAGCAGACTGGATGCTGACGTGGTTAACAGCATAAATAAAGGTAAACCAATTACCCATGATCAATAGGGAGGCTAATAACGTAAGCCATCCCAAACGCCGTTGGCCAGCTCGGGGTAATGCCCTGACATGGGCAATATCTGCAACCAACTGCTTTTTACGGAATGCAAAAATGAACAACCATATTACTACCGTCGATACAAAAATCCGGTAATAAAGAATATCCTCGGGTGGCCATTCCTTAATTGCCCGTAGGGGAATGGACATGAAGCCCCATAACGCCGCCGCGGAAAACGCTGCCGCAAAATATTTTATACGTCCCCGCATTTAGGCCTTCCAAGCGATAACCGAGATTTCAACATTGACATTTTTGGGCAACCCGGCCACCGCTACGGTCTCCCGAGCGGGAGCCTGCTCGGTAAAGTACTCGCCATACACGGTATTAACGGCTCCAAAGTCATTCATATCCCGGAGGAAAATAGTGGTTTTTACCACATCGGCGAAAGCGTATCCAGCAGCCGTTAGCACGGCTTCGAGATTTTTAAGCACCTGGCGTGCTTCGTCTGCCACCGTACCTTCAATCAATGCACCTGTCTCTGGCACGAGCGCAATCTGCCCGGATACATACAGTGTATTGCCTGCCCGGACAGCTTGATTATAGGGGCCGATGGGAGCCGGTGCATGTGAAGTGTTGATGATTTCTTTGTTTGTAGACATGGTGTATTCGACTATTTAAAAAAAAGGCTTTCGATAATTTTGTATAAAATGGCTAACACAAACAGAATAATGGCCGTTGCATTAATGCCATGCATCACCCGGAGATTAAAACTATCCGGCCTATTCGGATCTTTTTTTCTAAAAAAATACATGATGCTACAAAATTAAAAAAAGCCGCCCTGAAAGTAACCATTCGGAGCGGCGTCGTGTTTCTACGATGAAAATTTATTTCACCCGCTTCAGCGCCTTTTCCGCGCGCTTATTGGCTGCATTTATTTTATAGTTAAACCAGCGGTCTTTAAAAATTTTCCGCATGGTATTGTCAAAATTACGGGTAATGACCAGATTTCTGAACCCTCTCCACTTATCGTAAACTTTTGACGGGAGCGCCCGCACGCTGATTGAATATCCCTCGGTTACGTACTGGATATAATGCCACCACCCTGAGGGCATAAATAACGTTTCGCCCGGATGTATCTCTGCCTCATACCCATCCAGGTATTTCAGCGCGGGGAATTTTTCGTAGTCCGGATTCTTGATGTTCGCAATACTATGAAAATTATAAGGCAATTTGTACATCAAATCAGACTGTTCCAACGGAAACAACCAAATTCTTTTAACTCCTTTATACTGGGTAATGAATACATGCGACATATCAATGTCGAAATGGTTACGTGTACTCGAGCCTTCTCCGCCAAAAAAGAGATAAGGTAACCATTGCAACACCTTTCCACCGGTCACGTCGTTATAAATCAGATCGTGGTTCAATTCCGGCTTCAATTTCATGAGGTTAAACAGGAAAATACGCAAATCGGTAGGTTCGCGTTCAATCAAGTCTAAATACTCACTGAATTTCATTTTCGCAACAGGTGCGCTCGCGGCCCGGTCATTCGACGCATCTTCCCGCCCGTGCAGTGAAATCACTGTATCTCCGGCTATTTCCTTGAAATAGTCATAACTCCATTTTTTCCAAGCCGGGCTATCCTTGCTTACGAAATCATCCAAGATCACGGGAACGCCCTTATTCAGGTAATTTTTAATGAAGTCAGCCGAGCTTATCCCGGAGATCTTCTCTACTTTTTTGAGTTGCACGACTTAATATCCGTTTAAAACTAATTGTTAACGCATTAAATGCAAACTTAGGAAAACTTCATATGTCCTAATATGCCATACCCCAATTTTACATTCGCATTATAAAAGGAACATAACTATTTACGTGCCAAAAAATAAAAGATTCTGTTAAGTGACGAAAATCACTTTCCCGTAGCTTAATAAGACCACAGATCCTGCTCAAAATCCACGAGACTCTTCTTGATACGCTCCGCTTCGTTAAGCCGATCCACACCATTGTCGATGTAATCCCTTATCCGCAAATCTTCCGGGTTGGATTGTTTTACAATATAACTTGCAAACAAGCGCTTGATAAATACATCGTCATAGCTCAATCCGGTCGCATCGTTCTGCCGGGACGTTACTTCTTTGTTTACGAAAATATGCCTGGCTTCCGGAAAATAAATCCAAAAGGCAGGATATGCATCTGCCGATATCGAACCTGCGTCCGTACCCATATCCAAACCTGGGATATCGGCAGGCACTTCTTCTCCTCCTAAATCGCCGGCAGCTACCCCTCCGCCGGTAATCTCATCCATTTTGGGAGTTACCAACGGTGCAATACCTATAATACGGGGCTCAAATACCGACCGCTGTTTATCGAATATCCAATCTTCCTTGATCCGGAACCGTACCACATCATCCGGATTAAAGGCCGCAGCCTCAAAATGAGAAGCAACCACATTGCCATCTTCATCGTATTCTTCCACAAGGGTACTGTCGGAACCAAACCGGCCGAGCACCTGGTCCGGTGCGAGGCGTTCCATGGCACTGAAGTCATCTCCGGTCGGATTCTTGTCCGTTGGTGTGGGGTCATAGGCGGTCAACTCACCCGCTAACACAGCTTCCATAATGATATCGATCAGCCTGGATTTGGGAGAAGCATATAGCGTATTCATTTTCTCGCGCACATCAAATTCACGCCATACCCGTTTTATATAGGCTACATCGGTGGGACGTATAACGGAATAAGGCACAACTTCCCGGTCCAGTATATCTGATTTGACATAATAGCCATCCACCGGTGGTTCCTCAGCCGCAATCGGCGTGGTACTGTTTGAAAGGTTGCCTTGCTGCGCATACGCAGTAAGCCCTACGAACACCGAAACAAAAAAAACAAACACCTTCATCGTGACCTCCTTCATGACAAAATTAATTAACCCTAAACGAAATCGGATCCAGCTCCTGCTGCACGCCGTCTGGACCAACTGCGATAATATTGTAGAAAAACACAAAAGAACCCGGAGAAACCGAACTCAACGCATTCTTCATCGGTCCCGAGATCGCCCCATTGGTTCCCTGATAGGGCCCCATCGGATCTACCCGTGGCTTCTGTATCAACATGGAGAAACGGGAAATGTTGAATTTCGCATCAAATTCAAAATCCTCCAACGCAGCGAAAATGCGATCCTGCCCTTTAATCTGTGCGGCGGCAACCGCTCCGCCTGACCTTCCGGCAACCCGTGCCTGCGGCTTCGGAATCCGTTTTACACGGAAGTTTGTTGAACCGAGCGACTGTGTCTGCTCACCGATCCGGGCTGACACCTGAATGCTCGCCGTACCCGGCTGCGTGACCCGAGCAACATACTTTCCGCCCGAACCCGAGATGGAGACGCCCTGACCACTCACTGCCAAACTCTCCTTCGGAATACCGGGTGCTGATACGGAAATCGGGTTATCTACCCCGATGTACAGTACGTTCATCGCATCCGGTGAAACCACAGCGGAAGGCCTGGCAACCTGATACGTCTGCGGCTCGGTTACGTACTCTTTAACGGTCCCATCGGTTTGCTTCACCCGTATCGTACCCGTCCAGTTAAATACCCCCTCACTGGAAGTATTCACGGAATACGTAGCCTGCCCATCTATTACCGGCAATGTATTACCACCCACCGTTATTTCCGGATTCGACTTGGAGTCATAGGCGGTAAGAAAAATTTTCGCGGTGTAGGGTTGCCCCTGTATAACATACGAAGACGGCGCTACCGCCACAGCGGCAAAACGATCGAGGTTAACCACCGCCATGTCCATTTCACCGAAAATATGCTTCACAACAGCTGCTTCTGCATTTTTTACGTCGGCCTTTATCTTCTCCAGCGACGTAATGGCTGCCGTGAGGGGAATTCCGTCACCAAAATTAGCCTGTTCCCATGTTTTCTTAATGCCCCCGCGTGCCGGCGGGTCCTGTGCATCCAGCGAAAAAGACACCTCATTATTCGACAATTCGAGCAATTTCTGCCGGGTTTCGCTAATCAGGCCGCGCAGTCTTTCAGCGCGCTTCTCTTTCTGCCTGATCATGATGCGGGGACTGATGCTGAGATTATCACGTTTTCTTACATCGCCGGTCGATTCATTTTCCCCGCCACCTTCCTGTTCGAGCAAGGTTTTAAGCGAGTCTATATAGCTGGAAAGATTATTGGCTAGTTGACTGGCCTGCTCGGCCCTACCTAATATAGGCTGGGCACGTTCGGGTTCATCCTTCAGTTTGGTAGCCCGGAAGGCATTAAACATATTGTCAATTCCTTCCTGTGTGTTTTGTGTGGAGGTACCTAAGCTTGTTGCAAGGTTTTTGAAAGCATCGAGAACCGAATCGCTCACGTTCAATGCCACCAATCCCAACAATACGAGGTATAGGATCCCCATCATTCGTTGCCTTGGAGTCTGTTTTCCTGCTGCCATTGCGTAATTTCCTTTTTAGGTCAAAAAATTACACCCGGGGCTGGTTCATAGCAGCAAGCATATTCCCGTAAATCGCATTCAGTGATGCCAAATTTTTGTTGAGATGGCTCACTTGTTCTTTTAGCTGCTGGGTATCCGAGGCAGACTCATTGAAGTTCTGTAACGTTCTCGCTATGCTGTCGTAATGCTGGGTAATATTCTTCAATTTCTCACCTGACTCCTTAAGCTCCAACTCATATACTGCATTGAGCTGTTGCAGGTTATTGGCTAGTTTGCCTACCTGCTCTTGGTAAGTTTTAGCATCTGTACTGGTTCCTCCTATGCTGGCTAGATCACTGGAGGCTTTCTCAAATGCAACATTCAACTTATCAAAGCTATGGGTTGCACCTTTTACTTTTTCGGTAAATTGATGGGTAGCCAACGAAGCATCGGATACGTTGGATATTGCGGCTACCTTATCACCAAAAGCACGCAGACCATCACCCAGGTTTCCAATCAAATCCGGGCTGATGCGCGCATCCTGCAACATCTTGTCAAGCGCTGCCGTTGTACCGACATTGGCTACCGGGCGTGCAGATGCTTTGGGAAGTTCACCTTGATATGCCTCATCCAATTCGGGATAAACCCGGGTCCAGTCTACATCTTTTTCCTCACTTTGGAAACCTAACAGAAAAAACAAAATTGCTTCCGTCCCCAACCCTGCAATAATCAACCAGTCACCGGCCGGCCAGTGCTGCAACTTGGCCATAAGCCCGATGATAACCACCGTTGCTCCCCATGAGACGATATTATTGATACCTACTTTGAATTTGCGTTTTCCTGCCATGATAGAATAGTCATTAATGTTTAAGTATGATTTAAAATAGTTAGTTATTCATTGGATCTACCCCCGGATAACCAGATACACTCCTGAAACCAATATATGATTTAGCGGTATCCTGATATTCATACGCACGGGCGGAATTCTGAAGAAAATAACCGATGTCTTTCCACGACCCTCCCCTAATAACTTTACGTTGCAGGGATTGCGGGTCTCCCGGTTTCGTATCATAACGATAGGTAGGGTTCATATCATGAACAAAAGATGAGGCAGATTCATTGAAAGTTGATGAGGTCCACTCCGCCACGTTGCCTGCCATATTGTACAATCCAAAATCATTGGGAAAATAGGAATATACCGGTGCAGTATAAGCTGCTCCATCGTCGATATAATTTCCCCTCCCCGGCTTGAAATTGGCCATTAAACAGCCTTTCGCATTGCGTGCCGAAGGCCCACCCCAAGGATACTGCGTACCCACTCTTCCGCCACGGGCTGCATATTCCCACTCCGCCTCAGAAGGCAGCATATAGGGTTGCCTGATTTCCCGGCTTCCTGATTTCCGGCTACGCTGGTAATTTTCGAAAAGCCGGGTACGCCACGTATTGAAAGCCTGTGCCTGACGCCAGGTGACGCCAACCACGGGGTATTCATCAAATGATGGATGGGAAAAGTACCCCTCCACCATGGGTTCGTTTTGCGCATAACTGAAATCATTGAGCCAAACAGTCGTATCGGGATAGACTAAAATGGTATCCCGCCGGATAAAATCAGACCGTGTTTTCGTAGGATCATTTTTTGCCGCGGTTGCAGCACGTAGGTCGTACCACTCGTAATGGTAACGCAGCAAACGCACATCCAGTTCATCTTTACCGAAAATACGGTCCTCTCCCTGATAAAACATCTGGCGGGTACGTTCCCTTACTTCCTGATCCCGTGAGCCCCATAACGACCGTCGACCACCGTTTACCTTTGACCAATCGATGTATCGTTCGTTAGACCCTTCTATTTCCAGAAAATAGCTGTCGTCCTGCAAGTAATTGTAAATCAATATTGAGTCACGAACCCAGTTGACAAACTGCCGGTATTCGCTGTTGGATATTTCAGTTTCATCCATGTAAAAAGAGGAGATCGTCACCTGCCTGTTCTGGGCAACCTGCGCAAAGGTAATATCCTGGTCAGACTGTCCCATAATGAATGTCCCCCCCGGGACGAGAACCATTCCATGTGGAACCCGGTTCGTTTTTAAACGATCCCGCTTTACACCAACCAATTCCCCGCCTCCGGATTTGCTGCAGCCACCTGCAAACACTGCGAATATAACAATGTATAGTATAGGTAAGTATTTTCTATTCATTTAGACATACATATGGTTAGGAACATGCTATACGACGCCAGCATCCATAAAACCCATGATTAATAACTCGTTATAAAAGCAAAATTCAGACCAAAATTGCATATAGAGCTCCCACATTCCTTAAGTTGCACAAAACCAACATCCCCCTACGTGTTCAAAATCGTTTCTCAAGTAGATACATCCTTCCTATCCCATCTGGAATAGCGGCGATAAATTTATTAAAAGAAATGATATTTCTTTAGTAAAAGGGAAAGATAATTAAAAATATACTATTTGTTAACCGTCTTTATATATTGCTCAACCGCCATGGTCATACTGGGCGCTTCGGGAGTTGGCGCCGCAATATCCAGAATCAGTCCACGATCCAGAATAGCTTGATGAGTGCTGGGGCCGAATGCTGCAAGCCGCGTATTATTTTGCTTAAAATCCGGGAAATTTTCAAACAGCGACTGAACGCTCGATGGACTGAAGAAGACAATGATATCGTAAAAAACGTCTTTCAGGTCAGATAGATCACTCACTACCGTCCGGAAAAGTACTGCAGGAGTCACATTGTACCCGTTTTCCTGCAGCCAACTGTAGGTTTCTTCGTTGGCTACATCCGAACAGGGGTATAAAAACTTCTCCTTTGCATGCTTCTTCAACACATCCGCAAGATCTTTGGCCGTTTGTTTGCCAAAGAATATCTTCCGTTTGCGGTACTGGATATACTTTTGCAGATACAATGCAATGGTTTCAGAAAGGCAGAAATACTTCATATCTGCGGGCACCTCGTAGCGCATTTCTTCACAGATCCGGAAGAAATGGTCGGCTGCATTGCGGCTCGTAAAAATTACCGCCGTAAAATCAGCAAGGTTAATACGCTGTTCCTTACGCACATCACGCGCAGGTACCCCCTCTACATGAATGAAAGCCCTGAAATCAAGCTTCAAGTTGTACTTTTGTGCCAAAGCGAAGTAGGGTGATTTTTCGTTTTCTGGCTTAGGCAACGTTACCAAAATGCTTTTTACTTTCTTTGCTCTATCTGCTTCTGACACTTGCATGTTCTTTACGTTAATTACCCAATACTTTTACTAAAATCAGTACCGGAGCGATTTCGAGGCAGCAAAGATACATAAATAAATAAAACTTTGAAAATCGATGGTTCGTAAGCACGTTGGCCGCAGTTTTTGCAAACCGGAAAATGAACAGTCCCAACACGATGGTCAGTGCCGCCGGGACAACCCAAACCATCTGAGTCTGCGGGACTAAACTTAAGATCAGTACGACCGGCAGAAACACCAACGCCGCATTAAAATAACTTAAATATAATATGGAGACATATTCACGGACGATCCGCTGCACATCAAAAACAACCCCTAAAAACCGGGTAACGATGATTTTGAGTATAAACAACAGCATAACAAAAATCGATATACCCAAAAAAGTGTCCAAACCGCGTTGGTAGCCGCCCTGCAGGTAATAAAGGTTGCACACATAAATGAACAAGCCTACCGCAAAACCAAATAACACATATAAAAAAACAAAAGGCCAAGAGCTGTATAAGGTGTCCTCTTTATTGATTTGCAAGAGCATCCGGTCATTATAAAAGGCTTGGATAATGGAAAGCACCTCGTTGGGAAACGAAACCCGCACCACCCCCAATAACAGCAGCAACAACCCAATGACAACGATGACCCATTGCTCACGGGCGGCCTTTTCATGATCCGTTTCGACTTGCTGCTCCAACGAACGCGCAAAATCCAGCCAGCTCAAAAAGTCTCCGTTCTGGACCACAACCAGTTTACGCACGCTATCGGCCAATTGGTTGGGCCGGTCCGGATCCGGCATCCCGATGAACTGCATGACCAACGAGTCCTGCACCCGCTTTATCGAATCTGCTAATCGTCTTTCCTGCGCTATCTTTGCCTCTCTTATCGAGTCCTTCGCAGACAGATACCGCGGTTGCTGCAACGTTGAAACACCGGCAAGCGCATCGTTTATTGGAATAAACCAGCAAAAAGCAGCGACCGCCCATATAAAACACCTCATTGCCACACGGATTAGCATAGATGCGGCAAAGTTAGGCAAAAATTGAAGTTCTTACAGCCGTTTAATTTTTATATTTCTGAAGCTGACCCTATCACCATGATCCTGCAGGAGAATATGACCTTCTTCCGCCTGACCGAAGTTATCCCAATTTTTGTATTTGCTTTCGCTCACCAGCTGTTTGTATACATCGGAACCCCGTTTATACTCCAGCACCTTTTCACCGTTGAGGTAATGAGTCACCGTGTTATCCGGCTGCACCACCACACGCCCCTTATTCCACTCCCCGATTTTACGGATTGCCCGGCGGTTCTTCTGTGCTGTAATCAAATCGTAGAGCGAAGCGAGCGTACGATTACCATCCCTTCCCATCTTTGCATCGGGATGCCGCTCATCATCCAATACCTGGTATTCGAGCCCAATGGCAGACCCCCTATTGTTTTCGCTCAATGTGACAAAATACTTTACACCGCTATTCGCTCCCTCTGTCAATTTAAATTCAAACGAAAGGTCAAATGCACTGTATTGATCGACGGTTACAATATCGCCTCCATTGGTTGACTCTGCGCCATCCGAAGGAAGCACGGTAATGGTCCCATCCTTAATTTCCCATCCTTTTTCAGGAAACGAATCTTTATAGGCTCCTACCCATCCTGCAGGACTGCTGCCATCAAAGAGCAACTCGTACCCGCCCTGCTTTTCATACGCAGAAAGACTGTTGGGCGTAAGGTTTACGGTATATATCCCCGCCGGAAAATCCTGTGGTTTCAGGTTTTCAGTCTGGATACGGATATTCTTGAAATACACTTTTTTGCCCGCCAATGCTTCATCATTGATGCCATGCACCTGCAATCCGATAAAACCGGTTGCATCCAGCGTATCCACTACATAGGCTATGGGGACATCGTTCACCCATGTTTTGGTTTCGTTTCCGATGGCTTCGATGCGGATGTGATTGAATTCCTCTTTTTTATAAGCACTCTTTGCACTTTCATTTAAATCAAGCGGATACAACCACCCGCGGCGAGCCTCGTCATAAATACCTCCCGTCCAAGCCCTCGATGCGGGATCAATTTCCACCTGCCTGCCGTATACCCTTCCCCTGCCGTTATTTGCTTCTTTATCCAAATGGCTGCGTGTCTGTATACCGGAATTGGTTGTTTCACCTTCCAGCTTCACATCCAATTCCAGGATAAAATCGCCGTACTCTTTTTCGGTTATCAAGAAGGAGTTAGGTGTTTCAGCAGTCATTGTTCCGACAATTGCTCCGTCTTCCACGGCGTAAGGCGCCTCGCCTCCCACCGCCTGCCATCCGGTAAGGGTTTCCCCGTCAAACAGGGGCTCCCATCCGTCGTGGGAGGCCGTGGTACACGCAGTAAGCGCTACGCCCGCCATCAGGTAAACCAATGGAACCTGACGACTTAATCTTTTGATTTTCGATATACGCATATGATGATCTATTTATTGGTATAGGGTTATTAAAGGTGATCCAGAATAATTTAATTAGCTTTGCTTATAAGCTTATATTTGATTTTACATTCAATATTAGGCATTTTGAGCACAAATCACGTAAGTTTGCGTCATTTTTTTACGAAAACGATATCGTAATATCCAAATGGAACCACCCAATTTCTTTGAACAAGTATACCGAATTGTCAGGCAGATTCCCGAAGGCCGGGTTACTTCTTATGGAGCAATTGCCCGTGCATTGGGAGCCGGTGGTTCTTCTAGGATGGTCGGCTGGGCTATGCGGGCGGCTCGTACGGCACATCCCCCTATACCTGCCCATCGGGTGGTTAACCGTATCGGGGTACTAAGCGGCAAAATGGCTTTCGGCAGCCCCATTTTAATGCAACAGCTACTCGAAAACGAAGGAGTTACTATCGTCGACGACCGGGTAGTCGATTTCGACCGTCTATTTTGGGAACCACCCCTAGATGACGGGAAATAACCCCTTGCCTACCTTAACAAAAAAAGCAAGATATCGTTAATATCGATGGTACCCACCACATTTTTGTCCTCATCAATAACGGGCAACGCGTGCATATCTGCCTTTGCTATCAACTCTGCAACTTCCAAAACAGAAGAATCGAGAGAAATTAAAGTGGGGTTTTTAACCATTACCTGATCGGCCTGGAGCATGTCAAACATCCCTATTTCTACGTCTTCACGTCCGTCATATTCATATCCAAAGCCTAAATGCAGGATGTCTTTTCGGCTAATGATGCCAACGATTTTGTCTACATCAATAACCGGAATATGCTTTAGCTGAAATTTTTTCATCAGCCGATAGACCGCGCTTATCCGATCTTGCGGATTTACAGTGACCTTACTTTTTAATACGATCGCTGCAATTGGAATATTTTTTTCCATTCCAACAAATATTCCCAAGTGGAATACAATATTTGTTCCAACTTTTTTTGTGGCTGCTAGCAGGTCTATTTGACAGTAAAGCTTACCCTTTATCTTCGGTGCGAATCTCTTTATAAATATCCGGAAGAGTACGTCCTAATCCCTGATAATCCAATCCATATCCAACAACAAAATCATCGGATATCTCGAAACCAACGTAAGCGATGTTACTGAAAGAATGCCGCAGGGCTGCAGGTTTGAGCAGCAGGGTACAAACAGAAATGGAAGCCGGCTTTTGTGCTTCGATCAGCTCCAACGTGTGTTTCAACGAATTGCCCGTATCCACGATATCTTCCACGACGACAACTTCTCGTCCTTTTAAGTCAATTTCGAGCCCGATCAGCTCATCCACGTGTTCCCGTCTGTTGCTTCCATCGTACGAAGCTAATTTTACAAACGATATCTCACTTGTAATATGAATCTGCTTCATCAGATCTGCCATAAACATGAAACAACCGTTGAGTACCCCGATAAAAACCGGATACTGATTTTCATAGGCCACATTGAGCTGGATACCGATGAGCCGGATCCGTTTTTTGATCTGGTTGTAATCGATAGCTCGCTCAAACACCCGCTGGTTAATGGTTATCTTCACGGTGCTTCCTCCTCTTTGGGGTCCGTCCGGAATATGCGGTCCAATAGGCCCCTAACTTCTTCCAGTTCCGCATCAAAATCCGGGGTGGGCGCCTGCAGTTGAAGGGTATCAACGTTAGCGGGCTTATCCGGCCGCAATGGCTCCCTTAGACTTACAGCATAAAAACCGTAGCCGCCCGCCGAATCGGGCGGGGCCAGACCCCGCCTCGCCATGATATTTCCGATGTAAGTGAAATAACGCCCCAGATAAGGCTTGAGCCGCCCCTCATAGTCAAATGCGTATAAGCCTGTCTTAGGCCGCGGTACAATGCTCGCCAAATAGATGCTTTCCCCCAACGTAAGCTGAGAGGGATGCTTGCCGAAATAATAACGCGATGCCTCTGTAATACCGTAAACATTACGACCCCATTCAATGACATTGAGGTACACTTCATACATCCGTTCTTTGCTGACCGCCCTCGTACTTTCCATCAGCCATACAATCAGGATTTCTTCCAGTTTCCGCACAAGCGTCTTGTTCCGGTTGAGAAATACATTCTTTACCAGTTGCATGGAAATGGTACTGCCTCCGCGTTTAAATGCTTTTTCTTTGTAATTGGTAGCAATGGATGTCCGTATCGCTTCTTCCACAAATCCATTGTGGCTGAAAAATGATGGGTCTTCCGTGGTAAGAATCGCATTCCGCAGGTAGGGAGAGATCTGATTCAGCGGAATAAAATTAGGATTTTCCGGCCCCACCACAATATCGCGTACCGGTTTTTCATCTTCATAGGGAGTGTATACAAAGGTGCTGTTGAGCTTCGGTATATTGGCGGCTCCCCATGTATTTACTTTAAATCCCTTTTGCTGCATATCGGAGTGAAACCGTACACTATCCGGGTTATTTGCATCCAGGAACGCCTCCAGTTGATATTGGATATTGCCAGAAACCCGTATTCCTTCCAACGATTCAAAAAGCCCTTTCGGAAATGCGTCAAACAGATCCTGGGCTTCCATTTCCGGAGTTTCCAGGGCAATCGCATAGGTTTTTTCAGGCGCTGTGGTATACCGGATATAGGGATGTACTTCCAGCTTTTTCACAGTTATTGTCGACTCTTTTGACAGTTCTACATGGTTATTGCCCACAATCACCTCCGCATCGACGTGTGCATCCGGCACTGTGACATCCTCTTGGGCAATGCGCCAGTGGTTAATGTTGAGGTTTTTTACAGCCCATTCTCCCTTGATGTGCAAAAACTCGTTGTTCGTCCAGTACACTTCCCGTAGCCGGGTTTCAATCGTGTCAAAACTAAGCTTCAATCCGAATTTTTGCTCAAGTAACGGTAGCGCCACTTTCTGTCCGTTGGCATGTACTTTTACATACAGCTGCCGCTTTCCCGGATTTAGTTTCCCTGAAACCTGCCAAGCCGCCTTGTTGTCATTCAGGTATACCGCCGAAGTTAGGTTACCATTGTCGATATCCGCTTTGGGTACACTGATGCGCTGCTGTATGCTGTCATCGCGATAGGTAAGTAAGAATTCCCGCAATTCCATATCCTCCGGAATTTTATAAAGTATGCTATTAAGCATACGGTTCGCAGCTTGTGCCATATTAATGGATTGCGCCTCAGTCTGCTCAGCCGACGCCTGATCCGGTTCATGCTGTAGCGTATCGCGTTCCCTGAATAGGAAATCATAATTGCTTATGCTGTCTTTTTTGATGAGTTGTATGCGTGCATTATGGGCACGTAAACGCCCGAATTTCACATCTCCCGTAATCAGGGGGAAGAGCCTTACGCTCACAGAAACATCGGCTATACCGGCAAGTTGATCCCGGTCTTGTGGCGTAATCGAGACTTCCTCAAGGGTCACGGTGGTCAGTCCCGAAAAATAGGCCTTCCCGATGTCAAGATCAATTTGATAGTCGTCGGCCAGTTTGGTCTGCATCCGCTTTACGGTGGTAGCCAGCAGCGCTTCCCGTTTATGGTAGGCAATCGTGAAGGCAACTACGGCTCCCACCAGGAATACGCCCAATATGATCCCTCCAATAACGAGCTGTCTTTTTGTGATCTTAGCCAAAAACTGCCTAATTATACGATTCACCATAAGATCGATCTATTCCTCGCCTAAATACGGGATAATTCTCATTAAAAACAAAGATATGACAAGTTTGTGTTCGTGTTTCCATAGGTTTCGCCTATGGCCAATTTTTATCATAGGCAGGCGGAAGCTCGCAAAAATTGACATCTTTTTTACTTTTAAATGGCTACTTTTGTTCGGTATGGATTCCGTAAATGAGAGGAGTGAAATGATTACGAAAGAACAGGTATTGCATGCGTTAAGCCATGTGGATGACCCCGATCTCAAGAAAGACTTGGTTACCCTGAACATGATTAAGAATGTGGAAATCACGCCATCGAAAATCCGATTTGATGTAGTGCTCACCACACCGGCATGCCCGTTGAAAGGCCACATCGAACATGCCTGCCGGAATGCCATTGCCTTATTCGTGGATAAAAATATTGCCGTAGACATCAACATGACTTCCCGTGTTATCGGCTCAAAGAGCAATCAGTTGTCCAATATCAAAAACATCATTCTGGTTGCCTCTGGCAAGGGAGGTGTGGGCAAATCAACCGTAGCAGCGAACCTGGCCCTGGCATTGCACGCCAAAGGCGCAAAAACCGGCCTGCTCGATGCGGATATTTACGGCCCCTCTCTGCCCATTATGTTCGGATTGGAAGGAGCCCGCCCAAAAGCCTCGAAGACTGCAGAGGGCAAAACAAAAATCGAGCCCATCGAAAAATTCGGTCTGAAACTGCTGTCTATCGGATTTTTTACCGACCCCAACCAGCCTGTTCCGTGGCGTGGCCCCATGGTAAGCACCGCGGTTAAGCAATTGTTCAATGATGCAGATTGGGGCGAATTGGACTATCTTGTTGTGGATTTGCCTCCCGGCACGGGCGACGTGCACATCACCGTGGCCCAAGGATTTCCCATCTCGGGAGCCGTTATTGTGACCACCCCACAGAATGTTGCGCTGGCTGATGCCGTGCGGGGCGTCGGTATGTTCCTGATGGATTCCATCAACATCCCGCTGCTTGGCGTGGTTGAAAACATGGCGTACTTTACGCCTGCGGAATTGCCTGACCATAAGTACTATATTTTTGGGAAAGATGGCGGCAAACGCCTGGCTGAACGCTTCAACGCCCCCTTTCTTGGCGAAATCCCGCTCGTTAAGGGAATCAGTGATTCCGGCGACAACGGGCTGCCCGTGATGATGGACGATGAGAATCCGGCTGCCGCAGCTTTCCTGGAAATCGCCGGCAAGGTAGCGCAGCAGCTGTCAATCGCACAGATTGCCTCGTATACCTAACTAAGGGATTGCCACGGCTAATCATCCTCCGCGGGGACGTCGATGCCCAAAAATTCCCGATAGGGATCGCCCGGATACAACACCGCATCCGGATTGTGCCGGAAGGGTACATCGGGATTGAACAGTTCTTCCAGCGTCTGCCGCAGGAAATCAGTAAACTGCGCTTTGATGTTTTCCAGCTCGGCATCCTCCGCCACATACCTGCCGCGACCGCTCATGTAGAATAAGGGCCCCTCCTTGCGAAGCTTACGTGCAATATACAGATTCGGTTCAACGCTGCGCCTGCCTGTCACCTGCTCGTAGACATAGGTATAAAACAAGGTCTGGATCATAGCCTTGTTGCTCTTGGCCGATGCCGGAGCAAACAGCGTATCCAACCCATGGAACTTCACTTCATCGCGCCCGGTCTTGTAGTCAACGATGCGTGTCTTGCCATTTACCTCATCCACCCGGTCTATAATACCGTAGAGTACGATTGTCCGCCATTCACCTCCTACCGTAATCGGGAATGCGACGGAGTAATCCCGTTCATTTTCCAGTTCCACAATCCGCAGTGGCGCTACATGCGTCGCATCGTAATGCAGGAACACCGCCGCATATTCTTCGGCTACCTTGAGCAGGATGCGCTGCATGCTGTTTGGTGCCTGGATCCTTCCGGCTTCGCCGTACAGCTCTTTGGACAGTGCCTCCAAACAGATTTGCGGCAGTGCCTTGATCTTCTGCAGGATACTGTGTGGGGCGATCGTATCGTTTTCAGCTTTCAACTGTTCATATACGTCCTGCATCACGGCGTGTACAACCGTACCCAGACGATTCATTTCAAACTCTTCCGTAAGCTTAGGTGGCTCCTTGATACCCGCTATGTATTTGAGGAAAAACAAGAGAGGCGACTGCAAATAGGTGGTCAATGCCGAAGCCGACAGCTTCGGGCGATCGGGGTTGGTATCATCCAGGTAGCGGCTCAGTTTGTCCCATACGGCTCCGGTTTTTTGCAAGCTAAGCGAAGGTGGTGCAGGGATCGTCTTGATGGGCTGCTGCTGATTGTGCTGCTGGAATGTAAACCGGCTTTCGAAGGCCAACTGTCGGACAAACCGGCTCACTTCGCCGCTGTTGCTATCATCTACCACGGCATTGTACACCACGGTGATGTGCCGTGGGTATTGCAGCAGACGGTAAAACAGGTATGCAGATAGGGCATCCTGGTTTTCCAGTACTGGCAGGCCATGGGCACGCCGGATGGAATCGGGTATGAAAGTGGGGGCCACCGTAATATTGGGCAGTTTCCCTTCATTTGCTCCGATGAGGTAGATCTCATCAAAGTCAAGGCAACGGCTTTCCAGCAGCCCCATGATCTGCACACCCTTCAATGGTTCACCCTCGATGGGAGCCGATATCCCCTGGAGTGACTTGCGCACCAGCGAACACAAGAAAGGCATCGATAGCTCGGGGTAGTGTGCCAGCCCCTCCTGTAACAGGTTGAGCGCCTTCTTAACGGCAAGGATCAGCACGGCTTCGATGTGACGGAGGCTTTTGGCGTTTTGACGGTGTCCCAGCACGCCATCCAGCAGGGCATGCAACGCTTGGAGCACAGCTTCATTACCGCTACGCGGAATGAAAAACTCCGGATAACTGCCTGTTGTCAGCGACAGTTCGGTAGCAGGCACCTCCAGCCATTCGTTGGCGTTGATATTGCCTTGCAGGTTATCGCGTTCTTCCGGTGATATACCACTGAGGGGGTGGGCCAAAATTGCTTCTACGTCGAGGTGATGTACGGATCGACCCTGGTTCGCAGCCAATTGCTGCTGGATGCCCAGCCATCCGTCCAGGTATCCAAATAGCGTGGATTGCGACAATGGATACCCCATCGTTACGTTGAAATCGATGCCATCGGGTAGGCTTTGCAGTACCGGTACCAGCAAGCTTTCATCGGCCAGGATAATAGCCGTGTTCGTTGGGGCCTCCCGATCAGCGGGCTGGCCTTCCAATAGAGTCGACAGCAATTTGGCCTGAGCGACTTTGCCCGAAGCAGCTACCAGCTCGATACGATCCGTTTTTGAGCCCAGTGCGGCCGGAAATTCACCAAGCGCATTGTGCAATCCATACTGCCCCACATTTTTCCGGAGGAAAAGGCCAGCCTCCTGCAGGTCATCGTCAAGGTAATAGCTGTCAGCGTCGAAGTAGAAAAGTGCCTTCCCAGCTTCCTGCCATTGTGTGAAGAGCTTCACCTCACAGCGGTTGAGTGCGTTGAACCCCACAAACGCTACCTGCTTATATGCTGAGATAAAGTCGGGATGGTCTGCGCGGCCTTCTGCCAGATCGCGGTAGTTTCCAGCCGTAGTAGTCAGCTTCTGCTCGCGCAGTTCCGCTTTGAACCGTTGATAAAGCGTGGGCAGGCGTCCCCATAGCTGGAGAAATTTCTGCTGAATAGCTGTCTGCTTGCCCACGGAAAAGGACTCCCAAAACTGGCGCATGAAGCGTTGCTGGTCGGCCGACAGGTGAGGGAAGCGCTGTTGAAGCAGGGCGATGTCACGCAGCTCAGCATAGACCGCTTCCGGCGCTACGAGGTCGTAGTCCAGTTGGGCGAAGTCACTTAAGATGGTTTCAGCCAGCGGGTAGAACTCATCCGGCGTCTCCTCCGGACGTCCCTCCTCGCGGAGCGCCGCATTGTGCAACCGGTGCAGGATGAAGAATTGCGCAAGTGGACTGGCCTCCGGCACAGCGGCCGACTGTCGGAAAAACTCCTGGACAGTGAAAAACGAAGGACTCCAAAGTGGCCTGCCCGCCAGGTCGGCCAGGTGTTTCCGCAGGAATACGATGGGCCGCTTGTTGGTCAGCACCACGGCTACATCCTTCAGGTCGTCGCCAAACCGGGACAATAAATCGGCAGCAACTTGTTGGAGGAACGGATCATTTCTCATATGGCTACCAATTTCTTGAGTTCTCCATAATACACATATCCTTTTACATTCGGCATGCCCATTTCACGAAGCACTAGCTGATAATCCGCTACCTGCCTCAGATGGGCCTCATCCTCGTGCTGCGTGAATTTGAAATCCAGCACGATGGTCTCATCCGGCCGGATCAACACCTTATCCGGGCGCAGTGTACGGCCACTGGGCAGAATGATGCTCCGTTCGTTCCAGTGTTGGTAATCACCCTTAAACCATTGTGCCAGTTGCGGATGGTGCCAGGTAGCCAACGCAAGCGCCAGGACGTCGGCCCGCTCTTCATGGCGAAGCCACCCCTGTGCCTGCAGGGCATCCAATCGTGCCTCCAACTCCGTGGCGGCGGTTGTCTCGGCCATCAGTTCATGCAACAGCTGGCCATGGCGCTTGGCTGCGTCCAGCCGTACGACATCCAGCTCGGTCTGTATTTCGGGGCGGGCCAGTTCTTCCTTCATCCGGGTGGATGCCGGGTAATGGCTGAACGACCATCCGCTCGGCGATGGTTTCTGCTCCCTAAGCGCGTCTGTTTCCGTACTATCTCCCAACTGTATGCCACCGTGGAAGGCGATATTCAGCTCATCGGCAACATTGGGCAATACTTCGAGGAGCAGGTCGCTGGCCAGCAGGGAGCTGATTTCGCCGTCGCCCTTTTTGCCAGGTGCTGTAATGTACAAGTGCTTACGCGTACGCGTGGTGGCCACATAGAGCGTGTTGAGTGCGTCCATGTAGTTGAACAACATTTCCTCGAAATATGCTTGGTAAAGACGCGACTTACCGAGGTCGCCTTTATACTTCACGGGTGTTTTGCGCAGGAGCGCATAGGGAGTATCTTCGGTGCTTACCCAGAAGTTGCTGTTAATACGTCCGTCGATAGACCAGCTGCAAAACGGGATCATCACGACATCAAACGCCAGCCCCTTGGACTTGTGGATGGTCAGTACCTCCACGGCATCTGTCTTGCCTGCTGCGGGCAATGCACGGTCGATGCCTTCTTCTTCCCAATACGTCAGAAATGCCGGAATACCCCGCTCTCCGTTGGCTGTGAAAACGGCAACGAGATCGCGGAAAGCCAGCAGATAAGGCAGGCTTTCTTGCTTCGCTTGCAGCCCATAAGCCACGATCAGTGATTCCACCAGTTCGGCCAGCGGGAGCTGCGACCACGCGTCCCAGTTCGTGCAAAGGGGTTCGGGCAGCAACCCCGCCAGTTGAATCGGTCTGCACGTGCGCACACGCACCCAGTCATCGGGCAAGACCGCTTCCCCGTTATCCGCCAGTTGGCTATGCAGATGGATGCAGTTGGCCAGGTATAATGCAGTATCAGGCAGCTTGCCTACCAGCGCACGCAGCGTGTCAACCAGCAGCCGGATGGCTGGATGGTTGGCCAATGCCAACGCATCACCTGAGATGACGTCAAAAGCAGTTCCCGATTCCCGCTGCCGATCCAGCAGGTATTGGATGACCTCCCGTGCCTCGTTGTTGGTACGGACGAGGATACCAATCTGGCCAGCCTGATAGATGCCTGATGATAACCATCCGATGAGTGTATCTGCCAGTCGGGTAAGCGCCTCTTCTTTCACGGCACTCGCACGATGGTTGTTGCTTCCAACGTCAATAAAATCCACCTGCACTTTCCCGCCCTTCCGCGCAGATGCCGGCAATTGTTGTCGGCTGTCCGCATACGCCCGGATGAGCGTATCGTGGTTGCCGGACGGTTGCCACCACCGTTCATATTCTTCCTCGCCCAGCTCGGATCGGATGCGGTCGTTCAGGCGTTGCTGCAACCATCGTGGTGCGTGTTCAAATACCCGGTTATTAAAAGCCACGATGTATTCATAGCTGCGGTAGTTGGTTTCCAGCGTCGCATGCTCGATGAGCGACGACGTATCCGCCGTATTGAATGCCGTACCGACCTCCTGCTCAGCCTGATCCAGCAGGATACGCCAGTCGCCGTTGCGCCAGCGGTAAATGCTCTGCTTCACGTCGCCCACGATGAGGTGTTCACTCTGCGTACCTGTAGCATTGCCCATGGCATTGATCAGCAACGGGCGCAGGTTGTCCCACTGTTTCCGCGATGTATCCTGGAACTCGTCAAAGAGAAAATGCCGGAAGCGGTTGCCCGTTTTCTCCCAGATGAAAGTCGGGTCGCCCAACTCATTGACACCGATGTTGTTGAGTAGGATCTGTGCATCGCTGATGAGCTGAGCACCATTATCCCGGCGCCATTCCGCCAGCAGCGTGCTCATCTCCTTGAGCAGGCGCAGGTAGTAGAGATTCTCGTCAATGGCCTTGGCAAGGTAATAATCGGGGCTTTGTGCAGCATACTGTTCGTATAGCTGTTCGAGCAATGGATTCAGATCCCGATATAGCACAGTCACCTCGCCCGTAAGACCGCCTTTCTGCCACTCATCCGGTGCATGGATGTACTTCTCCAACTTTTTGATCACATCGTGTGGATTCTGTGCGGACAGACTACCCAGCTTGCCCAATTGGTTGCGCGACTTTCCCACCAGATCCATCACGTCCACGCCCGAGGCAGCGAACGTATCGGCAGCGGTTTTGAGCAATTGCTCGAATGCATCTTCAAACTGCTTGATGGTTTCCTTGCAGTAACTATCAAGGCCGGCAAATAACTCCTGCTCCGGAATGTCCGATATCGCTTTATCGAAATCCTGGAAATCCTCCTTGAAAATTTCCGACGCGAGGTCGCTCAGCGCCCAGCGGTAATTCCAGCTTTCATCCCGATCGATCCGCATCTGCGCATAATCCATGATCCATCGCAGCAGGTCGGGACGTTCGTCGAGCAGTCGGTTGAGGCGCAGCACTAGATCCGCTTTTACCTTGCGGATGTTCATCTCCAGCTTATATCCTGCATCGATACCCAACTCGAAGGTAAAACCCCGGATGACCTTCTGTGTGAAACCGTCGATGGTGCTCACCGAGAAATGACCGTAATCGTGCAGTACTTTGCGGTATACCGCGGCCGCACGTTGCCGCAGGGAAAAGGCATCCCATTGAGGATAAGCACCCAATAGAATCTCGCGGTATCCACCGGCGGCGTCTTTCGTTGAACCATCTCCTGTAGCAAGTGCCTCTAATACCGTCAGGATACGCCCTTTCATCTCGGCCGTCGCCTTATTGGTGAAGGTGATGGCCAAAATCTCCCGGTACTTGTTCTCTCCCGAAAACAGCAACGTCAGGTAATGCGCTGTAAGGCTGAAGGTCTTGCCGGACCCCGCCGATGCTTTGAGTATTTTAAGTGGAGGTATCGTAGGCATTGTCTTTTTCTCAGGGTGAAGATAATAAAATCCAACGGAATGTATCGTAAGCTACGGCTAGCTCGGAAAAAATAACACCCTATTCTTTTATATTTTTAAGAAAAAAAAGTAAAAGCAAATGTGATAACGTTTGATCTATCAGCTAAATTAGATATCCCATATTTATCTTTTAATTGTTATTTTATCGTTAAAAAGACGTACATAAGACGTTAAAAAGACGACCAAATTAGGAAATATATACGTTCTTATTAGCATTTTTTTCTCTTCTCATTGAGGAAAGAATGAGTATACATTTACGAGCAGGCAGGGAGCACACCCGGAATGTTTACCGATACCGGCGTTAGAAGGCTCGTTAAATCAACAAAGTAGTTTGTTTGCAAAAATCAAGCGAATAATGCCTGCTGTTTATAGGGACTTTCATGTTCGAGCAGCCACTTTTTACGCCAAAGACCACCCGCATAACCGGTTAACGATCCGTCGCTGCCGATGACCCGGTGACAGGGCACCACAATCCAGAACGGATTCTGACCGTTGGCAGCTGCGGCAGCCCTGATAGACTTCACGTCACCCAACCTCCGGGCTAGCTCCAGGTATGAAATGGTTTTTCCATAGGGGATATGGAGCAGTTCCTGCCAGACACTCTTCTGAAAATCCGTTCCCCTGATGTTTAGCTGTAACTCGAAAGTGGTCCGTTTACCTGCGAAGTATTCCTGGAGTTGTATGGCGGCGGTTGCTAAGCTATCGGGAAGTACTTCCGTTGGCACAAGGTTCTTATCATCCCGTACGGAAACGGATGTCAATCCGTGCTCATTTCCTTTGATAGCGGTTATTCCAAGTGGCGTCTGTATGTAAGCTTGATATAATTCCATGATCATTGGATTGACGCAGCCTAAGATAATGACAATATCCCCCAAAACAGTGCGTTGGATGTACCGCTTTACTGCATATCAAATAAGTGTTTCTCGGCGTGGTAGGATGAGCGGACCAACGGGCCACTTTCTACATACTTGAAGCCCATGCGCAAGCCAATTTCCTGATAGTATTTGAACTGATCGGGCGTAACCCATTCCACTACGGGATGATGCGCCTTGGTGGGCTGGAGGTACTGGCCGAGTGTAAGGATATGCACACCGGCCTTGTAGAGATCGGTCATGGCCTCAATAACGTCGGCTTCCGTCTCGCCGAAGCCGAGCATAATGCCTGATTTAGTACGCAATCCGGCAGCCGAAATGCGGCGCAGGCATTCGAGGCTACGGTCATATTTGGCCTGTATACGTACTTCGCGAGTAAGGCGGCGCACGGTTTCCAGGTTGTGCGATACAACTTCCGGGCGCACGGCCAACACACGTTCCAAGTTTTCCCAGATGCCCTTGAAATCGGGAATCAAGGTTTCCAATGTCGTGTCGGGGCTTTCGCGGCGGATTGCATTAACCGTTTCCGCCCAAATGGTGGAGCCCCCGTCTTTTAGGTCATCGCGGTCCACTGAAGTGATCACACAGTGTTTCACCTGCATGAGCTTGACCGATTGGGCTACCCGGTTGGGTTCATCCAAATCAACCGCTAAGGGCCGTCCGGTGGCTACTGCGCAGAACGAACAGGATCGGGTACAGATATTTCCCAATATCATAAACGTGGCCGTACCGGCTCCCCAACACTCTCCCATGTTCGGACAATTTCCACTCTCGCAGATGGTATGTAATTTATGCTCGTCCACCAACCCACGGACGTGTCTGTATTCTTTTCCTACGGGGAGCTTTACACGCAACCAATCGGGCTTGCGCTGCAGCTGGTGAGCCGGGATGACAGGAAGTTCGATCATATGACAAAGTTAGGGATTAATATTGAATTTCCCGGCACCCCAATACGGGTATCAGGATAATCTGACATTCCACAAACCGGCGGTACTGCTTGGCTATTTTGTAGCGGTCGTGGCGAGGAAAGCTGTATCAATACTCAGTCGGCAAGACCTATGCCATCTGCTTCGGCACGGTCGGTCCAGCCGGGCACATAGTTGGGTTCTTGTGTTAATAAGCCTTTCTGAGTGGTCGCATTCAATGCTGCATATTCACTGGGCGACTTGCCGAAATGATTTTTGAATGACTTACCGAAATACTTCGGATCGCTGAATCCTACATGGTAGGCCACCTGGCTAACGGGCAGATTGCCTTGTGCCAACAGTTGGGCTGCTTTCCGGAGTCGCATCACATTGATTAGCTCAATGACGCTGAGATCGGTCAACTGCTTGAGTTTGCGGTACAGGACCGGGCGGCTCATAGCGAGCTCGCTCGATAACGTACTGACATTGAACTGTGTTTCTGCGAGATTATCTTCGATCACCCGGATAACTTTCTGGAGAAATTGCTGATCAGCCGACGGGCCCTCAGCTATCTGTTGGGGGGCAAGCACGTAGTCCCGTATAAACTTTTTGCGGAAGCGCTCTCGGGCTGCCAGGATATTGCGGATTTTAAGTATGAGCACATCGGGATGGAAGGGCTTGGTGATGTAATCATCGCTACCTGATCTTAACCCCGATATCACATTTTCCACGGAAGAACGTGCCGTAAGCAACAGTACGGGAATATGATCGGTGGCTGCGCTTTGCTTGATGTTTTTCAGCAATGTGATGCCATCAGCTTCCGGCATCATGATATCGGTGATCACAAGGTCAGGAAGTTGTGATTTAACCAGTTGCCAGCCTTCCAGCCCATCTGCGGCTTCGAGTATTGAATAGTCGTCATACAGGGTATTTACTATGATTTCCCGGATTTCTGAATTATCTTCGACAACGAGGATAAGTGGCCGGTTTGCACCGTGGGGTGCTTCAATAGCTGCATCGGTTCCATGGCTTGAACTGAGAGGAGGTTCAAGCGGTGGATGGGTAATTGCCCGGTCTGTGGTCTCCGATTGATAGGTAGTTAGCTCCCTGGTGTCAAAATGCTGGTTGCCTAACGGCAACGTCACAATAAAACAGGTATATGTAGGTCTGTCATCGCCGTGGTAGCTTTCCACCGTGATTTCACCGCCATGCATTTCCGTCAGGTTTTTTGCCAATGCCAGCCCGATGCCAGAGCCTAGATGCCCCCGGTTTTTCTCGTTAACAGTACGTAGTTGATAGTAAAATTCAAAGATAGACTCCAGTTTATCGCCAGGAATCCCTTTTCCGTTGTCCCATACGCGAATGATTGCAGATCCAAGAGGATATGCCCTGGATGGCGTGATTTTTTCGACGGCAAGCCGCACACTACCACCCACAGGTGCAAATTTGAAGGCGTTTGAAAGCAGGTTGTAAACGACTTTCTCCAACTGATCGGCATCAAACCACGTTTCCACCGGCGCTATTGGTTTACTGTATTCGAAGTGGATATGTTGTTCTTCGGCGTAGTGCCTGAATTCGAAGGCTATGCGGTCTATAAATGCTACCAAATTGTGGGGAGCCACAATAAGCTGAAAATTTCCGCTTTCCTGCTTCCTGAAATCCAACAATTGGTTTACCAGGTTGAGCAGACGCAAGGAATTGTTTTTTACGGTTGTCATCATCGTCCGTGCATTTTCTTCCAGCTTGGCATGTGCTAGTAGGTGCTGCACAGGAGCGAGGATCAAGGTAAGGGGCGTACGGAACTCATGGGATATGCTGGTGAAAAAATTAAGCTTGATTTCATTGATCTCACGTTGCCGCTCATTCTCCAGGTGTTCCAATTGTAACTCGTGCTCCAAACGACTTCGGATCTTGGTAAACCGGATAATCATGTAGATACCAACCGCTACCAACGCAATATAGCTCACGTATGCCCACCATGTTTTCCAGGGTGGTGGCAATATCCGGATGGTTAAAGCAGCGGGGGTTTCATTCCAAATGCCATCATTGCTGGCTCCCTTAGCTAGGAGTGTATAGGTACCGGGGTGCAGGTTGGTATAGGTGGCCGATGGATTGACGACGTAATTCCATTGATTTTCCAAACCATCCAAACGGTATGCATACCTGTTTTTTTCAGGCAACACATAATTGATAGCCGAAAACTCTACGGTAAAGATATTCTGCGCATAGCTCAATACGATGGTATCGGTTATGGAAATCGGCCTTTTTAATACCCCTTCCTTGCTGGGAATTACCGATTCATTGAACAGCCGGAAATCGGTAAATACAACCGGGGGAACGTAGGAACTTAAGCTAAAATCCTTCGGATCGAAACACGTAAGGCCGTGTGTACCGCCAAAGATCAGCTGCCCATCGGTAGTTTTGCAGTAAGCACCGATGGAAAATTCATTGCCGCCGATGCCGTCTTTCGTATTGTAAGACTTGATAATGCCGGTCTCGGGCTCGAATGAGCAGATGCCATTGTTTGTGCTCAGCCACAATTTCCCGGCGTCTTCTAATATGCCAAAGATATTGTTCCCAGGTAATCCATCGTGTTCAGTAACCTGGCTAAATGAATCCGTTTCGTAATGGTATTGGTTGAGTCCGTTTTTATAGGTACCGAACCACATCCGTTGCTGGCTGTCTTCAAAGATACTGATAATAATATTGCCACTGATACTTTTGGCATCATCCAATGAAAACCGGAATATCTCGAACCGGTCTGACCCGGCACGTTTGAGGTTGAGCCCGTCTTCGGTGCCCACCCAAAGATTGTTGCGGCTATCGATAAAAACGGTACGCACCAGATCGGAGCTGAGGTGATAGCGACCCGTTTTGCCAGCCCGGTAGCTTTCAAATTGCATGCCCGACCCGGGTAGTTTGAGGTTAAGCCCGCCACCATACGTTCCAAACCACATATTTCCTCGGGCATCCTCCTTGATCGCATATACATTGTTGTTTGATAGCGAATGGGAAACCGATGGATCATGTTTAATATGCTGGAAGGTATGTGATCCTTTTTTCAGCACATTCAACCCACCCGTGTATGTTCCTACCCACAACGTTCCCTGTTGATCGAGGTGGAGCGATTTTACGTGATTGTGGCTCAACGATCCAGGATTTTTGGGATCGTGCTTAAAGTGACGAATTACCCGACCTGTATGACCCATGTAGTTTAAGCCACCCCCTTCGGTGCCCACCCAAAAATGGCGATCAGCACTTTCCAAAATACCGCTTATTACATTGTAGCTTAAACTGGGGATGTATGGACTATGGGCATAATTCTGAAAGATCGGGATATGCCTGTCATATACACACAGGCCACCGTAATAGGTGCCTACCCACAGGGATCCGCGTGCATCCTGAAAAAGGGGTCGGATTGAATTATTACTCAGGGAAAACGGATTGTAATCGTTGTTGGAGTAGGTGGAGAACCCCATTTCCTCGGTGTAGTAATTCAGTCCATTGATCGTTCCTATCCAATAGCCGCCGAAACGGTCTTTGAGAATAGACCGCACGTCGTTGCTCGCCAAGGAATGACCCGGGGCTTGGGGTTGGTGCGTAAGGTAATGAAATGCTCCTGTTTGGGAATTATAAACATTGATTCCTCCCTCTTTGGTGCCAAACCAAAATATGCCGTTGCCCAAGTCTTGTACCACCCGCACATCTTCGCTATTAAGCTCACCGGGACGGCGGCGGAAATGCCTGGTCAACCGCAAGGCGTTCCCAGGACGATACGGCTCAAAAACCAATACGCCATTTACCGTACTCAACCAAATGTTTCCCTGTTCGTCGTCATAAAACGACTGTACGTTGTTACACCCCAACGGAACTCCCTGTTCGCTGTACATCGCGGCATCGAATACTAAAACAAGTTGCCTGGAATCTTCTCCTTCTTCCAGGCAATACAATCCCTGCGACGTTGCAAACCACAACCGACCGCTTCGGTCTTCTACGATGGCCGAAACAATTGGTTCAGAAAACGTATTACCCGACTGATTATTCGCCAGGGGAAATCGCTTAAAACTATCGGTATACCGATCGTACAAGTTGATACCAGAACTGGTGCCCACCCACAGCCTTTTTTTATGGTCTTCCAGCAAAGACATGATGTAATTGTCGGTAAGCGAGGTGGTATCCGAAGGGATATTCCGATAGGTAACAAACTTGCGCGCGTCGTACCGGTTCAGCCCGTCGCGCGTGCCAACCCACATGAAACCAAGGTAATCTTGACAAAGCGAAAACACACTGCTTTGGGACAGACCTTCGCGCAAACCGATTCGGGTGAATCTGACCGCCCTGTCACTGACCTGGCCAACGGCCAGGTTATTAAGCGACAAAAGGATTACCCAGATAAAAATTCGTGTGATGCTGCACATAGTAGTCGTCTAAAGGCATTAATTTCAGTGCAATATCGAAAATTAATGAGTTATTCCCAACCGTTAACGCTTCTACTCAATGGTCAATGTACGACGGAAGGCCGTTGAAAAGATATCGACACGATACTCGGGTGTGATGTTGTCTTCAAAATTAATCTCTACCACCCGGGTACCGGGTTCGGGATTATTGAGCAGCTTGACATACACGGTATCCTTGGTTTTTACCGCCTGCGGAAACACCAGGGAATATTTACCGTTATCACCCGGTTGCAGGACATTCCCTTCTTGATCTACAATCTGGAAGTCCACGCCGACAACTGCGGGATTAGGCATATCCGGTGTAACGACTGAATAATGGGCAACCGCATCGTAGTTCCGGGTAAATTCGGAATAAAACTGTACCGGAAATTTAATCAGCTCTGTTTGACTTCTATTTACCGTAATACCGCTGTTGTTGTTAGGTACATATACGATGTAATAGTGATGCTCGTATTCAGGCAGCCCTGCGGGGTAATCTTTGTCTTCACAGGCGAAAAACAATCCACCGGATAACAGCAGCAGCGTAATCAATATATTTTGTGTATTCATTAGAAAAAATTTATTCATTAGTTATTTGCTTTCAATGGCATTATTCAATGACGCGATAATGAAACCTGTGATTCCGCAGGTTTCATTGTTGTTTATGATTATTGCCAATTGGGATTCTGTACGACACTACCACCACTCAGGGTAACCTCATTGAATGGAATCGGATAGAGGTAATCCCGGTCGGAATTAAATGACCGTACGTTGGTGTTTTCCACAATCAGTACGCCGTCGCTATTGATATTCAAGGTAGACGGATCTGCACCCACCCAATCTTCCGTATCAAATTTGGCCCCGAGCAGCTGGCCCGGGAGAAGAGTTTCCGCAATTTTCCAACGGATCAGGTCGTCGTAACGAAATCCTTCCAGCGCCAGCTCAACAGTCCGCTCCCTTCGTATCTCCTCACGCATATCGAGGTTATTAGCCTGGGCAAACGCATTGGCAAGACGCGCCTGAAAGCCCGCCCGTTGCCGCAATGCATTGACGGTGAGGTCAAGATCGGCATCGCTGATGGCGTTGTCTAATTCATATTTTGCTTCGGCGTAGATAAGCAACACTTCCCCGTAGCGGATCAAAATTTTGTCAACCGTTCCGGCATTGTTGGTCTGCCAGTCTTCCAGATTGAATCCCTTTTTTGCGGCAAAAGCCGATCGTGATCCTAAGGTAGTGGTTGGAATCCAAGGGCCTTTATAGGCTTGTTCTCCGGCTTGAAAGAGCGTCATAGCCAACCGGGGGTCACGGTTTTGAAAGACAGCGTTGTAACTGTCTTCCTCGCTTTCCTCGACAAAATGTGTAGAACGGGTTAACGAGGGCTGGTTTACCCCATTATACGCAGGCAGCCCATCGGCATAGAGGTATTGGCGCACCAGATTACGTGTGGGTGCATTACGTCCATTTTCCATGTCTCGGGAATAGTTGTGTCCGACGATCAAGTTGGAAGCACTTACCCCATAGATTTTCACGAAAATATTTTCGGTATTATCCGGTCCTTCGGCTTCATGCTGGAACAGCCCGTCATAGGTAGGATACAATTGATGTCCCTGGTCCATCACCGCCTGGGCTGCCTGTAAGGCCAACGTGAGATGCGACTGCCAATCGCCGTCGTTGTGGAATTTAGCGCGGGTGCCCACATAAAGAGCTACCCGTGCTTTTAAGGCGAGTGCACTGCTCTTTGTTACCCGGCCGTATTGGGCTGTTGGTAACTGCTGATGGGTTGGCAGCCAAGCTGCCGCAAAATCCAGATCTTCATAAATAGCCTGAATGACCTCTGCTTTGGGTGTGCGCGGCATCGTAAGCTCGGGAGCGTCGGTATCGAGGGTTTTCAGGATCAGCGGGACATCTCCGTATTTCTGTAACAAACTGAAATAAGCATACGCCCTGAAAAAGCGGGCTTCACCGAAATACCGATTTTTGACTTCGTCGGAAACCTGGGCTTTAGCGCCTTTCTCCAAGATGTTGTTTGCGGTAAAAATATCCCGGTACGGATTATTCCAGTCGTCGCTGGTATTGGGAATGGTTCGGGTACCGTTACTCACGGAGTTGGCGGTCTGATTCACGTTATCGTCTCCCCGGGCATCCAATTGAAAGCCTGCAAGTAACTGGTAATGCCTATTGGCGGCATTCATCAGATCGGTCTCTGTGTTCCAGAAATCCACATCGCTGAATTCGCTTTCCGGGAAGCGGTCCAGGCTACAGCTACTGACAACGCCAGTCAAGCAGATAATGGCGATCCGTATAAAGCTTTTGGTTTTATTGGGTTGTTTCATAATTCTTCGATTAAAAGGTAACATTCAAGCCAAAGGAATAAGAACGGAAAAACGGATAGGTAGTCGCACTGACATTGTTGCCAACCTCCGGATCAAATACGCTCATCACATCGGTCGATTCCCATAGGTCCTGACCGGAAAAATACACACGCAAGCGTTGGATTTTATCCGTCCGGAACGGGATGGTGTAGCCGAGCTGCAGATTTTTCAACCGAACGTAGCTGCCGTTCTGTGCCCATCGGTCGGATGGTCTGTAGTTATGGGCACTTGTTTGATACATACGCGGGAAATACGCATCCGGATTTTCAGGTGTCCATCTATCCATATGAATTGTCCACGGCATATCAGCGGTACCCAACATGGGAGAGAGCGTGCCTTCGTTAATGAGGAACTTCCGTTTTGCCGCCCCCTGGAAAAAGATGGAAAAGTCAAAGTTCTTCCAATCGAACCCTAGATCCAATCCATAAGTATACCGGGCATTGGTAGTACCGAGGTAAACCAGGTCTCCCGGATTTTCCGGCGTCCCCTCTCCAGCATTGATACTGCCATTCCCATCCAGGTCAAGGTATTTAACGTCTCCCGCTCCGGCGTTGCCGGGGAAAAACGGCGTAACCACCTGCTGCTTGTAGGCATCGTATTCTTCTTGCGATTGGAAGAAACCGTCCGTACGGTATCCCCAAACACTGTTGAGCGGATAACCTTCGAGCAGCTCCACCACTCCGCCGTTGCCGATCGAATTGCGCCCATCGTAGCGTACGAGCTCGTTTTGATTATCGGAAATATTGAAGCCAACCCTGTAGTTGAACGTGTTAATGCGGTCGCGCCACCGAACATCAAGCTCCCAACCCCAGCTTTTCAGTTCACCGATATTCATCGAAGGCACACTGATGCCGATGATGTTGGGCAAATTCAGCTGAGCGAGCATGTCTTTATTACGTTTCACGTAGTAATCGGCCGTTAGAGATAGTCGGTCGTGGAGAAAGCCGGCATCGATACCGATGTTCGATTGCTGTATGGTTTCCCACGTTTTCTGTGGGGAAGCCAACTGACTTTGGTAAAAATACTGTGTTCTGATATCGTTAAAGACAAGATTATTGGTCTGTGTAAGACCACTGGTCAAAAGCGCAATGTAGTCATACAACCCAAGTACAGCGCCATTGCCCAGTTGCCCCCAAGAGCCCCGTAGTTTGAGCGCTGAAAAGATCGATTGCCCCTGCATAAAATTTTCCTGATCGATACGCCATGCCGCAGAAAATGAAGGAAACAGCTGCCAGCGATTCTCCGGAGCAAGCCGCGAGCTCCCATCGTAGCGGAAAGACGCTTCAAAAAGGTATCTTTCGCGGAAATTATAGTTAAGCCGACCGAAGAAAGACCCCATGGCCCAACTTTCAATCTTATCGCCGTTTGTTTTCGTCAATGGATCGGCAAAATTAAAGCTGAAGAAATCGTTGGTAATCATGGTCTGTGCACCTGCTGAAAACTCATCTTTCCGGTATTCTTCAAACGACGCACCACCGAGCAGCGTAAAATTATGCGCATCGGCCAAGGATAGGTTGTAAGTTAACACCCCTTGCAGGTTGTTGTGATAACCCCGGTTCTTGGCCATGCTTTTGGTATTGGGGTCATTTATGCGAAACCGGACGGTATTGGTAGTCCGCCCATACCACAGGAGCGTACGACTATCGTTTTCCATGGAATAGTAATCCTGATTGCGCCAACCCGATAAGTCGAAAGTCAATCCTTTGACCAGGTTTTGCACCTTGAGGTTGAGCCTTCCAGTGAACGATTCGTACATCCGTTGTTCCAAACCTGCATTCTTCTCTATATCCACGGCATTGATCTGTAAGTCGCCATTATAAGGCTGTCCGGTGATGTCCTCATCCGGCACATATAAACTTTGGCGGGCACGGCTGCGGTAGAGGCGGTTAATGATTTGCTCGGTTCCATAAGCGTTTTCGTTCACGATGGAGCCGATATATCCGGCCACTACTTCCACACTCAGGTACTTGTTAAGTTCGGCATTTATGTTGGCCCGCAGATTATACCTCGAATTGTCATCCGGCCCATAGCGCAGCACACCATCCCGTTGATAGTAACCGCCCGAAACCAGGTAATTCATCTGACTGGACCCTCCGTTTATCGAAAGCGTATGGTTCTGCATGCCATTGTATTTGTCCATCCCTTCTTTAAGCCAATTGTTGTTGCCGAAATATTCCCACCGGTCCTGCGTAGGGTTGGGGCGCACAGAGAAATTGGGATTGCTTACCCATTCCATTTGCTCCTCGCTGAATTCCGGATTTCCTGTCGCATTGCGACGTGATTCATCTATGAGCACCTGTTCATCCCATGAATTCAGCCGTTGAGGTTGACGTGCCGTCGCATTGATACCATAGTAGCTATTGAAGTTGATGCGAGTTTTTCCCGCAGTACCTTTCTTGGTTGTCACCAAAACCACTCCGCCTGCGGCACGAGCTCCATAAATGGCGGAAGCGGACGCGTCTTTTAATACCGAAATAGATTCGATATCATCGGGGTTCAGCAAATTCATGTCCATTTGGATACCGTCCACTAATACTAGGGCTTTCGTGTCATTCGATGAAGAGAAGCCGCGAATACGTACGTCATACCCTTCCGCACCCGGCTTTCCGCTCCCGCGAATTACCGTCACTCCGGGCAGAACACCCTGCAAGGCGCCGGTTACATTGGCCACGGGTCGGTTCACCAGCGCATCGCCGCTCACCTGGGCAACGGCTCCGCTCAGGTTTACTTTTTTCTGGGTACCAAACCCTACGACGACAACTTCCTCCAGGGCCGACACATCACTTTCGAGTGTGACATTGATAACTGTACGGTTATGGATGTCGATTTCCTGCGACAGACTCCCTAACTGTGTAAATACCAAGGTGCCCGTCCCCGGCGCTGAGATACGGTAGTTCCCATCGTCGTCCGATGCGGTAGCCGTGCTGGTCCCTTTCACTGCTACACTGACCCCCACGGCAGGCGTGCCATCCTGGAAAACAATTTTTCCGGTCACTATAGGTTGAGACTGGGCGTACGCCATTCCCATCCAACATACCAACAGTGCAATCACGAAACCATAGTTTCGCTTTTTTGTAAAACGTTTGCTCATCTGTATAGGTTTATATACGTTTATAAAATAGTTACAGCGGGCAAAGGTATTGGGAGATGTCCCTGCAAACGGGGTAATTATTGTTTGAAAGATGGGTAAAAAATGTTCAAAGCCATAATAACGGGTATCGTATGGGTAGATTTCGGATCACTTCTTCTTCAGTAGGCCGGTGTTCAAGAGACACCCAGGTATGCAAAAGCTCCTGATTGCCATAAGCCAGGGCACCCAGGAAAAGGAAGGGTTGGGCTACCGGCCAGTTATCCCAATACATTACATCCCGAGCGTACGGCCACCTGCCTTTTTCTTGTACAAAAGGCAACATATATTGTATACCCTTACCAATTGAACGGCCATCGGCCATTCCGTCATGCCAAAGATCCGTTCCGGATTTTGGAAGCAGGGAACAAATCGCAGCCATGGCATCCAGATTGAAAAGAGAATATCCATAGGGCTTTGTACGTTCGATTTCTAGCGGAAAGCTTCCATCTTTGGCCATTTGTTGGGGAAGCAATACCGTTTTATACCGTTCTGCGCATTGGCGTATCAGTTTGACATTCCCGGTGTAACTGGCAAAGGCTGCCACCTGCATGACCCAGCATGTTCCGTGGTTATTTTTTGCGTTCATCTCCTCGATACCATAAGGGTGTGTCGTTAACCATGCCAGGTAGTCTGCAAACCACTTTTTTGTTCCTTGGCACACCGATTTGCCGAGTAAGCCCGCCTCTTCCAGTATGCCCAGTGCTTTGGCCACTTCGATCAGGTGAATGGTATCAATGATTCCAATGCCACGCCCCGTAACCCGGCCTTTGATAGCCTGCGCATACAGGAGTGATGGGTTCATACGTGTATCGGCATCGATAAACCAGGCAGACACATGCCGGAGCGCATGTTGTACGTATTTCTCATCGCCGGTAAGCTTCCACGCAGACACCAATGCACCGACGATGCGACTGAAACGGATCATTGCCAAGCGATGGTCTACAAAGTTATCCGGATTGGAAAGCCCGTCCCTGCGGATATAAGGCCCATCAGGATGATCGGGGTCGGGCCACCAATAGTCGCCCTCTGAATAAAAATCATGTTTGCCACCGGCGCTCCGCACGGCAATGCTTGCTGTTACAGTGATGGGGGGCTGGGTGAGCGCCCAAGCGGCGTCCTTCAAGGTTTGGTCGTGCAGCGTTGCGGTAATCACGTCTTCCACATGCTGCCTGGCAGCGGTAAAGTCCAAGGGCAGGATGGCCGTTTCTAGATTATCTGCGGCCGCTACTGCCACCATCCGGTTACCTGTACGTTTTATGCGGATAATTGCCCGGCCATTGTATGCCTGTACTTTACGCGAGCCATCTGATGTGCCGAGATCGGCCAGTAGCTTCCCGTCGCCCGCCATCGAAAAGTAAATATAATTTGCGGCATCAAGGCACAATATTCCCTGGTTATCACGCAATGTCGCCTGAAGTGTAACCGTGTCAATCTTCGCGTCGAGCACCTCAAGCTGTATGGATGCAGGATCGGACCACTTGGCGGTCTGGTAAATCTGGGTAATGCTATCTCTTACCGTGATTCCGTCTTTGTGTGCAAGTACTTCCAGCTTATTACTTCCTTCGCGCAAAACAACCATCCACCGGAGACCTGCAGCGGGAAAATCCTGGCTGTTTCGTTTGCGAATACCCTGACTCACGCCGTTGACGAAAAGTTCCGCTTCTCCACAGTTGGAATAAACCTTCACCATCTTTTCCTCACCCTGATTGCCCCACCTTACGGGCCAGCTGTGTCCATAAATATGAGCCATGGGTTTTTCAGACCAGTAGGACTGGAAGATATAATACGATTCCTTTTTGTTGAAATTGCGCTCCACAACTCCCTTTTGGTTGACATAAGGCACGGGATTTTCCGGGCGGATGGGGGTGGAGAAATCCTTGAATGTCCAATAGGCAGTACCCGTGAGCCAAGGCATGGTTTCCTGTTCCTTAAGATGCCAATCGATCAGGTTGCAAATGTAACTCTCACTCCAGTCGCCATCCTTGGATACGCGTGCCGGACCACCGAACAGCGATGCGTCACCTGCACGTTCGTCAGCTGTGGTACTATGCATGACCTCCGACAGTCCCTTGTCGGGTGTTTCCGAATGCCGCCGTGCATGACTATCGCCCCCCCATTCCACATGGAGGAAGTGCTCAACCTTATTGAATTCAGCCTCGGTCGCTGTTTTGTAATCCGTATAGATTCCCCGGTACCAACCTGCCCAAATGGAGGGCGAATAGACATCTACAACATCCTTACAAAAGTCGCATCGCCGAATCGCTGTTTTGCGTAGCGGATCCAATTGATGGGCCAGGTCGTTCAACTCCTTCATGAAGGTACGGATTTGCAGCTGGTCAAACCTTTCAAAATCTCCAGGCCAGTCATTTTCATTGCCCAGCCCCCAGACAATCACCGAAGGATGATTATAGTGCTGCTCAATCATGTTGGTAAGCATCCGGCGGGCCTGCTGTTTGTACTGCTCACCGCCAAGTCCTCCGCGGCACCATGGAATCTCTTCCCATACGAGAATACCCAAACTATCACAAGCTTCCAATACAATACGCGATTGTTGGTAATGACCCAAACGGATGAAATTGACTCCCATCTCCTTTATCAGACGCATTTCCTGCCAAATAAGCTCCTCTGTCATTGCAGCAGCCACCCCCGCATGGTCTTCATGGCGATGGGTACCCCGCAATAATAACCGCTCGCCATTGAGATAAAACGGACCTTTTCGGGCAAATTCAAACCGGCGGAACCCGATCCGTTCAGCATGAATACAGGTGTCTGCCCGGGTTGCTAGAACAACCCGTACCGTATACAGCCGGGGCTGATCGGGCGACCAAAGCATCGGCTGTTTAACTGTAAAACCTGCAAAGTCGATTTGATTGCCGCGTACGTCGATATGCTGCTGCTGTGTTTCGACGAGCCTCCCTTCGGCATCAAGCAACTGTACCGTGGCTTCGGCATCCGATAGTGCAGCAGGGTTGTAGAGACGTGCACTTATCTTGATTTCACCCACTTGTCCCCCTGCATCTGTGGTGGCAGTGGCAAAAACCTTTTCTATAGAAAGCTGGGGCACATACACCAGGTTGAGATAACGGTATAGTCCACCATAGACGTTAAAATCTGACAGATCTGATGGAATCAGTTCTACGTCACGGGAATTGTCACACCGGATCGATAGGGGAATCCGGCCGTTGAATTGCTTCGTATAAGCTTCTGTGGCTTGAAAAGTTTTCACTGCATCGGTAATATCCACAGACCATTCATCGTACCCTCCTATGTGTTCGCCAACTTTCTGGGTATAGATATACACTTCCGTTTTTTGACCCGAACCTTCAAAATGTAACAGCGTCCGCCCATTTTGATAGGGATTGGCAATTTCCAGGGATGTGCGATACCATCCTGGGCCTTGGTAATAATTGACATCTGGTGCTACGGCGTCCGCGGCGTTAAAGCAGTGAGGCAACGTGACAGGCTCCCAAATGGGAGAGGCTTCGGGATCACCCGGTTTATAGGGGCGTACAGACTCCCATATCCCGCCCAGATCCTGACGTACAAACTCCCAACCATCGGTTAGACGATGGCTTTGTTGGGCTAACGAAATGGATGCAAGGCAAAGTTGAAGCAATACAGTAAGGAGTCGAATACGTTTCACGGTGAAATAAAGCTAGTTACAGGTAATCATAATTGCGTTGTAAAAGTAGATAGATAACAAGGTAAAGAAGGGTATTAATCGATTAATTAAGGGGTGAAAATTGTTCAATACGGTAATGATTGACATATCGCTGCATGAGTAAAGCTTCAACGGAGCTGGCAGAAATTCCACAGATATACGGTTGCGTTATTTTTTGGCATGGTTGTTGATAAACAACAATTATAAAATTGTCTTTTCATAATTTAGGTTTATAATTGGTTAGTTTAAAAGCCCTGATTCTCCCCGTTTCAGGGCTTTTTTGTTTTGCCGGAAAACCTTTATCTTTGCATTTTGTTAGTTACCGTAACGCCATGTACACCTTTTTATAGTTCCGTTTTTATAACTCCGCTTGTGACAAGCGCTATCGGATTTTTTACTTTTTATTTTTTACCTTTATTTTTTGAAATACATGGCAAAACAGAAGATTTTTGACACCGCTATACAACCCGAAACCGCTGTACTGGTAGGCATTATCCTGCCGGATTCAAGCGAAGAAAAAGAGCGGGAATACCTGGAAGAGTTAGCCTTTTTGGTGGATACTGCAGGAGGCATTGTAAAAGAGGTCTTTACCCAAAAACTTAACCACCCTGACCGGGCCACTTTTGTGGGCACGGGGAAATTGGATGAAATCAAAGCATACGTAAAAGCGGAAGAAATAGACATCGTGGTATTTGATGACGAATTGTCACCTTCTCAACTCCGCAACATCGAACGGGAATTGAATGTAAAGATTCTCGACCGCAGCAATCTCATTCTGGATATATTTGCCCGCCGGGCCAAATCCGCGCAGGCAAAAACCCAAGTGGAATTAGCACAATTGCAGTACCTCCTTCCCCGTCTTACACGTATGTGGACTCACCTCGAACGGCAACGTGGCGGCATCGGCATGCGAGGCCCGGGTGAAAGCCAGATTGAAAGCGATCGCCGGATGATTCTAAACAAGATCGCTTTATTGAAAGAACGGCTGAAGTCCATCGATCGGCAGGCCGAAACCCAACGGAAAAACCGCGGACAGCTAATCCGCGTAGCACTAGTAGGATATACCAATGTCGGGAAATCGACGATCATGAACCTGATTTCGAAATCGGACGTATTTGCCGAAAACAAGCTGTTTGCCACGCTTGACACTACCGTGCGAAAGGTTGTCATTGACAACCTGCCATTTTTGCTGTCAGACACCGTTGGCTTTATCCGTAAATTACCCCATCATCTGGTGGAATGCTTCAAGTCTACCCTAGATGAAGTCCGTGAGGCAGATGTACTATTGCACGTGGTGGATATTTCTCACCCCAGTTTCGAAGATCACATCCGGGCGGTAAATGAAACCCTCAAAGAATTGGGGGCATTGGATAAGCCTACCATCACGGTGTTCAATAAAATTGATGCTTATCCGGGTGAAATGGAAGATTTTAGAAACAGCTGGATGGCGAAACACAACAGCCCGGCGGTATTCATATCCGCTACCGACAAAATAAACGTAGAAGAGTTTAGGAAATTACTGTATGATACCGTCGTAAACATGCACACGGAAAGATATCCGTACGACAATCTATTGTATTAAAGAGCAAGGATGAAAGGAATAAGGAATAAGGATGGATGGCGGACCGCTGAAAGCCGTAAGCCAATTCAACATGAATAAAAAAGTAATTTTCGAAGATTGGGGACTGATGGACTACCGGGAAGCCTGGGATAGACAGGAGGTCCTGTTTTCTGAGGTAATGGCTCAAAAAACGGCCAACCGTTTGGCAGGAAAAGCTTTCCCCACCACCAACTACCTCGTGTTTACGGAACACCCGCATGTATACACACTGGGTAAAAGCGGCAAGCCGGAAAATTTGCTTCTGGATGACGGCGGATTGGCAGAAAAACAGGCAGCCTTTTACAAGATCAACCGTGGTGGTGACATTACCTATCACGGCCCGGGGCAGATCGTGGGTTATCCAATCCTCGACCTTGATAATTTTTTTACGGACATTCATCGGTATCTCCGCACACTGGAAGAAGCCGTAATCCGTACACTGGCCGATTATGGGATCTCAGCCGGCCGTTACCCGGGATACACCGGGGTATGGCTGGATGCGGACAACGCCCGGGCCCGTAAAATATGTGCGCTGGGCGTCCGGGCCAGCCGGTGGATCACCATGCACGGCTTCGCATTCAACGTAAATACAGACCTCTCATATTTCAACCATATCGTGCCGTGCGGTATCGACGATAAAGATGTCACGTCCCTGCAACGGGAGCTGGGTACTCCACAGGATATCAATGCGGTGAAAGCCCTACTGAAGAGCCATATTGCGGCATTATTCGGGATGGAATTTTCAAGTTACTGACAGCTATCTCAGATTCAACGGTGTTTTATTCAACGTCCGGGTAACATCTAGCGGCCGCGGATTTGAAAGATCCTTGTTAGCCTCATCTAATAACTTCACGCCCGGTAATTGCCGTCTCCTGCCGATATCCATCTGCCTCTGCATTTCCACCTGCATACTCGGATCGATGACTCCCAATGCTGTAGCAATAAGCGGATCCGAACGTGATCCCATGGGAGCAAAAGGAACCGTCTCACTGATCTGATAGTCCGGAGTTAGTCCATTAACGAAATTGCCGCCGCCATCTTTATTCTTGTACTTAAGGATAATCGGCTGGATACCCCAATCGTTCTCTCCCTCGAATTTTGGCGATGAGTTTTCAAACGTATAGGACGCCTCATCCTTACCATAGGTCTTTCCACCGATATGGATGACATCTATAAAAGGCTGAAGGTTGTTGATCAACAGCTCGCTGGCCGACGCCGAACTTTCTGTTGCTAATATAAACACCCTATTCAGCCCAAGATTCGTTGCGCTAACCAAGGGCTCATTAGCGGCACCGAACATGTCGGCATAGGTAAGTGTTTCATCCCGGAAATTTGAATTAAAATCAAACTGAATGAAGGGACTGTTAATATCAAAACCCCGGTGAATCAAAGCGGACATCAGCGCGGCGATATCCACTGCCCCACCTCCGTTGTACCGCTCATCGATAATCAGCTCGGTTACTCCTGCCGCCTTAAAGCGGCCAAATGCGTCAACCAGCTCTTGCGGCTGATCAAGAAAACGGTTATAAAACAAATATGCGACCTTCGTGCCATCGTCAGTAATGATCACGTCTTCCATATGAATGGCGTTTTCCTGAAAACCTTCTACCGGCGTCAGCGAGAGTGTCCCTCCCTCACTTATGGTGTTCCCATTGATAATGCCTTTTGTGAGGGTAAAGGTTTCATTACCGACCAAAGGCTCATAATCCTGAACATATCCGTCGCTCACGGTCAGCGCCACGCCATTCACCCGTGTGAAAATATCTCCACGCTTTATTCCGGCAGCATCCGCTGGCGAACCTTCGAGAACATACCGGACGGTAATACCCGCTCCATCTTCCCCAATCCTAAAAAAACTAAAGCCTAGTCCACTGGTCTTGATTACGCCGCTAAGTTCATTTTTCAACTCTTCTGCATTCTGAATCCAAGAAAACCGATCAGTTGGTGTATTCAACAAGGTTTCAAAGAAATCTTCCGGATCCAAATCAAAATCAAGGTTCCGATCCTGCGGTATCGAGGTGTTCCAATAGTAATAGTACCGCATCGTATCCGCGATCCAACGATTGATCTCGGAATTTGTCACTTCTCCCGTAGGTTCTGGTTCGGACGTTTCTTTTTTCTTGCAAGAAGAGACGACAATAAGTGACACAAACATCACCGCCGGTAAAATCCGATTTACCAAATGGGCGAAACGATTTAAACTCATACGTGCAAATCTTTAATCAAATCTAAGGAAGTCTGAACAAATTTCAAATGGAATCAGCCAGAAGTATGCCGTGACACTGTATATGAAATACTAATTTCCTGTTCAAATAGCAGATACGACGACATTTCTGCTTCTCCCAAACCATACACCCCTGTTTCGGCGTAACGCCCCGCGATGATAATCTCGGTATCCCCGCGATGATCATTAAACAAATTGTATACCAGCTCGGGGTCATTGTTGTCCCGAGATAGATGGGACAGAAACAGGTGACTCAGTTTCGGCGACCGATACCGCACAAACAGCTCCAAGGCTTCCGCGTTCGATAAGTGCCCATAGCCACTTCGGATGCGGTTTTTAAGAAAAAAAGGATAGCGGCCCTGCATGAGCATACCCACGTCGTAATTGGCTTCCAGGAAGGCCGCATCGCATTGACCAAAATAATTCACGACCCGTTCGCAGGCACGGCCAATGTCTGTAAAAACACCCACCGTATATCCGTCTCCGCTGATCAGAAAGCTGTGCGGATCTGCTGCATCGTGATATTTCCGGAAAGAAGTGATATTCAGGTCGCCCACCGTCACCGTCTGCAGATCGGCCAATGGATATAGCAGCCGATCGGGGATAGCCAACCGGCAAGCAGCCCGTGTACCATCAGACAGGAATACGGGCAATTGGTATTTGTTGGCTAATACACTTAATCCCTTTATGTGGTCGGTATGTTCGTGAGAGACAAAAATAGCACGGACCTGCTGCATCGATAACCCCTGCCGGGCCATGCGTTTTTCCGTTTCACGACAGGATATACCCGCATCCACCAGAATTGCTTCACGGCCATTACCGATGTAATAGCAATTGCCATTGCTACCTGATGCGACCGAGCTGATGAAAAGAGGCATTTCACAAAGTAATGAAAAAATTAACATTCGGGCAAGCCCAGTGGAATATTCACAGCCAACCCTCCATCGGCGGTTTCTTTATACTTCACATTCATATCCTGAGCCGTTTCCCACATGGTTCTGACGACTGCATCCAGACTTACCTTAGCCTTATCCGGATTGGATTGCAGAGCGAGCTGTGCAGCCGTAATAGCTTTGATTGCGCCCATGGTGTTGCGTTCGATACAGGGTATCTGTACCAGTCCGCCTATGGGATCACAGGTCAGCCCTAAGTGGTGTTCCATGGCAATCTCGGCCGCCATGAGTACTTGCCGTTGCGAGCCGCCCAAACGCTCGGTGAGCGCGCCGGCAGCCATAGCAGATGATACACCGATCTCTGCCTGACAGCCCCCCATAGCCGCCGATAGGGTAGCACCCTTTTTAAAGATACTTCCAATTTCGGAAGCCGTGGCGATAAACCGAATAATCTGATCATCGCTCAACCCATCATGAAACGTAATAAAATACTGCAACACCGCCGGGATGACCCCTGCCGCACCATTCGTAGGTGCCGTGACCACCCGCCCGAATGAAGCATTTTCTTCATTGACTGCCAATGCAAAACAACTTACCCAATCCAGTGTGTACTGAAAACCGTTGCCCCCCGCACGAATAGCCCCTATCCAGCTTTCGTAATCGGCATAGGGCCTACCCGACATCAACCGCTTATTGAGCTTATGGGCCCGCCGCTCTACCTGTAACCCTCCGGGCAGCGAACCCGCCGTATGGCATCCCCGGTAGATGCAGTCACGGATGGTTCCAAACAACCGAAGGATTCCCTGCCGGGTATCTTCCTCCGGTCGCCATGCCTGTTCATTTTCCAGTACCAGCTCTGAAATTTTGAGTCCCGTACGCATGCACCAAGCCAATAGGTCGTGCGCATTTTGTACGGGAAACGGCAAATCAACCTCCCGCTCTGTACCCTCCCCTTCACCCTCCTGTACCACGAAACCGCCGCCGATGGAGTAGTAGGTTTCGCTGACCGCCGTTCCATCAATCAACAGCGCCTGAAAAGTAACAGCATTGGGATGGAAGGGAAGACTCTCTCCATATAAGAATAGTACGTCTTGTGAATACTGAAAGGGTATTTCGTGCGATCCAGCCAGTACCAACCGTTGCTGGTGTTTGATCCGTGTCACCTTGGGAGCAACCTCATCCACCGCAAAAGTCACCGGATCATCCCCACTCAACCCCAGCAATACCGCGACATCTGTACCATGCCCGATACCCGTCTTCGCCAACGACCCATAAAGCAGGATTTTGACAGCTTCTGTACGCTTAAGCAAATCTTTCTCTATCAGTTGATGCGTAAATTGCTGAGCAGCACGCCAAGGTCCCAACGTATGTGAACTTGACGGGCCAATGCCAATTTTGAACATGTCAAAAACTGAAATCTGCTCTTTTTTCATCGGTATTCCATTCATGTATGCCTTGCAAAGGTATTGCTTTTATTTCAAGACGACGATCCGGTGATATCTTTCAATTAATGCTTATAGTGCCTTTGTGAAGCGGGTGCCCAAAAGGAGAAGGAGAGATTGACAATTCTTTTTATGTGCATGCAAAAACATATTGTATATAAAAAGGAATTTACCTAAGTTTGACTTGAATTACAAACAAATACTAATCAATTTAATTGTTTCACTTCATCATCAAAACTAAAAATCATGGATAACTATGGAAACTATGACGGCGTAAGCGGCGGTTTATTTGCAGGTATCGGCATCGTTGGGATGATTTTTTACCTGGCAGTGATCGTATTGTACATCGCCGGCCTTTGGAAAATGTTTGAAAAGGCGGGGAAACCCGGTTGGGCAGCAATCATTCCTATTTACAATATGATCATCATTGCCGAAATTGTGGGCAAGCCGGTATGGTGGGGTGTTGTTGCGGCGTTAGTACCGTGCGTAAACATCGTCTTCTCCATTTGGCTGATCAATCTGCTGATGAAAAGCTTTGGCAAGGAAGTTCCCCTGTGGACCATACTGGCACTCTTTTTTGGAATCGTGGTGTTCCCTATTCTGGGCTTCGGCGATGCTAAGTACATCGGGCCTACCGCAGCAGAAGCCACGGGGGGCAACTCATTTAATAACCTGAAGGGCGACTTTGACAACTTAAAAGATTCATTTGGCGATCAAAACAATCCGCAAAACCCAACGGTATAACCTCCCCAGCACTCAATTTTTTGCAGGGGCAGTTTGCAGCCTGGAGGCTTCCTCTTGGCTGCAAAATTTTTTGTTGCCCTGCCCATTCAAAGCCCTGACAGGAATCGATTGTCCTGGCTGCGGATTCCAGCGTTCCCTGCTGGCCCTGCTCAAAGGCAACTGGGGGGAAAGTTACCACCTCTATCCACCTACCGTACCCTTATTAATCGTGCTGCTGTATGCCCTTGTTAAATGGATCGGCGGTTTCGATAAACGGGATGTGGTATTGAAAATACTGGCCGTTGCCTGTGGTTGGTTTGTGATTGGCGTATATATTCTCAAGCTATGGAGTGGACATAGATGAGATCAGATTTACGCGTTAGATTTTAGATTTTCGATTTTAGGCGTTAGATTTGCTGTGGATGACGACATTGGAGATGAGTACTATTCGTGTTTGCGGGGGCTTCTTTTTTATTATTTTCTTATCGCTCTTATTTTCCTTAGGCTACGGTATTCCCAATCCACCCCTGGACGTATTGCCCAAACGCGAACTGCGTGGGGTCTGGATCGCAACGGTAGTCAACATTGACTGGCCGTCTGCCAATAATCTGACCACTGCACAACAAAAAGCAGAGCTGATTCAGCAGTTAGACAATCATCAACGGGCGGGCATCAATGCCGTCTTACTCCAAATACGGCCTTCTGCCGATGCATTTTATGCGAAAAGCCGGGAGCCGTGGAGCCGCTTTCTTACTGGGAAACCGGGGCAGCAACCCAGTCCTTTCTATGATCCACTTGAATTTGCCATTGAGGAGGCACATAAACGCGGGATGGAATTACACGCATGGATCAACCCATACCGGGCCACTTTTGACCTGGTATCCACCAATACAACCGCTGATCACATTACCCGTCAAAATCCCGACTGGTTTTTCGTCTACGGAGGAAAAAAGCTGTTTAACCCGGGCTTACCCGAGGTAAGGGAATACATCACCGGGATTGTGATGGACATTGTACGAAACTACGATATTGATGGCATCCATTTCGATGATTATTTCTATCCGTATCCGGAAAGCGGCAAGCCGATTCCAGACACGGAGACTTTCAGAAAATATCCAAATGGCTTCCGGGATGTGGGCGACTGGCGCAGAAACAATGTCAATCTATTGATCCAGATGGTTTCGGACAGTGTGCATAAGGAAAAAAAATACATCAAATTCGGCGTAAGTCCATTTGGTATTTGGGACAACAAAAAAGACCAACCACGTGGATCGGCATCTTCCGGTCTCAGCGGCTACCGGCAACTGTATGCAGATGCACTGAAATGGCTGGAAGAGGGCTGGGTTGATTACATTAACCCGCAGATCTATTTTCCATTTGGCAACCCTGCAGCTCCTTATGAAGTTTTGGCCGATTGGTGGAGCCAGCATGCCAACGGCCGGCACTTTTATATCGGCCATGCGGCTTACCGTGCCAATGAGAACCGGGAAGGCTGGCGGGAACGCAATCAGATTCCCAACCAGGTACGGTATGCGCGGCAGCATGCCCACGCGCAGGGAAGTATCTATTACAGTTCCAAACATATCAGCAATAATGCAGCCGGCCTTAGGGATTCGCTGCAATACAACCTGTACCGCTATAAGTCACTCCCTCCCAATATGCCCTGGCTGGACAGCGTTCCACCCGAACCTCCTTTCGGCTTACTGGCAACTGTTGCCGAAAACCGGACCTCTGTCATTCTCCACTGGCTGCCTTCAGCGCCTGCAGCCGATGGCGACGAAGCCTACGGGTATGTGGTGTACCGATTCAATGAAGGTGAAGAGCTAAATCTGAACAACCCACAGAACATTCTGTATATTACGTATGACAGCAAGCAGCTGACGTATACCGATAACATGACCCGCAAGAATGGCTACTACCGCTATGTAGTAACGGCCATAGACCGTATAAAGAATGAAAGTACGCCTTCAAACGTACGGGAAATATATATCGAGTGAATTGTGGTGCCGATTTTTATTTCTACTTCCCGTCGCCATAACGAAAAAATGCATTGATAGTGACCGGTAATTTTCCGGAAGGGGTTAACTGCCGGAGGATGACTTTTGCAGCCGCCCGTTGCATGATATCATCATTTTGATAACATACAAGAATGGATTTTGCCTGTTCAACACCGGGCAATCCGGCAAGCGCATATGGGTTGGTAAATACACAAAAAACACTGTTCATTGCGGCCAGTTCGTTCAGGAACAGACGAACCGTTCCATTATAATTTAAGGTACTCCTTGGCCGGATGCGATCGTCGTGAATTGCCACGATTACCTGGCTGTACCGGCTCAGTTCATTGGCCACCGCCGCCACATCATCTGCCGTGGCCTTGGGTGATAATACGTAATTCATATGGTTGTCAAACCGCCACCCCAACATATCCTGGAATTCCGAAATCTGCGCCACTCCTACGCTGATGATAGCGGTTCGCTTGGTATAATCCAGGACTTTAATCAAGCTATCGCTTTTGAGTAAGGTCACTGATGCGTCCGCTAACCGCTGATTCAGCAATGCGGTTTGCCGCCTGTTGATATCGGAATACAAACCGTTAAGGTTTACCGGCTGTAGGGTATCCAGCCCAAGCCAATATTTGGCTGCCAGTATTTTCTTGACACGTGTATCAATATCGGGTTGGGTCAACCTTCCCTGTCTGACTGCCTTCAGTACCATATCAATTGCCCGTGCGCTATTTTCCGAGAGTTCCAACAGGTCGTTTCCGGCTAAAATTGCCCGGACATCGGCTTCGCCGTTCCGGAAATGTTTGACAACCCCTTTCATATCCATGGCATCGGTGAAGGTGAGCCCCTGGAACCCGAGCCTTTTTTTTAATACATCGGTAACAATGTGCTTGGATAACGATGAAGGCAGGTTGGGTGTCTTGTCCAGACTTGGGATGTTCATATGTGCAACCATCACGCCCGATGCTCCTGCTTTGATCAATTCGCGGAAGGGGTACATTTCAAGTGAGTCCAACCGACCGGCGGTGAATTTGAGCTGTGGAAGGTCGTAGTGTGAATCTACATCGGTATCACCATGCCCCGGGAAATGCTTCAACGAGGTAATCAGCCCTCCATCCATCATTCCCCGCATATAAGCAAACCCCTTACGGGTTACATTTTGTTTATCCTCACCAAATGAACGGAAGTTGATAACCGGATTACGGGGGTTGTTGTTGATGTCGACCACCGGTGCAAAGTTGACATTCAAGCCAAGCCGTTTAAAGTCTTTCGCTATTTCAAGCCCCATCTGATAGATCAGTGCTTCGTTCTGTATGGCACCCAGTGCCATCTGATACGGAAAGGAAACGGTCGAATCCACCATCCGCATACCCAACCCCCACTCTCCGTCGAACGCTACCAGCAACGGCACTTTTGACAACCGTTGGTAGCGATTGATGACCTGTGCATGGCGCACGGGCCCTCCCTGAAACAAAACAATTCCTCCCAACTGCTCACGCTGCACGACCCCCGCCACGGAATCGATATACCGCTGTCCTAAGTCCGTGTGAGCACGAACCATAAAAAGCTGGGCAACCTTGTCTCGCTGGCTGAGGGTATTGAATACGGAATCTACCCATGCATGCTGTGCATTGATAAAGGGAATAAACGCACCGCGTTGCTGGCCCATTACCTTAGCACATAATGACAACACGGCAAAACTAGTAATAAGGGTAGCTTTTTTGAGCATTTCTCTTATTTTTAGGTAGCAAGACCGTATTTGGCTTCCAGCAATTTAGCCATTTCTGCAGATTGCCCCAACTCGCCGTTGGCTTCTTTCTTCCACAGCGTTTCGATGATCATCAAGAGTAACTGCGTTTCCAGTTCCGGATTTTCGTGTCCCAATTCGGTAAAAGCACGTCGGATGGCCGGATAAACCGGCTTCATGAAAAGCTCATGCTGTTGGCGCGAAAATTCATGGTGCGATAACCGTTCCTGTAGTTTCCAGAATAAGGGTTCTTCACTGACTAATTCCCTGGGTAGATTAATCATACTGCGCAGGAAACTCTTGGCGTCCCGATAGATCATCATCCCCCGGTGATGCTGCAACACCCTACGGTATCCGGACTTAATCAAATGAAACAACAACCGGTCTTTGTTCCCGAAGTGTTTAAAGATAAGTGCTTCGGAAACTTCAGCCCGTTGGGCGATAACTTTTGTAGAAGTATCGATATACCCCTTTTCAGCAAACAACAAAAGTGCCTCCCTCATTATTTTTTCCTTTCTGCTTTCTGCTTTTTGCTTCATCATCGCTTCCTACCAAATGAACTGCAAATATATTACTCAAAAGGCGGTTACAGTAGCCAAATCGTGAAAAAAGACAAAAGCTTTTCAGAAAGTGAATCAATAAACGGCTGTAACAAAGCGATTACGATTAAACGTTGCATTGCTGACAGCGTCTTAATTTACTAAATTGTTTACACAGATACTAAAATTGACCATGAACAACCGTTATAAACGCTGTTATTTAGTGCTACCTTTCCTTTTCCTTTCGCTGACTGCATTTTCACAACAAGCTATACATGGCAAGGTCCTGGATAGCACGGATCATACGGGTTTACAGGGTGCCAGCCTGCGGCTGCTCACCACGCGCGACTCATTATTGGAACAACGGGCTTCGGGTGCAGACGGCAGTTTTCAATTGAAACAGGTGCCGCCGGGCAGGTATCGCATGCAAGTAAACTTCCTTGGCTACCGACCTGCTTTTTTAGATATCCACTTACCATCCGAGGGGCTTACCCAACCGATGAATATCCGCCTCATTCCCGAATACCGGGCATTGGAAGAGGTAGCCATCATTGCCGCCCCACCCGTTGCCGTGCTCAAAGGAGACACCACTGAATTCGATGCCTCGGCCTTCAGTACCGAGCCCTATGCGGACGCAGACGCGTTGGTTATGCAGATTCCCGGAGTCGAGATTGACGAGGAGGGGCAGATAAGAGCACAGGGTGAAGATGTACAGCGAATCATCGTGGATGGCAAAGAGTTTTTCAGTACCGACCCCCGTATCGCGTTAAAAACACTACCCGCAGATATCATTTCAAAAATCCAAATCATCGATGAAAAAAGCGAGCAGGCACAGTTTACGGGGTTTGACGATGGGCAGCGCCGGAAAGTGATCAATATCGTTACCCGGCCGGATCGCAGGCATGGGTATTTTGGCCGGGCGGCAGGTGGTTACGGAGCCAGCGAACGATACAACACTGGGGGAAACCTGAACCTGTTTAACGGTAATAGGCGCTTTACCGTCTTTGCCGTATCGAATAACGTGAATCAATCAGATTTTTCCATGGCAAGTATCGCAGGCGGGGAGTCGGAAGGCGGGCGTAACAGCCGGGGCGGAAGAAGCCGCGGTAATCCGGAGGGTGGTGGCAACGGCCGGGGAATTAATCAGACGAACAGCATTTCGGCCAACTTCAACAACGAATGGCTGGATGAGCGACTGGATTTCAACGCGAATTATGCATTCAATTCCACCCGTAACACGACAAATAGCCTGACCAATCGGGAATACCTGATCGGCGCCAATGCCAACCAATTCAACACCCAAAACCAGAAATCAAACAGTATCAACTACAGCCATCGAACCAATATGCGTATCCGCTTCGACATCGATTCTAACCAGCGCATCGATTTCCGACCCGGTCTGTCCTTCCAGCAAAATAACCGTACGTTATTTTCCAACAGCCACACGCTGTTATCCAACGACGATCCCATCAACGCGTCAGAGCGGACCAACGACAATGACAACTTCAATTTCAATTTCAATGGAAGCCTCGACTACCGGCTACGTTTGGGTAAACCCGGAAGGACCGTATCATTGAGTGCAAACGGTTCGGCTAATTCCAATAAAGGATTAGCACATACCTATTCGCTCAATGAGTTTTTCGAGTCGCAGACTACCGGTCGCATCGATACCGTCAGCAACCAAAATAACACGAGCGGATACGGAAATGGGATTACCGGTAGATTGGCTTATACGGAGCCTCTGGGTCCACATAGTGGCTTACAGGCCAATTACAGCCTTCGAAATACGGCCAACTATTCTAATAGGGAAACCTTTGAATTTCTGATTGAGACCGGACAACTGGGAGAGCTGGACCGGCAGTTGTCTAACGAATTCCGGAACGACTACACCTACCAAAGTGGTGGCCTGTCTTATCAAATTGCCAAGCGAGATTCTTTTCGTTTCGAGGTAGGCATTGATTTTCAGGATGCAAAGATCAACAACCGCCGTACCTTTCCAGATTCCCACATAGCGGCCAGCCACTTTAGTAGTTACCTGCCCAGCGCCAGTTTTTCTTACCACTTTTCTCGGGATAAGGAAGCACAGATCAGCTACAATTCGGCCACCAATGCACCTTCCATTAACCAGTTGCAGGATGTGATTAATAACCAGAACCCGTTGAACATACGTACGGGCAATGCTGATTTGAAACAGGAATACGGGCATCGCGTCAACCTTCGATTCAACAGTGTTAAACGGGAAACAGGGAGTAATTTCTCGGCTAATCTGAATGCCGAATTTTCCAATAACCGGATTGTGAATTCCACCTATATAGCAAGCAGCGACACACTGATTGCCGCGAATGTGCTATTGGGTGCGGGCGGACAGTTTACACGGCCGGAAAACATCAACGGGTACTACAGCGTACGAGTTAATACCACGTATGGCACGCCCATTAAACCGTGGAAAATAAACCTCAACCTCAGCACCAATTTATACCAAAACCACGACATCGGATTGCTGAACAACGCGGAAACATACGCTGATTCCTACGGCATCAACCAGCGGATCGGCGCGAACAGTCGTTTCGGCCCGCATTTGGTCATTGGGCTAAGCTATGTGGGCAATTATAGCATTGTACGGAACAACTCCAATACCGATCTGAGTTACAACTACTACAACCAAATTATCCGCAACGACCTGTCCTATACGTTTTGGAAGGGCATACGCGTGGCTTCTTCCTTCTATTACAATTATAACCAAGGGCTTGCCGAAGGTTACGACCAACAGTTTATTCTGTGGAATGCATCGATCGGCAAAAAGCTATTCAAACGGGAGGAGGCAGAGATTACGCTGTCGGCATACGACCTGCTCAACCGCAATACGAACATCAACCGCAGCATTAGCGAGCGGTATATACAAGATACCCAAAACAATGCGCTTCAACAGTATTTTTTATTGAGTTTTACCTACAACGTAAGGCATTTTGGAGGGGCCGCTCACCGCAACTTCCCTCCCCGTTGAAGGAAGGTTGCCCGCTTATCCATATAGGCGGAAGCATCTATCGGACGCACGGCTTCTTCAACAATGTAGGTATCAAAGCCCAGCTCCAACGCATCCATTGCAGTAAAATACACACAATAATCGGCAGCCAGGCCACAGACGGAAACAGCGGTCACCTTTCTGTCTCGTAAATAACCTGCTAAACCCGTATTTTTACGTTTGCCATTATCAAAAAAGCCACTGTAACTGTCGATATCGGGGTCAGTGCCTTTACGGAAAATAGCTTCGATACGGCGTGTGTCCAGCAGACCGGCTAACTCCGCGCCGCCACTTTCCTGCACGCAATGATCTGGCCACAGCACCTGCTCCAGTCCACCGAGATCAATGACTTCAAATGGCTTACGACCGGAGTGGGCAGAAGCAAAACTTTTATGGCCCGCAGGGTGCCAATCCTGCGTGGCCACAACCAAATCGTAATCTTGCTGTATCCGGTTTATTTTTTCGATAATCTCATCGCCCATTGGCACCGCCAGTGCTCCGTTTGGTAGAAAATCATATTGAATATCGACAACAATCAATGCGTGCATATCCGAAAATCCAGTTTATTTAGAATAACAAACTTACGGAATTTCAGAACTAAAGAGCGAATTGCACGCCAACTATTCCGCCGAAATAGAACCCATTGAATACGTCATCTCCCTGCCACTTCCATAAGTACCGGTCGTTACGGATATCAGGCTGGTCGCTTTCAAACAACAGGTGGTTGAACGTGGGGCCGGCAAATAATTCGAAGCGCGGCGTAATCCGGCAACCGGCAAGTACGCGCAGGCTCTGCCTACCGTATACACCATCCTCAAAGTTGGTCATTGCAGCACTCGCCAGTTCCGCATTGAGCCGGAAGGCCTTCGCAGTGACCAGGTGTGCCCCCAGTCCTCCTTCGATTACGTAACGGGCTTCTTCATAACCAAAGTGATACCCCACACCCAAAAGGCCATACAATACGCTCCCTCCCGACCGCAAAGCCAGCATCGCATTTCCCTGTTCATCCGCGGTAAATCCAAGCTGCATTTCGCCTTCCTTAATGACATTCACAATGCCGATCGGATAATCACTCTCTTCTGCCACATTGATCAAGCCGGCTATCTGAACTCCTTTTACTTTCTTTGCGATATTGATCAGCCCGGCTACCTGAGTGCCCGCATCTCCCGCCTTATTTATCAGTCCCGCTAGCTGCACGCCTTCTGCATCGCCTGTGGAATTCAGGAGCCCGGCCACCTGGGCTCCTTGCGCGCGACCGTGGATCTGATTCAACACCCCTGCTATCTGTACGCCGTTTGCATCGGCACCCACGTGATTGGATACACCGGATACCAGGGTTCCATGGGCATCGCCTTTGACGATACCGGAAACCCCGGCAATCAAACAGATGTCTTCCTGCTGTGAAATTCCCGCTATCAGGTGCAACGAAAATTTATTGGTATCCAAAGCGGCTGTTTTGCCATTGGTACTGAGTGGATAGATGATGCCAACATGTGCATGGTTGGTTTTACCATGCTGTGCGATGGCGTGATCCGAAAAAATTAATGCCAACAGTGCGCAAGCAAACAGCCGGACTGGGTTAAGGGTATTCCTGCTTTCTTTCATTTTTTGTTGTTTTCAGCATAAGACAACAATTTCAGGAATTACCCCTACCCGGCATTCCGAAAAACCCGGTAAAAACAAAAAGCATCCGCTGATCGGTCAGCGGATGCTTTTATATGTTAGCCGATTATGCCGTATTTATAGCAGTCCTTTTTCAATCAACTTTTCGGCAATCTGGACAGCGTTGGTAGCTGCACCTTTACGCAGGTTATCGGCCACCACCCAAAGGTTCAGGGTGTTGGGCTGGCTTTCATCCCGGCGGATACGCCCTACAAAAACTTCGTCTTTGCCGTGTGCGTCTTTCGGCATGGGGTATTCCAGGTTAGCCGGATTATCTACCACCACGATCCCAGGCTGCTTAGCCAGTAAAGCGCGCACCTCGTTCACGTCAAAATCATTGGCAAATTCAATATTGATTGATTCAGAGTGCCCGCCGACAACCGGAATACGCACCGTGGTAGCTGTCACACGGATGCTGTCATCGCCCATAATCTTATTGGTCTCCTTGATCATTTTCATCTCTTCCTTGGTGTATCCGTTGTCCTGGAACACGTCAATATGCGGGATGACATTCAGATCGATGGGGTATGGATAGGCCTTTTCGCCCTCTACACCGGCACGTTCATCCTGCAACTGTTTTACGGCCTTCACGCCTGTACCGGTTACGGATTGATAGGTGGAAACGACCACCCGTCTGATGGTATATTGCTCATGCAACGGTTTTAATACAACCACCATCTGAATGGTAGAACAGTTCGGATTCGCAATGATTTTATCCTCCGCAGATAACACATCTCCGTTTACTTCCGGCACAACCAGTTTCTTCGCCGGATCCATACGCCAGGCGGAAGAGTTATCGATGACGGTGATACCGGCAGCCGCAAATTGAGGGGCATATTCCGTTGATGTACCTCCGCCGGCAGAAAATAATGCAACGTCCGGTTTAAGTGCAATGGCTTCGTCGGGTGTCACCACCTTATATTTCTTTCCCTTGAATTCGACTTCCTTGCCTTTGCTCCGCTCGGAAGCTACCGGAATCAATTCTGTTACGGGAAAATTACGCGCTGCTAACACGGTTAACATCTCCGAACCCACAAGTCCGGTCGCGCCGACTACTGCCACTTTCATTTTTACCTTGTTGTTTTTTGTGAACTAAATTTAATAATGTTTACCTTTAATTTTTAAAGCTGCCAAACATACGAAATTTGGCGCAACATCAGGCTAAGGAATTGTAAAAACCTTTAACCAAAACCCATTGTTTATCAGTCTTCAAACCCATGAAAAGCTATTTATTCCTATTCTTCGGCTGGTTGCCGATGCTTCTCGCCATCCAACCCCCAGTCAAACCCTTGTCTGGTAATCCGGTAAAGCCATCCACGCCCGCGCAAGAAAAGTTCAAACTTATGCCGGACGATACACTGGGTGTCCTTTTTTTTGACGACTTCTCGGAAAAGTTATCTAGCCAATGGGCTGGTGATCTCGCTTCCTTTACGCTTGTTGACCAACGGCTGACACTCACCACACAGGCTGCTCCACCTGTGTTCCTTTCCACGGCAACCAATCGTATGCTGAATACGTGTTGGGAAGCCGGCATACAGGTGCAGGGTGCATTGACCGCAACCAATTATGTGCGGCTCTATTTAGCATCGACCACCCACTCACTTCACGATCCGCAACAGGGCTATCATTTGCAGATAGATGGCAAGCAGCAGACACATATATATAGCCTATGGCGGCAAAATGGCCGTACCCGTTCGCTAATCCTGCAAAGCCGCCCGTTCCCCAATCAGGGAAATGCGTTCCGCGCACGGGTACGGGTTACCTGCAGTCCAACCGGTAATTGGCAGATCCTTGCAGATGAAAACGACCGTGGGAAGTTTGAAGTGGTGACAGATCCAAACGGCATTCCAACCGTAAAAGACATCACCTACACCGCTGCAGCGTATGCCGGCTACGCAATCAATTTCTCACCTGCCCGATGGGCCGACTTTCAACTGGATTATTTTCTCATCAAACCACTTGATCCGACATCGGACGGGGCAACAACCCAAACCATCCAACCCGGCGACATCCTCATCAATGAAATCCTTTCCAATCCGAAACCGGATGGTGTGGATTTCGTCGAACTTTATAATTACTCCGATAAAACCATTGACCTGCAACAGCTTCATATAGCCAGTGTCAACTCAAAAGGTTTGGTGGGAAGCCGGAGGAAAGTAAGTGAGCGATCCGTTCCCATGCCTCCCAATGATTATAAAGTACTGACTACGGATCCGACGCTTCTGCAACGGCACTACCCAAACGGTGCCGCCAGCACATTTGTGGAAATGCCTGCATTGCCCAATTTCAACAATGAAACGGGTGGTGTGGTCATTTATAGCAATAATCTAACCCTTGATAGCCTCTTTTATACACCGGAAATGCAGGCCCCGTTTATAGTTACTCCAAAAGGCATTTCACTGGAAAGACAATACTTCTCAACGCCTACTAACCAACCCGGAAACTTCCGATCAGCGGCCACCGTAGGCGGCGGTGCGACGCCGGGATACCCAAACTCCCAATCGAAATCAGCAGCTGAGCAGTATGGTTTTTTCCTCAACTCCAAAACTTTTTCGCCCGACAACGACGGATTCGAGGATGAATTGGAAATCACCTACTTTCTGCCAGATCCTGGTTTTATGGTCAACATAGAAATCTACGATACCGGCGGGCAGCTGGTCAAAAAATTACAGCGTAACCAAAGTCTTGGTACTCAAGGCTATATTACATGGGACGGCTTATCGGATAGCGGACAGCACCTTCCTATCGGGATTTACATCGCAGCAATTGAAATCTACCATCCGCAAGGGGAAACAAAAATGTACCGTCTGAGCTTCGTATTGGCCGCCAAACTGTGACGAAAATGGAAATTTTGCTAAGTTTGCAACCGATGGATGAACGGATCGTTATCATTGGATCAAACGGCCAGATCGGAACCGAACTGGCAATTGCTTTACGGGCAAAGTTTGGGCTGCAACAAGTGGTCACGTCAGACATACGGGAACCACAAATATCGGATCCTGCCGGACCGTTCGAAATCGTCGATGTATTAGACCGAAAAACGCTGCATCAACTTTTTACGAAGTACCACCCCACCCAGGTTTACCTCTTGGCAGCTATGCTCTCGGCCACGGGCGAAAAACATCCCCGTCAGGCATGGGACCTCAATATCAACGGCTTGTTGAATGTGTTGGATTTATCCCTTGAATATGGCGTAAAGAAGGTGTTCTGGCCCAGTTCTATTGCTGTATTCGGACCCCATTCACCGAAAACGGACACTCCTCAGTATGCTGTGATGGATCCTAACACCGTTTACGGCATCAGCAAACTCGCCGGGGAGCGTATCTGCGAGTATTATTACCAACGCTATGGCCTGGATGTGCGCAGCATCCGGTACCCGGGCGTCATCAGCTGGAAAACTGCTCCGGGGGGTGGCACAACCGATTATGCAATACATATTTTTCATGAAGCGTTGAAAAGTAATCGTTATGCGTGTTTTCTTGCTTCCGGCACCGCTCTCCCCATGCTGTACATGGACGATGCTATCCGGGGTACGTTGGCACTGATGGATGCTCCGGCGGAAGATCTCAGTATCCGGTCCAGCTACAACCTGACGGGCGTAAGCTTCACACCGGCTATGCTGGCCAATGAAATCCGCAAACACCTGCCGGGATTTATCATAACCTATGAAGAAAATGACCCGCGCCAAGCCATTGCCGATACATGGCCCAATAGCATCGATGATACCGAGGCCCAACGGGAATGGGGATGGAAACCCCGGTTCAATCTCAGCGAAATCACCACAGACATGCTAACAAACCTTAAAGAAAAAACACAGATATAAAAGATGGGAAGAGCATTTGAATTCAGGAAAGAGCGCAAATTCAAGCGTTGGGCTAAAATGGCCGTGCAATTCACACGTTTAGGCAAAGAAATTGCCATTGCGGTTAAAGAAGGCGGCCCCAATCCCGAAGGCAACTCACGCCTACGCACAGCCATCCAGAATGCCAAGGCCGTAAATATGCCAAAAGACCGTATCGAAGCGGCTATCAAGCGAGCTTCCGATAAGGACGCGAAGGGTTATGAGGAACACGTATACGAAGGGTATGGCCCCCATGGAGTGCCTGTTCTGATTGAGACGGCGACTGACAACACCAACCGGACGGTTGCTAACATCCGTAGTTATTTCAGTAAAGCGGGTGGCACGTTGGGGAAAACCGGTTCATTGGACTTTATCTTTCAGCGGAAATCTGTTTTCCGGTTTACGGTAGGAGAAGATGTAGACCTGGAAGAATTAGAATTGGAACTTATTGATGGAGGGTTGGAAGAGCTTTACGTTGAAGCAGATGAAGAGGGAAACGATGTGGTGGTAGCACAAACTTCATTTGAGGATTTTGGCAATATGCAGCGTTTACTGGAAGAAAAGGGTATCGAAATAAAAAGCGCAAAACTGGAACGGATTGCCCTCTCAACTACTGAAGTCTCTGAAGAAGATGCGGCAGAAGTACTCAAATTGATTGACAAAATCGAAGAGGATGACGATGTACAAGCTGTATATCATAACATGGCCTGATGACGTTTGAGGAATTTTTCATAAAAAAGAAAATTGACTTGGCACAGCTGCGACGTGCCAAACCCGATTTATATGAGGAATTCCAAAGTCACTATGTGAAAATGGGCGAAAAGAGTTTCGACCATACCAAAAAATACTGGTTCAATCGGCTCCGTAAAGACTATTTACTCAGGGAGTCAGATACAGTGGAAACTAAAGCCGTAACTACTGCCGTAGCGGTACCTGCGTCATCCCGAGATATTTCAACTACGAGCGAAAAAAATACATCCCCAGCAGCTGCGCCCCCCACTGGACTATCTTCGATGAGCCCTTCGGGCTTCAAACCTCGGTTTAAGCCGGGCGTAACCAAACCCACCGAACCCGAAGAGCCGATAAAGGACAAGCCGACAGAACCGACGGAGAGCAAGCCGACAGAACCGACGGAGAGCAAGCCGACAGCTAGCGAAGCACCTCAGAAAGCTGCACCACCCACCGGGTTCAAACCACGCTTTAAGCCGGGTGTAACCAAACCAGCCGCACCTACGGAACCAGCGAAAGATCCGGTCCAACAGGAGCCAACCGCAGAACCGGAAGCTCCAAAAGAGGCCATAGAGCAAACACCTGCAAAACCGTTGGGGTTCAAACCACGGTTCAAGCCAGGGATAACCAAATCTGCTGTACCCGCAGAGCCGAAAAATCCGGGCCAGCAGGAGCCAACCGCAGAACCGGAAGCTCCAAAAGAAACTCCCGCAAAACCGCTGGGGTTCAAACCACGCTTTAAGCCGGGAATCACCAACAAAAAAAATGAGGATAACGAATAATTAACGCTATTTAAATACCCGATCTTCCTTTTCAAATTCACGGCGAATGCCGACGAGCAATTCATCCTTCTCCATAAAACGGTTTCCCTTTGAAAAGGCCTGGAGCGCCGCATAGTGCACGGCCTGCACAATAGCTGAGCCACTGAGTTCATACTTTTCGGCAACTTCTTTAAGCGCTATGTCGTCCTGAAGCTTCCCTTTGGTCGGAATCATGGTTTGCCAAAGCTTGAGTCGCTCTGCAATACCCGGCATGGGGAAATGAACCACCGCATTGAATCGCCTCATAAACGCTTTATCGATATTATTTTTAAAATTAGAAGCCAAAATAACCAACCCCGGGAAATCTTCGATCCGTTGCAATAAATAGGCTACCTCTTGATTGGCGTATCGGTCATGGGAGCTCTGCACGTTGGATCGTTTGCCAAACAGGGCGTCCGCTTCGTCGAAAAACAATATCCAGTCGCGGTTTTCCGCACGTTGAAAGATTTTCTCCAAGTTTTTCTCCGTTTCACCGATGTATTTGGATACCACCTGTGAAAGATCGATCCGAAAAACCTCCCGGTTGAATTCCTTTCCCAATAACGTAGCTGTGAGTGTCTTGCCTGTACCGGGTGGACCATAAAAAAGCACGCGGTAGCCGGGCTTGATCACCCGCTGCATCCCCCACTGGTCAATCAACGTCGCATTATACCGAAGCCATGTTCTGATATCCTCCAATTGCTGGCGTGTTTTATCGGCAATCACCAAATCCGGCCAATCCAATAATGTATGTACCTGTTTGGCAGGAAAATCCGGACCAAACACGGGCCGTTGTTCTTTACCAAGTAATAATCTGGATAACCATTCCGGTGTCATGACCAACCGCCCGCTCATCGGGGGTTCTCCTTCTTTCACTGCCTCCAGGTAGATTACGCCTTGTTTGACTAACTGGCTTTCTCCCATAAGCAGCCGCTGGACTTCCATGCGCTTTTCGATGTCATCCCCGGCAATAATGAATAAAGCGGTTTCACCCGTAGGAAGAAATCCACGGTGGTTGCCTGCATTCTTGACTCCGCCCATTTCGATGATATCTCCACCGTTGGGTAAAAAATCCTGGATGATGCGGTCGTAAAAAGCGGGTTGGAGATGGGGAGCCAACGAGAGCAAGACAATGAGTTTCTCATCCTCGCTACCTGGCAACGGCAAACTCAGATGATCATTGGTGTCATCCTTCAGGATGTGGCTGTCTACGCTACCGGAAATCTCATTGGCCGTACCGAAGAACTTGTGCAATCTGATGGTTACCAGCTTTTCCACCTGCTTCAACAAACCCTTCTGATCCAGTTTCCATACCGTTCTTTCTTCCATAACATCAAAATCCATTAATCATTCTTTATATCACCTAAGGCCTAAAGCTATTTAGGTCGCTTTCAAACATCGGTACACTTCGAAGCCAGGTAAGCAGTGCTTGTTGCAATGTATTCAAAGTTCCACCCATGTGCTGGTAACGCAGTAACAAAATTCCCAGCCTCGATAGTGGGTGTAACTGTCCTTCGTTACCTGTCGTGAAGATATATTGTCGTTGCCCGATGAGCGTTCGTACACGTCGTGATGGCGTTACAACGTCCGCGTTACGCCCTAACCTATCAAACAATGACGTAAGAAAAATGGCAGCATCCATGAGTACCTCCATTCTTCTGTTGATGACATCCAATTGCCCGGACGTACCCGATGCCGCCAGTTCCCTATCTATCTCGTTCAGCAATCGAAATAGCCGTTCAGCACCGTTTCCATAGCTACGCAGTTCGCGATAGTGGCGCTCATATTGGTCTTCTACTTCTCCATCGGGGCCTACGGACTCCTGCATCCGAAGCCCCCAGTTTTGGATATCCTGATATCGTTGCCAAGCAGTTGTTTCAAAGCGCCGTCTGGACATACCGGTATCGCCCAAATCCACACCCGCCGCTGGCGTTATCGCATACCTTGAGTTTGATACGATACCAAAATTCGTTGCTACGGAGGAAATAATATCTTCTTGCCGTACGCCGGGAAAAGGCCCACTGATGGTATCATTGCTAAGCACAAAATGTTGGTTCTGATGCGTTTCGAACATGACTAATACAACATGGTCTAAACTTGATATGATCCTGAATCGCAAATCGAGCCGATGCTGTACTCCCATACGGTACATTTCATAAGCGGTCATCATTGCATAAACCCCACAGTCCCTAACCGCCCTGCCGATCATGTCTGTTGGCATCACTGATGTGAAATATGGCATCCCACTATCCCGGATATTATATTCAGTATGGAGTGTATAATTCTTCAGGTAACGTTCAACCTTATCCAATACCCGCCCGAAGGCATCTGCCGAACCGCCCCACACCCGATATAAAATGGACCAGATGCGGATTCGATGTTCGGTGTTGTTCATATCGATAGCAGCAACATCGCCGAAAGCATTGACGATTTCAGGATGGCGCATTAGATCGGTCAGGAAGTCCTCTTGTCCGGTAAATGTATCCAGCAGCTTCCCCATTTCAATCGAATAGTAGGGATGCTGAGCCACTTCATCTTCCCGGGGTGTTCCGGGGAGCGGTGTGATGATCTCCGTTGCCGCATTGATACCCTGGATGATAGGATGATTGCCGGCATCAGCATCTGGGATTGTCGTTTCGAGAACCAAGCTACTACTGGCAGCACCATCCAATAAAAAATCCCGACGGATGCTGCCGAGCAATGCTGCCTGTAATTGTGTATTGACGGATTCTGCCGTACGGTCACCGGAGGCGATCGCGGCACGTACACGTTGTGGATAAAAAGAGACAATTCGTCTCATGTAATCATAATGCTGGGTAAATTGGACATTGAACAATAACCGATTTATACCCGAAAGCACATTATTGGCTGCATCAATTCCTATACTTTCCTGCAAATCAGCAATTTCCATATCCCTTCTCTCCGTACGAACAATTATCAATTGCTGCATGAGGTAGTAGGCGCTTGCGAAAAACCGCCTTGCCTGTTCGTGATCACCTGACAACGCCAACTGCTCTGCCGTTTCAACTAATGCAGCAGGTGTATTATCCGGCGAGCCAAATATTGGTATTTCAGGATAAGGAATACGGGTGGCCAATGTCGGATCCAACACATACTGCAATAACCAAGCAGATTCCACTTCCCGCAATATAGCCTGTGCAGCTTCAAACCGTGCCAGTCTGGCCAATCGCACTGCCAGCGGGATTCCCTCGCGAATTGCTTGCTCCGCATTCATTTGCATAGCCAATGAAGGGACCAGCGCAACGGCTTCATCTATGCGATTGTTGGTCAGAAACGCCTTGACCCGATTTAGCCTGGTTTCAAAATCCATAGGTTCCTCAGGAGCAGCCTGTCGGGCTATATGCCCTTGCTGCTGCATCACATGCGTCAGTTCATGGGCCATCAGATGTCTCCCCTTTTCTGTATTTGGCTGGTATTGCCCCGCACCGAACACAACATTCGTTCCGCTCGTGTATGCCTGTGCATGAATGCTGTGGGCAGATTGTGCCGCTGCATTATCCGTATGGATGCGCACGTCTGAAAAATCCCGGTTGAAACGCGATTCGAAAAACCGGCGCTCTTCGGTCAATAACGGATTTCCCCGACCGCCTAGACCTGCCACATACCGTTCGAAACGTGAATCGGCCTGCGGTACGGCGCCCCGGCTTTCTACCTCGCGCTGCACGTACCTCTCTTCCGGCTTACTTTCCGTGCCCCGGGGTTCGCCGCCTGCCGGCACAGCCATCCGCATCACCCGGTCGGCCATGACATCGGCCTCCCGCTCATACAAATCATCCGGCTGATTAACCGTGAGCTTCGGCTGGAAAAATACACTGCTTTTGGCGGTACCGGATGCAAACGTTCCAGACGTCTTTGGGGCGATATGTTCGGTGCTTTGCATTACGGGTTGTTTCATCTGTTCTTTCGGATAAATAATTCAGTCCTGTACGCTATATTCCCATCGTTGAAAACACGTAATAGACCATTGCATCAAGGGAAGAATACTACCGTAATATTGATATCATTTGCTTGGAATAACTGCCGAATTTTTGAAGCGGCCTCTTCGCTCGCAACCCGCCACTCAATTGAGGTGCTACCCGCGGCCCGCAATTGCCGCCGTGCCTGATCCAAAAGCTTATTGCCGACAAAGTAGTTCTCTCCCTGAAGACTTTTGGTCATTTTACTATCTTTCGGATAGTATTTAGCATCAACCAACTTACTATTTTCGTAACCATCAAATTGTACATTGTCTTTGTAATATCCTTTCCCAGGATCTTTGTTGCAGGCCCTTGCCTCATATTCAAGCGCTTGTTTAGACATATTGCTTCCTCCTTGAAAGTCATCCAACCACCTGCCCGGCTGTCTATTGAATGCTTCCGTGATCGGCCGGCGTAAACCGGTTGCCTGTGTAGCCATTCGGGGATTCGTAGCCGATGGTAGGGTAGCCGTCAATAACGACTGAGTTAACACCATAAGATTAATGACACTTTCGGCCGCGGCATGTGCTACCCCGATAAATTCAATATTCCCCTCTTCGATCTTATCAATCACGGCCTTTTTGGCAGCCCACATTTTGGGGACAGTACCTTTACTGAGACGGGGCGGATACAATAACCCTCCCTCGCCGTAAGTAGGCTTAATCTTCGCCGACCCACTATCATCTTTTATATCATCGGCATACAAGTTAATTGCCCTTGCAGGAAAAAGATCATAGGTGAAAATGATTTTGATATTCCACTTACCCTGTTTTTCCCGTTCCGGATCGGGTTTGCCGAATGAGGATGGATCCACATAATAATTGGAAAAATTATCAATATAAAGTTCATCCTCGGTATTATTCACCGCATCAAGAGCGAAAAGCAATCTTGAAACGTCTATCCCCTGTTTCATAGCTTCCGGAAGTGCATTGCCCAGGGCCATCAATGCAAAATCACCATCTTCTTTCAAAAGGTGCAATAAGTCGCCGAGGTCCACTGCATTCAGGTTTGATAGGATTTCCAATGCCTGAATCGTACTTTCCTGATTCTTGGCGTCTATCAAATCGACAATTTGCTCCTTTATACGTGTCGGGCTCCGTTCCTGCTCACTTTCCGAAAAACCATTTGTTACCGTTAGGGGAATCGGTTCAACGTACGAAAGGGTCCAGGGAATCGCTTTTTCAAGTGTTACCCAAAAACGCAGGCCACTTTTAACTTGCTTCGGGTCGAATACCCATTTGTGCTCCGCAAAATTTACTCTCACCGTATAAAACCCTAAATCAATATCCGTATCAACCGTCCCTCTAAGGATAAATCCACTATCGGTCAAAAAACCAATACGGTTATTACTTTTATTGATTACGATGGCGTATACCCTTGTTCCCTTGTATATATCTTCAATTTCTTCTCGTTGAATAAAGCTATGAGGTTGACCACTTGAATCACTTTTTTGCTGCACCACATGTGTCAGTTCATGGGCCATCAAACGTCTCCCCTTTTCCGTGCTTGGCTGGTATTGCCCTGCACCGAACACAACATTCGTTCCGCTCGTGTATGCATATGCATGGATGCTATGGGCAGATTGTGCCGCTGCATTATCCGTATGGATGCGCACGTCTGAAAAATCCCGGTTGAAACGCGATTCGAAAAACCGGCGCTCTTCGGTCAATAACGGATTTCCCCGACCGCCTAGACCTGCCACATATTGTTCGAAACGTGAATCGGTGTGTGGTACGGCACCCCGGCTTTCTCCCTTGTGCTGCACGTGTTTCTCTTCTAGCTCACTTTCCATACCCTTGGGTTCGCCACCTGCCGGCACAGCCATATGTATCACCCGATCGGCAGTGGCATCGGCCTCCTGCTCATACAAATCATCCGGCTGATTAACCGTGAGCTTCGGCTGGAAAAATACACTGCTTTTGGCGGTACCGGATGCAGCCGTTCCAGACGTCTTTGGGGCGATATGTTCGGTGCCTTGCATCATGGGTTGTTAATTAATGAATCCGATTTAACCATATATCGTTGCAGCCGTGCATTCTTACTCAATTTAGGCTCCTTTTCGATCTGCGTTTTGGTTATTTTCAGTATCTCCAGGCTTTCGGGAGAAGGGGACGCTTTCGCCTTTTCCAGCTTCCGCCCCAAATCCTGCGTCATCAGGATGGTTCGCCGCAATTCCTGCACCCCCAACTCCGCTTTATCTGCTTCTGGTATCTTACTCAGGGTTTCCAAGGCGCCCTTGTCTTCTCCTAATAGGTATTTTGCCCGTGCAATATTGGCTAACTTATCCGGTGCGCTTACATTTTTTTCTTCGAGCACCTGTACGCTTTGTTGCACTTTGCTTTGCAGGGCTACGTTGTCTGGATTCTGTTCCAGTTCCCTGAGATTATTGACCAGGGTCAATCCCTCGTTGTTGAGTTGTATCTTGGCAATGGATGGCCATCCCAGCATCACAATAGGGATGATAAAAAATAACAGCAACGGTTTGAGCTGCCTCTTTCGGAGCGCAAACAACACGATCAAAAAGAGTAAGACCACAAAGAGGAGCCCACCCAGTATAAACATGGCAACTTCATGTAGTTGCAGGCCATCGGTAAGTTGTTCGAAATAGGTCATATCTTTATATTGATATTGCCGGTGATCAATAAACCCTTGCAAAACCCAGTAATTTTTCCATGCGTGTTTTCACGTACGAAAACCCCGCAACATTGGCGGCTTTGTTGCCTTCAATGGTATACAGAAACCCATCTTTGCAATGGTGTACAAAGCCGATATGCCCGTTTACGGAAGCCAATGAGGTACGCCACCAGCAAACGACATCTCCCGGCATGGGTTGCTTTTCGGACTCACCGGAAAAACTCCAGCCCTTGTTTTTCAATTGATTGAATACATCGCGTGCACCGGCTGAATACTTGAAAGGCATGTCTTTGCGATTCCCGCCCACGGCTTGCAGAAAACACCAGCTCACGAACGCCGCACACCATGGATATCCATCGGGCAATCCGGCTGGCTCCATATATTTCTGCACCCAAGGCCCCTTGTTGTTTCCGCCTACCTCACCTGCCCCGGCTTTCAACTCGTTGATGGCTATGCGTAGTGCCGCTCTTCCCAAGGGACTTTCTCCATACTCCGAAGGGGGCAGTTTATCGTATTCAATGACACCGGATGCCACACGGGGACGGGGATTTTCAAGCGCCCACCACGTCAATGCTCCGACAACGCCATCTACGGTCAGCGGTTGTTCGTGCTTATCCAGATGTGAACTTTGGAAATCCTTTACCGCTTGTTCCGTTTGGGCGTCAAACACACTATTTACCGGCACGGCATAATCCAGTTCATTCAGTATGGATTGCAGTTCCTGCACCAACGTTCCGGTATTTCCCTTTTTTATCAACTCCCGGGTTACTTTCGGTGCACCTCCATCGGGTTGCATTGCGGCATACTTCTGATAGGCTTCCTTCAGTTTGATATCGTATTGGTTGGCTGCATAGTCAGATCCGTTGTATCGTTTAGCGAATTCTGCCCATTGCCTATTCCGAAGGTAACTGATCAGGTTGTTGGCCTGCAGGAATTTGCCAAATGCTTCCAGCTGCTGCCGTTCACCCAATTGCATGTCGCCGACAAATCCGGTTACCGAACCGTATCCCAACGCTTCGTAGTGATATCCCATAATTTGGAATAGCCCCCATGAAGCTGACGCATAGGCTGCGTCCGCTACCTTGCTGTTATTGGGAACGACGTTAATGGCCTTGTTCAGCCGCTCATATTCCGCAATACCGCCTTTGTAGTAAGCTTTCGTCCATTTTTTGTACAACACATCTTCGTTACCCGAAACGTAGGCGGCTGGATCGATGCCGCGTTTTTCCAGCTCCTTCCAAAACACATGCCCCTCAAACAGAATCTTCGGGTTGCCATCTGCGTTGAATCCGCGGCCCCGGCTCTCCACCTCATTCACCGCCTTGATGGTCGCAACATCCAATGCGAGGGCTTCCGCAAGCCGGTTAAGATCCGCTTCTTTCAGGTATTTGTCTTCCATCTTACTCAGGTCCACCGGTGTTCCATTGATGAGCTTCGTCCATGTTTTGGTATAGACAATGCCATCGGCAACCAGGTCATTATCTGCTTGAAAAGACCGAACAGCCTGTTCGGTCGCCTCATCAAATATTCCATTGACGACCAACGGATGTCCATACTCGTTGAGCAATTCCTGAAGCAGCTCTACGGCGTCTCCACGGCTGTTGATTTTCAGTAGTTCCATACTTAATAGGTTTTACATCGTTGTAGTTTTAATCGTTCATATCCACTCGACATATAATATCCGATCCATCCACGGCAGTTTAATGATGCCGATGGACCAAGGCAGGCTGGCCAGCAGCACATCCACACCCCTCGAATCGACCTGCAATAACCAGCTGTCGGCCCTTCGGGTCAATTTGCCCTCCCGCTGCAAAAAGGTTTCCCGCAGCCCATCAATACTGGTGTTGCGGAGTACTTCCCAGTGTGTAATAATGGAATGCAATACGTCCTCACATTCCTGCTCGACCAAGGGAGTCCATTCAAATCCATCCGGATTGACAAAAGGCTCCGGATGCAACCCCGAAAGAACTTTATTCAATGCCAGCATACTTTCATCGGGCGCAGGCGATGCATATACCAAATGGTGGAGCAGGAGTGCAGCCTGAGCGCTGTTTTCTGCCGAAAAGGAAATCTCATCACCGATAAGCCCCACATGTTGCATCAATGGCTCGATAAAGGGATGGACCAGTACCAACCCGGCATTGCTGAGGTAAAAGGACGCTGCATCCGCACGCTCGAAAGACAACCTTTCGTCCGCATTGCTGTTGCCATTGGCGGCCTCGGTTGTCCCTTGAATGGTTTGATGATCCAAATTTCCATTGCTGGCATGCACAGGTTCCACACGATCCCGTTTAACACGCTCATCCGGTTGGAATGCATCGGGCAATTCCGGAAACTCGTCACGAGTCCATGGTAGTAGGGTAGCGGCAAATTTTGGCTTCTTTTTCAGGAACAAGCGGGCGCGTTGCACCACTTTCGTTTGGTTGGCCGTATCCATCGCCGGCCAAACAAGGGATGTCAGGATAACGGAAAAGGGTGTGGATTCTGTTGACGGATTACCGAAAGCATTTGCATAAGCCTTGACAACCGACTTCGACAGTATCGTCGGATTCACCCCTGTTTGTTGTAAAAATGCGATGTATGCAGCGTCATCAACGGAAATTCGCGCAACGAAGGCATCGCACAACCGATGGATAAAATCAACCGAAAAATAGTGGAATAAGCGGTCCGTCGCATCGGCAGACGCATGTAACACCTTCGCCAGTTCATCCAGAAAGGCAGGTACGGGTTTTAACCGTTTTTCAAAATCAGAAATTGCCTCTTTCCGGCTTTCCCATTGGAATTTTCCCTTTTTCAAAAAATGGATAAAATCTTCGGTCCATTGCAGATCCTGCATTTCCCGATTGTCCCATTCTTCCCGGTCAACCGCCGGACTGCGGTGGGACTGGAGTTCCTTCCTCACCAAATTGAGTACATTTTTCGTAAGCATTTCTTCCCAATTCGCTTCGGAAAGTTCCCCACAATCAATCGATAAAACAGGAATCGTCAATGCTTCCGATTCGGCACTGAAATCGTCAAACAAGTTAGCCAGTTGGGGTAATATCCGTTGATGGTAGACGGCAGTCACCCGGTCCTGCATCCCTTTGCCCTGTCCCGGTCGGCGAAAGTCAACTTCCAGCGATTGCTTGTAAATGATATGTTGGCTGCGGTCCATTGTTTTTTATTCCACAACGATTTTTCCTTTATTGGTTGCCAACTGTTTGCGAAGTGCAGCGATGGGCTGCGTAAATGTCTTCTCGGCTCCGCAGGGACCGTCACCGAAATCAATCTGGTGCGTAATGGTCAATTCTTTGAGCTGTTCGAACTCCGCAAGCGGAATGCTGACTGTTTCCTTGGCTTTCTGTCCGTTGACTGTCCATGTTGATGTACCTCCGGTCGATATCGCTTTTAATGCGATGCTTACGGCATTTTTAACTTCTCTCCCGATTACAACTACATCGCTTTGCGGTAACCCGATGGTTGCTTCAAATGCTGCGGTCCCTAACGTGATCGTCAATACCGCCAGTACGTGGGCATCGCCATCCGCATAGTGGTACGCAATTACACCCTGTTTGAGTCCGTCCTTTGTCATCTGTGCAGGTGAAATAATCAGGCCCGTACCTTTGGTAGTTACGCCCTTGGGTGCCGCTACGACAACAACCGTCCCCGAAGTTTTTACGGGGATCGTCAAGGTCGCAGCGTCCGAACAAACGGTCTTTGCCTGTTCATCGCGGACAAACGTACGGGTCTTTTCTCCCTTACCGCAAACTCTTCCGGTGACCGAATAGGCAATCGTAGCACGCGGGTTATTGACGGTAAGGATTTGGCTGATTTCAGACTGGTTTTCTGCAACAGATTTGCCATCCAGCAGCCACTGCGATTTGAGTGAATCGCCACTGGACACGGCAGACTTCAGCATCAATTTCCAATTTTCGTCTTTTTCCGAATAGTCGGCTCCCACAACTTCAAAATCCGGCTCTACGGCTTCTTCCACCGCGAATTGTGTACTTGCTTTCGTACCGGATGCCAAGGTATATACCACCTCAAATGTGCCTTTTCCTAAGCGCGCAGGAACTATTTTTGCTTCGCTCTCTTTTCCATTAAGGGTCAGTTTTCCCCCTTCGGGGCTGACCTTTATCGAATATTCCTGCGTATCATTGGTACAGAACGTGGTAGGTTCTATGGTGACAGCGAGCTGATCATCTTCGGGTTCTTCCGGCTCTTCCGGTTGCGAAGGTTCAACTTCTACGTCCTTTTGAAAGACATAGGCGATCGGCTGACAATTGCTTTTAACCAGATAAGGCACATAGAAATCGGCTATGACTACACCACCAGGCAATTTACTCACCAACTTCTCAGCTTCTTCTCTCTTTTTCAAGGCATCCAGCACTTTGGTTGCGTCGGCCCCAAGGCCTAATTTTTCGATGAGGCTTACGGTGTCTGCGTACTTCACGGTAGCTGAAGAAAGTAATGACGCAGACTTGGTATCTTTTAATAGACGACCTGTATCTTTTTTAGTAATTGTTTCAGCCGGTTCCTCCTTTACGACATCGGTCAATCGATCCACCAAACGTATTTCCTTTTCCGGTATAACGGCGGTATAACGCGGTGCCGACGGTTGGTATACCAGCACAAAAGTTCCTCCTTTAGGCACCCCGGCCTTATGTTCCAACCCCTTGTGCCGTTCAAAATAACGGGCAAAGGTGGTGGCCTCCTGATATTGCTTGAGCCGCTCGTTGTATTCCTCCTTAATGGCGTATAACTCTTCGTTCGCACAATTAAACAACACGTTGTTGTTTTTGGGGGCGAAATACGCTTTCAATTCCTCGTTCTGTGAATTCGCAGACTCTTTGATGATGCTGTTTACGGTCGACTCGTATTCCGCCCACAGTTTATTATAGGCATCTACATCAAATTCGCGGAGATCATTTTCAAAGAGATAGCCAAAGATGGCATTGAGCCGCTGAAGAAACACCAGCAGCAAATCCGGTTTCGGCAGTACGTACTCAAATAACTTTCTGTCGGTAACCAGAAATGAATTGATATCCTTCGCTACGAAATCCATCAATTTCACTTCCTGATCATCTTTGCCCAAATCGACGATCTTCTCAATGTAGTTTACTTTCTCAACCACCGGCTGCGTGGTGACTTTCTTTTGTAGATCCACTTCTTTCCGGATTGCGGTCACCTTTTTTGAAAGGGTAGGCAGCGACAGCTCATCGCTGACTTTGAGTGTGTCGATCACCCGTATATCACCGATGTCGGTATCTTTCTTCGGTCGCAGACCGCCTACATAGGTCAGCAACTGCTCTACACGGCACAGCAATCCCGCAATCATTACATTATAATTCGATTCCAGATCCTGTACCTGGCACGATACTTCATTTCCATCGGCTATCCGTTCCAGGTCAACCGCGCTGAGTGCCACCACGTCAAAAGGCAGGTTGTATTTGTCCCGTTCAGCAATGATTTCCGACAGGGCCGTGCTATAGGGTTTGCCAACATGCCCTTCTATGCGAAAGGCATTGAAGCGCTCATTGTCATAAAGCAACACGTTCTTCACAGCCTCGGGCGCATCGATACCCGCACGCAGGTGATAGCCGCGGTTCATCTGGGGGATACCCATCCGGCTGAGCCGATAGTTCCACCACTTATGAAGGTTATTGAGTTGATAGTAAAACGGAATACTCCGGTCGGAAAGCAGGTTCGCCCCGATCTGACTTGGTGTAATCTGAAGAACCTGGTTTTTGGAAGGCAACGTATCATCAAAATCGGCTATCATGTACCGCATACGCTGCAACAGTAGGGCAACTTCCTCTTTGAGGTGTTGCTGCCCGTGAAGGTAATGCACCGGAACGAAGTATTGGCGATACGGATCCCAATAACCAAACCGGGTGCTTTCCGATGCCAATCCAAGGGTCAGGTGCAGCGGAAAATGGGTTTCGTTGGCATTCCGCATACCCCAGAAGTCCTGTGCTTTTTCGTCAAATTCCCGGAAAGCCTTGATCAGATCATCGATAAAGTCGTAGAAATATTGGATGTAATGGAAATTTCCCTTTTGGTAGCTAAATTTATCCCGCAATGCTTTCAGATCAAGCTTTTCGAATGGATTGGATGGGGTAAGCTCCAATAAGACTGCATAACGGTTCCAACACATTTTTAGGTTCTGTTCCAGCTTGGTCAGCGTATCGTCGTCTACCAGTTCGTAAAATCCATTAAGTATGGACTCGCCGCTCTCCCAACGGTTATTTGCCGGCACGCCGTATCGTTTCAAAAGCAGGGTGTTAAAAAACGATTCATCGTCGCCGTTCAGCAGGTCGATGTGTACCAATAGGGGTTTCACCGTAAAATCAAGCCGGCTGCCCTTGTCGTTACAGTCATTGGTGTCACAGTTTTTCAGTTTGACCTGTTTTGCTTCCAACAAAAGTACCACGACGTATTCGTCTCTTTTTAACGAAGAGACTGCTTTCTTGCCTTCGGCAGTTGACGCTACGGGCACGAGCTCGAAAATTCCTTCCATCCCATAGTACGGCCATCCGGAATCTTCGTCTTCATCACATCCCACAATGAAGTCTACTCCCGTGGGAATATCCGGGGAAACAAAATCGATGTAATGGGTATATTCCTGCTGGCAATGCCGGATAAGATATCCTTGTGAGGTGATGCCCTGGCCTTCACCGATTACAATGTGTTCATCAGATGCGGTTATTTCCAATCCGCTCACGATCCCGTTTCCGATAAGCCGGACCCTGGATAGGCGGTCTTGCCGCTCCAAATAGCTGACAGTGTCGTTCAGGTGATTATTGGTCAGTACCTGATCTGCCTCAAAAATGGGATATGACTCAATATTGTTCATGGTCATTGATTTAAATAAGTACCTAAAATTGTTCTGCCCAACATGACAGGATTATTTTCTATGTTGCTTTCCGAACAGTTGTGAAGTGTCGCCTGCGGATGGATATTCTTCAGTTGTGGCAATAATTCCAGGAGTTCGTCGCTGGTTTCCTGCAGACGGGAGAGGTCTTGCTTATCCTCCTGGAAATAGTTTGCCAGTGCTTCTATCCACGCTTTGTATCGGATCTCAAACAGCCGCATCTGTTCGTTGCTGATCCAGCAAACCTTTAGTTGGACGTGTGCCGGCGCTTCCTCCTGCAACCGGTCTTCCACGTAATTACGGAACGAAGGATGGTCGAAATGGTCCGGCCAATAGGGCAATACCACCGACGCCCTGAACGAATACGTATCCAGCTCACAGGGACAATCCCCTTCCATTCCACATAGGTCCATCAGCTTAAACGCATTGCTCCTGGGCCTGAGCAGCACATGCTCGATCAGGTGCATTCCTTCCGGATCTCCGCATTCACTGCCGAATTCGGCAACCAGCTTTTCGATGGCCTCATTGGCTTCCAAAGCAGTTTCAAAGGTATTTACCGTCTCCAGCAGCTTTTCTCCATCGATCGACAGGACGAGCTTATTTCCTTCAACCCCGAAATGCTGGGCAAGGAGAACCGTATCAAAAATTTTCTTCAAGATGGCTTCGGCTTGTGCTTTCTCAGCGAATTTTTCGGAAGCCAATACAATCCCCTCGCGGGAAGTAAGCTCAAAACGATGTGTACAATGGGGTTCTCCATCCACCCACTCTTCTTCGCAACGGACTTCGGTATTCCGGATGCAGTATAAAAATCTACGAGACACATCCCGGACGCCGATCAGCGTTCCCACCCGCTTTTCCAGACCGGAAACATTCTCCGTCTCCCAAAGCTGCTCTTCCGCCAATCCGTAATCATCTGTCTGCGGGAAATAATTAAAAGCCTGGGACCGGTTTGCGCTGATCTCCGGATATCTTTTCAGTGCCTGGATTTTGGCGGCAATGAGTTCTTCGCTGTCAATCCGTTCGGCTGCCTGCTCTTCTATATTGATTCGGTACTGCAACAACGCAAAGTCATTGAAAGACTCCGCGAAGCGGGCAAGCAAATGATCTAACAAGCGATTGCGGCGCGCAGCGTATTGGGTTTTATTCTCATAAAGGTCTCTCCACCCTTGCGCATCCGGAGCACCCGCAATCGCATCCTTGAACGCTTCAGACAATAATCCCTCGCTGTCTTTGATATCGCCGAGATACTGTGCAAAATACGTTTGCTTGATATCTCCTACGGAAAACAACGCGTGGGCATGTGTCAGTTGGGCAAGGAAATCTGCCAGAAGTTGTTCAAAAAATAGCAGGTATCCTTTTAACTGCCGCTGTTGCGCTTTGCGCAGTACGTCCGCATGCGGGGGCAGGCCAGCTTCTCCTACGCCATATACCGTTGGCAGGTCGTACTGAACCGGACGGTAACTGAGCGTATCGCGTGACCGCCCCTCATCCGGCGTGAGTTCTACATCATACCCCTTGCGCTTTCCGAAGGTACGCTGGGCCTTCAGAACCAGCAAGGTATCCTTCACTTCATCCACATTGGCGTGGAAAGGAAAACCGGCTTTATAAAATAGGATTTTTGACCGGGACGTACTCAAAACCGGCTTATGCTGCCCGCTGATCTGCATACACCAATCTACTCCAATGGCACCGTCCAGGGGCTGACCGTCCGTATCATACTTGGTCATCAACAGATTCCTGACAGCCAGGACTCCCTCAATATCCATCACCAAGCTGATGATATCCGAAGCGTAGATATGGGTGCGCAACTGGGTTTCTTCCAGCTCCTTCGGATCGATAAATCCATTCGTAAGCGCCACCCCATTATAGATATCGGGGACTTCCCAGCCCTTATCAAGCAATTCCTTCAATGAATAAAAATTGACCGAAGGATTCAGGTAATTTTCAATGGCAAAAAACAAAGCAGCCTGTACATACTCGATGTCGGTCTCCGGTGAGATATCCACATCCATGCACAAAGCGACTTCTTCATAGGACACCTGTTTGATGGATACAAAATCCTCGCAGAGATTCCGATGGGATTGCAACCGACGGGTCACACGCTTGAATATATCGTCAATCGCTTTCAGTTTTTGAACATAAGAGTCCGCCAGTTGGCTCGCAAACCCTTCTGCTTGCAACAGGTCCCAAATCTGAGTGGCTGTTATCTTTCCCGTAGGTGGATATTTTGCAACGGTAACTGCAAAGGGAAACTTGAACGTGGTATCTTCTGTCGCATTCAAGACCAATGCATACGGGTATTTTCCGGTCGCATTGGCAACCGTTGCCGAAACGATTTCAGTCTTCAAAACCGCCCGATCAATAGCTCCATAACTTGGAAATTCAACGTTTAGCACAAATTCACCATCGGGACTTATCCATTCCACGTCTCCCGAGTTCAGATCGCCATACGGCTCTTCGTTGTCAAAATCCAGCACCACGTCATACAGACCGTTGATGCGGACGGGAGTGTCCGTGGCCGCCAGCTGTAACGTCTTATCCGCACGGTTATAGAAGATAGGTATTTCTTGGCCTCCAGCAGGATACAGCCAGGCATTGTTTACTCCGTCGATATCGATCAGCAGCTTCCGGTAATCCGCAATTGTAAAAGGATGGTTCGTCAGAATTTCCCGGGCGGTATACAGTACCTGGTCCGGTGCACCGTGCAGCAGATCCTTTGTGTCGAAATCACTCCGGTAGCCCAGTTCGGTAAGGACATAGCAAAGCGCTTCCAACAGAGTAATTCCCGGATCATGGGCGTTGTAGTCGGTCCACAGGTCGCTGGCCAGTTGCTCAATGTATTTCAGCCCCTCCTTGCGGAGCCATTCATAGTCCATCGCCGGAGCCAGTTGCCGCTTTGTGGATATTGTGTAACTTTTCAGGACAGGTTTCATACGCATTCGCAGTTTTGTAATACCCGGATTTGGTGTCTGATCGCCCCATTGGCATACGAAACCAATATGGAACGGGAAGAAGACGCCACAATTTCTTCTACATCGTAATGTGCCGTTTGGACGGCATTGTCTTCATTGCGGATGATATGGTGCATTTTAAAACCACTCACTGCATGGACGTAAGGCCGTTCATCTATGAAATCAACGAGTGTGCTTTTCTGCATTTTACCGCCAAAGGAAACTTGCCTTGCCGTGTCGAATGCCCAAGGACAAAGAAAACGTTCAATATCGTCGTTCAGTTGATTGAGGTAAAAAGCCTCGTCCATATTGGGGCGGAGCATCACGTCAAACTCGAGTTGTATCTCCTCGAATTGCGGATTGCGGACATGCAATGTGACGAACGGACTGCCTATTTTCCGCAGGTAATTAGTTATATCAACCAATATCCCGATCGGTGTATACGGACGTAAAGGGTTTGTGTGCGTTGATTTACTTAAATCGGGGATTGTCACCAGGGTAACATGGCCGGGATAGTTTTCGCAGAATTCGGTCACGCCATTGTGTTCAACAAATCCCGCCCTATTGATGCATTTCACCTTGTAGATCGAAGGAAACTGTTCCAGCACCAGGTGCTCATAGTCCCACATCGTAATGGCCCGTTGTTTATGACGCAACCGCTCGCTCACACGGGTATAGAATGCTGCCCCGGGTTCCACTGGCCTGCCTCCGAAAGAATCCGCAGGCTGGTTTATCCCTTTAATCGCCGCGTCGCTCACCAACAACTTCGCAATGCTTCCCTTCGGGCGTATTTCCGTAAAATACACGTTATTGATTTCATCCTGCACCAGCTCCACTTGGCCGGCCTGCGCCGTAATCGCCTTTAGTTTACAAACAGCATCAATCTGTCCCTCCACTGCCGCCTTCAACCACAACATTCCCGGCGGCATCACGGTACCCGTATGCGCGGCGTCGGAAGGAAATGAGACGGTAACAATGCCCGTCCGCGTCAAATTCAACGTCCCGTCTACCAGCATTGCTTTTTCAAAAGCCTTCCAGTTATTTTCACGATCGAGGTAATACCAGGAAATATGTTCACTGGGTTTCAACGGGTTGGAACTGCCTTCTACTACCTCGAAAAGCACGGATATGGTTTTCGGCGATGTAACTTGGGTCATGCCGATGAGCAGCTCACCCTGACTTGAAAAACCCGGCAATAGCCCCAGTAATTTTTTGTTCGTTACCTGCTTATATCCGAATGGATAGAGATGGAAAAAAGCGCTCTTTTGCGGCTGGGGCGAAAATGCAACGGTATCCACTGCTGTGTAACTGGCTTCGAAATTTTCCACGATCAGCTCCCGGGGTGTGGGGGTCGAATTCCGGACCATCCGGAATCCTTCAAATTGGGTAGCCAGGGTTATTGTTTTCAGTATTTCCTGCTGGGCAATGTCTAACGACACCGCCGATGCTGCAGTCTTGTCGATATTTATTTCTTTCGCAGCCGTCAATCCCTGTGCCTGTACCTTCGTCCCTGCCTGTTCCGCAAAGACCCCGTTGATGGCCATCGATGTCTCCATGGGTATTTTCATCATCCGGGTATCATTGAAGCTTTGCGTCAGGCTATCCATAAAGGACGACAACGAATATTGATCGCTGTCCAGCAACAGCCGGATGTAACCATCCCGTTCCCCGCTGCCATAGACACGTCTTGGTTGCACTACTGGAATCGTCGTTTGAATTGGTTGACCCGGTAATTTTAACGTATGTTCTTCCCCAACCGTTGTCACCTCCAGCGGATTCCAGGTTCCCCGCTGGAGGTAAGCGGCGGAAAACGCCGCAGGCATGTCCATGGTTAACGTCAATGCGGTAAGCGGCTTTTGAAACAGTTCATCACTTCCGATGTAAAACCCTGCATTCCTGCGGGGCAGATCTCCAAACGGCTTGAAAGGTTTGCTTCCATCCAGCAACCCTACATCGTTGCTGAGCACAAAATCTTTATAACCCCGCACCGCTACAGTGATCTGAACCGTGTCAACGAGCTGTTCGGCCAGTGTATCGTAAGCGAATCCGGAAGCCTCCTGGTCAAAATAAATCAGCAACAGGGGTAAAGAGACCTGCATATTCCGTTGATGTATTTTTTCCTCATACCCCCGGATGGCTTCTTTTCCACCATCTATGGTGATGGAAAATGTCAACTCGCCCCGGTGTGGTTGATAATTTGCGGTGACCCGATCCTCCAACCAGCCTTTTTCGCCCGTCAATAATGTGCGGAATACCAAGTTATCCGTCGAACGCCCTTCACGGATCCGCGTCGATGATTTAAACCGGATGGACAGGGTGATTGTCCGTTCGCCCCCTTTTAAGAAAAGCAGGTTGGAAGCGACTGCAAAACCTGTTGAAGCAAGCGGGGCTCCGGCTTCGCCAAATAAAAATGGCTGTACTTCGTTGCTATTCGCTGTTGCATACAGTACCCCGTTTACTTTTTTCAACGAATGGACCGCCCCCACCTTCGCTTGGTTGAGTACCGTATCCTGTGACAGCCGGTATACCAGCGAGTTTCCGCTTTGATCCTGGCCTCCCTTGAACAAGGTGCCTGCCTTCAGCAGGTGGTTTGCCCTATGCGTATGTAAGTCGAAGATCAAATGGGCGTAATCCGGCTCGGCTTTTCTCGATTTCAGTTGTAAAACATCCCTGTAATAATATTCCAGGTGTTTCCGACCATATTCATTCAGCTGGGTTTGTGCATGACGGAACAGCTGCAAAAAAGTCAGCAGCAACGCCATGTGGGGTTTATGTTTGCGATAGTTTCCAACTGATTTGTCAAACAAAGTTTCCGCTTTTACGGTGGCTGACGAAATTCCCGCAAAGACCGTCTTCAGCTGCTGCTGGAATAGGTTGTGGTGGACAATAAAATGAATCTTTGAGCCATCGTCCGTATCCGGTATCGTCAGGTTCAGGGCCTCGGTTGCATCGGTATCGATGTAGTGAAACGCATAAACCGTCCCAGTGGAATTCAGCACAACGAAGGGAGCCAGGGGATCCGTTTCATTTGATGTAGCCAACAATGCCGCGTGTGCATCTTTGAATGTGAACAAACGCCGGAAAGCCCGACTGATTTTCGTGGTAATGATGTCTTGTATGCTTCGCTGATAATCCGATTCTTCCGTCAACTGCGCACACTGGTCGTCAACCGTCTTAACCAGCGTATATACCAAATCGAATAGATATTTAAAGCACTGTTTGGCCTGTTCCGCTTCCTCCGCTTTGACGGCCAACCGGATGCGTTTCACGAGTGATTTATAATAATCGGTGAAGGTAATCGGATCAATCGACGCCAATGTTGCGAGGGCCACACTCAAGTCGGGTTGGATGAAGGGTTCCCAAGTACCTTTGGCCTTATTTCCATTATCGAAATAGGTAACCTGGGCTGCATAACGTTGCACAAACAATAACAGATCCCGCAATTCCCGTTCGTCTACCTTGGCAAAATCAGGCGACAGCGCCGCCAGCGATCGGTTATATCGCCCGGTTCCCTCACGGATTAAGTTATTTTTATCTGAACATGCCATGGTTTATCGTTTTACTTCGGTGCCTTCCTGAATATAGAAAGGAAAAACATAATTGAATCGCGAATTGGTGGAGCGTATCGTATACGCAATATTTATGAGAATACGTCCTTCCATTTCCCCGGTATCTATCAATTCGATTTTATCGACCGCGATACGCGGTTCGTGGTATAATATGGCTGTCTGTATCAGGTCTTTCATGTAGGTTTTCATGGTCGTCGTCAACGGCTCGAACAGCAATTCATCCAGATTACAGCCATAATTGGGAAGCATTACCCGTTCACCGGGCCGGGTCGACAGCAGGATTTCGAGGCTGCTCCGGATATCCTCCCCATCGCTCAACATATCTACGCTTCCACCCTCGTTGTCAAACTGTGGCGGGAAGCTCCATCCGGTACCCAAAAAGGATTTATGCAACTTATCCATCGGTTATCCTCCTATTAGTACGGTGCCACAGCCACTTGTAATTACCCCTCCATGAGCCGTCGGGTCGCCCATCCGCGCGGCCGGAAGCCCACCGATGAGCACGGTGGCTGATCCCATCACAATCGCATTTGGGGGTCCCGGGCAGGCACAGAGATCGCCCATCCGTGCGGCGGGCAACCCACCGATCAGTACGGTTGGGCAACCGGCAGGCAACACCATTCCGCCCACGTGCGGATTCGGGCTGCTCATCGGGCAGGTATGCATATCAGTGACTCTTGCAGCTAAACTCATGATCGATTAATTTATTTTTACCATGGATCCTTTTATTTCAGTGATGCCTGAGCTCCCCACGCTTAGCGATCCATTTGCCGATAGCTCGGCGGTAGCTTCCGCTTTGATCGTCAACTGCGGCGCCGATATGGACAGCGAAGACACGGCTTCCAACGTCAAATCTTTGGCAGAAGACAGGGTGATCCCACTGTCATTCAGTACCAGCTTATTGCCCGCCGCATCTTCCAGACTGCACAGTCCGTTGGTATCATCCAACGTCAGTTTCCGGCCTCCCGGCGTTTCGATAGAAACGCGTTTGTCTCCATCGTGGAAAAGCACTTTTATTTCTGAACGGGACACATAGCCCTTTTCGTTATTTTCGTCGGCTGCTTCGATGGGCGACGGGTTCGCCCCGCTATGCAGCATCCCCAACACCACCGGGTAGTTTGGATCGTCGCCCAGGAAACCGACAATCACTTCATCGTTTATTTCCGGCAAGAAGAATGTTCCCCGGTTATTGCCCGCATCCAAGGTTGCCAAACGCGCATAAATTCCATCTTCCGCCATACCGATGATCGGCAGCCGCACCCGGATCCGCCCTTTCCCTGCCGGATCAATAAGATCCGTCACCACTCCTACGTGCAACCCTTGCGTAGCCACATATTGCCCGGAAAATGAAACTGGATGTTCTGGAAAGATTTTTTCGGAAAAGAATGCTTCTTCCCAGCCCAGCGTCGCTTCGGTCATCCAATTACCCTCGCCGATTTCATGCTGCACACCGGAAACAAACACCTTCCCGTTGAATTGATCTCCCAATCCGGATAAGGTGACGTATGTCCCCGGAACCACCGCCGATTCTCCCGAAAACTTAACTTTACCCTTGATCTTGGAAAGCGATTGCCGGACTTTTTTTGCGTTTGCCAACTGTTGCAGTTCCTGAACCGGCATTCCGCCCGCTAAGCGCATCTCAAACGCCTGCCCCATCACTTCGGCCAATTCATCCGCGGATTGATCTCCCGCATACGCAGACAGACCCGCTTCCCCTTCAGACTCCTCGATATCCTGCACCGACTGGTCCCACGCATAGCCGAGTACGGCAGTAGATTGCGTACGTGCGTCAACAGTTGCCTCAAATGATACGATATTGCTTCCAAACGTGAGGGTCAATACCGAATCTCCGTCGGCATCCGCCTTCCCGATTACAATCTTCCCTTCGTTTACCGAATAATACAATCCGTTCACGTCCAATCGGGTCATCATGAAATCCCAATCGCTGACCTGGTTCTGGAGCAACTGCTCGTGCACCACATCGGTCGTGGCGATCTCGTAATCACTGATACCGCTTTCCGCAAGCAATTGTTCAGCCACGTCCCTATCCTTCATGTCCGTATAGTAGCGGCTTTTTTTGCCCGCTGTCATCCGTACCGTCTCGTGTTTACAGGTAACCACCAACAGCGATCCGGATTCTTGTATCTGATGACTGTTTGCAACAACAATTCCTTTGAATACCGTTGCATTGTCGCCGTCATACCCTGCTTTGATCTCGATGAACTTTCCCGGTGCCAGCCACCGGCTTCCGCTCACCTCAAAACCCTGCTCTGCGGCACTGCCATCCGCTATCGTCAAAGTTGCCGTGGGAATTTTATTCAGTGCGCTGTCAATATGGATTTCGACAACAGGCACCACCCCGGGCAGTTCGTCGGCCGCTGTGAGCACCGCGCTGCTCCCCGCAAGAATCGTATAAGTGACCAAATCCCGATTGTTGGGTGCTGTTGGCATGGCTTTATTGTTTTTCTAAGGGTGGAAAATAGAGTTTGCTGCCCGGTTTGATCGTTCGGAAACTATCGAGCGCATTAAAAGTGGCCACATCGATGTAAAATTCATTCCGCGCATAGATTCGCTCCGCCATCCGGTCAATGCGATCCGTTTCCGCAAAAATCCGCTCATGGGTAATGTCCGGACTTTGCCTGTTTTCCATCGCTTCACGGAGCTCATCTTCGATGCTTTCCGTAAAAGAGCACTTCGCCACCGCACGTATCGGTGTCCCATCGGTGGTAAACACTTTGTACTCGATATCGATCTGATTCAGTACGCCCTTGAACAGCAGGGTTCCCCAATGTATTTTGAGGTAATACGGACGATGGGTGTCGCCTTTAAACTCAATGATCTTTTTCTTGAAGTCTTCCAGTTGTTCTGCCACAGAGGCAGGCTTTGCAAATGGATTAGCAACGGAAATATTCAATACCGACGCATTTTTGACCACCCCGGTGCTGTCAAACAGAAAATCAAACGTAAACTTCTGGGGCTTGATCTTATTGAATTTCATTTTCACAGAAGATCGTCCCCCTGGCTGCGTGTCGTCGTATTCAAACTCGTACTTACAGGTATAGGAAGCCGGATTAATGAGTGCGCTGAATTTCTCACCCGGTGCTTTCCGGGTGAAAGCCGCATCGAGGTACGGTTCGATATACAGCTTCTCGGCAGATGTAAGGTCTCCAAACATTATCGTTCATTTTTTTGTCCCAGCTTCTGCAGTACCTTCCGAAGTACTTCCTCGGAGATCTCCCGCTTTAACTTTGCGACATTGATCGGCTCCCGTGGCTGGAGTGGCGACTGCTCGGCCACAACCACAGCTTTGACATGCAGTTCTTTGATTTCGATGGGCATGACGTTTCCTGTATTAAATGCTAACAGACCCACTGAAGCTCCCCGCGGCAGACAAGAGCGAATCCACACTGATGATGTTGAAATACTGATAACTCAATGTGATATTCTCGATGACCACGCTGCTTTTTTCCGCATCAAAAGCAGAGACGGACCACGCCTTGGGGATCGCGTTGACCACATACCAAGCCTGTATGGGTACATGTTGATCGTTCAGCAACGCAATCAGGATGTTTACGGGTTCAAAAACAAAATTCTCAAATGCATTTTTGCACCACATCAGTATCCCCGAGCCGATGAACATGCCCCGTTTCAGCACCAAATCGCTGTATTTGGCTTTTACAGGCAGCTCCCAAGTGAAGCGGTTCTGACCACCCTCGCTAAAAGGTTCCATTTCCATGATCATTTCCAGGCCTGTCACTTCCTGAAAACGGAAATCATTGGGCGTCTGCGGAAACAGCTCGAACGTCACCAAAAAGTGAAAGCCAACGGGAGGATATGCAAACATTACCCTTCATTTTGAATGGTCAAACCTTCGTGTGCAATCTCAATGGTTTCGATGGCCACATCATTTCCCGTGGAATTGAGGTCGGTCGACTGGACTTTAAGGGGCCAGGCATTTTTTATTTTCCAGACCACCACAGGTGCATGGGCTTCATCCAGCAACGAAATGATGAGATCCCGGCGTTCAATGGTATTCAGGGCCACGGTATTCCACCAATTGTAAAAATCATTGTCACCCTTAAAAATGCCCCGTTTCATCGTGATATTTGAAAAACTCTGCAGCCCGGGCATCTTGATTTTGTGGTATTCCGGGCTTGCGCCATCGCGGTATTCAAGCGGTTCGATGGATACGTCCAAGCCCGATACTTCGCTGAAACCGATCTTTGCTCCACCCCATTCTACCTGGAAGTGAAACTTTGGAAGAGGATAATTTGCCATTTTATTACTGATTTATAGATTCAACTTATTTGATCAGGTCCACTGCTAAGATTCCTGCATTTTATGCGAGAATCGAAGGATAATAAATTCTGCAGGACGTACTGCTGCCATGCCGATCTCGACAATTAATTTGCCATCGAGAATATCCTGTGCAGTCATCGTCTGATTTAATCCACAGCGAACGTAAAAGGCGTGCTCCGGCTTGCTGCCCGCCAGGGCCCCTTGCCGCCATAGGAGGGTCAGGTAATTTTCGAGCATGGCCCGTACCTTTACCCACGTGTTGGCATCGTTGGGTTCGAATACAAACTGCAGGGTAGCCTTTTTAGCCGATTCTTCCACAGTGATGAACAGCCGCCGTACATTCACATAGCGCCATTCGTTGTCATTCCCCGCCAATGTACGTGCACCCCACACCAGAAATCCCTTGCCCTGGAAGGAGCGTATTGCATTTACTGATTTTCCCGTAGTGGCATCCACATTCATTGACCCTTGTTCGGCATCGGAAATATTAGCACTTAACCCATATACCGAATTGACCGATACATTGGCTGGGGCCTTCCAAACCCCTCTTGAACCGTCTACCCTGGCATAGATACCTGCCATGGCCGCTGCCGGGGGCAACGTTGGGCCCAATTTATTGTTGATGGTTTCCACACATAGGTTATAAATCGCCGTCTGAGTGGTTTTTAATGTATTCAGTTTTACCGCGGCAGCGGCCGTTCCATTGGTTACCACAACTACGTTTACCGCTGTATCAGCATATGCATACTCAAAGGTTGTTTTCAGGTACGGATAATAGACTGCCGCGTAATTCAGGTTATCATTTTTCGTAAAATCCGTCCGGAAACCGTTGACGGTATTGGTGACGTTGGTTCCTTCGGAATGCACGTCGATTAACGTAAATCGATCCTGTAACAAAACACATTGGTCAATCGCCTTGCCCATCAATTCGTAATACTTGTCTTTTGCAAGAGACAGCCCATCCGGAATTACGATGATGGTGGGTTCATCGCTGGTTGCCAGCGCACTCAAACCACCCTCTAACGTTGCAGTGGTAATGTTTGCTGAGGTCGGAGCGGCCGATACGATATAACAAGGGCCTCCGCCGTTGGCAAAATAAAGCCGCAGACTGTAGTACATTTTGTATTTTGAGACCTTATCCGCAGGCAGTTCAGCCACAGCAGAGAGTGCCGATACCGTGGTGCCCTCTGTTGTTTGCTGGACCGTTACTTTGATGTCCGTCTGGTTTTCAGGCCCTCCGAAATACTGTTCATACTCTTTGAGCGAAAATATCTTGGTAGGTTTGTTGATCAACGACTCTCCCAGTTCGTTCTCAGCTTTTTGTGTATGACCGATAAAAGCCGGAATCGCGGTTTCCACCTGAGCCACTGAGGGTGGAAACAAGGGTATTTCATTTACATATACCCCTGGAGTTTTGATTGCTGTTTCACTGATTTGTGCCATCGTTATGAATTTTAAGTTTATATTAATTTTTTCTCTTTAAAATTGTTTCCACTTCTTTGATCGGAGCAACCGGTCGATCTTCCATACTGTCAATGGTCAGCATGCGCATTTTGTAAAGTACGGAGGGTTGATACTTGCCTCCCAACATAGACCATAGTTGTTGCAGTTGTTCAAATGCAAGCGTCACTATTTCCAGGGTTAGGCGTTCAATCCCGTCAGCAGCGAGTTCTGCACTATCGGCCGCCCTAAAAACAGGCTGTTTCTGAAAAAACGCAATCACTTCCTGTAGATTCCGGATATTGTTCTCATATCCAGCACCATAGGCAGTGAACAGCAGGGAGAGATCTAAGTGGACCGCTGGGTTTTTGGGATAAAGCTCATCGTCGATTTTTACAACGTATCGTTGCTCTCTGGCTAAGCGAACTTCTTCAATGTTGACCAGGGAAATAAGAATATCTGCATCGTGTTGCTCTTCGGTTCCGCTCACATATTCCGCTACATTCGCAATAGCCACCGCGGGACCAATGCTGCTATTTAAGATACGCTGAATATTCTCGATTGCGGGGTAAAGCATTTTGATCGTTTGTTATTGCCGGCAACATCGCCGAACAACACAAATATCAAAAGCACTGAAAAAGTGGGCAATACCTATTTTGGTGTAATTTTACTTACGGTTTAATTGGTGTGCGTTTAGAGAAAAAAGGTGTTTTGCTAGAGAAAAGGCAACAAAAAAGCCCCGCTGCTGGTGCAGCGGGGCCCTGAATGAAATCCGGCACCGACCTACTCTCACGCCTGTTACGGCAATACCATCGGCTCTGGCGGGCTTAACTGCTCTGTTCGGGATGGGAAGA